>JAAROH010007636.1_pt1 | contig 78531 bp, 63 predicted proteins | sample 7248631 | NCBI WGS metagenome assembly JAAROH01 (sample SAMN09772309, study PRJNA484901) | compost metagenome | isolation source: Vermicomposting unit | place: India | reverse complement strand
TCAATGGGTTTCCATTGCACGAAGTCCGGGTTATTCACGCGAAACTTGAGCTAGTGATCGCCCATCGGGTGGCCGGCCGGGTCATGGTAGATCTCAGGGTTGGAGTCGCCGACCACGTCGATGTACGCAACGGCGCCCTTGTCCACCGCCCGGGAAATGGAGTGGTCCACCAGCTGGTAGCGGCCGGGCACCTCGGCGGTGAACTCGACGATGACGGCCCCGCCGGAAGGGATCAGGGTGACGCCGATGTTCTCGGCGGCGGTGGTCCCGCCCTCGGTGTAGACCACGTCGAAGATTTCGCCGATCACGTGGAAGGACGAGGCCAGGTTGGGACCGGCGTTGCCGACGAACAGCCGGATGCGTTCGCCGACTCGGGCGGTCATCGCCTGGTCGCCGGTCAGGGCCTGGAAGGCGCCGTTGAAGACTACGTAGTTGGGCTGCTCCCGGTACAGGAGGTCGCCGGCGAAGGGCTGGTGGCCGCCGTCTTTGGCCCGACCCGCCGCGTAGATCTCACCCTGCATCACGTAGAACTCCCGGTCCACCGGCGGCAGCCCGTTCTCGGGCTCCACCAGGATGAGGCCGTACATGCCCTGCGCGATGTGCGTGGGGATATGGGGCGAGGCGCAGTGGTAGATGTACAGACCCGGGTTCAGCGCCTTGAAGGTGAAGGTCCTGCTTTCTCCCGGCGCCACCTGGGTCGACGCCGCGCCGCCGCCGGGGCCGGTCACGGCGTGCAGGTCGATGGAGTGGACGTTGGCCGAGTTCCCTGCGTTCTTCAGCGTCAGCTCCACGGTGTCGCCGGCCCGCACCCGGATGAACGGCCCGGGCACCGTGCCGTTGAACGTCCAGTAGGTGTACGTGGTGCCATCGGCCAGTACGCCGTCCAGCTCCACCGTCTCCAGCTCGACCTTGACGTGCGCGGGCTCCCGGCGCGCCACCGGCCCGGGCAGGTCGGTGGGGTTGCGGCGGATGTCCGCCGCGCCCTCCCGGGGGCTGCCGAAATCCGTGGCAGGCTTCACCGTGCGGGTCAGGTTCTCCACCCGCCACGCCAGGTCCCGGAGTTCTTCGGCGGTGGTCCGGTGGGAGGCCCACGCCGCAGCCCCGAGGGCCAGGGCCACGATGCCGATGACGCCGGCGGTCCAGAGTCGCTTTTCCATGTTGTTCCTCCTCCCCGCCCCTGGCGACGGCTGCGGAAGTTGGTCGATCAGATCGCCATGTGCGGAATGTCGGCTACTATGCTCATCGGTATTGTAAGTTTCGTATAGCTGAGGATCCGTGACCGGGATCACAAGGCTGCGCCAGAGGTCGGAAGTGCAGGAGGGGGCGCGCCCACGGCGCGCGCAAAAAGCCGGAGGCAGGTCCATCAGGGACCTGCCTCCTGCGGCTTACTGTCCATACCCGGGAAGCTCTGAGGGCTGGGGAAGCCTCAGCTCCATCCCCGCGTAGATCTGGTCCGGGTTCTCCAAGCCGTTCAGCGCTTCGATGTCTCCGGCGTAGATGTGGGTGTTGTAGTACTTCTGGCTGATCTCGTAGAGGGTTTCGTTGGGCTGCACGATGTGGATGGCGGGGACGGCTTCAAGCCTCGTCATCGCGGGGGTTGTCCCGTCCTCCGTGCCCGCGGCGGCGTCGCTCCCGTCAGCCGGGGCGGTGCCGGCCGCCTGCTGCGACGTCCCGGTTCCGGCCTCCGACGGGTTGGCCGTGGCCGACGGGTTGGACGTCGGGCTGGTGCTCAGCGGCGTCCCGTTCTCGGGCTCCGCGATCTGCTCCAGCGGGTTGGTGCTCTCCGCCGGACTCTGCGACCGCTGGGTCACGGCGTAGATCGCGAGGCTGATGACCAGGACCAGCGCCGCCACCCCGCCGATCACCAGCGAGGTCCGGGTCTTGGAAGTCATGGTCTGCATGGTTTCCCTCCTCTCTGCCAGCCCATTCTTGGGCTTTCAGTGAGAGTATTTCCACGCAAACCATGAACTAAACATCCAATTGGCCCTTTTCCGCCAGTCCGGTCAGCCTGCGCTCACGCGCTCTGGCGCGCGGCCTCCTCCGCCGGGCGCACCGCCAGGTAATACCAGAGGGAGACGAAGCCCGAAGTCGCCAACCCGAGCCAGCCCGCCACGCTGAACGGCGAGGCGAGTTTGGCGAGGGCCTGGGTGACGGGCGGGCCCGAGATGGATCCCAGGGAGAAGGCGGCGCTGAGCAGCCCATACGCCACGCCGCGCCGGCCGGCGCCCGCAGCGTCCGCGTTCAGCGCCGACACCGCCGGGAAGACCAGGCCGAACCCGAGGCCGTAGATGAAGAGCCACGCGGCGAAGGTCAGGGGCGTCGTGCCCTGGGCGAGGCCCAGGTGGCCGGCCCCGGCCAGGGCCATACCCACGAAGATCGGCTGATGGCGGCCCCACCGGTCCGACGCCCGGGAGAGCGGCGGGACGAAGGCGATGACCGCGCCCAGGCCGAACGCCGAGAGCGTCATGCCGACGGTCGCCGAGGTGAGGCCGATCTCGTACCCCTTCAGCGGATAGGCGCTGAACAGCACGTTCTGCAGGAACATGAGGGCGTAGGCCACCAGGCCCGCGGCGGCCATCCCCGGCATGTTCACCCGGCCGGGGGCCGGCTCGCCCCGGCCTTCGGCGCCCTTGCGCACGGGCGGAGGCTCGAGCCACCGCCGGATGACGACGGTGAAGATCCCCACCGTGCCGACCAGGGCGGCCAGCATGTACACGCTGGCCGCGGCCCCGAGGCTGGTGAGGAGACGGCCGCTCGCCGCGGAGGCCAGCATCGAGGCGATGGCGATCACCAGGCCCATGCGGGCCATCGCCGCCCCCCGCTGGTTGCGGGGCAGCCCATCGGTGACGCTGGCCATGGCGGCCGGCGCCACCCCGGCGATGGCCAGGCCGTGCAGGGCCCGCACGCCCACAAGGCCCGCGGTGGACTGGGGCAGCAGGTGGGCGAGGCCCGTGCCGATCATGGCCAGGAGGCCGGCCCCGGCCACGGCCATGCGATCCACCCGGTCGGCCAGCACCCCGAACAGCACGTTGCCGAACAGGTTGGCCGCGCTGTAGGCAGTCGCCGCCCAGAAGGTCGCCTCCGGCGCGCCGAAGCTCACGGCCAGCCACGCCACGATGGGCGACCAGGCCAGCTGATCGTAGAAGCTGGTGAAGACCAGCACATGTGCCAGCGTTCGCCGCTTGAACACGCTCTCGCTCCTTCTCTGCGCAACGCGCCCGATTTTTCTCCCAGAGGTTCGCCCCAGGGGGGCCACACTCCTGCCTGCCAGACGGCCATCTCGGGTCCTGTTCGGACATGAAATGGCCCTATTGGCTCTAGGGCCTATAGTCCTTCCGCTCGCTAAACTCTAGACTTATCGACCTATACTATATTTCCAGCGTTTTGTGATATCATGCGGTTGGTTGGATCTGGCAGACGGGAAGGAGGCCTTCGCAGCATGAGACGTCCGATCAGACAGCGGCCGATCCGGCCTGAGTATTCGCCCGGCACCATGAGCCGGGAGCTGGACTGGCTCGTCGACCGGTGGCAGTCCTCCCGCCCGGAGGAACGACTGCAGATCGTACTGGCCAAGATCCGGGCGGAAGAGCGCCTGGAGGAAGAGCGGCGCGAGGAACTCGCCCCCGTCGCACGCTGATGTCCACGGCGTGAAAGCCCCCGCTGCAGCAGCTGCAGCGGGGGCTTCTGCACAAGTGGCTCAACCGGCCAGCTGCTCCATCTGGTCCAGGAGGCGGGCAAACACGTCCAGGGCTTGCTGGATCGGCTCGGGCGACGTCATGTCGACGCCGGCCTGCTTCAGCAGGTTCGTGGAGTAGTCCGACGAGCCGCTCTTCAGGAAGTTCAGGTAGCGCTCCACCGCCGGCCGGCCCTCCGTCAGCACCTGCTGGCTCAGGGCGGTTGCGGCCGAAATGCCCGTGGCGTACTGGTACACGTAGAAGGCCGAGTAGAAGTGCGGAATGCGGGCCCACTCGACCGCGATCAGGTCGTCGACTACCATGCCCTCCGTGCCGTAGTACCGTTTGTTGAGATCGTAGTAGATCTCGTCCAGCACGTCGGCCGTGAGCGCCTCGCCGTTCTCCACCCGCTGGTGGGCGATGTGCTCAAACTCCGCAAACATCGTCTGCCGGTACAGCGTGGTCCGGAACGACTCCAGCTGATGGTTGATCAGGTACATCTTCAGCCTGGGGTCGTCGGTGCTCTTCAGCAGGTAGTCGGTGAGCAGGGCCTCGTTGAACGTCGAGGCCACCTCGGCGACGAAGATGGTGTAATCGGCGTAGTGGTAGGGCTGGTGCCGGCGGCTGAAGTAGGAGTGCATCGAGTGGCCCAGCTCGTGCGCGAGGGTGAACATCGAGTCCAGGTTGTCCTGGTAGTTCATGAGGATGTACGGCTTCGTGGTGTACGAGCCGAAGGAGTAGGCGCCGGAGCGCTTGCCCTCGTTCTCGTAGATGTCCACCCACCGGTCGACGGTCATGCCGCGGCGGGCGATCTCGCAGTACTCCTCGCCCAACGGCGCCAGGGCCTTGAGGATGGTCTCCACGGCCTCCTCATACGGGATCTTCCGGTCGACGTCCGGCACCATGGGGGTGTACAGGTCGTACATGTGCAGCTCATCCAGCCCCAGCATCCGCCGGCGCAGCTGCACGTACCGGTGCAGCGACGGCAGGTTCTTGTTGACCGTGGCGATGAGGTTGTCGTAGACGCTCTCGGGGACGTTGGTCCCGAACAGCGCCGCCGCCCGGGCGGAAGGATACCGCCTGGCCCGGGCGTAGAACACGTCGGCCTTGACCGAGCTGGCGTACGTCGCGGCGATGGTGTTGCGGAACTTCCGGTAGGTGGTGAAGAGCGCCTCGAAGGCCTGCTTCCGGACCTCCCGCACCGGGCTCTCCTGGAAGCGGAGGTAGCGGCCCAGGGTCAGCTCCACCTCGTTGCCCTGCTCGTCCTTGATGGTCGGGAACTTGAGGTCGGCGTGGTTCAGCTTGCCGAAGATGTCGCTGGGGGCGGCCCCGACCTCGCCCATCTGGGCCAGGAGCTCCTCCACCTCCGGCGACCGGACGTGCGCCTTCTGGCGCAGGGTGTTCTCCAGTTCGTGCCGGTATGCGGCCAGCCCGGGCTCCTGGTCCAGCCACGCCCGGATCGTCTCGGCCGGGATGGCCAGGATCTCGGGGGTGAGGAAGGCCGCGGCCGCGGTGGCCTTCGCGTACAGGGAACGGCCGCGCGCCGAGAGGGCCTGGTACGTGGAGTTGGCGGTATCCTCGTCTTCCTTCATCCGGGCCCAGACGACCACCTGTTCCAGCAGCTTGGAGACCTCATCCCGCATCTTCAGGGCCTGCAGCAGCGTCGCGGCCGACTCCCCGAGCCGCCCCTGGAACGCGGTCAGCTGCGGCAGCATCTCCTCGACCCTGGCGTAGTCCTTCTCCCACGCTTCCACGGAGCCGTACACCGAATCCAGGTCCCACTTGTGCTCGTCCGGCAACTCGTGCCGCTTCTTCAGCTTCACGGAAAACCCGTCCCTCCCGGTAGATTGACCTTTTCCAAAGGTCTATTCTACCACGGCGCGTATCATCCTACCTACCCCGGGGCGACGAGCCTCACCGGTCCTGCCGGCCGGCTGCCCCGGCGGATCCGCGCACGGCAAAGGGCCGCTCCGCCGGAGCGGCCCTTCTGTGGTCTGCATCAGGCCTACACGTAGGAATGGAGCCCGGACACCAACAGGTTCACGCCCACCAGGGTGAACAGGACGATGATGAAGCCCAGCGCCGACACCCAGGCGGCCGCACGGCCCTCCCAGCCCCGCACGATGCGCATGTGGAGATAACCGGAGTAGAAGAGCCAGGTGATGAGCGCCCAGGTCTCCTTGGGGTCCCACGCCCAGTACCGGCCCCAGGCCTTCTGCGCCCAGATCATGGCGAAGACCAGGCCGCCCAGGGTGAACAGCGGGAAGCCCACCGCGATCCCCCGGTATGACACCTCGTCCAGCAGCTTCGGGTTCATGTTGCCCACGGCCCGGGTGCCCAGCTCCCGCAGCGGCCCGCGTGCGATGAGCCGGAGGATCCCGTAGAGGATGACCCCAAACAGGGTGGAGAGCACCAGGGTGTTCAGGTTCCGGGCGGCGTAGGCCCCGCGCATCCAGGTCGGCGCATGGACCAGCGGCAACTGAAGCCCGAGGAAGGAGGCCTCGCCCCGGGTGGAGCCGAGGGGTCCGATGAAGGGCGGGAGGGTGTACTCGAGCACCGTCGTGCCCCCGGCCAGGTTGGTCACCGCCGCGCGGTAGCCGGAGAGCTTGAAGCCCAGGGCCAGGACGATGAAAGCCGTGAGCATGGCGCCGCAGAAGAAGAAGAACTCCAGCCCCATCTCCTCCCACCGGCTCGACTGCTCCTTCCGCACCCGGAGCAGGTACATGAGTGCGGCGCCGAAGGAGACGGCGAAGGCGCCCTCGCCCAGGGCCGCCACCGAGACGTGCAGCGGCAGCCAGACCGACTGAAGCACGGGTGCCAGCGGCCGCACCTCGGTGGGAAAGACGGAGGCGTAGGCGATGACCACCACGCCCACCGGGGCCAGGAAGGCGCCCAGCCCGGGCAGCTTGTACCAGGCCGAGAGGATGACGAAGAACAGCATGATGGACCAGCCCAGGAACGACATGTACTCGAACATGTTGGCCAGGGGGACCTGCCCGGAGCCCATCCAGCGGGCGACGATGGCGAGCCCCTGCAGGATCACGCCGGCGACCGCGGCGTGGTAACCGTGCCGCCCCAGGCGGTCGGCCAGGTCGAAGTAACGGGGGTCCCGGCGGCGGAGGGTGAGGCGCGTCACGTAGAGGATGGCAGACGCCACATACGCCGCGAAGGCGCCCAGGAACAGGTAGCTCGACACCTGGATCATCGTTCTTCTCCCTCCATGTCGCTTTCGGTGGCGTACTGCTCCGGGTCGAGTTGGTGCGCGATCTGGCGCATCTCCCGCTCGAAGGAGCCCGCGTTGCGGTTGGTCCACCCGCCCACGATAACCTGCCCGCCCTCGGCGAAGGCCCAAAAGCGGCGGTGGGCGAGGTAGAACGTGGCGAACGCGCCGGCGGTCGTGATGATCAGTCCCAGGTAGATGACCGGCAGCCCCAGGTCCTTCTTCACCTGCAGACCGGAGGTGTAGACGGGGGAGACGTCCTGCGTCAGGAACCGGACCGGGGTCGTGTCATCGAACTCCATGCCCGGGTACAGCGGGAAGAACCAGGTGGTGAACGGCTCGCCGTCGGGCGGCGTCACCTCCAGCACCAGCCCCGGGTTGTTCACCTGGCTGGAGCGGGTGGTGGGCCTGCCGTCCTCGCCGACGGTGAAGTCGGGATAGTACGCCAGCAGCTGCAGCCGGTAGTCGCCCACCGTGTACGCCCGCTGCGGCTGGCTCAGGTCCAGGGTGAAACGATCGATCTCGGCCCCGCTCTGCCGGTCCACCAGCGCGACCTCGGCGTGGCCGTACTCGGCGTAGTACGAGGACTGGTAGAGCTGCACCCGGCCCACGGTCAGCGGCTCGTTCATGGCGATGGTCTCGGTCTTGACCACGTTGCCGCCCGCGTCGATCACCCGGGTGTGGGTCTGGTAGCTCCTGGGCTGCCCGGTTTCGTAGAACTCCACCGCAAAGCCCAGGCTCTCCACGTAGAAGTCGCTGCCGGGCACCTTCACGATCTCGCCGTCCCGCACCCAGATGTCCTGCTCCAGGTAGACGCCGGGGACGGCGCGCATCCCGGCCCCGATCATGATGAACAGCAGCCCGATGTGCGTGATGTACGGCCCCAGGCGCCCCAGGCGGCCCTTATCGGCGTACAGGCGGCCGTCCCGCTCGATCACCAGGTAGCGGCGGGCGCGCAGCGCGGCCGCCAGCTCTGCGAGCGGCTGCTCCCCCCTGGCGGGGAAGGTGAACCCCTGCCTGAGCCGCCGCACGAACTCCTTGTCCGGCGTCGGATTCGGCCGGTAGACGGCCCGCCACAGCGGCACCAACCGCTCGATGGAGCAGATCACCAGCGCGGCGGCGATCAGGAAGAGCAGCGTCAGGTACCACCAGGAGGAGTACGCGTGGGTCATGCCCGTGCGCAGGAGGAGCATGCCGAGCACGGGGCCGTAGCGCTGCGGGTAGTACTCCTCAGGCGGCAGGTTGGAGGCGTACATCCCCTCCTGCTCGATCAGGGTGCCGCCGATGGAGGCCACGGCCAGCAGAAAGAGGAGCACCGTGGTCACCCGCACCGAGGCGAAGAAATCCCAGGTCTGGTCCAGCAGATCCTTGCGCGGCTTCACGTCCTGCCCGTCCACGGTCCACTCCCCCTACAGTATCAACTGGAGCGCCTCGCGCAGCTGTTCGGGCGTGAGGGGGCCTGTCCACTTGCCCCTGACCACGCCGCTGCGGTCGATGAAGTACGTGGTGGGCAGCGGGACGATCTGGTACACCCGGGCCACGTTGCTGCCCCGGTCCACCAGGATCGGAAACGTGATCCCCATCTCATCCCGGAAGGCCGTAATGGCGAGGTCGGTCTCGTCCAGGTCGATGGCAAGAACCACGAACCTCTGGTCGGCGTAGGTGCGGTAGGCCTCCTCCAGGGCCGGCATCTCCTGCTCGCAGTACCGGCACCAGGTGGCGAAGAAGTTGAGGAGCACCGCCTTCCCCCTCAGGTCCGAGAGGCGGTACGACTCACCGTTCACCGTCTTCAGCTCGAAATCGGGCGCCACGGAGCCGACGGGCACCCCGCTGCCCGCCGCGGCGTTCGGGTTGGGCCAGAGCAGGACGTATCCCAGCCAGGCCGCCAGGAGGAGCAGCGTGATGGCCGAGGTCACTCGCTTGTACCTGGGGTAGCGCGTCACGGTTCATTCCCTCCCCCGCTCAGGCGGGCGACCGCCTCCCGGGCGGCGTTGATCTGCTGATCGATGAGATCCGGCTGTTCCGCGTACTTCAGCGTGTTCTCCCGCTCCTGCGGGGCGGCGTTCAGGTAGCGCTGGTACATGGCCACCGCGGCGTCGGTCTCCCCCTCCACCTCGTAGATCCAGGCCAGGTTGAAGATGGCCCAGAGGTAGCCCGGGTCCCGCTCCAGCACGGCCTGCAGCGCCTCCTCAGCCTTCTGCCTGTCGCCCGCGTAGTAGCAGGTGAGGCCGAGGTAGGTCCCGGCGAAGAGATTGTCGGACTCGGAACGCAGCACGGTCTCAAACGCGGTGATCGCCTTGCGGAACTCGCTGACCGCCGCCGACCTGTGCCCCTGGTTGAGCAGGGCCACGCCGGTCTCCAGGAAGAAGTTGGCCTGCGCCAGGGGGGTCAGCGTCTCCAAGGCGGCCTGGTCGATGCCCGGCGTCGGATAGAGGGCGGTGCCGGTCACGGCCGAGCCCCGGCCCAGCCAGACACCGCTGAGGAACCCCACCCCGAAGAGCAGCAGGCCGCACAGCGCCAGGGCCACGGTCGGGACATGGCGCCGGGGGGAGCGGCCCTGCGCCGGGGAATGGCCGCCCCTGGCGGGGGCAGGGGCCGGCGCCTTCGCCCCGCGGCGGGGCCGGTCCCGGTGCGGGGCCACCGGGCCGCCGCACACGTCGCAGTAGGGGCCGGTGGATTCGTGGCCGCAAGAAGGACAGGTCGGCATACGGGAACCTCCTCGGTTACGGGGGCGGTATGCTGTCGCCACCGACAACGTTAGCAGGCGGGGACAATGCAAGGCTATGGATCGGGTGACGGATTCTGGAGGTAGACCGTCTGGCGATTCACACCTGAACCAACGGCCTATGCACGCGCCCATCGACCGCCCGCCGCCGCGGCGGCGGGCTCCCCGCGCGCGCGGCGGGCGCTTCCATATAGGCGCGCTCCGGAAGCAGGCGGCGAAATGTGGCACGAATGGTGCATTTCGCCCTGGTCACTTCGTGCACCCAAGGGGCAGGCTAGCCGCTTTATGGGCAAACATGTCGCGGAGCCGTATGATTTAACCATGAACACCACTGCTCCCGGAGGTGAACCCGTGCACACCAGCATCGCGACCAAGTTCATGATCGGCGTCACCGCCGCGCTCGTGACCGTTCTGGGCGTCAACCTGGGGCTGGACATCCGGCAACAGCGGGCCCAGGCGGAGGAGGATCTGCGGGAGCAGGCGCGGATGGTCGCGACCCAGGTCATCGCGATGCGGGAGTTCATCGCCCGCAACCAGGACCGGATCAACCGGGACAGCCACGGCCACTTTGAGTTCAAGTACCTGAACCCGGCTGCCGTCGGCCGGGGCGTCGGCCAGATCTTCGCCGAGATGTCCGACTACCAGTACAAGCAGACCCGCCTTCAGGTGCGTATGGCCGAGAACATGCCGGACGCCTTCGAGGTGGAGGCCCTTCGCCGGTTTGCCAGCCATCCGGACCTGGCGGAGGTCGTCGGGTACACGGGATCCGGGCAGGACCGGGTGTTCCGCTACATGGTGCCGCTGAAGATGGAGGCCTCCTGCCTGCCGTGTCACGGTCCCCCCGCCGGCGAACCGGACATCGCCGGCTACCCCAAGGAAGGGCTCCAGGTGGGAGAACTGGCCGGCGCCCTGTCGATCACGATCCCCACCGAGCGGTTCGAGGCCCGGCTCACGCAATCTACCCGCAGCCGGGCGACGGTCATCGTCCTGGCGACCGGGCTCTCACTGGCCCTGATCGGATTCCTCAACCACCAGCTGGTGGCACGGCCCCTCGCCGCCCTGGCCGGGGTGACCCGGCGCATCGGACAGGGCCGGTGGGAAGTGCCCGAGGAGGTGGTGCGGGACCTCAGGGCCCACCAGGAGACGTCGCCGCTGGTGGACGCCATCCAGGCCATGTCGGATGAGCTGCAGGCGCTCTACCGGAACCTGGAGCAGAAGGTGGCGGAGCGCACCCGCCAGCTGCAGGAAGCCCACGCGGACCTGGAGGCGCTGCACCGGAGCCAGACAGAGTTTTACTCGGCGATGACCCACGAGTTCCGCACGCCGCTGACGTCCATCATCGGCTTCAGCCAGCTGCTCCTGAGCCCCGGGGGCGACCCCCTGACGCCCGGCCAGCGCGAGCATTTGAAGGACATCCTGGAGAGCGCGCAGCGGCTGCTGCAGCTGGTGAACGATCTGCTGGACGCCTCCCGCCTGCAGGCCGGCCAGATGCCACTCCGAATCGCCGCCGTCGACCTGGGCGAGGCGGTGCAGGAGGCGCTGGCGGTGGTCCGGCCCCTGGCCCAGCAGCGGGAGATCACGGTCACCTGCCACATCCCCGCCGATCTGCCGCTGGTGGCGGCCGACGACCTGCGGGTGCTCCAGATCCTGCTGAACCTGCTCAGCAACGCGATCAAGTTCACCCAGGTCGGCGGCGAGGTTGCGCTGACGGCGGAGGCCCGGAGCGACCTGGTGCAGGTATCGGTCCGAGACAACGGCCCCGGCATTCCGCCCGAGGACCATGAGGTGATCTTCCAGCTGTTCCGCCGGGGATCCGCCCACGAACGGACCGGCGGGTCCGGTCTGGGCCTCGCTCTGGCCAAGCTCCTGGTGGAGCTGCACGGGGGCCGGATCTGGGTCGAGAGCAGACCGGGATGCGGCTCCACGTTCCACTTCACCCTGCCCGTGCACGGAGGTGAACCGCGGTGTCCGTAGCTCGCCGGATTCTGGTGGCCGACGACGACCCGAAGACCCTGAAGGTCCTGGAGCATGCGCTGACCGCCGAGGGGTTCGCGGTGATCAAGGCCAGCGACGGCCAGGAGGCCCTGGACCTCGCCCTGTCGCAACGGCCGGACCTGGTCATCCTCGACGTCATGATGCCGAAAGTGGACGGCTTCGCGGTCTGTGGCCGCATTCGCGCCGCCTCGGCGGTGCCGATCCTCCTGCTCACCGCCAGGGGCGACAGCGTCGACAAGGTCGTCGGCTTCCGGCTGGGGGCCGACGACTACGTGACCAAACCCTTCGACCTGAACGAGCTGGTGCTGCGGGTGCACGCCATCCTGCGCCGGATGCCCACCCTGCCCGAGAGCCGCACCCTGCGCTTCGGCCACCTGGAGATCAACAAGAGCACGCGCACGGTGCACGTGGGCGACCGGAACCCGGAGCTCACCCCCAGGGAGTTCGACCTGCTCTGGCTGATGGCCAGCCACCCGGGCCACCCCTTCACCCGGGAGTCCCTCCTGGCCCGCGTGTGGCACGGCGACGCACCCACCGACCAGTCCACGGTCACCGTCTGCATCCGCCGGCTCCGGGAGAAGATCGAGGACAACCCCGCTCAGCCCCGGTGGATCAAGACGGTCTGGGGAATCGGCTACAAGTTCGATCCGGCGGGCGCCGAATGAAGGCGCCCGCCGGTTTTCTTCTGATTCACCAAAACCCAAGGACCGTGTAAGCCTTGTGTAATCAATGGCTGATACGCTGAGGGTGAGGAGAAAGGGGGTGATGCAATGCGCAACAGATGGGGAAAGGGAGCTTTGATCGCGCTGGGCGCCCTGGGCGGGGCTTTCCTGATCCTGGCTTTCGCGCTTCAGGTGCCGGCCATCGGCCACACGATCGGGGCTCCTGCCGCGTGCGGCACCTGCCACGTCATGACCGACCAGGTGCTCTCCCTGGAGCGGGGGATGCACCGGGAACTCGCGTGCGTGGAATGCCACATCCCCTCGGGCTTCTTCGCCAAGCCGATCGAAGAGATCAAGGCGGCCAGCCGCCACGCGGCCGTGTTCCTGACCAACTCCACCCCGGACGTCATCACGGCCACCGACTCGTCGCGCGACATCATCCAGGCGCGGTGTATCGAGTGCCACGCCGGGTTCCTGCGCGAGACGTCCCTGGTCCACCACCCGACGGACGGACTCAAGTGTTTCGAATGCCACCGTGACACCACGCACGGTCTTCCGCTCCGCAATTGATGTACTCGATCATGATGGGAGGCTGCACGAACCATGAACCGCAAGTGGATCATTGCCATCGGGGCCGCCCTGGCGGTCGTCCTGGTGGGCGTGGGGACCTTCACCTACGTCGCCAACAAGACCGAGGCCGTCGAGGGGCCCGCCGTCACCATTTCCCCGAACGAGACCGATCCTGCGGTCTTCAAGCTCCTGTACCCGGCCCACTACGACTCCTACATGCGCAACGGCGAGATGCACGAGCCGGCGTTGAAGTACGCTTCCTCCGAGAAGAAGAAGAGCCGGCTGGACCAGTTCCCCTACATGCGCACCCTGTGGGCGGGCATGGCCTTCTCGAAGGAGTACAACGAGGCCCGCGGCCACCTCTACACGCTGGATGACGTCGTCGGCGGCAACGGCACCGAGGCCACCCAGCGCATCAACGACAAGACCAACCTGACCTGCATGTACTGCAAGTCCGCCCAGGTGCCCCAGCTGATCGAGGAGATGGGCGACGCCTTCTACAACACCAAGCTCCTGGCCGACAACAACACCGACCTCTTCGTCCATCCCATCTCCTGTTCGGACTGCCACGATCCCCAGACGATGGAGCTGCGCATCACCCGCCCGGCCCTGGTCGAGGCCATGGAGCGGATCGGCAGGCCCGTGGAGAAGGCGACCCGCCAGGAGATGCGCTCCCTCGTCTGCGCCCAGTGCCACGTGGAGTACTTGTTCAACCCCAACGACGCCAACAGGGTCTACTTCCCGTGGGACAAGGGCTTCGAGCCTGAGGACATGTACGCCTACTACGAGGAGATCGGCTTCTCCGACTGGACCCATGCGCAGACGGGCGGCGGCATGTTGAAGGCTCAGCATCCGGAGTTTGAAATGTTCCAGGGCAGCGTCCATCAGCGGGCCGGCCTCTCCTGCGCCGACTGCCATATGCCGTACGTGACGGAGGGCTCCACCAAGATCTCCTCCCACTGGTGGACCTCGCCTTTCCGGACGTTCGAGCAGTCCTGCGCCCAGTGCCACCGGGAGAGCCAGGAGGAGATGGCCCAGCGGGTTCTGCATACGCAGGACCGTGTGAAGGAGGCCCTGGACCGGGCCGGCATCGCCAACCAGGATGCCATCCTGGCCATCGAAAAGGCCATCGCGGCCGGCGTGGATGAGGAGATCCTCAACCAGGCCCGGGCCCTGCACCGCGAGGCCCAGTTCTACTGGGATCTGGCGTCGGCCGAGAACTCCTTCGGCTTCCACAACCCGCAGAAGTTCCTCGAGACCCTCGCCGATTCCATCGACCTGGCCCGCCAGGCCGAGCTCCTGGTCACCCGGGCGATGAACAAGTAACCCTGCCCTGCCTCGATAGCCCCGGCCGCGCCGACCTGGCGCGACCGGGGCTCCCGCGTCTGAGGGGGTACCGGGCGGCGTCATATATGGCGTCATATATAATGAAGCAATCCGCCGGGGAGACGCCTGCCGGGACGATGTGGTACAATCGGTGACAAGTCTGTGAGACAGAGGAGCGACCTTACCGTGCATACCGATCCTATCGCCATCACCTCCGAGACGCACAGCCTGGCCGGAACCCTGGTCCTGCCGGACGGTGCCGGCAACGACCGGCCGGTGCCCGCCGCCCTCATCGTCGGGGGGCCGGGCCCGCTGCCCCTGGAGCGGCGGGCCCAGGACGGTACGCCGAACTGGCCCCTGCGCTGGGCGGAGGCCTTCGGGGCGGCAGGCCTGGCCTGCCTCTGCTACGACCAGCGGGGCAGCGGCGAATCCACGGGGCTGTACCAGGACGCCGACTGGGACGACCTCTACGGCGATGCGGCAGCCGCCGCCGAGATCCTGAGGCTGCAGCCCGAAGTCAGCCGGGTCATTGCGGTGGCCTGGGCCGACGCCGTCGGATTCGCTCTCCGGCTCGCGGCCGAGGGGAAGGTGGACGGGCTGATCCTCCTGGCCGCGGGCGCGCACACCGCGGAGGAGCGTTACAGGGAGCAGGTGCGCCGGCTTGCGGCGGGCCGGGGGCTCTCCGATCGGGTCGTCGAGCTGCGCGTGCGCCAGTGGCAGGCACAGCTGCAGGCCGTGCGGGACCGGGTCGCGGCGGGAGAGCGCGTCGCGGAAACCGACATCGGCGGCCAGCGCATCGTCACCAACCTGCGCCGCTTCCTGGCAGTCCACGAGTTCGACCCCATGGCGGCCGCCCGGCAGGTCGCAACCCCGGCGCTGCTCTTGCACGGCGCGGCCGACACCGTGGTTCCCCCCGCGGAGTCGGAGCTTCTGGCCGAAACTCTGGCCGGTCCGGTCGAGCGGCGCGTCTACCCCGGCGAGGGCCATTTCCTCTACCGGTCTGACCAGGCGGTGGCGGATGCGGTGGGCTGGATGCAGCGCCGGGCGGCAGGAATCACGGCAGACTAGATCGAAAAGTTTCGCATCCGAAACGAGGGGGGATGCGCGTGGCGTCGGTCAGCGCCGCACGCCTGTTCTTTACGGTCGCTTTGATCGAGGTCGCGACCGGCGTCGCCCTGTTCGCGTTTCCCGCGCACTTTCCGACAGTGATCTACGCACCACTGGCTCCGCTGACGTCGCGCATGGCGGCGACGTTGCTGGCCGGCGGCATCATCCTCCTGTTGAATCTGCGCTACGCGCCGCGCCGGCAGGTCCAGCGGTGGCTGCTCGCGGCGGGCGCCGTGCCGCTGCCGCTGCTGTCCTGGATCATATGGGAGGCAGGCGGTTACACCGGCGTGGCCACCTACCTCCTGCTGGCCGCGGCCCTCATCGCCGCCGGCTGGACGGAGGTGGAGGATCCTTTTGCGCTCACCCTGGGCGTCGTCGAGGTGGCGGCCGGCCTCCTCCTCCTCTTCCCGCCACACGGCCTCCCCTCGCCGGGATTCGACCCCGTGCGGCCCATCATGCCCGCGGCGGGCGTCCTGGGACTTCTGTGCGGCGGCCTGGTCCTGGCCCGAAAGCGGCTTCCCCCCGGATGGAGCCCCTTCGCAGAGCGGTTCGCCGCGGCCCTGCCCGCCGTCCTGGTGTGGAACTTCTGGACGGCGCGCGCGTGGACCGGCGTCCTGCTCTGGCTGCCGCTGGGCGTCGCCGCCCTGGTCGGCCAGCCCGTGCGCCCATTGGGACGGGCGGCCGGGGAACCCGCCGGCGCGGACGACCCTGACGAGCAATGGGCGGAACAGAGCCTGGCCCATGTGGAAAGCGTCACCTGGGTGCTCGTCCTGCTGGTGGTGACCACGGCCGCGCTGCTGGGGGATGAGGCGGCCACCCAGCTGCCCAACGCCGTCCTCTTCGTGCTGCTGCTCGTCGGCTTCAACCTGGTGGCCCGCTGGCCGGGCATGCTCTCGCTCCGCGCACAGGTCCGGCTCAACCTGCACCTGTTTGTCGCCGGCCTGGCCATCAGCCTCATGCTCGCGTCCCCGATCCGGGTCGCGCTTCTGCCGGTCGTGCCCGCCATCCCCATGATCTCCGCCCGCGCGGGCGGGCTCAGGCGCGGCTACGCCATGCTGGGGGCCATGCTCGTTGTGCTGTCGCTCGCGCAGATTCTCCTGCCGGGCAGCGTGTCCGTATCCCTGCCGTTCGGCATCGCCGTGGGGCTGATGATCATCGTGGTCGGCGCCGCGTGGGTGCACGCCGGACACGCGCACCGCCCCCTTTACCGCCAGCTCACCGAGACGTCGCAGACCCTGGTGCAGAACAACCGGGACCTGCAGGCGGCCAACGAGGAACTGGCCGCGCAGCGGGAGGCGCTGGCCGCCCAGCAGGACGAACTCCTGCGGCAGCACCGCGTCCTGGTGGAGCAGGCCATGGCCCTGAGCGCCCAGCGGGACGAGCTGCTGGAGAGCGAGGAGCGGTTCCGCACGGCTTTTGAGTACGCGCCCATCGGCGTGGCCCTGGTGGACCTGGACTTCGTGATCATGCGGGCCAACCCCGCCCTGCACGACATGCTGGGCTACCGGCGCGGGGATCTGACGGGCGTCCCGCTCAGGCAGATCACCCACCGGGACGACCTGGAGGAGCAGGAGTCGCTGCTGAACGCCGTGCGGGCGGGACAGGCCGGCAGCTGCGCAATGGAAAAGCGCTATCTTCGCCACGACGGCAGGGCGGTGTGGGTCGCGGTCAGCGTCGCCCTGGTCCGGGACGCGCACGGCACGCCGCGGTACTTCGTCGCGCAGGTCATGGATGTGACGGACCGGCGGCAGGCCGAGGAGCAGCTGCGGCGGCTGGCTCACTTCGACCCCCTGACCGACCTGGGAAACCGGCGCTACTTCCAGCGAAAGCTCGAGGCGGCGCTCGACGATCCTGCGACCCCCAGGGGCGCCCTGTTCTTCCTGGACTTCGACGACTTCAAGTTCGTCAATGACACGCTGGGCCATCTGGCCGGAGACGATCTCTTGAAGAACCTGGCCCGGGTGATGACCGAAACCCTCGGCGGCCGGGGCTTTATGGCCCGGCTGGGCGGCGACGAGTTCGGCATTCTGGTGCCGGGAGTCGACGCCTCCGGTGCCGAGGCCCTGGCCCAGGATCTGCTCGCCGCGGTCCGCTCCCAGATCGCGGCCAACCCCGCCTGCCCCACCTACGTCACCATCTCGGTCGGCATCGCCCTGTACCCCGACCACGGTCACACGGCGGAGACGCTGATGCTGCACGCGGACCTGGCGATGTACCAGGCCAAGCACAGCGGCGGCGACCGGTACTGCATGTACGCCGCGTTTGAACCGCTGAACGGGGACGAAGCCGGGAGCGCGTGGGAAATCCGCCTTCGGGCGGCCCTGGCCGAGGACAGGTTCACCCTGGTGTTCCAGCCCATCCTGGACCTTCAGTTGGGCGAGGTCACCCAGTACGAGGCGCTGCTCCGCATGGTGGAACCCGACGGGCGGCAGATCCCGCCCGGTGAGTTCCTGCCAACGGCGGCTTCCTGCGGCCTGATGCCCGAGATCGACCGTTGGGTCGTGCGCCGGGCCGTCGAGACCATCGCCCGGGAACAGGCCCGGGGACGCCGGCTCACGCTGTCGGTCAACCTCTCCGGGCAGGCCCTCAACGACCCTTCGCTGGTGCCCCTCGTGCGCGATCTGATCGACCGGCATCAGATTCCGCCCGGATCGCTTCGTTTCGAGGTGACCGAGTCGGCAGCCGTCACCGACCTCGACCAGGCCGCCGCCTGCATCGAGGCCCTGACCGACCTCGGGTGCGAGTTCGCGCTGGACGACTTCGGCGTCGGCTTCTCCTCGCTCCGGTACCTGAAGCGGCTGCCCGTGCGCACGCTGAAGATCGACGGCGGCTTCATCGAGCGGCTCGCGGACGACCCGGTGGATCAGAGCCTGGTCAGGTCCATGGTGACGATGGCCCGGGGGCTGGGTGTCCGGACGGTGGCCGAGTACGTCACCAGCGACCGCGCACTGGAGATGCTCCGGCGCTGCGGGGTGGACGCGGCCCAGGGCTACTACGTGGGTCCGCCGGGCCCCCTGCCGGAGGAGGCCGGCCAGGCCGTCTGACGCCGCCCCCTTGTGCGATCGTCTCCGTCGGGTTACAATACGGATCAGGTTTTCTAGGGTTCCGCGGCGTCACGGCGCCGGTCCGGTCCGAGAGAAAACGCACAACCGGCGGGAGAGCGCCGGCTGTGTACACGGCGGGACAAAAGCCCGGGAGGAGTCACGATGGTGAGTCTCCCGGGCTTCTCGCTTGCGGCCGGGCACGGCCGGGGGCGACGCGCCCTTGACCACCGGAAACATGGAGGATGGGTAGCAGTGGCTTGGCTGTACTTGTTCGTGGCAGGTGCCATGGAAATCGCCTGGTCGACGGCGATGAAATACTCCGAGGGTTTCACCCGGTTCTGGCCCTCCGTGGCGACGATCGTGCTCAGCCTGACCAGCTTCGTCCTGCTCAGCCAGGCGATGAAGACGCTGCCGCTGGGCACCGCCTACGGCGTCTGGACGGGCATCGGCGCCCTCGGCTCCGCGCTGGTGGGCATCGTCTTCCTGGGAGAGCCGCGGGAGCCGTTGCGGCTGCTCTGCATCTTCCTCATCTTCGCCGGCATCGTGGGCCTGAAGCTCACCAGCCGGTCATGACGCCGGGAACGCCTCCACCACCGCGGCGATCCCCTGACCGCCGCCGATGCACAGCGTGGCCAGCCCGTACCGGCCGCCCCGGCGGCGCAGTTCCAGCAGCAGGGTAAGCAGGAGGCGCGCTCCGCTGGCTCCGACCGGGTGGCCCAGAGCGATGGCACCGCCGTTGACGTTGGTCCGCTCCCGGTCCAGCTCCAGCTCCTTCTCCACGGCCAGATACTGTGCTGCGAAGGCCTCGTTGACCTCCACCAGGTCCATCTCCTCCAGGGTGAGCCCCGCCCGCTCCAGCGCCTTCCGGCTGGCGGGCACGGGCCCCATCCCCATATAGCGGGGATCGACGCCGGCCACCGCCCAGCTCACCAGCCGGCCCAGCGGCCGCCAGCCCTCGGCCCCGGCGCGCCGCTCCGAGGCCAGCACCAGCATCGCCGCGCCGTCGTTGATGCCGCTGGCGTTGCCCGCCGTCACGGTGCCGCCCTCCTTGAAACGGGCAGGCAGGCGGGCCAGGGCCTCGTACGTCGTGTCCGGGCGCGGGTGCTCGTCCTGCTCCAGCCGGGAAGGCGCCCCGCGCCGCGCCGGCAGTTCCACCGGCACGATCTCCTCGGCCAGCCGCTCCCGGGCGGCGGCCGCCCGCTGCTGGGAGAGCAGGGCGAAGCGGTCCTGCTCCTCCCGGCTGATGCCGTACCGCTCGGCGAGGTTCTCGGCGGTGATCGCCATGCCGCAGCCGCAGTAGCTGTCCGTCAGGGTCTCCCAGAGGGCGTCTCCCAGTTCGGGCGCCCCGATGCCCGCGCCGAACCGACCCCGCAGGTGGTACGGGGCCTGGCTCATGGACTCGGCGCCGCCCACCAGGGCCACACTGGCCTCGCCGGCCCGGATGGTGTGCGCAGCCGACACCGCCGCCTGCAGGCCCGATCCGCACAGCCGGTTGACCGTCAGCGCCGGGGTCTCCACCGGGACGCCGGCGTACAGCGCGATGTGGCGCGCCAGGTACGGCCCGTCCTTCCCCGTGTGGATGACGTTGCCCACCACCACCTCGTCCACGGCGGCCGCCGGCACCCCGGTGCGCTCCAAGGCCGCGCGGGCGGCCGCCACCCCGAGGTCGACCGCGGAGATGTCCCGCAGCGCCCCGCCGAAGGTGCCGAAGGGCGTCCTTGCGCCGCCCAGGATCAGGACGTCTTCCACGCAAATCCCCTCCCCTTGTGCGGTCGATTCCATCCATTCGGTCGTTGTCTCTTAGTTCGATCACGTCGCGCGGCGTCCCTTTTCCCGGGCGCCGCCCGGGCAGGATGCCATGCAGCGGTGCACACCCCATGGGAACGACAGGACGGGGTGCGGCCTTCGCCGCACCCGGTTCAGAGCTTTTCCATCGTCACCTTCTCGCCCTCGCAGGTGATCCGGGTCCGGCGGCCCTCCACCTGGGTCTCCAGGTGCACCGGCCGGCCCCAGAGCTGATACAGGTACTGCATGGTCTTCTCGGCATAGGGCAGGTCCAGGTCGCGCCCGTCGTGCTGGTGGCGCAGCAGCAGCTCCCTCCGCCCTCGGTAGTCACCGTCCTCCACGACGATGTAGGGATGGCCGAAGTTGGTCATCGCGTCGCAGAGCGCGTCGCGCACACGCTCCCACTGCTTGTCGGTGATCTTCCAGGCGTCGTCCTTCAGCTCGTAGACGAAGAGATCCAGATCCCGGCACAGCTCCTCGGTCAGGTAGGTGCGCAGGAAGGAGACGTCGTTCTCCATCTCCCGCACCTCGAAGATCTTCTCGCGCCCAAACCGCTTCTCGATGTCCTCGAAGATCTTCAGCCCCACATAGTACGGGTTGATCCGCGTATGCCCCGGCGTGCAGACGGCCGAGTGCAGCTTGCCGAACTCCACGAACTCCTCGTCGGTCAGGTCCAGCTCCCGCATGATGCGCATGTGCCAGAACGACGCCCAGCCCTCGTTCATGATCTTCGTCTGCATCTGGGGCACGAAGTAGAGCGATTCCTCCCGGACGATGGCGATGATGTCCCGCTGCCAGTCCTCCAGATGGTCCGCGTGCTCCAGCAGGAAGAGGAGCAGGTCCTTCTCGGGCGCGGGCGGGATCCTCCGCCGTGCGGGCTTCCCCGGTTTTCCCCCCGCCTTCCGCTCCCCGGTCTCCTCCCGGGGGAACAGGTCCGCGTAGGGTCCGTCATGCGCGCTGGGCGGCGGCTCCCACTCGGGCTCCGGCGCCTCCCGCCGCGGGTACGGGTCGATGTGGTCCGAAATGGAGAGCACGGCGTCCAGGAAGCGCTCGACCTCCAAGTCCCCCTCCTCGATGCCGTACTGCCGGATGCGCTGGGCGTTCTGACTCACGGTCTCCAGCATCTGCCGGTTGGTGGGCGCAAACCAGATGTTGTTCTTGAAGAAGTCGGTGTGCCCGAAGACGTGGGCCACGACGAACTTGTTCTGCAGCAGCGAGTTGGTCTCCAGCAGGAAGGCGTAGCTGGGGTTGGCGTTGATCACCAGCTCGTAGATCTTGCTGAGGCCGTAGTCGTAGGAGGATTTCATCGTGTAGTACGCCTTGCCGTGGGTCCAGTGGCTGAACCGGCCGGGCAGCAGGTAGGCGCCGAACTCATACAGGATGGTCGCCGGCACGATCTCGAAGTGGGTGGGGAACGGATCCAGGCCCAGCCGCCGCGCCGTCTCCCAGATCTCCCCGATCGCTTCCTCCAGGGCCGGCAGGTCACGGTCATCCATGGGGCTGTCTCCTCCCTCCCGGTGGGCTTCCTACAGTCTATGCCAGGGCCGGCGGGAACTGCACGCCGACGCAGGAAGAGGCCCGGCCACCGCAGTGGCCGGGCCCGTACTGCCCTGCTACAGCCTGAACCTCTCCACCTGCGCCTGCAGCTCCCTGGCCGTCGCCGCCAGGCTCTGCGCAGATGCCGCGATTTCCTCCGCCGTCGCCGTCAGCTCCTCCACCGACGCCGACACCTCCTCCGCGGCCGCCGCGTTGCTCTGCGCCACGTCGGTGATCCGGGCCACCGCCTGCGTCACCTCGTGCGCACCGGCCGCCATCTCCTCGGTCGCCGCCGTGTTCTCCTCCGTCAGCGCCGCCAGGTCGTTGAACGTCTGCAGCACCCGCTCCGAGTCCTTCCGCACCTGCGCCGCAGACTCCGCGATGGCAGTCACCTGGGCCGCCGCCCGGTTCAGCGTCGCCAGGATCTCCGCCAGCGCCTCCCCAGCCTGCGCCGCCATCGCGTTCCCCTGCGCCGCCCGGGCCGTCCCCTCCTCCACGGCCTGCACCGCTTCCCCCGTGCTGGCCTGGATCTGCTGCACCAGCTCGCCGATCTCCCGGGTCGACGCCGCCGACTGCTCCGCCAGCTTCCGCACCTCGTCGGCCACCACCGCGAAGCCCCGGCCGTGCTCCCCGGCCCGCGCCGCCTCGATCGCCGCGTTCAGCGCCAGCAGGTTCGTCTGCTCGGCGATGCCGGAGATGACCTGGGTGATCGCGCCGATCTGCCCGGAGAACCGCTCCAGTTCCCGGATCCGCTCCGCGATGCGCTGCGAGGCCTCCCCGATGCGCCCGATCTCCTCCAGCGTCCGGCCCAGCACCTCGGCGCCCGCCTCTGCGCGCTCCACGGCGGTCGCCGCCCGCTCTGCCGTCGCCGTGGCGTCGGTCACGACCTGGTCCAGGTGCTGTGCCATCTCGTGCAGCAGCGTCGACGCCTCCTGCACCTCCACGGCCGACCGGGTCGCGCCGGAGGCGATCTGCTGAATCGCGTCCTTCAGCTGGTTCATCGTGGCGTTGGCCTCGGCCGTGGCGCCGGCCTGCTCCGACGCCCCCGCGGCCATCCGGGCGATCGCCTCGGCCGAGCCGGAGGCGGTCCGGGCGGACGTATCGGCCGCGGCGGAAAGCTCCTGGGACGCGGTCATGACGCTCCGGGTGCTCTCACCGACCTGCAGAAGGATCGACCGCAGGCTTTCCAGCATCCGGTTGAAGGCGGCGGCCATGTCGCCCAGTTCGTCCCGGTTCCGTACCTTCAGGGGCTCAACCGTCAGGTCGCCCTCCGCCATCCGGGCGGCGCTCCGGGCAATGGCCACCACCGGGTTCGCCAGCTGCCTGCCCAGAAAGGCGGATACGCCCAGGCTCAGGACGACAGCGGCCCCCGCCGCCCCGGCCATGATCAGGCGCGCCTGCTCGGCCGCGGCGCCGGCCTGCCGACGGGTCTCCACCGCCAGCCCGTCCCCCAGCAGGATCAGGTCCTCGATGCTGGTCATGAAGTTGCTGCGCAAGGTCGGCAGCGTGTTGCGCACCGCGTACTGCACCTGGTTGGACGACTCGGACGCCTGGCTGAACAGGCCGGCTGCGGTGGACTGGTACAGCTCGGCGTTGGCCTGGATGCGGCGAAGGACGGCCCTTTCCCCTGCCGTCTGAAGCCGTGACTCGATATCCTCCAGAAGCGCAGCCATCTCCGCTGCGGCCGCGTCGAACTCCTTCTGGTACGAACGGTCTCCGGTCAACAGGTAGCCGTTCAGCGCCCTGGCCTGCTCCGCCATCAGATACTCCACCTTGCGGCCCTGGAGCTGGATGAACTGGACGCGCTCGGACAGCTCTTCGTACTGCGTGACAACCTGATCGAGACCGATGAACCCCGTAACCGTGACGCCTGCCAGGAAGGCCAGAACGGCCACAAAGGCGGCAACGAGTTTGGTGCGGACGCTGAACTTGATGTTAGGGACTTTGAATTTCATGTTGCGGACGCGGAACTTCACAGCATGAACCCCCTGCCTCATCCCCAGGATCCAGGTCTCACCCACGATAATTTACCACATTTGCAATACACAATCAAAGAAGTTCTTCTTATGAATATAAATAGTTGCGGTGCAAACAAGTGACCGCCGCGCCGCGCGCACCGACAGGCGCATCGGGGTAGCTCCCGACGCCGACCCATCCGTTGGTCGGCCCCGCGGCTGGCAGGTTCTGTCCGGCCACAGTCCGCATCACCAATACAGAAAATAGGGTACCATGCCACAAGCCGAATGTTCAAGCATATACGTATTTAGTCGGTCAGTCGCGAACATTCCTCGCTTTCGCGCCGCCACCATCCCAGGGCCGAACCGGTCTCCCGTCCCCCCATCACCGCCGTGCCGGACGCGGAAAACCCGCCCCGATACCGGGCGGGTAAGAAAGCGGCCGCACCTCAGCCATCCAGAACCACGGAGAGGTACTTGTACTCCAGGTAGTCATCCAGGCCGTGATGGCCGCCCTCACGCCCCAGGCCGCTCTCCTTGACGCCGCCGAAGGGCGCCTGCGGAACCGCCAGGAGCGAATCGTTCACGGCCACCATCCCGTACTCCAGCGCCTCGCTGACCCGCACCGTGCGTCCCAGGTTGCGGGTGAAGATGTAGGCCGCCAGGCCGTAGTTGGTGTCGTTGGCCCGGCGGATCACCTCCTCTTCGGTGCGGAACGTCAGGATCGGCGCGACCGGGCCGAACGTCTCCTCGTGCACGATCCGCATCTCATCGCTGACCTGGTCGAGCAGGGTCGGCGCATAGAAGAAGCCGCGGTCGAACCCCGGACCCGTCAGGCGATGGCCGCCGGTGAGCACCCGGGCTCCCTTGCCGCGGGCGTCGCTCACGTGCCCTTCCACCTTCACGTACGCGGCCTCGTCGATCAGCGGCCCGACGTTGATGCCCTCCTCCAGGCCGTGTCCCACCCGCAGGCCGCGGACCGCCTCCACCAGCCGTTCGGTGAAGGCCGGGGCGATCGACTCCTGCACGTAGATCCGGTTGGCGCAGATGCAGGTCTGGCCGGCGTTGCGGAACTTGCTGATCACGACGCCCTGCACGGCGGCGTCCAGGTCGGCGTCCTCGAACACGATGAACGGCGCGTTGCCGCCCAGCTCCATGCTGACCCGTTTCATCTGCGCCGCGGCGCCCTGCATCAGGTGCTTGCCCACCTCGGTGGAGCCGGTGAACGAGATCTTCCGCACCAGGCGGTTTTCCAGGAACTCCTGCCCCACGGCCGCCGGATCCAGGGTGGTGACGACGTTGACCACCCCGGCCGGCAGTCCGGCCTCGTGGATGAGCTCCGCGATGAGCAGCGCGCTGAGCGGCGTCTGCTCGGCCGGCTTCAGCACCACCGTGCAGCCTGCCGCCAGCGCCGGCGCGATCTTGCGGGTGACCATCGAGGACGGGAAGTTCCAGGGCGTGATCGCCCCGACGACGCCCACCGGTTGGCGCAGCACCCAGATCCGCGTCCTGCGGGACGAGCTGGGAATCGTCTCTCCGTAGATCCGCCGGGTCTCCTCGGCGTACCAGTTCAGATACTCGGCGCCGTTGAACACTTCGCCCTTGGCCTCCGCCAGGGGCTTGCCGTTCTCCTCGGTGAGCGCGCGGGCGAGCCGGTCGACGTTCTGCACGATCAGGTCGTACAGCCTGCGCATGTACCGGGCGCGCACGTGGGCGGGCAGCGAGGACCATTCGCCGAAGGCCGCGTGGGCGGCCTCGATGGCCGCCCGGGCGTCCTCCCTGCCTGCGTCGGGTACGGTCGCGATCACCTCCCCGGTGGCGGGGTTGGTCACCTCGAACCGCCTGCCGCTCACCGCCTCACGCCATTCTCCTCCGATGTACATCCTGTAACCCTCTGCAGACACCTGCGCTCCCTCCCAGGTGTTATCGTCGCGCTAAGCATAATCTTTTCGTAACATTTGTGTCAACAGCGGTCGCTCAGCCGGCAGCGGTGCGACCCGGCCATCATGATACCACCTCGGCGACCGCTCGCACCCCCGGGCCGGGACACCACATCCGTCCCCCGCTGCGTTCGTTGCCGTAGCGTAGCCCGCAACTCCGTATACCCTTTGTCCTTCTATGGCGTTATTGTATATGTACGAAGGAGTGTGACGGGCGTGCGCACCCAAGCCGCGGCGTGGGCGCTGCTCAGCTTGCTCACCCTGAGTACCGCCCCCGAGCTGCCGACGATGCAAGAGCGCGATCCGCTTCCCACCGTCTACGCCAGCCCGATCCCGCCGTCACACATCGCCGAGGCGGTGAGCCGGGCGATGGCGGACTTCCCCGGGGAGTACAGCGTGGCGCTGGAGGACCTCCTCACCGGGCAGCGCTGGCTCCACAACGCAGACCGGCTTTACCACCCGGCCAGCACAGTGAAGGTGCCCGTGGCCCTCTACGCGCTGGAACAGTACCGGGCTGGGAAGATCGGATGGGGGGATCTCATCGAGTACACCGAGGCCGACGTGGAACCGCCCCTGACCGGGGCGTTTGAGGCGGCCGAGTTCGGCGACCTGTACCCCGTCCAGGACCTGGTCCACTGGGCCCTGGCCTACAGCGACAACGTGGCCGTCAACATGCTGGGCCGCCGCCTGGGATGGGGGAACATTGAACGCTGGACGGAGACCATCGGGGGGCGGCTGACCCACGAGGACCGGCTGCCGCGGGCCAGCGCCCTGAGCGTCCTTCAATGGTGGCGGCACCTGCACGTGTTGTCCCTGGAGGATCCCGAGCGCGCGAGCCTGATCGTCCGGCCGCTGCTGGCGGCGACGTATCGGGGGCGGATCACCGCCGGCCTGCCGGACGGCGTGCCTCACATGCACAAGTACGGCTCCTACGAGGGCAGCTACCACGATTCGGCCATCGTATACGCCACCCGGCCGTACATCCTGGTCGTGCTCACGGAGGGCGCGCCGCTGGAGGAAGCCGACGCGGCCATCGCCCGGCTCTCTGCGGAGATCTACCGGGTGATGACCGCGTCGCACTCGACCCCTTTGGTCCCGGTCTGGTCGGCGGATGCGCTCCAGACGTTCGTGGGGCCGAGGAAGGAGTAGCCGGGCGGGTGGGGCGCGGACGGACCCTTTACGCGGACTTTGGGCGAATGGCCTCAACGATCATGGCGATCCCCTGCCCCACCCCGATGCACATGGTGGCCAGGCCGTAGCGGCTGCCTCTGCGGACCATTTCATGCACCAGCGTCGTCAGGATCCGGGCCCCGCTGCACCCCAGCGGATGGCCCAGGGCTATCGCCCCGCCGTTCACGTTCACCCGGGCGGGATCCAGTCCCAGCTCCCGGATGCACGCCAGGGCCTGCGCGGCAAAGGCCTCATTCAACTCGACCAGGTCGATCTGATCGACCGTGAGGCCGGCCCGCTGCAGGGCCTTTCTTGTTGCCGGGACCGGGCCCATGCCCATGATCGACGGGTCCACGCCGACCACCGCGGTGGCGACGATCCTGGCCATGGGAACCAGTCCCAGGGCCGCCGCCCGCTTCCCGGACATGATCAGCAGGGCGGAGGCTCCGTCGTTGATGCCGCTGGCGTTTCCGGCCGTGACCGTCCCGTTCTCCCGGAAGACGGGTCTGAGCCTGGCCAGCCGTTCGAGCGTGATGTCCGGCCGCGGGTGCTCGTCCCGTACCACCAACTCTGTGCGTCCATCCTCGCCGGGGACGGGCACCGGAACGATCTCCGCGTCGAAACGCCCTTCCCTCACTGCGGCGGCACACCGCATCTGGCTTTGCCATGCAAACCTGTCCTGGTCCTCCCGGGTCACGTTCCACCGTTCAGCCACTCTCTCGGCCGTCTCCCCCAGGCTGATGGGCGGGTACCGCTCCGCGAGGCGCGGGTTGACGAAGCGCCACCCAAGGGTGGTGTCGTAGACCTCCACCTGGCGGGCCCACGGCACAGCGGGCTTGGCCATCACGAAAGGCGCCCGGGTCATCGACTCCGTGCCGCCGGCGACCAGAACCTCTCCTTCCCCGCACCACACCGCCCTGGCCGCCTGGGCCACCGCCTCCAGCCCCGAGCCGCAGAGCCGGTTCACCGTAACCCCGGGCACCGTCACCGGCAGCCCGGCCAGCAGCGCCGCCATGCGGGCGACGTTGCGGTTGTCCTCGCCGGCCTGGTTGGCGCAGCCCAGGTAGACGTCATCGATGCTCCCCGGGGAGACCGCGGGGTTCCGCTGAAGGAGCGCCCGGATCACCACCGCGGCCAGGTCATCCGGCCGGACATCTCGGAGCGCGCCGCCGTATCGGCCGATGGGCGTTCGCACGGCATCGACGATCACCGCTTCTGCCAAGAACGGACACCTCCTGGTGGGCGAAAGCCTCGGGTCTGCGCCGGGGGCAGCGGCCCGCCGCCCCTCCCCGGTTCATGCCGCGCCACGGAGCAGCGCTCACGGCGCTACATTACTTGTAAGAGTAAAGCTCAGCCCGGGGTCGACCTGGCTGAGCTTGGCGCGTGCAGCGTGAGACCGATAAGCATTACCCTCGTTCAGCTCCATTATTCGAACTTATCGGATGATCCTCCGCCATTGTATCGTGCAGCCTCCGCCTGCGTCAACGTGCTGCGCGAGGCCCCTCCCGCGGCACGGCGAAGCCGAGCCCCGCCCGCAGCCTCCCTGCGCGGGGCGGCCCCGGGGGACGGCCCCCACGGCGCGTCCCCCGGCTCCGGTTCCGGAGCCTCACCCCACCGCCACACCGCCGCGGCTGAACCACTTCTGCAAGGCCGGGTACACGTCCCGCTTCTCCGTGATCGTCACGATCACGAACCGCGGGTCCTTGATCGCCGAGAACGCGCTCATCAGGGAACTTGTGTACCCGCCCTCGCGAATCTCCCCGTACCCGAACAGATTGCAGACCTCCAGCAGCTTTCCCACCAGCTCCACGCACAGCCTGTTGTCGTTGTCGCTCCAGTTGTCGCCGTCGCTGAAGTGGAACGGGTAGATGTTCCACCGCTCGGGGTCGTACCGCTCCTGGATGATCTCCAACGCCAGCTTATAGGCCGAGGAGACCCGCGTGCCGCCGCTCTCGCCCATCTTGAAGAACGCTTCCTCGTCCACTTCCTGCGCCTCGGAGTGGTGCGTGATGAAGACGATCTCCACGTCCTGGTACTTGGTGCGCAGGAACCGGATCATCCAGAAGAACAGGCTCCGGGTGATATACTTCTTAAATTCGCCCATAGATCCGGAGGCGTCGCGCATCGCGATCACGACGGCGCTGCTGCTGGGGCGCATCTCCTGCTCCCACACCTTGAACCGCAGGTCGTCGTTGGTGATGTTGCCCAGAACGGGCATGCCCCGGCGGGCGTTCCGCTTCAGGTTCTCCATGATGGTCCGCCGCCGGTCCAGGTTGGACATCGGCCCCTTCTTCCGGACCTCGGTGAACCGCACCTCCTCGGTGGGGATCTCCTGCGTCGACTTCGGCCTCAGGTCCGGCAGGCCGAGGTCCTCGAAGATGAGCTCCGCCAGGTCGTCGACCGTCACCTCGGCCTCGTAGTAGTCGACCCCGGGCTGGTCCCCGGGCTGCGTTCCGCCGCCGCCCTGGCCCCCGGGCCTGGCCCGTGCGATCACGTCGCCGACCTTCGAGTCGCCGTCACCCTGTCCCACGCGCTTACCCTGGTTGGGGTTGAACCGGAAGCGGTACTCCTCCAGCGTCCGGATGGGCACTTTGACAAGCCGCTTCCCGTCGGAGGTGATGATGGACTCCTCGGCGATGATCTCGGGCAGGTTCTGCCGGATCGCCTCCTTGACCTTTTCATTGTGCCGGGCCTGATCGACGGGCCCCTTCCGATGCAGGCTCCAGTCGTGCCGAGACGTCGAGGCCATACTCCTCCCCCCTCCTCGCTGCGCACCCGGGACGGTGCACGGGTCGTACTCCAGTCTATGCGCCTGGGCTGTGCCAGACCCTGCCCCCCGGTTTCGCCCACAGCTTATTTATGTGTATATTCGGAAAATCGCAGGAATTCAAGGGCGGGTCGACGAACAACCACCCCCACGAGGACTGGGGCCCCGGCCTCGAATCCCGTTCGGAGGTGGAGCATCCATGCGATCAGGGATCCGTTTGCGGCCCAGGCGGCTGGATCCCCGCCTGATGCGCACCGGGCTGGCGCTGCTCCTGACCGCCGCCGTGCCGGCTCAGGCGGTGGCCATGGTGGGCACCGTCATTCGCCCGGGACCCATCAAGGCGGACCCCAGAAAGCCTGCCGCAGTCTCCGTGTCAGCCGATTCCAAGGCCCTCGTCGCAGCCAAGGTCCAGCCCACGGTTCTCGAGGCGTTCAAGCACAGCGACAAGGTACGCTACCTAGTAAAGATGAAGCTTCAGGCGGACGTCGCGGGAGCCGCGGCCGCGGCCCGGCACCGGGCGGCGACGCCGGCGTCTGCTGAGCTGGCCGCGCGCAGCGCGGTAATCAACAGCCTTCAGGAGGCGGCGGACCTCTCGCAGGCCGGTCTCATCGCCCTGCTGGAGAAGGGCAAGGCCGCGGGGCAGGTCGAGTCGTTCGAATCGTTCTGGATCACCAACATGGTCGCGGTGACCTCGGACAGGGCGACGCTGGAGAAGATCGCCGCCCGGCCCGATGTCGAGGCCATCTACGAGGACGAGAAGGTCCACCTCATCAAGTCCGACATCGTGGCCGTGGAGGAAGCCGTCGAAGCCCTCTCGGGCGAACCCGAGTGGAACATCGTGCGGATCGGCGCCCCGTCCGTGTGGCGTCAGTTTGAGATTGACGGCACCGGCGTCGTCGTCGCCAACCTGGACACCGGCGTCGATGCCGACCATCCGGCGCTGGCCGGCCAGTACCGGGGCGCCGGCGCGGCGGACCACAGCGCGTTCTGGTTCGACGCGGTGAACGGGCGGCCCGAGCCCTACGACGACGAGGGCCACGGCACCCACACCATGGGCACCATGGTCGGCCGCACCCCTGACGGGGAGAACCAGATCGGCGTGGCGCCCGGCGCCCAGTGGATCGCCGCGAAGATGCTGGATGAGTTCGGAAGCGGCTACGCGAGCTGGATCCTGGCGGCCGGCCAGTGGCTCCTGAGCCCGGGCGGCGATCCGGCCAACGCGCCGGACGTCGTGAACAACTCGTGGGGCGGCGGAGCCGGCATGAACGAGTGGTTCCGGGACGTCGTCATCGCCTGGCGCGAGGCGGGCATCGTGCCGGTCTTCGCCAACGGCAACAGCGGCCCCGGCGCCGGCACGGTGGGTGTCCCTGCCAACTACCCCGAGTCCATCGGCGTGGGCAACACCACCAAGGACGACACGCTCAACAGCGGCTCCAGCCGCGGGCCCAGCCCGTACGGTGAGATCAAGCCCGAGCTGTCCGCGCCCGGCACCGCCGTCCGCTCTGCCCTGCCCGGCGGCCAGTACGGCGCAGGCACCGGCACGTCGATGGCCGCGCCCCACGTTGCAGGCACGGCCGCCCTCCTCCGCCAGGTGGACGCCAGCCTGACCGTGGATGAGATTGAAGAGATCCTCGCCAGCACGGCGGATCCGAGGACCGACGACCAGTACACCACGGTGCCCAACAACGGGTACGGGCACGGCATCGTCAACGCCTACAAGGCGGTCGCACGGGCGCTGGGCCTGGCCGAGGGGCGCATCTCCGGCCGGGTGATGGCTCAGGGCGACGACCTGGAGGCGCCGACGATCCGCCACACCCCCGTGACCCAGGGGTACAAGCACACCCCGACCACCATCATGGCCGAGGTCAGCGACGACGTCTCCATCACCGCCGTCTACCTGCGGTTCCGCCAGCCCGGGCTGAGCTGGTGGGGCATCGTGGACATGACCCAGGTCTCCGGTGACTTCAGGGGCGGCACCTTCGTCGGCACCATCCCCGCCGAGCTTTCGACCACCGACGCGATGGAGTACTACATCGAGGCCGTCGACTTCGGCAACAACCGCGCCTACAGCGGAACCCGGACGAACCCGCACGTCATCGCCATGGCCGACGGCGCGACGCCGGGCTTTGCCGAAGACTTTGAGGGCAACATCATCGGCTGGGCCACCGGCGGGGAGCCCGCAGACCTCTGGCAGTTCGGCGAGCCCACCTCGGGCCCGGGCGAGGCGTACTCCGGCCGGAACGTGGCCGCCACCAACCTGGCCGGCGAGTACACCAGCAACGCGCAGGCCTTCCTGATCATGCCGCCGGTCGACCTGCGGGGCGGGGCAGCCGCACTCCGCTTCCAGCACTGGTACGACCTGGAGAGCAACTTCGATTTCGGCATCGTGGCCATCACCGCTGACTTCGGTGAGACCTGGGAGATCCTGAGCACCTACACCGGCAGCAGCGGCGGATGGCGGGAGGCCGTGGTCGACCTCTCCGGCTACGCGGGGATGGACAACCTGTTCGTGGCGTTCGTCCTCGACAGCGACTACAGCGTGGTGCGTGACGGCTGGTACATCGACGACGTGGAGCTGTACGTGGACGAAGAACCGCCGGCTGTGCCCGCCAACGTCACCGCCCAGGCGACGCCGCTGGGCTTCATCGCCCTGACCTGGGACCCCAGTGAGGCCGGCGACTTCGACCACTTCACGGTCTACCGGTCCACCTCCTCCGGCGGGGGCTATGCGCCGGTCGCCACCACCACCGAACCGGCCTACACCGACACCGACGTGGAGAGCGGGACGACTTACTACTACGTGGTGACGGCCAGCGATTTCTTCGGCAACGAGAGCGGGTACTCGGATGAGGTCTCCGCCACCCCCGCGGAAGTCGTCATCCGCTTCGCCGACGACATGGAGTCGGGCCCCGGCGACTGGACCACCGAGGGCACGAACAACCCCTGGGAGTGGGGCGTGCCCACCAGCGGTCCGGGCGAGGCCTTCTCCGGTGAGAACCTGTGGGCGACCAACCTCGCCGGCAACTACCCGAACAGCGCCAACGCCTCCCTGATCTCGCCGCCCATCGACCTGAGCGGTCTCTCCTCGGCTGCCCTGACCTTCACCCACTGGTACGCCATCGAGCGCAACTGGGACTACGGCCGGGTGGAGGTGACGGCCGACGGCGGCGAGACCTGGACCCAGGTGGCCATCTACACCTCGCCGGCCTCGGGCGGCGCTCCGGTTGGCCCCGAGACCCCGATGATCGACCTCACCGACTTCGCGGGCCAGACCGTGCAGATCCGCTTCCGCTTCACGTCCGACGGTTCGGTCAACTACGCCGGCTGGTACATCGATGACGTGATCGTGGCCGGCACGGTGGACGCGACCGACCCGGTCGACCTCAGCTTCTCCGATCCCGGTGACGCGGACGCCGCGAAGGACAAGAAGCCCGCCGGCTCCGTCACCCTGAAGCACCTGCTGCACAAGGTCACCAAGTCCGAGTACCGGGTCGAAACGGAGGAGCCGATCGTCCGTATCAACGCCCTGCCGATCATGGAGGCCACGGTGACCGTGCTGGAGAGCGGCCGCGTGGTGCGCACCAACCCGGCTGACGGCTCCTACTCGGTGGACCTCCCGAGCGGCACCTACACCCTCATCGCCGAGTCCTACGGCTACTACCCGCAGACCCGGCAGGTGACCCTCGGTCCCAACGAGGACCTGACGGTGAACTTCCTCCTGCAGGAGATCCCGCGCGGGCTCCTGGTCGGCACCGTCACCGACGTCCGCACCGGTGAGCCGGTTGAAGGGGCCCGGGTGCAGGTGCTGGAGGACGCCCGGGTCGCACCGACCACCACCGACGCATCGGGCCGGTTCACCCTGAACCTCCTGGAGGGCGCCTACACGCTGCGCGTCTCCCACCGGAGCCACTACATGGAGGAGATCTCGGTCTTCGTGCCCGGCAACCAGACCACCGAGATCGAGATCGCCCTGCGGCCCTTCGCGGGGATCCCCGGCGAACTGGCCTATGATGACGGCACCGCCGAGACCGCCTGGGCCATGTACGACGCCGGCAACGGGTGGGCCGTGCGCATGTCGCCCGAACCCGGCCAGACCGTGATGGTGACCGGCGCCCGCGTCTACCTCTGGGACAGCACGTGGCCGGCGCCCGGAGGCAACGAGTTCCTGGTGGCCGTGTACGGCAGCCGCCCGGACGGCTCGCCCGGCGACCTGCTGCTGGGGCCGGTGCTGGTGGAGAACGCGATCCGGGGCGGCTGGAACGAGGTCGACCTGCGGCCGTACGGCATCACGGTGAGCGGAGACTTCTACGTCGCCGTGCTCCAGTCCACGGAGTATCCGAACGTGCCCGGGCTGGCCTTTGACGAGACGTCCGATCAGGGCCGCACCTACCAGGTGATTGACGGCGTCTTCGGTCCGTGGACCGAGCCCAGCAACGCCATGATCCGCGCGCTGGTCTCCGCGGAGGTCGGCCCGCCGGTCATCCTGAGCCCGGCCGACGGCAGCTTCACCAACCGGACGGAGGTCCCGGTGGAGGGCCGCAGCCCGGCCGGCACGACGGTGGCGATCTACGTCGACGGCGCGCTGGCGGCCGAGACTGCAGCCGCCGCGGACGGCACCTTCTCCGCCCTGCTGACCCTCGATGAGGGTGAGCACGCGCTGACCGCCGTGGCCATCACCGCGGACGGCGACAGCACTGAACCCTCGGACCCGGTCCGGGTGATCGTCGACCTGACCGCCCCCGAGCTGACCGTCGAGCAGCCGGAGGACGGCGCCGTGCAGAACCACCGCCTGCTCACCGTCTCGGGTCAGGCCTCGGACCTCTACCTGGCCGGCGTGGATGTGAACGGCACGGCGGCCGAGGTGGATGACGACGGCCGGTTCACCGCCGAGATCATCGTCCGCGAGGGTGAGAACCTCATCACCGTTACGGCCGTCGACCGGGCCGGCAACGCGACGTCCGCCGCCGTGACCATGACGGTGGACACGGTCCCGCCCGAACTCAGCAACCTGCATCCCGACACCGATCTCACGCTGCGCCCCGGCGACACCCTGACGGTCTCCTTTGACTCCGAACCCGGCCTCGCCCTGGCGGCGTTCAGCATCGTGCCGAACCTGGGCGGCGGCTCGACGCACGGCGACGACGCCACGTTCGGCCTGGAGCCCGGCGAGATCGCCATGACCGAGACGGAGCCCGGGCACTACGAGGGCACGTTCACGGTGCCCGAAGGGATGAGCCTGCCGCAGGCGTTCGTCCGCTTCCGGGCGATGGATGCCGCCGGCAACACGGTGCGGGCGACCGCCCCGGGCCTCCTGACCATCGTCCCCGATGCGGAGCCCGGTGAGCCCGGCGAGCCCGGTGAGCCCGGTGAGCCCGGTGAGCCCGGCGAGCCCGGCGAGCCCGGCGAGCCCGGCAGCCCCGTCGCCGTCATCCAAGGGCCCACCTCCGTCGAGGTCAACACCAACGCCCGCTGGGATGCGGGTCAGCTCAGCTCCGACGTCCCCATCGTCCGCTACGAGTGGGACATGGGCGACGGCACCCCCATCCAGCCCGGCCGGAGCATCACGCACCGGTACGGGGAGCCCGGTACGTACACCATCACCGTGACGGCGACGGACCGGAACGGCCAGACCACCGTGGTAACGCTCGACGTGGTGGTGACCGCCGAGGAAACCGAGGGGCCGAAGGCCGTGATCGAGGGCCCCACCATGGCCAGGCGCAATCACACCGTGGTGTACAGCGGCCTGAAGTCCACGTCCCGCCTGCCGATCGTCTGGTATGAGTGGGACATGGGCGACGGTACCCGGTCGCTCCAGCCCACGCCGGTGATGATCCACCAGTGGGCGGAGACCGGCACGTACACGGTGACGCTGACGGTCACCGACCTGGAAGGGAACGAGGACACCGTCACCTTGACGGTGGAGGTCGTCCGGTGACAGCCACCCCGCCGCCGGAGGGAGCGGTCCGCCGCTCCCTCCCTGCGCGTCGTCGCAGCGCACCGCTTCCTCCTCGGCCCGCCCCGGGCTCACCCTTGGCATCACCCGCGCGGGCGAGAATCAGTCGACGAAACCATCCGCAGATTCACCCAGTTCACAACGGCGCATGATGTTACACTTCCTACAGGTCCGCATTTCTGGAGGGAGGACAAAGGGAATGAAGCGCCGCGTCCTGCGCCAGCTGCAGTCGCTGCTGGCTGTGCTGCTCTCCGTGGCGGGGCTGGTGGTGGCAGCCATGCCGGCGTTCGCCCGCGAGCCGGAAACGTCGGCTGCCTGGCTCCTGGCCATGGAGGCAGAAGAGTTGCTATGGGAAAAGGCCGGTGGGCCCGAGTGCCGCAACACCACCTACCAGGTGACGATCCCGCAGCTGACGGAGGATCGCGTCTATCCGCTGCCGATCGAGTGTCCCGATCTGCAGAACCTGGCCCCGGGCGACTCAGGTCCGGTCGGGACCTATCGCGTGATCAACGGCGGCACCGCCGCCCTTCGGCTGCAACTGCGGGGCAGGGTGGAGGGCGTGCTCTTCTCGGGATCCGTTCCCGTGATGCTGACCATACAGGACGACACGGGCCGGACTTACGCGTACGACGCCGCCTACCACGACATGCCCGACCTGCCCGCGGGTGAAACCCGCACGATCACGGTCACCTACGCCTGGCCCTTTACAGCCGAGAATGTCTACCAGGGCGAGCTCGGCAAGATCTTCATCGACCTGCTCGCGAAGGGCACGGGCGACCCGGGCGGCGGAGGCCCGGGCGGCGGCGGTGGCGGTGGCGGCGGTGGCGGTGGTGGCGGTGGAAGCCCCCCGCCGGACCGGCCGCCGACGCCTGAAACAGAGTCCGTTGCGCCGGCTTCCGGCCGGATCATTGTCCGGGTGCTCGGCGATCCCGCCGGCAACGGCGACCTGATGCCCCTGGAGGGCGCCGAGGTCCAGCTCGCGGACCTGTCGGCCGCGACCGACCCGCTGGGCCAGGTGGTCTTCGACGGCCTGCCTTACGGTGCCTACACGGCGCTGGCGACAGCCGTCAACCCGCTGACCGGGGCCGACCCGCTGAGCGGAACCGGCGCCGCGCAGATCACCGCGGAACAGCCCGAGGCCACCATCACCATCGTGCTCACGTGGCCGCCCCGCCCGCTTCCCCCTCCGCAGGAGGCACAGCCTGAACCGGAGACCCCGACCGGCTCGCTCACGGTGCGGGTGGTGGACGCCAGTGCGCGCAACGGCGGGCGCGAGGTGCCCATTGCGGGGGCCATCGTCATCGTCGGAGACCGGGCCGGTTACACGGATCGGGCAGGGGAACTGCACCTGACGGAGCTCCCCCTGGGTGACTACACCGTGTATGCGGAGTCCGGGGATCCCACGGATCCCGAGGGCCCGATCCGGAGCGGCCAGACCCGGGTGCGGCTGACGGAGGAGGAGCCTCACCGGGTCGTCGTCATCCGGCTGATGTGGGAGCAGACGGAACCCGTCTTCGACGTCGCCCCCGGCAGCATCGCCGGCCGGATCTGCGCACCGCGCACGGGCGCGGCCCGGGTATGGGCGACCCGCGAGTCCGGGGAGACGGTCGGCACCGCCGTGGCCGCCACCGGCCGGATCGGCATCTGGCTGGACTACACCCTCTCCGACCTGGCCCCCGGCGTCTGGACCCTCACCCTGCAGAACCCCGGCGATCGTCCGGTGTCCCAGCAGGTAATCGTCCAGCCCGGCCAGGTGACCCTGGCCCGTGACTTCACCCTGGCCTGCACCGGCGACGGCCTGACCCCGCCACCCCACCTCGGCTACTACGTCGCAGGCGGCCTGCTGCTCGCGTCGGGCTGGCTGCTGCGCAGGATGGGCAGAAAGGCGATGGCATGATACGATAGCACTGCCGTCTCTCGTGCGGCCCACACTCATACCGTTTGGAGGGCGAATCGTTGCTTCAGAAGCTGCAGCTGGTGGCGCGGGAAGGCAGTCTGTCCGTCACCGACGTATATCTCGGCCACATCAAGCGGGACGAGGATCGCAAGCTCCTCGCCCACGCCGACGCCTACAGGTGGAGCGACCTCGATCCGCAGCTGCGGGCGATCCTGACGCAGCACCTGTACCAGGCCATCGAGGGCGCACAGGGGGAGGTCAACTTCCCCTGCATGTACACCGGGGAGGTCCTGCCGGTCGACAAGGTGGCCTCGGCGGAATACGACCGGCTCCATAACCGCCCGTCGGTGGAGGTGCTGGAGGCCATCCGCGACATGGAGGAGGTCCACCCCCAGTCCCTGGTGGACCTGGGCAACGTGTTGGCGTACAAGGTGATGGCCGCCGGGGCCATCAAGAATCACCTGGTGGCCATTCTGCGGTTCCGGGCGGTGCCGGAGCTCGGGGCCGCGCCCCTGCGGTTCAGCTTTGCGACCGTCCTGGACCTGGAAGATCGGGAAGAGTCGCTCTTCGACGAGCACACCGGCAGCTTCCGCACCCAGGTGCTGAACAACGTGATCAAGCGTGGCAGCGTCTCCCGGGCCGTGTTCTTCCCCTGCCTCGATGCGGAGGGGAGGGAGATCGCCGACCTCATGGTGTACGCCGGCAGCGGCGCCGCCGCGTGGTTCAAGGCGCTGGAGGCCACACGCCGATTGAGCCCCCGGCGGGAGGGCCAGGCGCTCCTCCGGATGATTAGCGAGCAGAACGCGACGGGAGAGGTGCCCCACGACCTGTTCCGGCGAATGGGCGCTGACCTGCTGGACGAGGCCGCGGACGGGCTCAGCGCCGAATCCGTGGTCCGCAGCATGGAGAAGGCGGTGGGCCACGGCGTCGACCGGCTGGGCTTCCAGGCCCGCTGGGAGTCGGCGTTCGGCGACCTCTCCTACCGTCCCGCCTACAACTCGCTCTTCGGCGGCGCGGAAAAGCCGACCCGCATGAAGATGCGGGCCGGCAGCATCGAGATCACCCTGACGCCGGCGGATCTGGAGTCCTTCCGCCAGGTCACCGTGGGCGACCGGACCTTCATCCTCTTCGCCGTGCCGGAACGGGCACGGGTGGTAGTCGGGAAGGACCTGGACCTGAAGATCAAGCCGGTCGGGCTGGCGGACATTCAGCGCTGGATGACCGGCGAAGAGGACCCGGCATCCTGAAGCCCGGCATCCTGCCCGCGCTGGCGGCGGGCCGCCTCCTGAGCGGCCTGGAGGGCGGCATCCAGCTTCCGCAGCAGCCGGACCCATTTCAGGACGGTGAAGACCAGCACGAGGAAGGCCACAAACAGGAAGACAAGTTGAAACGAGTCCATGCCGTTCCCTCCCCATCGCCGGCATCGTCCCCGACATAAACGATTGAATAATGTTCGACTCCCGGCCGATCGGCTCCTGCTGCGAGAAGGAGGTGGTCCGCCATTCCTCGACGCGAGTTCACGGGCCCGAGCGGGTCCCGCCGGTCGGCCCGCGTCCGCGTCGGCAACCTGCTGCTGGTTCTCGGCGCCCTGCTGCTGCTCGTCCCGGCCGCCCGACACGCTTACGAGGAGCTGGCGTACCGCCGCCAGGCAGAGATGCCTCCTCCCTCGCCGGTGATGATGTTCGACGAAACGGCCCCGGCGGAAGAGCGACCCGGCGCAGCCGACGGGACGGCCGGCACCGGCGGCGGGGCCGGCGCCACCGGGCCGGGTGCGGAGACCGCCCCGGACGGCGGGGCAGGCTCTGCGGCCGCCGGCATTACGCCCCTCTACCACATCGCCATCCCCCGCTTCGGGGTCACCTATGCGGTGGGCGACGGGGTCGACAATGCGGTGCTGGAACAGGGACCGGGCCATTATCCCCAGACGGTGCTGCCCGGGGAGGTGGGGAACGCCGCGCTGGCCGGCCACCGCACCCTGCGCGGCCGCCCGTCCTTCTTCTACCACCTGGACCGGCTGGAGCCGGGAGACCTTCTGCTCGTCCACTACCCGGACCGCAGCCTCACATTCGTCGTCGAGCGTGTCTTCGTCACGGACCCGTACGACCTGTCGGTGATCGATCCCACCGACCAGCCGACCCTCACCCTGACCACCTGCGATCCCCCGGGCAGCGACGAAATGCGCCTGATCGTCCAGGCACGGCTGCAGTCGCCGCTGGTCGGAATGGCTCCCCCAAACTGACGCGAAACGCCCCCGGCCCTGCGCCGGGGGCGTTTCGCGCGCCTGCACCCGCACCTGGCTTGTGCCCCGGGTCATCTCTTCCGGGCCGGCCCGCTGTGACTCAACCATGGCCCATTCGGGCTATTCGGACCTACACGCTGTACACGTAGCGGTTCCCTGACCCAAGGAACCAGCGGCTAAGGCCTTCGAGTACCGAAAAATAAGCGATGGGGTCCTTTCGCCCCGGCAGCCAAATCAAGAAAACTGGACGTAGTTGCCTGCGTCCCCGTGCCCGTGGCCACCCTGCGGACGAAGTCCCGGGCGCGGGGAATGGTGAATAACCCGTGGAGGTGGACGCACATGGCCAAACTCATCCGATCAGCAGGCCAGTATAAGCTCGATCGGCGTCGGTTCCTGGGCTGGAGCGCCGCAACCGCAGGCGCAGCGCTGCTGCTCGGCAACCAGACGGGGCTGCTCAAACTGGACCCGGCAAAGGCCAAGGCAGCTCCCGCTGCCGAAGAGGGCAAGTGGGTCACCGCGGCCTGCTGGCACAACTGTGGCGGCCGGTGCCTGAACAAGGCCCTGGTCAGGGACGGCGTCGTCATCCGACAGAAGACCGACGACACCCACGAAGACTCGCCCGACTTCCCGCAGCAGCGCGGCTGCGCCCGCGGCCGGTCGCAGCGGAAGCAGGTCTTCGCGGTGGACCGGCTCCGGTACCCGATGAAGCGCAAGCACTGGGAACCCGGCGGCGGCCGGAAGGACCTCCGGGGTCGCGACGAGTGGGTCCGCATCTCGTGGGACGAGGCGCTGGACATCGTCGCCAGCGAGATCAAGCGGATCGTGGAGAAGTACGGCAACCGCGCCATCCTCTCCACCGGCGGCAGCGAGATCGGCCGCACCCTGGCGCTCTACGGCGGGTATGTGGGCACCTGGGGCACGACGTCGTGGGGAAGCTGGCGCTGGGGGCCGGCCAAGTTCGGCATGGCGGAAGGGTACAACGATACCAGCATCAACGACCGGCTCGACCTGCGCAATTCCAACCTGATCGTGATCTGGGGCGGGAACCCGGCGTGGAGCGCGGGCGGCAGCCCGACCTACCACTACCTGCAGGCCAAGAAGGCCGGGGCCAAGTTCATCTTCATCGACCCGATCTACCACCAGTCGGCGGAGCTGCTGGCCGATGAGTGGATCCCCATCCGGCCCGGCACCGACCACGCGATGATGCTGGGCATGGCCTACACCCTGATCACCGAAGACGATCCCGTCAACAACCCGCTGATCGACTGGGACTTCCTGAACCGCTGCACGGTCGGCTTCGACGCGGACCACATGCCGGAGGGCGCCGACCCGAAGGAGAACTTCAAGGACTACGTCCTGGGCACCTACGACGGCCAGCCCAAGACGCCGGAGTGGGCCTCCGAGATCTGCGGCGTCGATCCGCACACCATCCGCCGGCTGGCCCGGGAGATCGCGACCACCCCGCGCGTCGCCCTGCTCACCGCCTGGGCGCCCGCCCGCACGCGCAACTCCGACAGCTGGCCCCAGATGTTCATGACCTTCGGCGCGATGACCGGCCACATGGGCCAGCCGGGCCGCATGACGGGCGTGAGCTGCCACCGGCATACCGCCAACGGCGGCCCCAACCTGGTGACGAGCGGCGGCGCCGGCCTGCCGGGCATCAAGAACCCGATCAACGAATCGATCAACGACAGCGAGCTCTGGAACGCGGTCCTCACCGGCAAGTACACCGCAGGCTACAACGACGTCCGGGATATCAACATCCAGATGATCTACCACGGCGGCGGCGCCATCCTGCAGACCAGGGATGGCATGACCAAGGGCATCGAGGCGCACCGCCACGTCGAGTTCGTGGTCTCCCACAGCCAGTTCCTCACCACCAACTCGAAGTACGCGGACATCGTGCTGCCCGTGACCACGCCCTGGGAGCGGCTGGGCGGCCTGCTGACCGGCAACCGCGAGATCCTCATCTACTACACCAACGTCACGCAGCCGCTGTTCGAGGCCAAGGACGACGCCTGGATCGCCACCGAGATCGCCAAGCGGCTGGGCTTCAAGGAAGAGGACATCTACCCGATCTCCGAGAAGCAGCAGCTCTTCAACCAGCTGGCCGGGTCGAAGGTGATGAAGGAAGACGGTTCGGGGTACGAACCGCTGCTCACCATCACCGAGGAAGACATCGCCGAATGGGGCGTGGAAGGCAAGCCGCAGCAGGGGCGCATCACCCTGAAGGAGTTCGAGGAGCGCGGCATCTACCAGGTGCCCCGCCGTCCGGGCGACAAGCTTGGCTTCATCGCCTACGAGGCCTTCCGGAAGGATCCCGAGAACAACCCGCTCAACACCGCCAGCGGCAAGCTGGAGATCCACTGCCAGGCTCTCGCGGACCTGATCAAGGGCTACGGCTTCACCGAGATTGATCCGATCCCCACCTACCAGCCGCGCAAGGAAGGCTATGAGGACACCTTCGCGGACTGGGAGAAGAAGATCAAGGGCGAGTACCCGCTCCAGGTCATCAACCCGCACTACCCGCGGCGCTCCCACAGCGTCTTCGACAACGTGACCTGGCTCCGCGAGGCCTTCCCCAGCATGGTGATGCTGAACAGCCAGGACGCCGCCGCCCGGGGCATCAAGGACGGCGACACCGTGCTCATCACCAGCCGTCACGGCAAGGTCCTGCGCCGGGCGCACGTCACCGACCTGATCATGCCCGGCGTCGTGGGACTGCCCCACGGGGCCTGGGTGGAGATGGACGAGGAGAAGCAGATCGACAAGGCCGGCGCCGACAACATCCTCTGCGGCGGAATCCCCTCCGGCCAGGGCATCTCGGCGTGGAACTCCTGTATCGTCGAGGTCACGCGTTACGACGAGCCGCTGGCACCCGACCACACCTGGGAGCCGCGGATCCCCCTGAAGTAAGGAGGCGGCGTCACCGTGGCACAGAAAGGCTTTTACTATGACATGACCGCCTGCGTCGGGTGCAAGGCTTGCTACATCGCGTGCAAGGATAAGAACGACCTGCCCCTGGGGGTCATGTACCGCAATGTCTACACCTTTGAGGGCGGGCGGTACCCGAAGCCGTGGATCTTCAACATCTCCATCTCGTGCAACCACTGCAGCGACCCGCGGTGCGTGACCAACTGCCCGACCGGCGCCTCCTACAAGCGGGAGGAAGACGGCCTGGTCCTGGTCGACCAGGAGGCCTGTATCGGGTGCCAGTACTGCGTCTGGTCGTGCCCCTACGGCGCCCGGCACTACCTCGAGGAGCAGGGTGTCGTGGGCAAGTGCAACGGCTGCGTCGACCTGGTCGAACGGGGTCAGAACCCGGCCTGCGTGGACGCCTGCGTCATGCGCGCGCTGGAGTTCGGCGACCTGGACGAACTGAAGCGCAGGCATCCCGAAGCCGAGGTCTTCACCAGCTGGGGAGCCCCGGGCGCCGAGCTGACCGGGCCCTCGATGCTGGTCACCCTGAAGCCGCAAGCCCGGAGGTAGGAGGGAGGTCAAGCGATGGAAACCAAGGAGTTCGCCCTGGTGCTCTTCACGGTGCTGAGTCAGGCGTCCGTCGGCGCCTTCATCCTGCTTTCCTGGCTGCGGCTGCGCAACCGCAGCGAGGCGATGGATGCGGTCTATCGCAGGTCCATCGCCGTCCTGCTGCCGATCATGGCGGTGGCGCTGGTGGCGTCGCTGTTCCACCTGGGTAGGCCGATGCTGGCCTTCACCTCGCTGCGCCGGCTCGCCACGTCCTGGCTCTCGCGCGAGATCTTCTTCAGCGGCGCATTCTTCGCCCTCCTGGCCGCCACCGTCCTCCTGGAGAAGTCCGCACCGGCTCGGAAGGCCCTCTCGGCGCTGACCGCCCTGGCCGGTGCCGTGGCGGTGTTCAGCATGGGCGCGGTCTACACGGCCACCGTGATCCCCGCCTGGCAGGGCTGGGGTACCTACGCGGCGTTCGTGGGCACCACCGTGCTGGCCGGCGCCGGGCTCGCGGCGGGCCTGGTCGCCTTCTTCGGCCGCTCGGTGGAGGAGGCGGCCGGCGACCTGCAGCAGCTGGTCGGGGCGGCGATCGCAGCCCTGATCCTCGGCCTCGTCGCCTACCCGCTGTACCTGGCCTCGCTGGGCAACGGCGGCGCCGAGGCGCAGGCCTCGCTCCAGTTGCTGGGCGGCCCCTTCGCGGGCTGGCTCGCCCTGCGGTGGGCGCTCACCCTGGCCGGAGGGGCCGTGCCGCTGCTGATCGCGTGGCGCCGGCTCTCCGCGGGCCAGAAGACCAGCGGACTGGTCTACGCGGCGCTGGTGTGCATGGTGGCCGGCGAACTGGTGGGCCGCTACCTGTTCTACGCCACGGGCGTGCCCATGTCGATCGGCTAGGCCCCTGCGTACCGTTCACATCCAGAACCAGCGGGAGTGTTGTGCATGGTGACCACCGCCCATGTCCTGGCCATGCAGGGGGAACTGGAAACCGTCCTGGAGGCCCGGGGCTTCGCCTACGCGCTGCTGATGCAGGCCTTCCTCGTCGAGCCGCAGCGTGAGCAGATCGAAAACCTGGCCGAGACCGGAGCCGTGCGGCTGTTCCCCTTCGGCCAGGATCATCCGGCGATTCAGCAGGGCACCGCAGCGGTCGGCGCCTTCCTCGCCGACCCCGCCAACCGGTCCGCCGAAGCGGTCGACCGACTGGTCTGGGACTACACCCGCCTGTTCGTCGGGCCCGCCCGGCTCCCGGCTCCGCCCTATGAATCGGCCTACCGCACGGTGGACCGGCTGGTCTTCCAGGAAGTGACCCTGGAGGTCAGGGAGGCGTACCGCCGGTACGGGCTGGTGGCGCCGAAGCTGGGCACTGAGCCCGACGACCACATCGGGCTGGAGCTGAGCTTCCTGTACGAGACCTGCCGCCTGGCCGGGGGAGCGGCGGCCGCGGGCGACATCGACGGGGTCCACACCATCCTGCAGGATCAGCAGGCGTTCCTCGACGACCACCTGATGCAGTGGGTGCCCCGGTTCGCCGCCGACGTGAGGCAGCACGCCGAAACCGCGTACTACCGCGGCTGGGCGGACCTGCTGGCCGGCTTTGCGGAGACCGACAGGGACCTGCTCGAAGAGCTGTTGGCGGAGCAGCCCGACCGGTAATCCGAACCGAATCCGTGCGAGACGCCCCCGGGGGCTGCCCCCGGGGGCGTCTTTCGCTCCGTCGCTCAGTCCCAGTTGCGCCGGTCCTGGAAGAGCGGCCCGTCGGCCGGGATCGCGCCGGGGGGGACGACCAGCACGTCCGGGTTCAGCCGCACAGCCGCCCGGACGGCGTCCCGCACGGCCCGGGGATCCGCCTGCCCGGCGAACTCGATGCGCAGCACGTCCCGGTGGTCCGCGTCCCGCTCCACCACCGCACGCCAGCGCTGCACGCCGCCGGCCAGCCCGGCCATCGCCGCCTCCAACTGCTTCGGGTAGAGGAAGATCCCCCGGACCTTGGTGACCTCGCTCACCCGGCCCATCCACCCCTTCAGGCGGGCCGACGGGCGGCCGCAGGGGCAGGGCTCCGCCACGAGCGCGCTCAGGTCGCCCGTGCCGAACCGGATGAGCGGATAGGTCTCCTGCAGGGCCGTGACGACGACCTCCCCCACCTCCCCGGGGGGCAGCGTCCGGCCGTCCGGGTCGCAGATCTCGACGATGACCCCGTCGTCGATGTGCAGCCCGGCGCCGCGCCCGCACTCGTAGCCGATCAGGCCCACGTCCGCCGTGCCGTAGGCCTGGCGGACCGTCACACCGTGGGCCTCGATCCGCGCCCGCAGCGCCTCGGGCAGCGGCTCGCCGGTCACCACCGCCCGGCGCAGCGGCAACGGCGTGCCCGCGGCCGCCGCCCGGTCCAGCAGGGCCAGCAGGTACGAAGGCAGACCGGTGTAACCGGTGGCCCCCACCGCCCGCGCCACCCGGATCTGCAGGTCCTGCTGCCCGACGCCGGCCGGGATCACCACGCACCCCAGCGCCCGGGCGGCGGCGTCGAACATGAACCCCGCCGGCGTCAGATGGTAGCTGAAGCAGTTGAGCACCCGCTCGCCCCGCTCGAAGCCCGCGGCGGCGAGGACCTTGCCGAACCGCCAGTAGTCCGGATCGGTGCCCTGCGGGTCGTACACGTCGCCGGGGCTGACGAAGATGCGGGCCAGCTGCTCCACGGGGACGCCCAGCAGCCCGCCGAAGGGCGGGGATCCGGCCTGCACGCTGCCCAGCAACTCCTTGCGGAGCACCGGCAGGGCCTGCCAGCGGGGGCCGCCGGGCATTCCGTCCCCGCCGGGCTCCGCATCGGCGAGGCCGGCGGCGTCCAGCCGCTCCCGCCAGACCGGGCTCCCCGCCCGGGCCGCCGCCAGCACCTTCCGCAACCGCTCCTCTCCTCCGGGCGGCACCCAGAGGCTCAGGCCTCCGGCGCCGCCCCCTGCTCCCTTCCCCTTCATGCCAACCACCGTTTCCTGCGCTTGTAGGCCTTCGCCTCCCGGTAACTCTTCCGCCCCACGCCGGTGAGGCCGAGGTAGAACTCCTTGACGTCCTCGTTGTTCAGGAGCGTCTGCACCGGCCCCTCCAGGACGATCCGGCCGTTCTCCATCACGTAGCCGTAGTGAGCGATGGAGAGGGCCACCATGGCGTTCTGCTCCACCACCAGGAACGTGGTCTTCGTCTCCTCGTTCAGCCGCCGGATGATATCGAAGATCTCCCGCACCAGACGGGGGGCGAGCCCCAGCGACGGCTCATCCAGCAGCACCAGCTTCGGCCGGGCCATCAGGGCCCGCCCGATGGCCACCATCTGCTGCTCCCCGCCCGAGAGGTAGCCGGCCTTCTGCCGCCGCCGGTGCACCAGCTTGGGGAAGTAATGGTAGACCATGTCCAGGTCGCTGCGCACGTTCCGCCGGTCGGTGCGGGTGTAGCTCCCGGCAAGCAGGTTCTCCTCCACCGTCAGGTGCTCGAAGACGTGCCGGCCCTCCATCACCTGGAAGATCCCCTTGCGGACGATCTCGGCCGCCTCGAGGTTGGTGATCCTCTCGCCCATGAACTCGATCGTGCCGTCCGTGACCTCGCCGTTCTCCGACTTCAGCAGACCGGAGATCGCCTTCAGGGTCGTCGTCTTGCCCGCCCCGTTGGCGCCCAGCAGCGCCACCACCTTTCCCTCGGGCACCTGCAGCGACATGCCCTTCAGCACCAGGATGACCCGCTCATACATCACTTCCACGTTATTCAGAACGAGCACCGGACCACCTCACATCCCTACTTCCCCTTGGGCTCCACGAAGTCCGTGATCGCCACGAAGCGGCCGTTCTGCACCTGGTAGATGCGGGCCCTGTCCGTGCCGCCGTGGTCCGTGGGCGTAAACGTCAGCGGGGCGCCGATCCCGCCCAGGTCCAGCTCGTTGAAGGTCTCGAACGCGGCCTTCAGGGTCTCGCCGGTGACGTCCTCGCCGGCCCGGCGGATCGCCTCGGTCAGGATGCGGCCGAACACCCAGCCCTGGAGCCACTTCTGGGTCAGGTCCTCCCGCTTCAGGCCGATCTTCTCGGCGTAGGCCACCGCCTCGTCGCTTCCGGGCCCCTCGTCGTACGGGAAGACGAAGGCCGGGGTGCCGACGAAGCCCTCCGCCGCGTCACCGGCCGCGGTGAGCAGCGTCTCGTCCACCGAGTAGGTCATGCCCACGACCTGGATCTTGTCGCGCAGGCCCTGCTGCTGGACGGCCTTCAGCACCTGGGCCGTGCCCTTCACCACGTTCTGGATCATGATGAACTCGACGCCCTTGTTGTGCAGGTCCAGCACCTGGGTGACCGCGTCCGCCGCCGCGCCGGGCAGCGCCGCCTCGCCCACCCAGGTGAGGCCGATCTGCTGCGCGTAGGCCTTGGCATCCGCCACGGGCGCCTGGCCGAAGGGCGAGTCGTGGAAGATGATGCCGACCTTCGCGTCAGGCTTCTGCTCCTTGATCCAGTCCAGCAGCACCCGGGCCTGCTGCGAGTAGGTGGACGAGACGATGAAGTTGTACGGGGTGACCGACGGATCCGTCAGGCTCTCCGCGAAGGAGCCTGACAGGTACGGGATCTTGTCCTGGGCGATCAGCTCCTTCATCGCTTCGGTGTCGCCGGTGCCCCAGCCCAGGATCGCGACCACCTTGTCCTCGTTCACATACTTCTTGTACAGTTCCACCGCCTTGGGCACCTGGTAGGCGTAGTCGCCCCAGACCAGTTCCACCTTCCGGCCGTTCACCCCGCCCAGCTCGTTGTTCAGGTAGTCGAACCACGCCCGGGCCCCGTCGGCGTGTGGTTTGCCCACGTCGCCCGTCGCGCCGGTGATGTCGAAGATCCCGCCGACCTTGATCGGCCCTTGGGCGGCCGACCCGCCGGATCCGCCGGCGCCCGAGCCCCGGCCGCCACAGCCGGCCAGCAGCGCGAGACACAGGAGCGCCCCCACGAGATTCCAGACCCGCTTCTGCCACCGCATCCTTCCCCTACCTCCTCTGCTCTCGTCCGCCGGCTTCCGCAGGCGGTCGCTGTCCACGTCCCCTGCGCCGATCCCCCCTCGGCACAGGGGACCACGTGTGCTGTGCCCCGCAACGCAGAACCTCGGGTTACGGCGCACAGCCCCTCCCATCGCTCACTGCTCACGACTTGCTATAACCGAAGGGCCAGATCCGGAAGTAATCCTTGATGTTCCGCCAGAGCTTGGCCAGCCCCTCGGGCTCGAATATCAGGAAGAGCACGATCGCGGCGCCGAAGGCCGCATCCCGGATCAGCAGCAGCTTGGTGCCAACGGACGGGAACACCGGCTCCAGCAGCATCGCCAGCTCCCGCACCACGATCGGCATGACCGTCATGAAGGCGGCGCCGTAGACGGACCCCATCACCGAGCCCATGCCGCCGATGACGATCATCGCGAGCAGCTCGATGGACAGGTGGATCTCGAACTGCTCCGGCGAGATGATCATCACGTACGGAGCCCAGATCGCCCCGGCGATGCCGGCGTAGAACGCCGACAGCGCAAAGGCCGTCACCTTCGTCCGGAACAGGTCGATGCCCATGACCTCGGCCGCCAGGTCCCGGTCCCGCACGGCCATGAACGCCCGCCCGATCCGGGTGCGGAGCAGGTTCTGGGCGAAGACCCCGAGCAGCAGCGCCACCGTCAGGGCCAGGTAGAAGTAGCTGCGTTCACCGGAGAGGGTGTGACCGAGGAAGCTCGGCCGCCTGACCGACATCGAGTGGATGCCCCCGGTGAACCAGTCGGCCCGGGTGAAGAAGAACGTGAGGATCACCTGCGCCGCCAGCGAGGCGATGGCGAGGTAGAGCCCCTTCAGGCGGGCGGACGGCAGCCCGAAGAGGGCCCCGACGGCGGCGGCGGTGAGCCCGGCCAGCGGCATCGCGACCCAGAACGGGAGCCCCTGCTTCATCAGGTAGCCCACCGTGAAGGCGCCCATCCCGGTGAAGGCGCCGTGGCCCACCGAGATCTGCCCGGTCACGCCGGTGAGCAGGTTGAGCCCCAGCGCGGCGATGGTGTAGATCGCCACCATGTTCAGGATCGAGACGTAGTAGTTGGGCAGGAACCACGGGATCGCGTAGAGCAGGGCGACCAGCACCCAGCCGCGGGCCACGGCCAGCGGGGTCTGGTGCAGGGCGTGGTCCTGCTCGTAGGTGGTGATGTACACCCCGCACTCCAGGGCGAACGGGTACCGCAACAGTCGCTGCACAGGCCTACACCCTTTCGATGATCTCCTTGCCGAACAGGCCGTACGGCCGGATCAGCAGGATGACGATCATGACGACAAAGGGCACCACTTCCTTGATGCCGGTCAGGTACTGGTCCAGGTAGCCGCCGGTCAGCGCCTCCAGGATGCCGATGAGGAAGCCGCCCAGGATGGCGCCGGGGATCGAGTCCAGCCCGCCGAGGATGGCCACCGGCAGCACCTTCAGCCCGTAGGAGGTGAGCAGGGGGTTCACGCCGGCGATGTTGCCCAGGAAGATGCCGCCCACCGCGGCCACCATCGCCGCCACCGCCCACGTCGCCGCCAGGACCCGCTTCACGGAGATGCCCATGGAGAGCGCCGCCTGCTCGTCGTCGGCCGTCGCCCGCATGGCGATGCCCAGCAGGCTGTACTTGAAGAAGGCGTTGAGCAGGACCAGCAGGATCAGGGCCGCCACCAGGCCCCAGAGGAAAACCTCGGAGATGGCCACCGGCCCGATGACGATGGGCTCGCTGCGGAAGAGCCCCTGGAAGGAGCGCATGTCGGTGCCCCAGATCCCGTGGATCACGGCCTTGATCAGGAAGGAGAGCCCCATCGTCACCATGATGATGGAGATCGGCGGCTCGCCGATGAACGGCCGGAGCACCGCCCGCTCGATGGCCACGCCCACCAGCGCGCTGACCGCGATGGTGAGCAGCAGGGCCAGCGCAAACGGGAGGTTCAGCTCGGTGGTGAACGTGAGCCCGATGTAGGCCCCGAGCAGCACCAGCTCGCCCTGGGCCAGGTTGATCACCCCGCTGGCCTTGTAAATGAGCACGAAGCCCAGGGCCACCAGGGCGTAGAGGGCCCCCACGACGATGCCGTTGACCAGCAGGTTCAGGAAGAAGCCGAGGCCGCTGCTCATCCGACGCCACCTCCTCCGGCCGCGCGCGGCTCAGGCTGCTCGACCTCCGGGGCGGCGCCGGGAACGGGCAGGAGCCTCCGCACCTGCAGCACCGTCTCGATGACCGCCTCCCGGCCGTCCCGGTAGCGGACCTTGCTCTGCACGGGGATCTCGTCCGCCCCGGCGTAAAGCCCCTCGATCACCGGGGCGTACTTCTGGTACACGAACCCGCGCCGGAGCTTCCGGGTGCGGGTCAGCTCCTCGTCGTCCGCGTCCAGCTCCTTGTGCAGGATCACGAACGAGCGGATGCGGGCCGCCTCGGGCAACTCGGCGTTGACCCGGGCGATCTCGCCGGCGATCAGGTCCAGCACCGGCCCCTTCTGGGACAGGTCCTGGTAGGTGGTGTACGGAATCCCCTGTCCCTCGGCCCAGTGGCCCACCGACTGCAGGTCGATGTTGACCATCGCCACCACGTGGGTGCGGCGGTCGCCCACCGCCACCGCTTCCTTGATGTAGGGAGAGAACTTCAGCTTGTTCTCGATGAAGTTGGGCGAGAAGATCTCGCCGGTGCTCAGCCGCATCACGTCCTTCAGCCGGTCAATCACCACCAGGTGCCCCGACTCCTCCTCGATGTACCCGGCGTCGCCGGTGTGCAGCCAGCCGCCGGCCAGGGCCCTGGCGCTCTCCTCGGGCATCTTGTAGTAGCCCTGGAACACCGCCCGGCTCCGGAGCAGGATCTCCCCCTCCGGGGAGATGGCCATCTCGCCGCCGGGCAGCGGCGTGCCCACCGTGTGGAAGCGGATGTCGTCGTCCCGGTGCAGCACCGCGATCCCCACGATCTCCGTCTGGCCGTAGATCTGCTTCAGGTTCACGCCCAGGGCGTGGTAGAACCGGAAGACGTCCGGCCCCAGCGCCGCGCCGCCGGTGTAGGCCCGCTTCAGCCGGGAGAGCCCCAGGTGGTCCTTGACGGCGCTGTAGACCAGGAACTCGCCCAGGGCGTACAGCAGGCGGTCCTTCAGCGGCACCGGCCGGTGGGCGAAGCGGGCGTCGGCCACCCGGAGCCCCACCGGGAGGAAGAACTCCCAGAGCCTGCGCTTCAGCCAGCCGGCGTCCTGGATCCGCACCTGGACCCGGGTCACCATGTCCTCCCAGATCCGGGGCGGCGAGAACATCACGTGGGGGCCGATCTCCCGCAGGTTCTCCTGCACCGTGTCCGGCTCTTCGGGGAAGTTGACGGTGAAGCCGACGGAGAGGTGCATCGCCAGGGCGGTCATCTGCTCCCCGATCCAGGCCAGGGGCAGGAAGGAGAGGAAGTCGTCGTCCGGGGTCAGCGGGTCCACGGTCTGAATCGTGTCACCCATCGCCAGCAGGTTCCGGTGGCTCAGCATCGCGCCCTTGGGGTGGCCCGTCGTGCCGGAGGTGTAGCAGATGATCGCGGTGTCCTCCCCGTCCCCGGCCGCGACCATCTCCTCGAACAGGCCCGGGTGCCGCCGGCCGTACTCCCGGCCCATCTCCATGACCTGCGGAAAGTACAGCAGCCACGGGTCGGTGTACGTGCGCAGCCCCTTGGGATCGTAGTAGACCAGGTACCGCACCTTGGGGATGAGGTCCCGCACCTCCAGGATCTTGTCCACCTGCTCCTGGTCCTCCACGACCACGACGACGGCGTCCGAGTGGTCGATGACGTAGGCCATCTCCCGGGCCAGCGAGTCCTGGTAGATGCCCACCGACGTCCCGCCGGCGGACTGCGCGGCCAGCTCGGCGATGACCCACTCCGGCCGGTTGTCGCCCACGATCGCAATCTTGTCGCCCCGCCGGAAGCCCAGGGAGACCAGGCCCAGGCAGAAGTCGCGCACGTGGTCCAGGTAGTCCTGCCACGTGTACTCCTGCCAGATGCCGTACTCCTTTTCCCGGAGGGCGACCCGGCTGCGGCCGTACCGCGCGGCCATCGCCTGCAGCCGCTTCGGCAACGTATCCAGCTGCTCTGCGCTCACCACACCACCCCCTTACACCACCGCCAGGTCCTTGTCCCCCAGGTAGGCCCGGATCACGTCGGGGTTCCGGCGCACTTCCCCGGGCGTTCCCTCGCCGATCTTGCGGCCGAAGTCCAGCACCACCACCCAGTCCGAGATGTCCATGACCACGCCCATGTCGTGCTCGATCAGCACGCAGGTGACCCCCCGCTCCTGGTTGATGTCGAGGATGAAGCGGACCATGTCCTCCTTCTCCTCGGCGTTCATGCCGGCCATCGGCTCGTCCAGGAGCAGCAGCCGGGGCTCCAGCGCCAGGGCCCTGCCCAGCTCCACCCGCTTCTGCAGGCCGTAGGGCAGCATCCCCACGGGCTTGCGCCGGACGTGCGCGATCTCGAGGAAATCGATGATCTCCTCCACCGCCTTGCGGTGCTCGATCTCCTCCCGCCTGGCCGGGCCCCACCAGAGGCCGCAGGCCAGCAGCCCCGAGCGCATCAGGGCGTGGCGGCCGACCATCAGGTTCTCGAGGACGGTCATGTGCTTGAACAGGGCGATGTTCTGGAATGTGCGGGCGATGCGCAGCTCCGCCCGCCGGGCAGGCGGCATCCGGGTGATGTCGCGCCCCTCAAACAGAATCCGCCCCTGCTGGGGAATGTAGCGCCCCGAGATGCAGTTGATCAGGCTGGTCTTCCCCGCCCCGTTGGGCCCGATGATGCTGGTGATGGACCCCTTCCGGGCGGCCAGCGAGACCCCGTCCAGGGCCTTCACCCCGCCGAACCCGATCGCCACCTCCTCAACCGCCAGGTGCATCTCGCTCACCCCGTGCCACCTCCTTCGCTCACACCTCGTGTCCGCCGTCGTGCCCATCGGCTGCCTCCGCCGCCCCACGGCCCGGCGTCGCGGGCTCACTGCCCCCCGCTCCCGGCGCGGCGGTCGACGATCCGGACCCGGCGGGGCGACCGCTCCAGCGACCCGTAGGGCAGGATCTGCACCGCGACGTCCACGGCCAGCTCGTCCGAGAGCCGCCGGCTGATCCGCTCCTCCAGGGCCGGCGAGGGGAACTCGCCCGGCGCCGCCTCCACCTGCACCGTGCAGCGGTCCAGCCACGTCGCCGGATCCCGCTCCAGCACGATCCGGTACTCGTCGGCCAGGGTGCCGTAGCTGGAGAGCACCCGCTCCACCTGCACCGGGTAGAACTTCGCGCCGCGGATCATGACCAGCTCGTCCAGCCGGCCCCGCACCCCGCCGGGGGAGCGGGCGAGGGTTCTGCCGCAACCGCAGGGCTCGGTGACCAGGGTCGCCATGTCCCCTGTCCAGTAGCGGATCAGCGGCATGTCCTCCCGGGTCAGGTCGGTCAGCACCAGCACACCGGTCTCGCCCTCGGCGCACGGCGCCATCGTCGAGGGGTTGATCACCTCCACCAGCACGTGGTCCTCGGCCCAGTGGAGCCCCTGCTGTAGCCGGCACTCGCCGGCGAGGAGCGGGCCGACCTCGGTGACGCCGTAGAAGTCGAAGGCGGGGCAACCGTAGAGCCGCTCCAGCCGCTTCCGGGTGATGGGCTCTCCGGCGCCGGGCTCACCGCCGAAGAGGCCGTAGCGGAGCCCGATGTCCCGGGGCGAGAGCCCCCGCTCCTGGATGCGCTCGGCCAGGTAGACGGCGTGGGACGGCGCGCCGATGAGCATCACCGGCCGGAAGTTGAACAGCATCTCGACCTGCCGCTTCACCGAGTCCGTGCCGATGGGGATGATCGCCGCCCCCATGGCCCGGGCCGCCCGGTGCCAGGAAATCCCGCCGGCGAAGAGGCCGTAGCCGAAGGCGTTGTGGATCAGCTCTCCGGGCCGGAGCCCCAGCCCCCACATGATCCGCGCGCCGATCTCCGCGGTGCGGGCCAGGTCCCGTTCGCCGTACACGGTGTAGAGCGAGCCGCCCACCACGTGCACCGGGTAGACCTCCCGCCGCTCCTCGGCCGGGCTCATGGGCAGATCGCCCAGCGGCGGCTTCCGGAGCTGCGCATCCACCAGGTCCGACTTGTGCAGGAAGGGCAGTCGGGCCACATCGGCCGGGGTCCGGAAATCGGCGGGGTCGATGGGCCCCACGCCCTGCCAGAGCCGCCGGTAGAACGGCGAGGCCAGGGCCCGCTCCACCTGGGCCCGGAGCCGCTCCGCCTGAAGCCGTGCCAGCTCCGCGCGCCCCATGCGCTCCGCTTCGGGCTGCCAGTGGGACCGCTCAAGCTCGATCTGCATGGCATACCCCCTTCCCGCCGGAACCGAGTACGCAAGCGCCGTGCCAACCTCGTCGGCTGCCCTGCGGTCCCCCCAAGGCGCGCCCAGGAGCGACGCCGCGGTGCACCGGAAAAGGCTTGTGCCTCCCTGAACCATTCAGGGAGGCACAAGCGCGTGGAAGGCCCGGCCGCACAAGCTAAGCATCCGCGCTTAGCCTGTAGCGCCGGCGGGCGGGGTCGCCGGATCGCGGGCCGCCCCCCGTGTGGACTGGCCGGCCTAAGCATTCCTGCTTAGGTCCCTAAGCAGGAATAGTTTGTATTCCAGAGAATTATGATTTGTGGTTCTGCGGGAGGGATGTGCATGGCTCCGCTGGCGGAAACGGTGGTGCGCGCCCTGCTGGATGGCCTGGCCGAAGGCGTCCTGGCGGTCGCGCCGGACGGGCGGATCCGGCTGGTGAACGGCGCCATGGCCCAGCTCCTGGGCACCCCCCGGGCCAGGCTGCTGGACCGCCGGCCGGCCGATCTGGAGGACGGGGACACGTGGGTGCCGCCGTCGCTGCGCCGCTGCCTGGAGACCGGGGAGCGGCAGGCGATGGTCCTGGAGCGGGCGGGGCGCCGGCTGGCGCTGACGGCGGTGCCGCTGCCGGAGGGCTGGGTGCTGGCCACGGCCCGGGACATCACGGAACTGGACCGGCTGGAGCGGCAGGTGGAGCGGATGACCCAGGAGCGGGAACGGTACCGCCACGAACTGGCCGGGCTGCGCGCCGGGCAGGCGGGGCGCGCCGAGGTGGTCGGCTCGTCGCTGGCCATGCAGCGGGTCATGGACCTGATCCGGCGGGTGGCGCCGGTCGACTCCACCATCCTCCTCCTGGGGGAGTCCGGCGTGGGCAAGGGGGTGCTGGCGGCCGAGATCCACCGGCTGAGCCCGCGCCGCAGCGGACCCTTCGTGCGCATCGACTGCGCCGCCCTGCCGGGGAGCCTGCTGGAGTCCGAGCTCTTCGGCTACTCGCCCGGCTCCTTCACGGGGGCCCGGCGGGAGGGCAAGCCCGGGCTCATTGAGCAGGCCCACGGCGGCACGCTGTTCATCGACGAGATCGGCGACGTGCCGCTGGAGCTGCAGGTCAAGCTGCTGCACGTGATCCAGGAGCGGCGCATCATCCGGCTCGGGGCCGTCACCCCCACGGCGGTGGACATCCGGATCATCGCCGCGACGCACCGGGACCTGGAAGCGATGGTGGCCGAAGGCCGCTTCCGGGCGGACCTGTACTACCGGCTCAACGTGGTGCCCGTGAAGATCCCGCCGCTGCGGGAGCGGCCGGAGGACATCCCGGTCCTGGCCAGGACCTTCCTGGACCGGTTCTGCGCCCGGTATCGGGTGGAGCGCACCCTCACCCCCGAGGCGGTGGAGCGGCTGGTGGCCTACAGCTGGCCGGGCAACGTCCGGGAGCTGGAGAACCTGGTGGAGCGGTTGGTGGTGACCCTGGATGAGCGGGAGATCCGGCCGGAGCACCTGCCCCTGCCCGCACCCGGGGGGCCGCCGGTGCAGGTGCGGGAGATCGTGCCGCTGAAGGAGGCGGTCGCAGCGCTGGAGCTGGAGCTGGTCGGGGAGGCGTACCGCCGGTTCGGCAGCTCCGTGAAGGTGGGCCGGGCATTGGGGATCCACCAGACGACGGCCGCGCGCAAGATCCGGGAGTGGAAGGCGCGGCAGGAGCGGACCGGGCGCGGGTAGGGCGGGCGCGCAGAGGCCGCCGGGGCGGCGTGCGCTCCGGCGGCCAGGCGGTTCCGGGCCTGTGCGGTTCAGTCCTCGTTGTTGCTGGGCCGGCGGGCGTGGGCGATGCGGCTGGCCGCCGCCGCGGCGATGGCGGAGACCAGGTCGTCCAGGAACGTGTGGCACCCGCCGTTCTTGTGGGAGTTGAGCCGGCCGATCACCAGCGGCTTGGTCTTGTCCAGATAGCCGAAGTTGGTGAGGCCGATGGAGCCGTATATGTTGGTGATCGAAAGAGCCACGATTTCGTCGACGCCGAAGAGGAAGTCGTCGCCGGCGACGATGGACTGCAGCGGCTCGGGCAGCTTGCCCTCCTCCGCGAGCATATCCAGGGCCAGCCCGGTCAGGATGGCGTTCTGGACCTCTCGCTTCTTCACCACCGCCTCCACGCTCTCGAGGCATTCCTCCAGCGGCAGCGAGTCATAGTAGGACTTCTGGATCTCATACACGACCTCGGCGATCTCCCTGAGCGTCACGCCGCGGTCTTCCAGCATCTTCACTACCGTCTTGTACATCCGGTTCCTCCTGTTCTGGTCCGTCTCATGGCTTATTAATTATGAGACGTCAGACAGTCCGGTGCGGGTTCGAGGGCCACCATCCGTCAACCTGTTCCAGGGCGCGCAAGCGGCCCCGCCGTGACAGGCGGGACCGCTTGCGCCGCTCGTGAGGACCCCAGTCGTCGACCTTCGGCAGACCTATTCCGCCGGCAGGATCCGGATCCGGGCCGCGCCGCCCTGGGCGGGGTAGGACATCAGCATGGGACCGGTCAGCTCCACCTCAACCCGGGCGCCCACCTGCAGGTCGGCGGCGGTAGCCCCGGCGTCGCCGATGGTGATGACGGTGTTCTCATCCACGGCCAGCCACGCCAGGAAAGGCTCGCCGCTGTCCATGGGCTCGCCCTCCAACAGGATCCGGCCGCCCTCGATCTCCTTGATCACGCCGGTGAGGATGTCCGCCTTCGGCGCCGGCAGCACCTGAATGCTGTCCGCGCCGCCCCGGGCCGGGAAGGACTCCAGAATCGGGCCGGAGAGCGAGACGATCACGTCGGCGCCCACCTGCAGGTCGGCGGCGGTGCCGGCGCCCTCGCCCACGGTGATCTGCGTGTCATCCGAGACGGTGAGCCAGATCAGCATCGGCTCCCCGTTGGCCATCGGCGGGCCCTCCAGCAGGATGCGCCCGTCCTCGACCTGGCGGATCCTGCCGGTCAGAAGGTCGTGGAACGCGTCGTCCGGCAGGGTGACCGGCTCCGGCGCCGTCAGGTCGGCCACGTCGCCGGGCACCAGGCTCATCACGCCTTCCTCCGCCTCGGTCTGGCGCAGGCCGAACACCGTGGTAATGGCGTCCGCCGAGATCATGGTCCGGTCGCCCACGATCTGGGCGGGCTGGGCCATGGAGATCCGGGCGCTGCTGGCCGGTGCGACCGCCGCGTCCAGCACCTCCGCCTCCTGCTGACCGATGCGGAAGATCACGGTCCGGTCAGCCAGGCCGACCCGCACGAACTGCCCCTCGCCGTCCCAGGCCACCTCGGCGCCCATCGCCTCGGCGATGGCCCGCAGGGGCACCAGCAGGACGCCGTCAGCCACCACGGGGCTGCCGAGCTCCCGGGCGACCGGCTTGCCGTTCACGAGGATCTCCCTCGGCAGCGGCGCGTCCGCGCCCACGTCCCGGAGCACCGGGGCCATGGCCTCGACCTCGCCGGCCAGCCGGATGCTCATCACCTCGATGGCCGGGACCATGTGGAACGAGATCCCGGTGAACTCGGTGCCCTCGACCACCACCTCCTGGCCGGCGAACTGCGCGATCTCCTCCTGATCCCCGATCAGCCGCATGCCGGCCACGGCCCAGAAGCCGCCCTCCAGGTCCACCCACTCCACCGGCCCCACCAGCCGCAGGAAGCTCCCGGCCTCCTCGGGGGCCACGATGGGCAGGATCTCCACCGGGGCGGAGATCGGAGTCGCGTCGACAGGCGTATCGGCCGGGACGCTTGTGGCCAGTGCGGGAGCTGCGGACACGCCCATCACGAGGGCGCTGAGCGCAGCGGTCTTCTTCCAGAGTTTCATGTCGCTACCTCCTTGTTTGGATCGGATTCACTGTGACAGACGGGGTACACGTCCACGCCGTTTCAGCAATGGGAGACAGAAGCGAGCGGCGGCCGCCGAAAGCAGCGAGCGGCTCCCACCCCCGGGCCGGGGTGGGAGCCGCTCCGCGGCGCGTGCACTAGCTCTGCGCCTGCCCCACGAAGGTGACCGAGACGGTCACCTCGTCTTCCACCGCCACGAAGTTGGCGATGTTGGGCGGGTCCACGCCGAAGTCCGTCATGGCGAAGGTGGTCTGGGCGGTAAGCGTCAGGACCCCGCCGGCCAGCTTGGCCGTGCCCTCGAAGGTGAGGGGCCTGTCCACGCCCTTGATGGTCATGGTCCCCGTCAGCCGGATGGGCACCTCCTGCCCCTCCGTCAGGACGGGGTCGCCCTCGGCCCCCTGGATGCGGAAGACGGCCTTGGGGTGGTTGCGGGTGTCCAGCACCCGCTGGACCTGGTTGTCCCGCCGGGACTGGTCGCTGCGCAGGGTCGTCAGGTCGACCTCGACGGTGGACGGCTGGATGACGCCGTCCTGGAGCACGATCGCCCCGGACAGCGCGGAGGTCCTGCCCACCGCGGTCACGTCAAGCCGCTGCCCGAGGAAGGTCTCATCGACGGCGTAGGAGGCCTGGGACTGGGCCGTGTCCACGTAGTAGGCGGTTCCGTCCACGCCGGCGGACGTGCTGTCCTCCGCGGCGGCCGGCGCCGTTCCCGTCTCCGCCGCGGGCTGGGGCTCAACCGGGGGCTGCGCTGCCCCCCGGGCACACCCGGCTGCCAGCAACGCCACCAGGGCCAGGCTCACGAGTGTGGTCGCTCGCTTCAGAAGAACCCCTCCAGAATCGGTTGATGGGTACTAGTTTGGACAGAAAACCTGAGAGAAATCTGAACGCAACATAAATATTCCCTGTGTTCTTCACGATCATTCCCCTTACTTGGGGCACACCGGAACCCTGGACCGCCGGAAACGGCCCCGCGGCCCCCACTCGCCGATCCGCGTCACGAGGGCCGGCGCCGCCCTGCGGGCGGAACCAGCCCTCCACAGCGAATCGGCAAGCCCCACGTGCCGTGCCCTCACCAGGCCGCCGCCTGCGCCTGCAGCCACTCCAGCAGCGCGGCGATCGCCGCCTCGTCCATCGGGCCGAACTCGTCCCGGGCAGGGTCCGCGGTGGGGCTCAGGGCGTGGCCGAGCCCGGGAAGGCGGCGCAGGGTGGCGGTCTCCGGCGCCGCGGCGGCGATGGCCTCGCCGTCCGACACCGGCACGAACCCGTCGTGCTCCCCGTGCAGGATCAGCACCGGCCGGCCCAGACGGGGCGCGATCTCCGCCAGGGATTCAGCCGGCTCGTTGGCGGGATCCATCATGGGGTTCACGGCGGGATTGGCGATAAGCGCTTCAATGGCCGGCCGCAGCTCCGCCTCCAGGTCGATGAGCCCGTCGCCGTCCCGGTCGGTGTCTGCCCGCATCTTCGACGCCCAGGGCGTGGAGTCCGGCGCCCAGACGTAGAAGCTGCCCATCAGCGCGGCGGGTCCCGGCGGCACGTCCATCCACTCCCTCGCCGACAGCTTGCCGTCCCCGTCTGCGTCCACCTCCGCCAGCAGACGGAGCCCGAGTTCCAGGTGCTGGTAGCGCAGGGTCTCCGCCCAGCCCCCGGTGGGCGGCCCCTGCAGGATCACCCCCGCCACCCCCCGGTCGGCCAGGGCGGCGTGGGCGGCGACCTGCGCACCCTGGCTCCAGCCGTACAGATAGATGCGGCCGCCATCCACCTCGGGCTGCTCCCGGGCGGCTGCGATCACCCGCCCGGCGTCGGCGATGAGCTGGTTGGTAGTCGCACGGTAGGCCTGCTCCGGGTCGTAGTCACCCGGTCGCCTCACCCCCCGCTTGTGGAAGCGGAGGACGACATAGCCCGACCGGGCCAGCCGCTCCGCCAGCAGCCGGAAGTTGGCCGACACCACCCGGCCTCCGGCGTCCACGTTGGTGGCATCCATGTCCATGGGCCCCGACCCGTGGAACAGGATCACCGCCGGCCAGGGCCCGTCGCCCCCGGCCGGGTAGGTGAGCTCCGCGGCCGCGGTCCAGGTCTCGTCCAGGGCGATGGTCAGGGCACGACGCCGGATTTCGCCGCCGGCCGGTCCGTCCCCCGGCGCACAGCCCGCCAGCAGGAGCAGCGCCAGCAGTGCAGCGGTGAGCTTGCGCACCGACGCGCCTCCCTTCGTCACCGCACCAGGAAGGAGAGCCGGCGCACCAGGCTCACGTTGGCCGACCAGACTGCGGCGACGTAGCCCAGCATCACCAGTGCGTGCCGGAGGACCGGCACCTCCTCGCCGAAGAACCCCGCCTGCATCAGGTCGACCACCGGCCGCGTGGGCAGCCAGGCCTGGACCTCCCACAGCACGGGGCCTGCCAGGGCCCAGGGAAGCGTGGTGGCGAAGAGCAGCAGGATCTGAACCGGCGTCCCGCCGATGGACATGGACCGCATGTCCTTGAAGAGAAGCCCCAGGAGCGTCCCGGCGCCGACGGCGAAGAGCGTCAGCAGCAGGTAGGCGAGAAACCAGATCCCGGGCCGCACGGGCACCTTTCCCCCGACGGCCAGCATCACCGCCCCCATGACCAGGGTGCCGGCCAGCGCCAGCGCCCCCTTGACCATTACCACCTGCCAGGGGCGCACGGGCGTGAGGAACAGCGCCTCCAGCCGCCGCTTCTCCTTCTCCTCCGCCAGCGTGATGCCCGCCACGTTCCACCCGACGAAGTAGGGGGCCATCACCGAGAGCATGACCACCAGCAGGGGCCGGGCGCTTTCGGGCATGACCAGCCTCATCATGATCCCCATCGCGGGCAGGAGGGCCGCAAACAGCACCAGCAGCGGGTTCCGGATCACGTCCTGCAGCTGGGCCTGTGCCAGGGCCACCATCCTCATGCCAGTTCCCTCCCCGTCGTCTTCAGGAAGACCTCGGACAGCGTTGCCTCCTCCGTGTGCACGGCCAGCAGCGTCCCCAGCGCCTGATGCCGCGCCGCGACCTCGACCCAGGCCGCCTCCTCCAGCGGCCAGCGCAGGGTCTCCGGCCCCTCGCTTCCGGCGACGGTGACCCTCACCCACCGTCGCCCGTGCCGCGCCTTCAGGGCGGCGGGGGCGTCGCAGGCCACCAGGCGGCCCCGGTCCAGGATGGCCACCCGGTCGCACAGGGCCTCCACCTCCGCCATGTCGTGGCTGGCCAGGACCACGGTGCGGCCCCGCGCCTGCATGTCCCGGATGATCTGGTGCAGCGACGCGGCCGCGGCGGGATCGAGCCCCGACGTCGGCTCGTCCAGGATGAGCAACTCCGGATCGTGGAGCACGGCCCGGGCGAGGGCCACCCGCTGCCGCTCCCCCTTTGACAGGCTGCCGACGCGCCGGCCGGTCAGGTGGGCCGCCCCCGTCGCGTCCAGGGCCCGCTGGACGCTCTCCCGGCCGAGCCCGTAGAGGCCGGCGAAGAGCGCCAGGTTCTCTCCCACGGTCAGCCGATCGAACAGGCCCGTGCCTTCCGGCAGTACCCCCATCCGGGTCCGCACCCGGTCAGGCTCCGACCACGGGTCGACGCCCATCACCGACACCCGCCCGCGGAACGGCGGGGCCATCCCGGCCAGCAGCCGCAGCGCCGTGGTCTTCCCGGCCCCGTTGGGCCCCAGCAGTCCCAGGGTCTCGCCGGCGGCGACCTGCAGGTCCACGCCGTCGAGGGCGACCGTCCCGCCGTAGCGCATGGTCACCTGGGTCAGGCTGATCACGGCTCACCACCTCCGCCCCCATCATCGCACGGGCGGGGCGGGCGACTCCGCCGCTTCCGGACAACTGGCGGATAACGGGCGACAACTGGCGGCAAGCCCTCCGCTATCCGTTGAGACGCACCCGCAGCTCGTGGGCGCGGTGCTTGCTGAGCGGCACCTCCTCGCCGTCCTTCAGGATGAGGGAGTAGGAGTCCCGGGTCCACGCGGCGATCTCCCTGACGTACGCGAGGTTGACCAGGTACGCTTTGTGGCTGCGGAAGAACCCGCTGTCGGCCAGCCGCTCCTCCAGTTCCGCCAGGGTGAAGCTGACCCCGCAGGTTCCCTCCGGGGTCTCGATGTAGACCGCCTTGTCCCGGGCGTAGGCGAAGCGGATCTCCTCCGGGCGGAAGAGCAGGACCCGGTCGCCTTTGCGGGCCGCCACATGGGGGACGGGCCTGCGGACGGCGGACGGCGGCGCCGGTTCCCCGGCGGCTGCGGCCTCCGGCTCCACCAGGCGGCCGCCCTCCAGGTAGCAGATCCGTGAGGTCACCCCCAGGATCCGGGGGTCGCCGAAGGTCATCACCAGGACGGTCTTCCCCGCCTCCGCCTCCTGGGCGACGGTGAAGGCGATGAGGCTTGCGCTCTCGCTGTCGATGTCCCCGGCGGGCTCGTCGAGGAACAGCACGGACGGGTCGTGAACCAGGGCGCAGGCGAGGCGCAGCCGTGCCGCCTCCCCCGGGGTGAGCCGGTCGACCCGCACGTCGCGCCGGCCGCCCAGGTCAAGCCGGTTCAGCAGCGCCGCGGCCCGGTCCCGGGGCGCGCCTCGGAGCCGGGCGAAGGTGTTCAGGTTCTCCCATACCGTCAGCCGCTCCATCAGTCCCCAGGCCTCGCTGGCCGCGCCCACCAGGGCGCGGCCGGCGTCCGACCCGGCGGGATGGCCGCCCACCGTCACCGTCCCGCCGTCCGGGGGAACGAGGCCCACCAGGGCCCGCACCAGGGTGCTCTTGCCGCTGCCCCTGCTCCCCACCACGGCCACCAGTTCGCCCGGCTGTACGGTGAGGCGGATGTCGGTCAGCTTTCCGGCAATGGTCAGTCCATCTACGCGGATCACCCAAATTCACCCACTTTCTCGTATTCGATTCCAGCCGGCCGTTCCGATGTCCTTCCCTCCCGTCCGCCCGGGGGCGGCCGCCGGCAGGGCCGCGGCCAAAGCAGAAGGCGACCGCCTTCCGGCGGTCGCCCGCAACCGCTTCGTTCTAGTACCGGAACCGTCCGACCCGGGAGAGCAGCTCCCGGGACATGCCCGCCAGCCGCTGGGTGGACTGCGCGATGGTCTCGGCGCCGGCGGTCAGCTCCTCGGTGGAGGCGGACACCTCCTGGGCCGCGGCGGCCGTCTCCTGCGCCGAGGAGGCAATGACGGCCACGGCCTCCAGGACGGAATCCGAACTGGCGGCCATCTCCTCCGTGGCGGCGGCGTTCTCCTCGGCGACCGCCGCCATCTCGGACACGGCCGACTGGATCCCCCGGCTGTCCTCCACCAGCTTCTCGGTCACCCGCACGACCTCGGCCGCGTGCTCCTGGGTGTCCCTGACCATGGTGACGATGCGGCCCAACCCCTGTTCGGCGGAACGGGCCATCTCAACGCCGGCCTCGACCTGCGCGTTGACCCGGTTCATGCTCTCGACGGCCTCGGTGGTGCTCGCCTGGATCCGGCTGATAAGCGCCGCGATCTCGTTGGCCGAGGAGGCGGCCCGCTCCGCCAGCTTCCGCACCTCGTCCGCGACCACCGAGAAGCCGCGCCCGTGCTCGCCGGCCCGGGCGGCCTCGATCGCCGCGTTGAGGGCGAGCAGGTTGGTCTGATCCGCAATGGCGGTGATGGCCTCCGTGATGGCGCCGATCTGCTGCGACAGCTCGCCCAGCCCCGCCACCTGCTCAGCCGTGGCGGCCACGCTGGCCTGGATCTCGGCCATGCCCGCGGCCGAGCGCAGCACGGTGGACTGGCCCTCCTGGGCGGTGGCCAGGGCGTCGGCGGCCAGACGGTTCACGTTCCGCACGTGTGCGGACGCCTGCGAGAGCTGCTCCAGCATCCCCGCCAGGTCCTCCACGGCCCGCTGCGCCTGCTTTGCCTGCTCCTCGGCGCCGCCGGCGATCTGGTCGATCGCCTCCCGGAGCTGCCGCATGCGGGACTGGATGTTGTCCGCGGCGGCCGCCTGCTCGCCGGTGCCCCGGGCGATTTGGGAGATGGCCTCCGCCACCATAGTGGCCGAACGGGACATCTCCTCCGTGGTCGCGTGCAGTTCGGCCGCGGACTCGGTGACGGCGCGGGAGGTGTCGCCGACGCCGGCGACCAGCCCCCGCAAGGCCGGGATCATCTCCCTGAGCGAGCGGCACATCTGGCCCACCGGGTCGTTGCCGTCATACCGCAGTTCCACGTCCGAGAGGTCGCCGTCGGCGACCTGGACCACGGCCGCCCGCACCTGCTCTAAGACGCCCACGACGCCCCGGATCACGACCAGGGCGATGATCGCCGAGACGACGCCGTACCCGACGATGAGGCCGATGACGACCAGCCGCTGCCGGTTCGTCGCCTCGATGGTGGCGATCTCCTGGTATCCGGCGGCGCCGTCCACGTACTCGGCAATGGCGTTGGCCGCGTCGATGTAGTCGTCCATGAGCGGCATCAACGCGGGGAGCTGGGCCCTGAGATCCGTCAGGTTCAGCCGGTTCAGCGACTCGACGGCCTTCGACACGGCGGTTTCCGCGTCGCGCAGGGCCGTCAGCAGCTTCACGCCCTGCTCGCTCTCCACGGTGGCGGCCAGCCAGTTGGACGCCTCATCGGCGTACTGCCGATAGGTCTCGAACTGGTCCAGGTAGTCGACGCTGCCCGTTGCGGCGTAGGCCCAGAGGCTGCGGGCCTGGCCCTGGGCGTGGGACTGCAGCTGGGTGGCCTTGATCTGGGCCATGCGAAGGTCGTTCGCCAGGTCGTCGTACTGTTCCCGCTGGATGTTGAGGGCACGCACCACCATGAAAATGGTGGAGACCAGAACCGCGACGATCGCGATGGCGCCAACGGTCAGCGTTGTGCGAAGACCCCAGCGCACCCTGATTCCTCTCCTTTCCACAGGAACCATCATGCCAAGATTGGACGCGCTGGAAACTATGTTATGCTAGCCAAATACAATAGTTCAAGTACTCCAGATTCCGAATGGAAAGAACTGAAATATTTAGTCTATGGGATTAGGAGCACCGTCGTACATCCCCTGGTCCAAAGCGCCCCCAGAACGTTCTCGAGTCGCTACCCGAAAGGCACAACGGCAAGCGGCCCGCCCCGCGCCGCTTTGGGCCCGGGGCGCGCCGCTTGGGGTGTGCGCCGGCAGGGTTCAGGGGAGAAGCTCCGGCTCCTGCTCCAGGGTCACCCCGAAGCGCCTCCGCACCTCGTCCTGGACCTTCTGCTTGAAGCGCAGCAGGTCTGCGGTGCTGGACGCCCGGTGGTTGACGACCACCAGCGCCTGCGCCGGCCACGTGCCCATCCCGGTCTCCGGGTCGGCCACGCCCCGGAAGCCCGCCCGGTCGATCAGCCAGCCGGCCGCCAGCTTCACCCCGCCGCCGGGCACGGGCCAGTGCGGCATGTCGGGGTAGCGACGGAGGAGCTCCGCAGCCTGCGGGGCCGGGATGATCGGGTTGCGGAAGAAGGAGCCGCAGTTGGCGACGTGGGCCGGATCGGGCAACTTGGCGCGGCGGATGGCGATGACCGCGTCCCGCACCTGCTGCACCGTGGGGTGGGTGAGGCCCCGCTCCTCCAGGTACCGGCCCAGGGCCGGATAGAAGGGGGCTCTCGGGGGCTCCCGCAGCAGCCGCAGCGTCAGCGCGGTGATGAAGAACCGGCCGCGGTCGGCCTGGTTGAAGCGGGAACGCCGGTACCCGAAGGCACACTCCGCCGCCGGAATGCGCACGAAGCGCCTTTCCTGCCGGTCGTACGCGTCCACCGACACCAGCACGTCCGCGATCTCCTGTCCGTAGGCGCCTACGTTCTGGACCGGGGTGGCCCCCGCGGTGCCGGGAATCAGGCTCAGCCGTTCGATGCCCGACGCGCCCGCGGCGACCGCCCGCGCCACCACCGAGTCCCAGTTCTCGCCTGCGCCCACGGTCAGGAGCAAGTGCCCGCCCTGGTCCGCCAGTTCAAATCCGGGGATGCGGTTGACCAGCACCAGGCCGGCGAACCCCTCGTCCCGCCAGATGATGTTGCTGCCGCCGCCGACCATGATCACCGGCAGGTGGCGGGCCTCGGCCCAGGCGATGCCCTCCTCCACCTCCGCAGGGCTCCGGACGTGGGCGAGATAGGCCGCCCAGCCGCCCAGGCGCATCGTCGAGTAGTCGCGCAGAGAGACTCCCTGTTGAATGTCCAGCGCTGCGATGCCGGTTACCCCCTTCCCGTGCGTAGCGTATGCTGCGCCGTGTACGTCCAACCGCTACGGTTCCATGTCGGCGCGGCCGGATCCTGCCCCGCGCCGGCGCCTGCGCCGCTCCCGCGGCGTGCGTCAGGGCAGCGGCGCCGCGGGCAGGATGAGCGTAAACGTGGTACCCTCCCCCACCCGGCTCTCGCAGGTGATCCGCCCGCCGTGGAGCGCCGCGATGCGGGCGGCGATGGCCAGTCCCAGACCGGCCCCGCCGCTGCGCCGGGAACGGGAGCGGTCAGGGCGGTGCATGGGCGTGAAGAGGTGCGGCAGCTCCTCCGGCGGGATGCCCTCCCCGGTGTCGGCCACGGCGATGCACACCTCCCCGCCGTGGCGGCCCCAGGTGAGGCGGATCTGCCCCCCGGGGGGCGTGTGGCGCAGGGCGTTGGCGATCAGGTTGTCGAGGGCGCGGCCCAGCAGCGCCGGGTCAAGCCGGGCCGTCAGGTCAGGCCCCTCGGCGGCCAGGACCACCCCCTTCTGCTCCGCCTGCGCGCCGAAGGCGCCCAGGGTGGCCTTCAGGAACGCGGCCAGGTCCACCTCCCGCAGCGCCGCCCGGGTCTCCGGCAGCTCCAGCCGGGAGAACTGAAACAGGTCCTCCACCAGCCGCTCGACCTCCGCGGTCTTCCGGAGGATCACGTCGGCGTAGTGCGCCGCCTTCGCCGGCTCCCGGGCGAGGCCGTCCCGCAGCCCCTCGGCGAAGGCGCGCACCGAGGAGAGCGGCGTCCGCAGGTCATGGCCGATCGCGGCGATCAGCTGCCGGCGCTCCTCCTGCAGCGCCGCCTGCCGCTCCAGGGCCGCCTGCAGCCGGTCCCGCATCGCGGTGAAGGCCTGTCCCAGGGCGTCCAGTTCCTGGACCCGCGAGCGGGGCAAGGCAAAATCCAGGTCGCCCTCGGCCACCGCCCGGGTGGCGGCCTCCAGCGCGCGCAGCGGGCGCAGCACCGCCCGGCCGGTCCAGACCAGCACCCCCACGAGCAGGGCGAGCAGCGAGGCCAGCGCGAGCCCGAAGCCCACCCTGGCCGCGGCGCCCACACCGGAGAGCGCCGCCTGCGGCCAGACCCAGAGCACCAGGAGGCCCAGCGGTTCGCCGTTCCGCTGCAGAAGCCGGACCCGCTGGGTGGGCTCGAGGCGAAAGCCGCTGCTCACCAGTCTGCCGTCCGCCACCGACGGGCTGGCGTAGCGCACCCGGTCATCCAGGCCGCGCACCTCCAGGGCGAAAGACCATCGAGACTGCAGCTCTCCGAGTTCGGCGGCGAACGCCGGTCCGCCCAGCTCGTCCCACCGTTCCGTCACCAGCCGGGCGACCGCCCGCTCCGCCGCGGCCACCTCGTCCTCGGCCAGGCTGACCATCCCGGCGTTGAGGGCCACCGTGCCCACGAGCCCGCCGCCCAGGGCCAGCAGGGGCAGGAGCAGGGCCGCCAGCACGGCGGTCAGGGCCAGGGTCCGCAGGCTCCAGCGGCGGGTCATCGCGGCACCCCCGTGAACCGGTACCCAAGACCGCGCACGGTCTGGATGAACTGCGGCCGGGAGGGGTCGGCCTCGATCTTCTCCCGGATCCGGTTGATGTGCACCGTGACCGTGCGGGGGTCGCCGAAATCGCCCCACACCCGGTCGTAGAGCTGCTCCCGGCTGAAGACCTGGCCCGGGTGGCGGGCGAGGAAGATCAGGAGCTCCAGTTCCTTCGCCGTCATCGCGACCTCCCGGCCGTCCCGCCAGACCCGGTAGCCCTTCGGGTCGATGGTGAGCGGCCCGAACCGCCACTGTTCGGCGGAAGGCCGGTAGCGGCGCAGGAGGGCCTTGACCCTCGCCACCACCTCGGGCGGGCTGAAGGGCTTGGCCACGTAGTCGTCGCCGCCCAGTCCGAGGCCGCGGATCTTGTCGGCGTCCTCCCCGCGGGCGCTGAGGAAGAGGATCGGCACGTCGCTGAACGCACGAATGGCGCGGCAGGCCTCGAAGCCGCTCATGCCCGGCAGCATCACGTCGAGCACAACGCAGTCAAACGCGCCGTCCCGCACCCGGGCCACGGCCTCCTCCCCGGTCTCCACCCCGGTGACGGCGTAGCCTTCGGCCTCCAGGTAATCGGTGAGGATCTCGATCAACTCCGGTTCGTCATCGGCCACCAGGATGTGCTGCGGCTGCATGGGCGGGCAGGCACCCCCTTGGTTTTAGCCACCGTTTATCTCCCGTTGACCTGCGCCGAACCGGCCTGTGACCTCGGTCCGGCAGACTGGTCTGCGGAGGTGAACATCGCGATGGAAGTGATCCGTGCTGAGGGGCTTGTGCGCCGGTTCGGCCGGGTGGAGGCGGTGCGGGGCATCGACCTCTCCGTCCGCCGGGGCGAGTGCCTGGGCCTGCTGGGCCACAACGGCGCCGGCAAGAGCACCACCGTCCGGCTGCTGCTGGGGCTCCTGCGCCCCACCGCCGGCCGGGCGCTGGTCCTCGGCCTGCCGGCCGGCCACCCCTGGGTGCGCGCCCGGGTCGGCTACTCCCCCGAGACCCCGCGCTTCCACCCCTTCCTCACCGCCCGGGAGACCCTGGACTTTTTCCGCAAGCTCAGCGGCCTGCGCCCGGACCAGGCCGACCTGGATGGCATCCTGGACCTGGTGGGCCTTGCCGGGGCCGCCCGGGAGCGGGTGGGCGGCTTCAGCAAGGGCATGCTCCAGCGGCTGGCCGTGGCCCAGGCGCTGGTGGGCGATCCGGAGGTGCTCTTCCTGGACGAGCCGACCTCCGGCCTGGACCCTGCCGGCCGGGTGGCCATGCGTCGCCTGATCCGCCGCCTGAAGGAGGCGGGGAAGACCATCGTGCTCAACACCCACATCGTCAGCGACGTGGCCCAGGTCGCCGACCGGGTGGCGATCATGAAGGCGGGCCGGCTCGCGGCCGTGGAGCCGCCCGCCGGCGACCTGGAGGCCCGGTTCCTGGAGCTGATGGGAGGAGGTGAGGCCGATGTCGTTCACGCCTGACGAGGCACGGGGCACGCAGCCGGCGCCCGGTGCGGCAGGCGGGGCGCCGGTGCTGACCGTGGCGCTCAACGTCGTGCGGGAGACCCTGCGCAGCCGGGGGCTCTATGCCCTCACCGCCGTCGGCCTCCTCCTCATGTGCGTGGTGCTGATCAGCAGCCGCAGTTCGGTGCGGGATGCCGCGGGCAACGACCTGCTGGCTGACCCCGCCGGGGCGATGCGGGTCGGCTTCGCCATGGCCGGCTTCGTTGGGGCCGTCGTGACCGTGGTGCTCAGCATGAACACCCTGCCCCGGGAGTTCGAGCGGGGCACCGCCGAGCTGCTCCTGGTCCGGCCCCTTCCCCGTTGGCAGATCGGCGCGGGGTTCCTCCTTGGCAATGTTCTCAGCGGGTGGCTCTTTCTCCTGGTCCTGGCGGTGCCGCTCTTCCCGGCCCTGGTGGTGCGGGGTGGGTCGGACCTGGTCCCCGCACTGTTCCTCGCCGTGACCGGGCTCCTGCTCAACGCCGCCGCGGTCGCGGCGGTGACCACGGTCTGCTCGGTGTGGCTGCCCGCGCCCGCCGCCGGCTTTCTGGGGCTGCTCGCCTACGGGCTCGGCGCCTTCGGCCCCGAGCTCTCCGCCCTGGTGTCGCTCGCGGACGGCTGGTGGCCCCCTCTCGCCCGCGCCGGGCTGGCGCTGCTGCCCCCGACAGGCGCAGTCGCGGCGTCGGTCCTGCGGCTCTTCGCCCCCGGCGGTGCGGTGGACCCCCGGCCGCTGCTGGGCGGGCTGCTTCACCTCTGGGCCGCCGGAGGGCTGACGGCGGCCGCCTTCGGGTGGCGGGAAGCGTCCCGCCGCATCGCCCTGGCCTGGCTGGGCGCAGGGATTCTGCTGGCGGCAGCCCTGGCGGGGGCGCCGGACCCGCTGGCCTGGACGGAAGAGGACGCCGCCCTGCTGGAGGCGGCCCTGCGGCGGGCCCGGGACGTGGCCGGGCTCTTCGACGGCTGGGAGCCCGAGTCGACCCCAATCCTGCTCACCAAAGGGCGGGTGAACTACCTGGTCAACTTCCCTGCCGGGGCCGAAGCTCCGCCCGGCACGCCCGTGGCAGCCGGAGCGCTGAAGGTGGTCCGGCTGCAGCGCCCGGAGATCCCCGTCGTGGCCAATGGCGTCTGGAAGGTCGGCGAACGGCCCGTCGCCGTGGTGGCCGGCCGGCGGCAGCTGGACCAGGCGCTGGGCGGCCTGGAGGCCGGCGAGGGGCTCCTGGCGGGCGGCGAGGCCGGGCTCCTGAAAGGGCTTGTGGGCGCCCGGATCGGGGACGGGCTCACGGAGGACGAGTACGTGGGGGCGGTGGTGCACGAGCTGTTCCACGCCTACCAGATGCCCGTGGTCGAGGAGTGGACCGCCGGCTGGGACGAGGGCCATGCGCAGGAGAGGCTCTGGTATGAGCTCTACTTGGACGCGGAGAACAACCGGCTGCAGGCGCGGGAGGCGGAGCACCTGCTCGCGGCGGCGCGGGCGACCGACGAGGCCGGCGTCCGCGCGGCTGTGCGGGCGTTCCTGGCGGTGCGGGACGCCCGGGCAGCGTACTGGCGGAGCCGGCTGGGTCCGGAGGCGGATCCGCTGCTGGAGGTGGAGCGGCTTTACGAGTGGCTGGAGGGACTGGCCCGCTACGTGCAGGCCCACGCGGAGGCGAACGGCCTGGACGCCCTGCTCGATGAACTCGCCGAGCCCATCGGCGAGGGCGGGACGCCCCGCTCCCGGGTCTACGCCCTCGGTGCCGCCCAGGCCCTCGCGCTGGACCGTCTGAGCCCGGGGTGGCGGCAGGAGGCGATGCAGGGCGTCAGCCTGGAGGCCCTGCTGCGGGCGGTGGCAGACTAAGGCGCCACGCCGCCTCGGCGTGGCGCCCGTCGCTCACTTGAACCCGCTGTGCATGAAGCTGCTGATGAACTGCCGCTGGAAGATGAGGAACAGCGCCAGCAGCGGCAGGATGACGATCACCGTGCCGGCCGTCACCAGTGCCCAGTCCGAGCCGCCCTCCACGGCCTTGGCGAACAGGGCCAGGCCCACGGTCAGCGGCCGGGTGTCCGGCGTGTTGGTGACGACCATCGGCCAGAAGAAGTTGTTCCAGTGGTAGCTCACCGAGACCAGCCCGTAGGCCACCAGCGTGGGCCGGGCGAGCGGGATGAACACGTGCCACAGCGTGCGCAGCGGTCCGCAGCCGTCCATCGCCGCCGCCTCCTCCAGCTCACGGGGTACCTGCCGGAAGGTCTGGCGGAGCAGGAACGTGCCGAACGCGGAGGCCACGTACGGCAGCATCATCGCCAGATGGGTGTCGATCAGGTTCAGTCGGCGCATGGTGATGTAGTTGGGCATCGCCAGAGCCGCTTTGGATTGGCAAGTACTCATTCTACAGCTCGTGTTCGACTCCTCTTTCTTAATATACTGTTCTGTATTTTTAACCGTCCGTTAACCGAAAGGGGACCGGGCCGTACCCCTCCGTCCCGGACCCCGCGGCAGGGGGAGCGGCAGGATTCGCCTGCGCTCTCCCTGAACCTTCAAGCAGAACCCCGGGATGGAGGGATATGGAATGAGCACCTGGCTGGACGGACGGATCGAGATTGTCACGGCCGACATCACGACGCTGCACGTGGACGTGATCGTCAACGCCGCCAACCCGAGCCTGCTGGGCGGCGGCGGGGTGGACGGCGCGATCCACCGGGCGGCGGGCCCGCAGCTCCTGGAGGAGTGCCGCACCCTGGGCGGCGCCCGGCCCGGCGAGGTGAAGATGACCAAGGGATACCGGCTGCCGGCGAAGGCCGTCGCGCACGCGGTCGGGCCCATCTGGCGGGGCGGGAACCACGGCGAGGCGGAGACCCTGGCCTCCTGCTACCGGCGCGCCCTGGAGCTGGCGGAAGCCGCCGGCTACCGCTCCATCGCCTTCCCCTCCATCTCCACCGGCGCCTACGGGTACCCGATCGAGAAGGCGGCCCGGGTCGCGCAGGCGACGGTGAAGGCGTACCTGCTGGAGAACAGCTCGCCGCTCAGGGTCACCTTCTGCTGCTTCAGCCCCGGCGACACCCGGGTCTACGAGGAGGTGGCCCGGGAGATCCTGGGCGTTTCGTAGGCATCGGTGGCCCAAGGGCGACGGGTTCGAGGCGCGTACGACGGCGTCGTGCGTCTCGTCAAGGGCCGCGGGGAGGGCGCCTGCCCTCCCCGCCTTTCTTATGTGGCCGCGTCCCCGGCGGACGCCGCCTGCTGCCCGGCCGGCGGCCGCCCCTGCGGGCGCGGCTCCGCCAGCTGTCGCGCCAGGGCAAAGGCCCTGGCGATCGCGTCCTCCCCACCCACCGCCACCTGCAGCGTCAGCCTAAGGTGAGGCGGCGACCCGCTCAGGGCCGCGCCGGTCAGCCCCGGGATGCCGCAGGCCGCAGGGTCCAGCAGCCCTCCCGCCCGCGGCGGGCGGGCGAAGTCCGCGTGAATCACCACCTGGTCCCGACGACCCCGCATCCGGTTCCAGGCCAGGGCCAGGGGAAAGTCGCGGGGCTCCAGCAGGCACAGCAGCCGGAAGGCCGCCAGCGGCGCCGACGGCTCCTCCACCGCCACCTCAAAGGCTGACCGGCCGTGCCAACGAACCGTGGCTCCCCGCCCCACGGCGCCGACCGCCTGCCGGACCGCGCCCAGGAGCTGCGCGCTGCGGCGCCGGTTCAGCCAGGCGCCCGCGAAGTACCAGACGAAGAAGACCGCGGCCACGGCGACCACAAGGATCTGGTCAGGCTGCATGGGATCGCCTCCGGAAGATCATCAGTGCACGTGCGGGACCTCCTCGATGACCTCCCGCTCCTCCAGCTGCCGGTGCTTCCACCCGTCCAGCTCCGGCAGGACGTGGGGCAGCAGGCGCAACCCGATGCTGGAGTTCATCAGCGGAATGCCCAGGAGCTCGCCGAAGAGAACCAGGTTCAGCACGTCGCTGTACCGGGCCCGTTCGTGCCGGAGCTCGTGGTACCACTCGAAGAAGAACAGCCCCCAGAGAAACTGCCGGACCTTCTCCCGCCAGGTGCGCGGGCGGGCGGCTAGCGGCCCGGGCTGCGCCCGCGGCCCGTGTCCGTGTCCGTGACCGCCGTGCTGTCCCCCCACCGGCATCACCTCCTCCCTTCCACTTCGGAAGCCGAAGGCCGGTTCCCTGCCGGATATCACACGCTCATTGCAATATTGCCAATTCAGCAGGAATTGCTGCGAATGCGGACAATATCTTGGACACGACTGACCATTTGCGCAACCGCCCCGGTTCTCGGGAGCCGTAGTGGAAAGGGGGGGTGCAGGGTCACCGGGAAAGAACGGCTTGCCCCAACGCGACAGGCGCCCAATCCAGTGAGAGGAGGTTGATGGAAGGATGAGCTCACCGGCCCTGTTCGTTCTGCTTGCGCTGGTTGCCTATGGCATCGCGTACTTCGGGTACGGCAAGTGGTTCGACCGGAACGTGTGGAAACCGGATCCCAAGCGGACGACGCCGGCCCACATGTATACGGACGGGGTGGAGTACTTCCCGGTCAGCAAGTACGTCCTGTGGGGTTACCAGTTCAAGAGCGTCGCCGCGCTCGGTCCCATCCTGGGTCCGTACATCGCCATCCAATACGGCTGGGCCCCGGCGCTGGCGTGGATCATCCTGGGCAACTTCTTCATCGGCTGGCTCCAGGACTACGGCGCCATCATGCTCTCCATCCGCAACCAGGGACGCTCTTTCGGACCCATCACCTACGAGTTCACCGGCAACACCGGCCGAAACACCCTCCTGGGCTTCATCCTGTTCTATCTCCTGATCATCTCCGCGACCTTCATCTACTTCATCGCCCTGTTCTGGCACACGTTCCCGTCCACCTTCGTGGCCACCGTCGGCATCCTGCTGGTCGGCGTGTTGGCCGGACAGATGCTCTACAAGATGCGGGCCAACGTGGTGACGGCCACGGCGCTGTCCATCGTCCTCATGGCCCTGGTCATCTGGGCCGCCGCCTCCTTCCCGTTCCTGCAGACGCCCCAGGGCGCCTGGCCGCCGAACCCCGCCCAGGGCGTGGAGGCGGGCGGCATCGCCGGCCCGTGGTCCCTGCTGATCTGGTGCATCGTCGCCTGCGTCGTCCTGTACCTCGCGTCGGTCCTGCCGCTGCCCACGTTCATCCAGCCGGTCAACTACGTCTCCTTCTTCCCCACCTTCCTGGCGGTGATCCTGATCCTCATCGGCGCCCTCGTCTCCAACTTCACCGGCGTCCGGCTGGAGCAGCCGGCCTGGATCGGCTTCAACCCCACCGGCAATAACCCGATGTGGCCGCTGATGTTCGTGGCCATCGCCTGCGGCTCCATCTCGGGCTGGCACAGCCTGGTTTCCAGCTCTTCCACCGCCAAGCAGCTGGACATCGAGACCGACGCCCACCCGGTCGGCGCCGGCGCCATGCTCTCCGAGGGGCTGCTGGCCCTGGCCTCCCTGGCCGCCTACATGATCATCCCGCGGGAGCAGCTCACCGGCAACGTGGGCTCCTGGGTGGCCGGCGCCATCAAGTTCACCGCCCCGTTCCTGGGAGGCGAGGCCGCGGTGGGCTTCTTGCGGGCGTACTTCGGCGTGTGCCTCATCCTCTACGCCCTGACGGTACAGGCCCTGGTCACCCGCTTCTGGCGGCTGGTCTCCACCGAGGTCTTCCAGGGCCGACTGGCCATCCTGGGCCAGAAGCACGTCGCCACCTTCATCGGCCTGCTGATCCCGCTGGCCTTTGCGGCCACCGGCTCCTGGAACAACCTGTGGCTCTACTTCGGCGGCTCCAACCAGCTCCTCGCGGGCCTGGCGCTGATGCTCATCACCATCCATCTCGCCCGCGTGCAGGCGCCCACGGTCTACACCCTGATCCCGGCGACCTTCATGATCGTCACCACCATCACCGCCATCGGCTGGCAGGTGGTGAAGGTCTACCTCCCGGCCTTCCTGGGCACAACCCCCACGCTGGTGCAGTACCCGTTCAACCAGTACCCGGGGTTCAGCCGGGCCATGGACGGCATCTTCGTCCTGGTGGGGGTCGCGCTCTTCGTCCTGGGCCTGGTGATGGCCTACAAGACCTACTCGGCCTACGCCGAGGCCCGGCGGGGGCTGGGCTCCAGCCCGCGGGTCGCCACCAGCGGGGATTAGAACCTGACCGGGCTGCCCGGGCGTCCGCGGAGCCGCCCGGGCAGCCCCCATCACCGGAGGTGAAACGGGCTTGGCTGAAAAGAAGGAGCAGAAGAAGGGCGGGTTTCTCACCGCCCTGAAGGGTGTGCTTTACGGCATGGCGAGCCACGGCAACGTGACCGCGGCCCTGCGCACCCGCATGCACATGGAGCACCTGTTCATGTTCATCACGCTGGGCGACATGCTGGGCATCCCGGTGCTGCCGCCCTACTACTCGCTGCGGATCCTGCCGTACGCGGTGCCCAACATCGAGTCGTGGAAGCAGCGGGTCTTCCGGGAGCGCGACTTCACGGACGCCATCTACTAGACGTCGCCGCCCCCGAGGGGCGGTACGGAAAGTGAGGGGGCAAGAGACGTGCCGAAGGGCTTGGGTGCCTACTTTGAGCAGAACCCGGACGCCGAGATCGTCATCTTCGCCGGCAAGGGCGGGCTGGGCAAGACCACCAGCTCCTCCGGGCTGGCCTACTACATGTCCCAGGTGAAGAAGAAGCGGACCTTGCTCTTCTCCACGGACCCGCAGGCGTCGCTCTCCGACATCTTCGAGCGGAACATCTACGGTCAGGGCGAGGTGGAGATCCTGCCCAACCTGTTCGTGGTGGAGATCGACGCCGACCGCCGGGTAGCGGAGTACCAGCAGCGGGTGAAGCAGAAGATCATGGACATGTACGGGCTGGACGCGGTGCCCCGGGAGATCGAGGAGTACATCGACTCCACCTCGGCCGAGCCGGCCATGTACGAAAGCGCCACCTACGACGCCATGGCGGAGCTGGTGGCCAGGAAGGAGTACGACATCTACATCTTCGACATGCCGCCGTTCGGCCACGGGGTGCGGATGGTGGCCATGGCCGACATCCTCTCCAAGTGGGTGGAGAAGATCACCGACGCCCGGGCGAAGGTGGCCGAGTACGACGCGGTGGCCGCGACGCTGAAGGGCGAGGCCGCCCGCGAAGACGAGGTCATGAAGGAGCTGATCGACATCCGCAACAAGATCAAGTCCTTCACCGACCTCCTGACGGCCAGGCGCCGGACGGCCTTCTTCATGGTGCTGATCCCGGAGCAGATGGCGATCCTCGACACCGAGCGGGCCCTGACGATGTTCGAGAACCTGGGGATCGAGATGTCCGGCCTGGTGGTCAACCAGGTCTATCCCGCCGAGCTGCTGCAGCAGGACGGCACCTCCGACTACCTGCGCAACCGGGTCGCGATGCAGCAGGAGCACCTGCGCACCATCGCCCAGAAGTTCGGCGACAAGGTGCAGGCGGTGGTCCCCATGTTCACCCGGGAGCCCAAGGGCATCGAGATGATCAAGACCGCGTCGGAGTACCTGATCAACTGCCAGGTGGAGTTGCCCGCCGTGCGGGGAGGTGTGGCGTGAGATGGCGCAGACGCTGCGGGAGTTCCTGGACAGCCGGCCGAACCTGCGGTACATCTTTACCGGCGGCAAGGGCGGCGTCGGCAAGACCGTGACGGCCGCGGTGCTGGCCTACCAGTTTGCCCTGGAAGGCAAGAAGACGCTGGTGGCCTCCCTCAACCCCGTCCACTCGCTCACCTCGGTCTTCGGGCAGAACCTCTCCGGCGGCCAGTTCCGCCAGGTGGAAGGGGTGCCCAACCTGTGGGCGGTGGAGGTGGACGCCTCCGACGTGGTGGCCCGGTACCGGGAGAACATCGCCAAGCGCGTGCGGGAGTTCCTGAAGTACGCGGACATCCCCGTGGACGCCGGCCCCTTCGTCGACATCGCCGTCACCAACCCCGCCTTCGAGGAGTCGGCGATGTTCGACAAGATGATCGACGTCATGCTGAACGAGGCCCGGGACTTCGACCGCATCGTCTTCGACACCGCCGCGGTGGCCAACGCGATCCGGCTCATCGGGCTCTCCAAGATCTACGGCCTCTGGCTCAACCGGATGATCCAGAGCCGCAAGGAGGCGCTCTCCCTCCGGGTGCAGCTCTCCTTCCGGAAGGAGAAGGTCGAGGAAGAGGTCCGCAAGGACCCGATGCTCGCCGACCTTCTGGACATGAACGAGCGGTTCACGCAGGTGAAGAAGCTGCTGGTGGATCCGGAGATCACCGCCTTCTTCTTCGTCACGCTGCCGCTCACGCTACCGATCTCCGTGGTGCGCCGGTTCATCCAGCAGGTGCAGGCCTACGACATCCCCGTGGGCGGCGTGATCGTCAACTCCTGCATCCGCGCCGACGAGGCCAGGAGGGCGGCGGGCGACGAGTACCTGCAGAACAAGTTCCAGGAGCAGGAGGGCTACATCCGGATCATCCAGGAGGATCTCGGGCCGCTGGTGCGCTCCTACATCCCGCTCTACAAGAGCGAGGTGCACGGCCTGGACGCCCTGAAGGAGATCGCCCGCGACATGTTCGCCCCGGCGGACGCCTCCCTCTACCTCGCCTCGTGATGCGGGAGCACCTGCTGTCGGCCCGGCACGCGGTGCTGGGAACCACCAACATCCTGATCCTGGCCGTCCCCGACGGCTGGCGGGTGCTGGACGGGCCGTCCCAGCCCGAGGTGGACCGCTGGACCCAGCGGGGCGACCTGCGCTGGATGAGCCAGGGGCACGCGTTCTACCGGCTGGCCTGGGTGGCCCCGGACGCCCCGGACCTGGCCCGGGCCGAGGTGGAGGTGCGGCTCACCGCGACACCTTCCGGCCCGGACGTCCACGACGTCCGGCACCGGTTCACCACCGTGCGGCGGGGTCTGCTGCCCCGGCGGGAGGTGCCGGCGGCCGAGGTGGAGATCGACTGCCCGCCGACCGGACGGCGGCTGCGGCTGGAGCTGAGCCCGGCCATGAGGGGCAACAGACCGACCGCCCGGCCCGAGGACCTGCAGCGGCTCGTCCACACCATGCTGGAAGGGCTCCGGTGCCACTGAGCACGCACGAGGCCCCTGTGGCGGATCGCTGCCACAGGGGCCTTGGCGCTTCGGTCGTCCCTCCTCTGCCCCGGTCGCGGGGCAGCAAGGCGAGGCGTTCACTCCTGGCGCAGGGCGTCCAGAACCTGTGTGCGCGCAGCCGTGCGGGCGGCGAACAGCGCCACCAGCA
>JAAROH010007635.1_pt1 | contig 78844 bp, 85 predicted proteins | sample 7248631 | NCBI WGS metagenome assembly JAAROH01 (sample SAMN09772309, study PRJNA484901) | compost metagenome | isolation source: Vermicomposting unit | place: India | reverse complement strand
AAAGCAAAATTATATCTCGAAGGTGACATCTTCATAGAATAAAATCATGATTTTTAGGTGACATTTTCACAGGTTATTGACACAATTAATTTATCAATTAAACAATGCATCAACAAAATCATCAATATCAAATTCCTGAAGATCTTCTATCCCTTCTCCTACTCCAATAAGCTTAACTGGAAGATTTAACTCAGATTGAATAGCTATTACAATTCCACCTTTAGCAGTGCCATCAAGCTTTGTCAAAACTACACCTGTTATGTCACAAACCTCTTTAAACTGTTTAGCTTGATTGATTGCATTTTGCCCCGTAGTAGCATCCAATACCAATAAAACTTCTTTTTCAGCTTCCGCAAATTTCTTATCTACAACCCTGAATATCTTATTAAGTTCATTCATCAGATTCTTCTTGTTATGAAGTCTTCCAGCGGTATCACAGATAAGCACATCAGCTTTTCTTGATTTAGCAGCTTGTATACCATCAAATATTACCGCAGCTGGATCTGCTCCTTCTTTGTGTTTTACTATTTCTGTTTTTGACCTAATGCTCCATTCTTCTAGCTGATCAATGGCAGCAGCTCTAAAAGTATCTCCTGCTGCAATTATTACTTTTTTACCGTTATTTCTTAGCTTATAAGCTAATTTGCCAATGGTAGTTGTCTTTCCAACTCCATTAACTCCAACAACCAATATCACTGACGGAGACTTGCTGACATTTAACTTATTATCCCCGATAGATTCTGTCATAATCTCTTTGATTTCTTCTTTTAACAACTCTTTCACTTTCTCAGGTTCTGAAATTTTTTTCTCCCTTACCTTATCCCTTAACCTATCTATAATTTCCACTGTTGTGTTTATTCCTACATCAGCAGTCACAAGTACCTCTTCCAATTCATCAAATAATTCATCATCTATTTTTCTGTAGGCTTTTAATACTGCATCTATTTTCTCAGTCATTCCTTTTCTTGTCTTATTAAGTCCAGCTTTTAACCTTTCAAATAAGCTAGTAGCTTTTCCTGGCTCTTCCACCTGCATTTCCTTTGTTACTTCTTCTTCATTGGTTTTTTTTGGACTCTTACTTTCTTTATTAAACAAATTCTTAAACATTACTGTTCCTCCTTAGCTAGCTTTTTCACTTACACTATCTGCAAGCTTTACAGATAATACTTTGCTTACTCCCTCTTCTTCCATTGTAATACCATACAAGACGTCTGCCATTTCCATGGTACCTTTTCTATGAGTTATTACTATGAATTGAGTTTCTTTTGATAGGTTTTTTAAATATTCAGCATACTTATTTATATTGGCATCATCTAAAGCTGCATCTATCTCGTCTAATATACAAAATGGAGCAGGTTTGATATTCACTATAGCAAATAATAAAGCTACCGCAGTTAAAGACTTTTCTCCCCCAGACAATAGATTCAATGTCTGTAGCTTTTTACCAGGAGGTTGTACCTTAATCTCTATACCACAATTTAATACATCCCTTTCATCTTCCAATTCTAAACTAGCTCTACCCCCATTAAAAAGCTTAGTAAATACCTTATTAAATTCCTCATTTATGGAATTAAAGCTGTTTACAAACTGTACTTTCATTTTTTCTTCCATATCCTCAATTACCTTTTCTAAATCCTCTTTTGCCATTAATAGATCATCATGTTGTTTAGTGATGAAATCCAATCTTTCCTTAATGGCTTCATATTCTTCAATAGAGTTTAAATTTACATTCCCTAGCTGTTTTATACTGTTCTTTAGTTTTAAAACTTCTTTTTTAGCTTCATCTAAATTATCTAAAGGAATCCAAAGCCTTTTAGCTTGTTCATAGTCTAGTTCATATTCCTCCAGCAACTTAGAATACACACTATTTAAATTCATATTACACCTTGTTTCTTTTATATTCCACTTATTTCTTTCCTTTTCAAAAGTGCTTATTTTGTCATTAAGCTTCATTAAATCCTCTTGAACTTGGTAAAAATCTCTTATTAAACGCTCTCTTTCATCCTTTATATTCAAAATTTTACTATCCAACTCAGCTTTATTATTCTGTAATTCATCAATAATATTATTTATCTGCAGGATATTATTAGATTCTTTCAATATATTTTCTTTAAGATTATCTATTTCTTGATTTTTATTAAATATCTCTTTTTTTGTCTGTTCAAATTCCTTCTCTACTGAAACCAATTTTTCTTTACTATCGGTTATTCTATTTTCTATTAGATTTATTTGTATCTTATAATCGGTAACCTCGTCTAATGCAATTTGTAAGATTTTCTTATTTTCTTCATATTCTTTAACTAGTCCTTCTATTTTTTCTTTAAGGGATTCTATTTGGAGGTTTATAGATTTTATTTCATCTTTTATCTGTACCTCATCCTGATTTATAGCAATTATTTCTAAATTCAATTGATGCATTTCATTCTTTAATTTTTCAATGGATTCATTACATCTGTTTGTTTCAGAAATATATTTATTCTTTTCATTTTCTATTTTTACTACATCTATGTTAATAGCATAAAGCCAGTTTTCTTGAGATTTAATCTTATTGATAGTAGTTTCCAATTGGGATTGTAAATTTGATTTTTGCTTCTCTAATTCTTCTTGCTTCTTGAGCAATCTATTGATTTCTTCTTTTATCTTTTCAATTCTGTTTCTTCTATTAAGCAAGTTATTAGCCTTAGGCAAACTTCCTCCTGTAATTGACCCTCCAGGATTAATAATATCACCTTCGAGAGTCACTACTTTATAGGAGTAATTAAATTTCCTTGCAACAATAGTTGCATCATCCAAACCCTTTACTACGATAGTCCTGCCTAAAAGATATTCAACTATATTTCTATACTTATCATCGAAGAAAACCAGCTCCGAACCTAACCCTAGAATGTTGTAAGCTTCTCTATCCTTTTTATCTATGTAAATAGGATTTCCTTTTATAGTGGTGATTGGTAAAAAGGTAACCCGTCCTAAATTTTGTTCTCTCAAGTAATTTATAATATATTTAGCATCATCTTCATCTTTAGTCACTATATTTTGAAGACTGCCTCCTAAGGCCACTTCAATTGCCTTTTCATATTTTTCATCTGTCTTAATAAGCTCTGCTACAATACCTATTAATTTGTTTTTAAGCTTATTTTCTCTTTTATATGCTAACATGAGATTTTTGACGCCTTTATAATACCCTTCATAGGCATCTTCCATATTCTTCATCATATTAAATCTAGCAATGCTGCTTTGGAGTTCAACCTTATTTTGATCAATTAAGCTATAAATATTTTCAAGTTCCTCTTTAAGCCTTTTTTCTTCTAAAGTTAAACTAGTCAAATGCTTGTTTCCTTCAATTATCTGACTATTTTTCTCCGATTCCTCTTTTTCCAATTTGCTTACAAACTTTTGGCTTTCTTCAATCTTCCCCATCAATAGGTCTATTTCACTTTGAATTTGATCTATCCTCTTTGAAATGTTATCTCTAAAACTAATAATACCGTTTAATTTACTCTTTTTCTCTGAAACCAGATTATACAGCTCAACAATCCTATTTTTGCCGTCCTGAATCTCTTGTTCTACTTTTTTGATTTTTTCATTCAATTTTTCCACTCTATCATTTTTCTTTAAAAAATCTTCTTTATTTACATTTAACTCCTCTTCACTTGTTGCACTTACCTGTGATAAGTATTCCTTCTCATTTTCTAACTTAACCAATTTACTATTTAAAGAGTCTAATTCACTTTTTAGTCTTTCTATATCCTTGTTATAAAACTTGATCTTCTCCTCTAATACTGTCAGCCTACTTTTATTGTCATTTATTATGGTCACTATTTCATTTCTTTGTTTCTCTATGGTTTCATAGATTTGGTCCTTCTTACTAATAGCCTCTTTTAGTTCATTTAATTTATCCTCTAATTTTCTTTTCTCACTCATTAAGGAATTTAAATGTCCCTCTACTTTTTCCCTTTCAATTCGAAGGTTATTTATCTCTTCCTTTAACGATTCGATCTCTCTTATTAACAAATTTACCTCAATTTCTTTAACCTTATTAGATAAATCAATATAAACCCTTGCTTTATCGGATTGTTCTTTTAAATTGTCATGTTGGCTTTGTAGTTCTATGATGATATCTTTTATCCTCACTAAGTTGTTGTTGGTGCTTTCTAATTTCTTCTCCGCCTCAGCCTTCTTGGATTTATATTTTATTATTCCAGCTGCCTCTTCAAATATATTCCTTCTGTCTTCAGGTTTGGTACTAAGAATTTCATCTATTCTACCTTGTCCAACTATTGAGTACCCATCTTTCCCAATACCAGTATCCATAAATAGCTCTCTTACATCTTTCAGTCTACAGGGACTCTTATTTATATAGTACTCACTTTCACCAGAGCGGAACATCCTCCTAGTAATAGCCACTTCTTGAAAATCTATTGGTATAGTTTCGTCCTTATTATCAAAGACTATGGTAACTTCAGCATAACCCAATGCTTTTCTCGTTTCTGTCCCTGAAAATATAACATCTTCCATTTTATCTCCTCGTAATACTTTTACGCTTTGTTCTCCCAATACCCATCTAATGGCATCAGCTATATTGCTCTTTCCACTGCCATTAGGTCCAACTATAGCTGTAATTCCTCTCTTAAATTCAATTTCTGTTCTATCTGCAAAGGATTTAAATCCTTGTATGCTCACTTTTTTCAGATGCAAATCAATCACCCTTTGATAGCTTTAAATTTGTTTTATATATTCTCCAATAAATTGCTTTATATCAAGGTTTAAGCAGGAATCTCCTATAGACAATTGGATTATATCTTTAGGAAGGTCTTTTCCTAAAACTTTAATATTTTTGAATTTATATTTGTCCTTTAAATATTTAATATTAGAAGATTTTTGTCCCACTAGATTAGATACATGCTTTTGATTTATGTTAATTACCAAATCAGTTCCAATATAACTATCTCTAAACCTATCCAAAGAGCTTTCTAATAGGATTCTATATTTATTTGATTCCACTAATTGTCTAAAGGAGGGATGGAAAGGACCTGCAATTACATCTTTACCAAAATTGATATTATCGGTAGGCTGTAATCCAACTCTAATAACATTGATATCATGATATTCGAAAAGCATCAATAAATCAGTTGATATATCTATTGCCTCTTCTAAAGATAGAGGTTTATATGCTCTTCTATTATACAGCTTTTCTAAATAAGTATCTTTAATTACTAATGTTGGATAAATTCTAACGCAATATGGTTTTAACTTTATAAACTCTTTTGCTGTATATATTGATCTTTCTCTACTATCTCCTGGCAATCCAACCATCATCTGCAATCCTAAATTAAAATTATGTTCTTTAATTAGTTTAGAGGCCATATAAACTTGCTCGCTATTATGGCCTCTACCACTTCTAATAAGCACTTCATTATTTAAAGACTGTACTCCCAGCTCAATTGTATCCACCTTATATTCCTTAAGCATACCCAATATATCATTATCAATATAGTCAGGTCTAGTAGATAATCTAATAGCATCAATTAAACCTTTGTTCTTATACTTAAAAGGCACATTCAAAAGTTCCCTTTGAATATCCACCGGTATGCCTGTAAAACTTCCTCCATAGAAAGCAACCTCAACTGTAATCTCCCTCTTTGGGAAAGTAGCTAAATATTCTTCTATTGTTCTCTCTACATAATCGGGAGTAACATCTGTAGAAATTCCTGTAATCCTTCTTTGATTACAAAAAACACAATCATGAGGGCAACCAAAATGAGGTACAAATATTGGAATTATATAGTAATCTTTACTCATTTAGTCCACCTAACTTTTTTAAGCACATTTTTCGCTGCATTTTGTTCTGCTTCTTTTTTATTTCTTCCAATGCCTTCTCCTAAAATTTCATTATCCACTATCACATTAACATAGAATTTCTTATCGTGGTCAGGACCTTCTTCCTTGGTAACTCTATACTCAACTTTGCCTTTTGACTTTCTCTGCATTAGCTCTTGAAGTTCAGTCTTATAATCGATAAAAAGTTCCCCTTTAGCAATTGCATGTATTATATCCTGTTCGAAATTATTGATTAAAACATCTTTTACTGCCTCATAGCCTCCATCCAAATATATTGCAGCAGCTAAGGCTTCAAAGGCATCTGATAATACAGATTCTCTATTTCTTCCTCCAGTTATTTCTTCACCTTTACCTAATAACAAATAATCTCCTAGTTTTATCTTCCTAGCTGCAAAAGCTAAAGAGGATTCACAAACAATAGATGCTCGTATTTTGGTAAGCTGTCCTTCAGGATAAGTAGAAAAACGTTTATAAAGGTAGTCGCTAACTACCAGATCCACTACAACATCTCCTAAAAACTCTAACCTTTCATTGCTTACAATTCCTCTATTCTTGTGTTCATTAGCATAAGAACTATGACACAGAGAGGTATTCAATAGCGTTAAATCCTTAAATTCATAATTAATTGTCTTTTGTAATTCGCTAAGCTTTTTAATCCTATTAGTGGATATATTCACATTATTACCTCCAAATAATACCTGGGACCACAGTTTTTATATGTCTATTCATTTAGTATTTCATTAATGTAATTAACTGCATCTCCCACGGTTTTAATATTCTCCACATCTTCATCAGCAACTTGTAAATCGAACTCATCTTCTATAGCCATTACCAACTCCACTAGGTCTAATGAATCAGCATTTAAATCATCCTTAAAAGAAGTATCCATGTCTATATCATCTTCATCAATTCCAAATTGGTCTGAGATCATTTTTCTTATCTTTTCAAAAACCATCTATAGCGCACCTCCATTTAATATAACTATGTATTTTTATTTATGTCTGCTTCGATTAAATTTATAACATCATTTTCAACAAAAGTTTTTACCTGTTTTATAGCATTTTTTATGGCTAAAGAATCTGAACTACCGTGGGCTTTTATAACAGGTTTTTTCAGACCTAACAATGGAGCTCCTCCATATTCTCTATAATCCATCAACTTTACGAAAGATTTTAACTGGGGCTTTAACATCAAAGCTCCTATTTTAGATATAATAGATGATTTATTTATGTCCTCTTTTAACTTTGAAAAGATTGATATGGCCATTCCTTCTGTTAGCTTCAAAACTACATTGCCTATAAATCCATCACAAACAATCACATCTGCAATACCATTAGGTATATCTCTAGCCTCTATATTCCCAATAAAGTTTAATTTGGATTCTTTCAAAAGATTATAGGCTTCTTTAACTAATGTATTGCCTTTTCCCTCTTCAGTCCCTATATTAACTAGTCCCACTTTAGGTGACTCTTTACCTAATATCTTCTCACAATATATGGAACCCATTATTGCAAACTGCAATAGGTATTCTGGCTTACAATCAACATTTGCGCCTGCATCAATAAGCAAGGATATGCCTTTTATAGTTGGATACACAGTTGCAAGTGCAGCTCTTTCAATACTATCAATTCTTTTAACAATAAATAGCCCACCGGCTAATATTGCTCCTGTGCTACCAGCAGATATGAAACCATCACCTTTACCCTCGGAAAGAGCTTTTAATCCAACAACAATAGAAGAATTCTTTTTCCTTCTTATGGCTAAAGCTGGCTCTTCATCATTAGAAATTACTTCTTCTGCATTAAGCACTTCAATTTTGTCATGAGGATATTCATATTTGCTTAGCTCATCAATTAATTTAGATTCTTGACCTACAATTAGTATGTTAACATCCAGTTCTTTTGCTGCATCAACACACCCTTTTACTACTTCCTTATAGCCCTTATCTCCCCCCATGCCATCTACAATTATTTTCATATCTTTCCTCCCAAATTACCTTAAAAATTATTACTGTTATAAATATATTATAGAAACTTTAAAATTGCAATATTCATAGAAAAAAAAGATAGTGAAATTTCACTATCTTTATTCTACATCTAGCACTTCCATATCTTTATAGTATCCACAAGCTCTACATACCCTGTGGGGAAGCTTTGGTTCATGGCACTGTGGACATTCTGAAATAGTTGGCTTAGTTAATCTATATGATGACGCCCTTCTTTTATCCCTTCTGGCCTTGGAAGTTTTTCGTTTTGGTACCGCCATCTACTACACCTCCTTAGTTATCAATTATAAGATCTTTCAATATAGCCAGCCGTGGGTCTATATTTTCTTCTTCACAGTTGCATTTTTCTACATTAAGATTAGCTCCGCAATGTGGACAAATTCCCTTACAGTTTTCACTGCAGAGGGGCTTCATTGGGAGAGATAAGATTATAGCATTGATAATATCATCTTTTAAGCTAACTTCATCGCCTTCGTAATATATGGCATCCTCAATTTCATCTTCTAATTCATTTTCTTCCTTTTTAATTAATTGACCCGTTAAAACAGCTGTACCATCTTTGGTGAAAGATTCTAAACACCTTCCACATATCTCACTGTAAGAATATGATATATTAACTTGTGCAAAAAACCCACTGTCTGTTTTATAAATAGCTCCTTCATACTTAATTGGTTTTACAAAGTGTATTTCTCTTCCAGTTATGTCCAGCATATCCTTCTTGATTTCGCCTTCTATGCTGACGCTCAATACATCTTTTTCACGCAGGCCTGATAGATCTATTTTCATTTAATTCACCTCTTGAGCTAACAAACATTATTATATAAAGGCGAAAAGCTTTTGTCAAGAAATAATATTTGTTACCAATTTCACAGTATCTCTAGCAATCATCAATTCTTCATTAGTAGGAATAACCAATATCTTAATTGGAGAATCTCCAGCAGAAACTATTGCTTCCTTTCCTCTAACTTTATTAAGTTCTCTGTCGATTCGGATATTAATACATTCAAGCCCTTCACATATTTTTTCCCTAATGCTGCTAGAGTTTTCTCCAATTCCAGCAGTAAATACTAACGCATCCACATTGCATAATATTGCAGCATATGCGCCTATATACTCTTTTACTCTGTTACAGAATACTTTCAATGCTAGTTCTGCTCTCTCATTTCCATTATTAGCTGCTTCCTCTAGGTCCCTGAAGTCGCTGCTTAATCCTGAAATACCTAACACTCCTGACTTCTTATTCAACATGTTGCTTACTTCATCAAATGACATATTTTCTTTTTCCATTATAAATGGAATGATAGCTGGATCTATATCTCCACATCTAGTACCCATAGCTAAGCCTTCTAGAGGTGTAAAGCCCATACTTGTAGCAATCGATTTCCCACCTTTTATAGCACAAACACTAGAACCATTTCCTAAATGGCAAGTTATTAAATTCAATTCCTCTATTGGCTTATTTAGAATTTCTGCAGCTCTCAATGATACATATTTATGAGATGTCCCATGAAATCCATATTTTCTAATCTTATACTTTTCATAATATTCATAAGGTAGAGGATACATATAGTTTTCAGCAGGTATAGTTTGATGGAAAGCTGTATCAAATACTGCTACCATAGGTACATTTGGCATTAATTCTTTACAAGCTTTTATTCCAACAATATTTGGTGGATTGTGTAATGGGGCTAATTCAACACATTCATTTATCGCTTCCATTACTTCATCATCTATTATCACCGAATCAGAAAACTTTTCTCCTCCATGAACTACTCTATGACCAACAGCATCTATATCTTCCAAAGAGTTAATAACTCCGTACTCTTTATCTACAAGGGCATTTAAAACTAATTCTAACCCTCTTCTATGGTCTTTAATTGGCTCCTCAATAATTTTTGTTTCTTTACCAATAGCGGTATGCTTAATTCGTGATCCTCCTATGCCTATTCTTTCTACTAATCCTTTGGCAAGTACTTCTTCATTTTTCATATCAATTAGCTGATATTTCAATGAAGAACTACCACAATTGATTACTAGAACATTCATTTTTCGACTCCTCCTCTACATATTTTTTCAACAATATATTATTATAATAATGTGAAAAAATCAACGAAAATTATGAATAGTTTTTATGCTATAATACTAATAAAAAAATAAATGGAGGTAGTAAGTTGAGCGTTGTAGGCATTATAGCTGAATATAATCCTTTTCATCATGGACACAAATATCATTTGGAATTGTCAAAAAATATTACAAATTCAGAATACTCTGTAGTTGTTATGAGTGGTTCCTTTGTACAGAGAGGGGAACCATCCCTTATAGATAAATGGACAAAAGCAAAAATTGCAGTTGATAGCGGTGTAGATTTAGTGATAGAGCTTCCCTTTATATTTGCAGTACAGTCTGCAGAATTATTCGCTTATGGTAGTATAGCTTTGCTTGATAGCTTGAAAATTGTCGATTATGTATCTTTTGGTAGCGAAGTAGGTCAATTGGAATACTTATATCCAATTGCTGATGTTTTAGTGGAAGAACCTATCCTTTACAAGCAATTATTAAAAAAATATCTTCAACAAGGTAATTCATTCCCTGTAGCAAGAAGCCATGCCTTAGAGGAATATTTTTCTAAACATGATAACAGGTTCTTCAGTGAAGAAATAAAAAGAATAATAAGCACTCCAAACAACATTTTAGCTATTGAATACTTAAAAGCGCTAAAAAGGCTCGGAAGCAACATAAAACCTATTACCATTAAACGTGTTGGAAGCCAATACAAAGATCCAGAATTAAGCAATAAAATGGCCAGTGCTACTGCTATAAGAAATAAACTGCTAGAAAGTAATGATATTTCTACAATAAAAAAATATGTTCCTGAAACAACCTATGACCACTTAATTGATTACATAAACAATTTCTTTACTTTCAATTCTTTAGATAATTATAACCAAATAATTCATTATTTATTAAGAATCCAGGGTAAAAAGAAGCTTTCAAACATCATGGATGTAGAAGCAGGATTGGACAATAGAATTGTTGAAAAAAGCTATGAATATAGCAATATAGAAGAATTTATAAATTCTGTGGTAACAAAAAGGTATCCAAGAAGTAGGATCCAAAGGATTTTAGTCCATCTTATGATGAATCTGTACAAAGATACTTTTAAAGAGCTATCCTCCCGCTACCCTGCCTATATTAGAATATTAGGTGCTAATGAAAAGGGATTTTATCTGATAAAGAAAATTAAACAAAAAGCAGATATACCTATTATTACAAAATATTCTGATCATCATAGTTTTAAGGATCCTAATATAAACAGTATTATAGATTTCGATAAGAGGTCCACAGACTTATTCTTTCTAGGCTTAAATGCTAATAAACCTCTGACAAATATGGATTATTTTATATCCCCTTATATAAAGAAAAAATAGCAAGTTTGTACTTGCTTTTTTTTCATACTCAAACTACAACAAAAATATTAATTAATAAAGGGGGATATAAAAATGAAAAAATACATTAAAAACATATTTTTTTTATCAGCAATACTATGTGTATTGATGGGAATAGTGAGAAACCCAGAAATATCTTTAAATAGCGCTTTAAATGGTCTGGCTACTTGGGCAAATATAGTCTTTCCTTCGTTGTTTCCATTTTTTATAATTTCTGAGATATTAATAGAGATGGGCTTTGTCAACTTCATAGGGGATTCTCTCCAACCTGTCATGAAACCCATGTTCAATGTATCCGGAGAAGGTGCTTTCCCCTTTGCCATGAGTATAATATCCGGTTATCCAATGGGAGCAAAGATTACCTCCCTCTTAAGAGAAAAAAAGTTAATAAGCAAAGCAGAAGCAGATAAAATAGTATGTTTTTCAAGTACTTCGGGGCCACTTTTTATGCTTGGGGCTGTATCAGTAGGCATGTTAAAAACACCTGCTGCTGCTCCATTAATACTATATCCTCACTACTTAGGAGCTATAACAGTAGGTCTGATTTTACGCTTTGTCGGAAAAAAATATAATCCAAACACTAAAAGCAATAGATATATTATTAAAAATCCTTTAATCTATATCAATAAAGATTATTCTATTGGAATGATTCTTGGAAACTGTGTAAAAAACAGCCTTAACACTATTTTTACAGTTGGTGGATTTATAATTTTCTATTCCGTAGCAATAGAACTGTTATTTGCTTCCAAAACCTTCGATAAAATAATGCATCTTATAGATTATATAATTCCTTTAAAAATAAACATGGATATATTACAAGGCTTAATAGCTGGTACGCTAGAAATAACAACTGGATGCAATAAAATTGCCTCACTAAATATTGACTTTATACAGAAAATATTGATCATAAACTTCTTAATTGGATGGGGTGGTTTTTCAATCCATAGCCAAGCTTTAAGTTTTATAAGTAAAACGGATATAAATGCTAAGATGTACATATTTTCCAAGTTTTTTCATGGTATACTTTCAAGCATATATACATTCATTCTCTATATCCTAAAGTACAAAGACTCTGCTGAATTCACATTTATACCAAGCCCTTATATACCTGAAAATATATACTCTAACAATTGGCTTAATCTGTTCATAAAATCAACTAAGTTAGCCCTATTAATATTATTGTACATGGTAATATGTTCCATAATACTGGCCATAATAGGTAAAATATCAGCTAAAAATAATTAATTACCACCTCTAAGTTCCTGTCTGTTTTCATTTAATGTTTCTATAAGCTTTTTCAGATTTTGTTGAGTTTCATACAAAAGATTATCTGCATACTCTAAAGCTCCCAATCGAATTTCTTTAGCATTGTTTTGAGCTTTTGTTATTATCTCCTCAGCTGCTTCTTTTGCTTTTTTAGTTATTTCGTTTTCGTCTATTAATTCCTTCAATTTGGATTCAGCCTCATTCAAAATAGTATCTGCATCCTTTTGGGCTTGGGCTAAAATCCTCTGTCTTTCCTCTTTTATCCAATTAGCTTGCTTTATCTCATCAGGTAACTTAATCCTAATTTCTTTTAGGATTTCTAGTATCTCCTCTGCATCAATTACAACTTTATTAGAGAAAGGCAATGTTGATGCATTTTCTAAAATATCCTCAATTTCATCAATTAATCTTAAAACTTCCATTCTATTTCTGACCCCCATTAATCTTTTCTTTTAAAGCTTTTTCTACTACTTTAGGAACAAAACAAGAAATATCTCCTCCAAACATAGCTACTTCTTTAACTATACTGGAGCTTAAAAAAGAATATTCTTGTCTAGATACCATGAATATAGTCTCTATATTCTCTGCAAGTTTATTATTAACATGAGCCATTTGCAATTCATACTCATAATCAGATACAGCTCTTAATCCTCGAACGATTAATGAACAGTTTTTCTTTCTAGCATACTCGATAAGAAGTCCAGAGAAGCAATCAATCTCTACATTATCATATTTCTCTAAAGTTTTCTTCAACAGCTCCATTCTCTCTTCCACCGAAAAAGTATACTTTTTTGAGCTATTATTGAGTATAGCAACTATTACTTTGTCAAATTTCTTTGCACATCTATCAATTATATCTAAGTGTCCGTATGTTACAGGATCAAAACTACCAGGATATATTACTTGCATCATAAACCTCCTAACTTTCAGCAAAACTATAAAAAGATAAACATGTATTTTTATATACCCTATAATCTATCCGCTTTAAATCATACATAATATCATCTAAAGTTATTCTCTTTTCGTGTTCTATAATGAAAATACCCTTATCCTTATTTAAAATACCATTAATACTTATCTGATTAACTATATCTCCAATTAACTCCACCCTATTATAAGGTGGGTCAGCAAATATATAATCGAATGTAATACCTCTTTGTCCAAAGTTTATTATCGCTTTAATTACATCACCTTTTATTACTTCAGCTCTATCCACTAGCTTTGTATGGTCAAGGTTTTCCTTAATACATTGGATACTCTCTCTAGAGCTATCTACAAAATAAGCTTTCTTAGCACCTCTGCTTAGAAACTCAATTCCAATACTTCCTGTTCCTGCACATAGATCTAAAACTATGCTTTCATTGTCAATGTATCCCAAAATGTTAAACATGGATTCTTTAATTCTATCTTCAGTTGGTCTAATATCTCCACTTTTTGGTCCTTTTAATCTATAGCCTTTTTTTAGACCAGATATTACTCTCAAAAAATCACCTCAACTTATGCTAGATATATTTTAACATATTTTATATTCATATAAATAGTATTAGTTAAAAATTAAATCATTAATCCTATCCTTAAATAGATCGATTATGCTCTGTCTTAGCAAAAAATGCTTTTCATCCAATAGCAGTGCATCCTCTTTTAATATCTCTTGAGCCTTTTTTTGTGCTAACTTTAACAAATTCATATCTGAAAACAGATTTGCAATTTTAAGGTCAGGCAAACCATGTTGTCTAGTTCCAAAGAAATCACCAGGTCCCCTTAATTCCAAATCCTTTTCTGATATATAAAAGCCATCGGTGGTTTTTTGCATTATTCTCATTCTCTCTCTTGATATCTTGCTATTGCTTTCATTTATCAAAATACAATAGGATTGGTAATCACCTCTTCCTACCCTTCCTCTTAACTGATGAAGTTGTGCTAATCCAAACCTTTCCGCATTATAAATTACCATTATATTGGCATTAGGTACGTTAACTCCTACTTCAATTACTGTAGTTGAAACTAAAATGTCCAATTCTCTGTTTGCAAACTTTTGCATTATCTCTTCTTTTTCTGTGGGGCGCATTTTCCCATGAAGTAAGCCTACTTTAAGTTCCCTAAAAACCTCTTCTTTTAAATGATTATATAATTCTTCTGCCGACTTTACATCAAGAGTATCGCTTTCTTCTATCAACGGGGTTACTATGTATGCTTGCCTACCTTCAAGTATTTGCTTTTTTATAAACTCGTTTACTCTATCAATCTGATTCGAATTAACAACATAGGTCTTTATCTCTTTCCTTCCTGGGGGAAGTTCATCAATGACGGAAATATCCAAATCTCCATAGAGTATAAGCCCTAAAGTTCTTGGTATTGGAGTAGCAGTCATTACCAATATATCTGGGTTTTCTCCTTTTTGACTTAATAACGCCCTTTGTCTTACTCCAAATCTATGCTGTTCATCGGTTATTGCCAACCCTAGATTGTTAAACTTTACATCTTCCTGAATAACCGCATGAGTACCCACTAATATATCAATCTTTCCTTCCTTCAGCTCTTGTAAAATCTTTTCCTTTTCCTTAGGAGAAAGACTCCCTACCAGCAACTTGCATTTTACCCCATAGCTATTTAAAAACTTGCAAATAGTTTCATAGTGTTGTGTAGCAAGTATTTCCGTAGGAGCCATCATTACAGATTGATAACCTGCTTTCCAAGCTTTAAACATAGCTAGTATGGCAACAATAGTCTTTCCAGAACCAACATCTCCCTGTACCAGTCTATTCATCTGCTGCTGTTTTTCCATATCTGATTCTATCTCTTTAAAAGCTTTCATCTGAGCCTTTGTAAGTTTAAAGGGCAGACGACTTATGAAATCATACACTTCTTTAACATGAGGAAACTTTATTCCCCTATTCAATTCTCTAGTTCTGTTTTTTATTAAAAGTAAACCTAATTGTAATGTAAGAAGTTCTTCAAAAACAAGCCGTCTTCTAGCTTCCAAATAATATTTTTTATTCTTAGGAAAATGTATATTTAAAATGGCTTCTCTAATTGAAAATAAAGACAGTTCTTTCCTTATATATTCTGGTAGCCTTTCGGGAATAGCATCCAGATAAGCAGCAATTGCATTTTGCATTATTTTTATCATCTCATTATTAGTGAGTTTCCCCTTCAATGGATATATAGGTATTATTCTGCCAACCTTTTCTTGTTCTCCTTTATCTATAACTGGATTCATTATTTGCACTTGGTTTCTAAAAATGCTTATTTTCCCATTAACTATCACTATTTCACCTATTGCCAGTTGGCTGAGAATATAATCCTGATTAAACCAAACAAGCATAGCCTGTCCAGTTTTATCTCTTACAGGAACCCTAACAATAGTAAGATTTTTCCTCGGGGTAAGCTTAATTGGATATCCACATATTTGAACTTTAAGGCTAACTTTTTCTCCATCTACACAATCCCTTATGTATTTAAACTGTGTTCTGTCATCATATTCCCTAGGAACAAAATACAACAAATCCTCTACTGAATTAATATTAAGTTTTTTTAGCTGAGCAGCCCTTTTGGGGCCAACGCCTTTAACATATTGAACATCCATTTTGATTCCCCTCATATGAGTGTTTTAAACAAAACACCCTACCTATTGGTAGGGAACAATTATTCTACTGAGAATATATAATAGTATATTGGCTGACCACCAAATATTACTTCCACATCAATATCTTCAAACTCTTTCTCTAACCTTTCCCCTAATCTATTTGCTTCATCTTCTTCTATCATCTCGCCATAGAATATTGTTATCAAGGAAGAGTCTTCTTTAACAAGGCTTTTTATAAGTTCTACTGAAACATCCTCTATGCTTGTTCCATTGGAAACTATTTCTCCCTTTGAGATGCCAATTATATCGTCTTTGTTTATCTTCTTATTGTTTATTTCAGAATCTCTCACAGAATAAGTCACTTGCCCTGTTGAAACGTTATTTATTGCTTCAGTCATATTTTGAATGTTCTCTTCCACGCTAAGGTCAGGATTAAAAGCTAATAAGCTTGATATGGCTTCAGGTATAGTCTTCGTAGGTATGATATACACGTTTTTATCGGATAGCTCCCGTGCTTGTTCTGCTGCCAATATTATATTGCCATTATTTGGGAATACAATTATATTCTTGCCATTAACCCTATTAACTGCATTAAGTATATCCTCCGTACTAGGATTCATAGTCTGTCCACCTGGAATTACATAATCCACATTTAATTCTCTGAATATGTTATTAAGCCCTTCTCCCATAGAAACAACTATAAAGCTATACTCTTTCTGTTCTTCAGTTGGACGTATTTCTTGCATTTTTTCATCCATAATATGTCTATGCTGATATCTCATGTTGTCAATTTTTATATCGTTTAGCTCTCCTAAAGCTAACGCCTTCTCTAAAACTAACCCAGGATTATTGGTGTGTATATGCACTTTAATTAAACCATCCCCACCAACTACCAACAATGAGTCTCCAAACTGGGACAATTCGTTCCTGAAAGATTCATAGTTGTCCATATCTGTATTGATCATAAATTCGGTACAGTAACCATACTTTATATCCGAATCAAAAGGCTCTTGTGGTGCTATTTTCTGTTCCGTAGTTTCCACCTTCAATAGCTTATCATCAATAGCTTCTTTATATGTTATAGCATTATAGGCACCTGTTAATATAATCATCAATCCTCTTCCACCAGCATCAACAACACCAGCTTCTTTTAATACTGGCAACATATCAGGTGTTTGATTAACTACTTCATTGCCACGTTTTATTACTTTCTCCAAGAATACAACTATATCGCTTTCTTCCCTAGCAAGCTCCATTCCGTATTCTGCACATTTTCTAGCAACAGTAAGTATAGTTCCCTCTGTAGGCTTCATAACAGCCTTATAAGCAGTATCTGCAGCTTGTTTAAAGGCATTTGCAATGTCCACTACATCTGCAGTATCCTTGCCCTTCAAACTGTTAGCAAATCCTCTGAACAATTGGGATAGTATAACTCCTGAATTACCTCTTGCCCCCATAAGCGAACCATTACTTGCTGCAAGAGCTATTTTACCTACACTTGAATCATCAACCTTTAAAACTTGGTTTACTGCAGATTTTATTGTTAAATGCATATTAGTTCCTGTATCACCATCAGGTACAGGAAATACATTTAAACTATTAACTTCTTCCTTGTTCTTTTCCAAAAAATTAGCAGCAGCAATAAATGCTTTTTTCAGCATTGTTCCATCTATAAATGTTAGATTCAATTATAGTACCTCCTTAAACTACTTTTCTACTCTAATTCCTTGCACATAAACGTTTACTTGTCTAACCTTTAATCCAGTCAAGTTTTCAACGTTGAATTTTACTTTTTCTATGATATTCTCTGCTACAACTGAAATTCTAATTCCGTACTGCAGTATTACATGTAAGTCTATGACTACTTCGTTGTTGTCTGTATATACTTTAACTCCTTTTGATAGATTTTCCTTTTTCAACAGTTCAAATATACCATCGGTAGCCTTTTTACTAGCCATTCCTACGATACCATAGCTCTCCATTGCTGAAAGCCCAGCAATAGTAGCTATCACGTTATCATCTATATCAATGTAACCATATTGGTTTTTGTCTCTGGCTGGCACTAAATATTTCCCTCCTTAATGAAAAATGTTTTTATGGGTATATTTTACCCTATTATCAAAAATTGTTCAACTAAATACCAACACTATATTTTAACATAATTAATGTTGCAATACTATGATTTATTATGTTACAATATAATATGTTATTATAAAATTGAGTAAAATATGCCTAGATTTTCTTATTGACAAGGAGGTGTTCTTCATGGCAAAAAGATGTGAAATATGTGGAAAAGCCAGAGTGTTTGGAAATAAGGTTAGTTTTTCAAATAAAAAGAGCAATAGAAGTTGGGCTCCAAACGTAAGAAGAGTTAAAGCTGTTGTAAACGGTGCTACTAAAAGAATTAACGTTTGTACAAGATGCTTAAGATCTGGAAAAGTAGAAAGAGCTCTATAATAAAACAGGCTTCCCATTTATATCTGAATAAATGGAAGCCTGTTTTATTTTAATATCAGTATACCCAATATTATCAATATCAGTCCTATTAGAAGCAATAAAAATTCTACAGGAAGAACATTTATAACTATTAATCCACCTATAATTGCTAAGTCCAAGCCAACTAGCTTTTTAATCCTATATTTTCTAAACTTATAATAATATTTTTTCATATTATCACCTCAAATGTTTGTATAATTCATATTATTCTTAAATGTAGTGTTTGTTACATATTTCTATAAAAAAAGCAAGCTTTATAATCAAAGCTTGCTTTAGTCTTTTGAAATAATAACATAGCATTTCCCTTTATGAACCTTTATATATCCTTCTAATTCTGTTACCCTGTTGCTTATACCATGAGTTGAGCTAAACTCAATCTTCACCTTATCAAGTTCATATTCAAATCCTTTTAAAGACACAACAATTCCAGATGAATCAACGGGAATTATAGATACAAAAGAACCTTCACTGTTGGGTATAATCAGCTCATCATCTACTAAATAGATGACGTTGTAATTATCAATTATCTGTATATTTATTCCTTTTTCATTCATTTTATTTAAGAGAAATATATTTGCCAGGGTATGATCCATTCTACTGCCAATAGCACCAACTAATGTAATATCCTTAATTCCCATTTCTACCAAATAATCTATAGATAATTCAGAATCAGTTTTGTCCTTTTTTGTAGGAAATTTTACAATAGGTATATTTTCTTCCTTTATCTTCTTTAGGCTTTCTTCAGAAATTGAATCCAAATCTCCTATTACCACATTGGGAATCAAGCCAGCTTTAAAACAATAATCAGTCCCACCATCAGCAGATAGTATAAAATCGGATTTAATACCTATTTCCTTTAATTTTATTAAATCCTCAATTTTGCCGTTTAATACTATTAAACCTTTCAACTTATTTCCATCCTCTACTATCTATTAATTTTACTTATAGGTTTCCAAATCAAGAATAACACAATGGTCGTTATTATAAATTCGGGAACTAAATAGCTAGCTTGATATATTAGTGAATACAACCATGGATTCTGATCCCCAGCATACTCACTGAAAAATACTATTCCTGCAATAAAGTGGCATAAAAATCTTAGGCCAATTCCCAATAATACTCCAGGTATAATTGATATTAATCTATTTTTCTTATCATCATATACTTTTTTTGAAAAAAGTCCAGCTAGACCTAAGCAACCAAAAGCTATAGGATACTCCAATACAGCTTGCACTGGTGTAAAAAACCATCCTCCTAAAAGAAGCTGCATTAATCCAAACACTGCACCTGCTGTAATGCCTGGGCCTAAGCCCCACCTTAATGCAAATAAGAATATAGGAACCATACTACCTGCAGTTACAGAACCACCCTGTGGTGCTTCATACACTTTAATTTTATCAAGGACTAACGCTAAAGCAATCATTAATCCTGCTTCTACCAACATCTTTGTACTCCACTTTTTCATATATAACCCCCCTAAAAAATAATACCCATTACCTGAAATAGGCAATGGGTAACAAACAGTCAAGCAAAATATAAATTTCACTTCCCTGCGCTAGCATTACCTAGATCAGGTTCTAAGGGTCGGGACCTAGGTCCCCTCTCAGCCGTTAAAGGCTCCCCTAGTGATACTATTATATTCAGTTACAATTACATTATATCATAAATAATAAGCATTTCAATAGCTTACTAATATTTAAACATCCTTACTCTTTCAACAATATCATCTGCCTCAAATATACCTGATCCTACTACAATTATATCTAATCCACAATCAACTATTTCTCTGAAGTTATCAAGTTTGATGCCTCCATCTGCTTCAATTAAAACATTTAAATCCCTTTCCGTTACCATACTCTTGATCTTTTTTATTTTCCTTCTAGTAGAATCAATAAATTTCTGGCCACCAAAACCAGGGTTAACTGTCATGATTAGAACTAAGTCCACATAGTCCAGAACATATTCAAGGGTTTCCAAAGGTGTAGCAGGATTTAAAGCAACCCCAGCTTTAACTCCAAAGGATTTAATCATTTCAATTGTTCTATGCAAATGGGTAGTGGCTTCCTGATGGACAGTAATGATGTCAGCTCCTGCATCTACAAAATCCTTTATATATCTTTCTGGCTTGTCTATCATCAAATGTACATCAAAAGGTATATCTGTAAACTTTCTTATATTCTTAATAACAGGTGCTCCAAAAGTTATATTGGGTACAAAAATGCCATCCATCACATCTAAATGAATATAATCAGCTCCACCTTTTTCAAGTTTCAATATTTCATCCTTTAAATTAGAAAAATCAGCAGAAAGAATAGACGGTGCTATTTGAACCATTTTAAAACCTCCTGTTTTCCAGTATCTCTTCTAAAAACTGTATATAGTTGTTGTATCTCTGATAACTTATATTCCCTTCTTGCACCTGTTTTTTTATCTCACAATCAGGTTCTTTAAAGTGTAAGCAGCCTTTAAATTTACAACAATATCTATATTGATCCATTTCAATAAAATAGGTACTTAGTTCCACAGGATCTTCAATAAAATCCAAATTCAAAGAACTAAACCCAGGTGTATCCAACACAAAACTATTGGAATAAAGCTCAAACAGTTCCACATGCCTTGTTGTGTGCTTTCCTCTATTAGCTTTTTTACTGACTTCACCTGATTTAAGTTTTAAGTTTGGATTTATCTTGTTTAACAATGATGATTTACCAACCCCTGAAGGCCCAGCAAACACAGTTATATGATTGGTTAAAACTCTTTCTAAATCATCGATCCCTTCCATTGTTTTTGTACTGGTTTTTAGTACCTTATATCCAGCTTTGTGGTATATTTCCAATACGCTATTTATTTCCTCTTCTTCAGCTAAATCAACCTTGTTAATGCAGATGTGTATATTCAATTTGTTGTGCTCAGCCATAACCAAAAATCTATCCAATAGCCATAAGTTAATTGTAGGCTCTTTAATACTCATAACTATAATAGCCTGAGTCACATTTGCAACAGGAGGTCTTATTAGACATGTTTTCCTTTCGAGGATTTCTTCAATGTAGCCTTTATTATCTTCTTGGTTTATTCTTATGGTAACCCTATCACCAACCAGAGGGATTATCTTTTTTTCTCTAAATACCCCCCTGGCCCTGCATTCGATAATCCCTGATTCAGTTTTTACATAATAGAATCCTCCGATTCCTTTAGTTATGATGCCTTCTATCATGCAAACCTCCTATTTCCCAGGATGTTGAATTTCTTTTATAAGTTCTCCATCTTGATATATTTCAAATTTTGATCCTTTTTTGCCTGTTACTCTAATCTTTAACTCTTTTCCTGTAGTTTCAACAACATTTCTATAAACAGTTTGCCTCTTTCCATCCTGAATCCTATCTATTCTAATTTCTACTTGTTCATTTTCGCTTTGAGGAGTTATTGAAATAGTAATTGGAATCTCTTCATTTTCAGCAGGTTCTTCTTTTGGTTCTTCCTTTGGTCCAATGCTAATATAGATATCAACAGGAGTATTGGCTTCAACTTGAGTTCCTGCTTGTATACTTTGTTTAAATACCACGCCTGCCTTATACTCATCATTATGCTCTCTAATAATTTCGCCAACAACTAACTCATGAGCTATAAGAGCATTCTTGGCAGCTTGTTCAGTTAAGCCTACTAGATTTGGCATTCTAACTAGTTTTACTTCAGGACCTCTGCTAACAATAAGGTTAACCCTAGAACCAAATTCTACTTCAGCAAATGGATCAGGATCTTGATCTATTATTACATTAGCTGGAATAGTATCACTATATTGATAATCAACTGTACCCTCTTTTAATCCTGCTTCTTTAAGTATGCTCTCTATCTCTTCAATATTTCTATTTATTAAATTAGGAACCTTTACCAACTGCTTTCCTTTACTTACAACTACTTCAATAGTGTATCCTTCCTTCACCTTTGTTCCCGGTTCCACTTTTTGAGATACTATAACGCCTTCTTCATATTCATTGCTATAGGTTTCATCTACCACTCTTAATTTTAAACCTATTTTTTCTAGTTCTTCTTCAGCTTCATCCTTCTCAATTCCTACCAAATCTGGTACTGTAACTTCCTTAGCTATAAAATAATCCTTAAATTTAAAAAATCCTAAAGCTAATGAACTAACTACAATGAAGGCTAATACTATTGCGAGGAATATAACTTTAAGTCCTCCATCCTTGGCTTCTTTCCTTTTATTGCCTACATTTTGTTGTTTCACCTCATTATCATCCTCATTTTCAATTCTAGGAATTATCCTAGTTGGCTCATCTTCCAATTCTAAATTTCCTATTATCACATTTCCATTAGAGTATTTTAACTTTCTTAAATCAGAAAGCAATTGAGTAGCTGAGCTATATCTATCACTTTGGTTTTTCTTAACGCACTTTAATATAATATTTTGCAAGCCTACTGGAATTGAGCTATCAATCTCTCTAGGAGGTACTATTTCTTCCTGAATATGTTTTAAGGCTACTGATATAGGACTATCTCCCTCAAAGGGCACTTTACCTGTAATCATCTCATACATTACTATTCCAAGAGAATATATATCTGATTTCTCATCGGTATACCTACCTCTAGCTTGTTCAGGAGAAAAATAGTGTACTGATCCAACTACAGTGGATGTATTAGTTACAGTAGAAAATGTAGCTGCTCTTGCAATTCCAAAATCTGTAACCTTTACCCTTCCATCTTCGGTTATCATTATATTATGAGGTTTAATATCACGATGCACAATATGGTTCTTATGGGCATGTTCTAAAGCTTCCGCAATTTGTATGGAATAATCTATCGTTTCCTCTACTGATAATTTTCTCTTTTCCTTAATTAAATCTTTTAATGTTTTCCCCTTGATGTATTCCATAACTATATAATAAACATCATGATCGTCTATCCTTTCCATACCAACATCGTAAATGCTAACTATATTAGGGTGAGACAAACTAGCTGCTGCTTGTGATTCTCTTCTGAATTTCTTGATAAATTCTTCATCATTAACAAATTCATCCTTTAAAACCTTAATAGCCACATATCTATTTAAAAGTCTACACCTTGCTTTATATACAAGAGCCATTCCGCCTTCGCCAATTTTTTCAATTATCTCATATCTATTTCCAAGAACTTTACCTAGCATATTCTCACCTCACTTTACTTAAATTTAACAGCGACTACTGAAATATTGTCTAAGCCACCTTTTTCATTTGAAAGCTGAACCATGAAATCACAGGCCTTCTGCATATTATCGCTAGAAATTAACAATTCCTTTATTTCATCATCATTTAACATATTGGTCAACCCATCTGTACATAAAATCAATATATCATCTTTTAATTTTTCTTTCACAATCAAATCTATTTCCACTTCTTTATCTATTCCTAGTGCTCTCGTAATAATGTTCTTTTGAGGATGAAATCTAGCCTCTTCTCTTGTTATACTTCCATTTTTGATAAGCTCTTCTACCAGTGAATGGTCTTTTGTCATCTGCCACAGTTGATTATCTCTCAAAAGATAAGCTCTACTGTCACCAACATGACCAATGAAAAACTTTCCATTATTCTCGTAAGCCATAGTTACAGTGGTACCCATTCCTGAATACTCTTCCACTTCACTAGATTTTCTATAAATTTCATCATTAGCCTTGTATATGGAATTTCTAATTGCATTTATTATACTATCATCATCCATTTCTGAACTACTGCATTTTATTTGATCTAAAAAACTTGAGCTTATTATTTCCACAGCCATCCTTGAAGCTATTTCTCCGGCCTTGTGTCCCCCCATCCCATCAGCAATAATGAATAAAGGGCAATTCTCATCATCGGATATGTAATAAGAATCCTGATTTATTTCCCTTATTTTCCCTTTGCTCGTTTTTACGCCAATTTCCATAGAGACCACCTCATCATAACAGATTAGAACCATTATCCATAAATCGCCTTCTTAACTGTCCACAAGCTGCATTAATGTCAGAGCCCATTTCCCTTCTGATAGTTGTAGGTATCCCTTTCTTATTGAGTACTCTACTGAATTTCTCAATACTCTTTGAGTTAGCTCTTCTCCTGTCAAACTCTTTTATAGGATTTAAAGGAATCAAATTTACATGGCAGTTCAAATCCTTTAGCCATTTACATAACTCCGTCAAATCCTCATCTCTATCATTGACATCTTCCACTAATGTATATTCAATAGTAATTCGTCTCCTAGTCTTATTATAATAGTACTTACAAGCTTCTATAATCTCCTTTATGGAATATCTTTTAGCTATTGGCATTATTTCCTGTCTTATATCATCAAAAGGTGAATGAAGGGAAATAGACAACGTAACTGGAATCCCCTCATTGGCTAAATCATATATTCTAGGGACAATTCCACAGGTGGACAAGGTTATATTTCTAAAACTGATATTATGTCCTTTTTCATGATGAATTATATGAAAAAATTTTATAACGTTTTCATAGTTATCTAAAGGTTCTCCACTTCCCATCAATACTATATTACTGATCCTTATATTTAAATCTTCTTCTATTGAATATATCTGATTTGCCATTTCAGAAGGATATAGATTTCTAATAAGTCCACCTTTAGTAGACGCGCAGAATTTACACCCCATTCTGCATCCAACCTGTGTGGATATACAAATTGTATAACCGTGTTCATATTTCATTGCTACACTTTCAATTATATTTCCATCTTCCAACAAAAAAAGATACTTCTTTGTTTCATCAATTTTTGAATCAAATCTCCTCAGTATAGATATTCTGTTTATCTCAGCTATATAATTTAGCTTGTCCCTGAGCTTTTTTGAAAATGTGGTAAGGTCTTTTAAATCCTTCCCACCATTTTTATGTATAAAAGCAAATAGCTGTTGAGCTCTATATTTCTTTTCACCTATACTTTCAAAAAAAACCTCTAATTCATCATAAGTTAAACTGTTTAATTGGACCTTTTCCAACAAATCACCTCACATATGCTCTTAACTTTATATTATATCATATTAACTAATATTTTAACTATTTTTCTTTTTAATTCGGGAGATAAAAAAACCATCGGTTCCATGTATATTAGGAAACATTTGAATATAGCCTTCCTTAGATGAGCTCATGTTCTCATCAAAACTGATCAACTGATCAAAGGGCGACAAAGTAAAGTCCTTATTTTTATTCAAAAACTCTTCTATCATGTTTATATTCTCATTTTCTTCAATTGTGCAGGTACTATAGATAATAAGTCCTCCTGGTTTTACATATTTACTAGCATTATTGAGAATATTCCTTTGAATTTTAACTAAGTCCTCTATGTCCTCTTCTTTTCTATTCCATTTTATTTCTGGTCTTCTTCTTATTATTCCCAGACCAGAACAAGGAGCATCTACAATACAAATATCAGCAATTCCTATCATGCTCTCATCCAATACTTGTGCATCCTGTAGTTTTGTCTCTATTATGTTTATACCAAGCCTACTTGCATTCTCCCTTACCAGCTCTAGCTTATGCTCGTAGATATCCCAGCAGATTATTCTGCCTTTATTATTCATAATCTGCGCCAAATGAGTAGCTTTTCCACCTGGAGCACTACATAAATCCAATATTACGCTATCTTCTTTAGGATTTGCAATTTGAGCAACTAACATGCTGCTTTCATCTTGAATTGTAAAATGACCTTGTATGAATTCATCAATATCTGTTATTCTCACAGGATTCTCTACAACAATACCATCCTTTGCATATTTAGTATCATGAACTTCATACCCATAATTGGTCAAAGCCTGTTTAAGAGTATCCTTATCAGTCTTAAGAGTATTTACCCGCAAGTTTAACTTAGGCTTAGAATTATTAGCATTTAATAGCCTTTCTGTAAAATCCTCCCCATAAGCTTTAATCCATCTTTTCACCATCCACTTTGGATGGGAATACTTAATGGATAGAAACTCTAATTTGTCTCCACTTTCTATTTTCATCATTTCAGCTTTTCTTCTAGAAAAATTACGAAGTATACCATTGACAAAGCCTGCAGCTCCACCATGAACATATTTTTTTGCTAAGTTAACAGATTCATTAACAGCTGCCCTATCAGGAATTTTATCCGTAAAGGCTATTTGATATACTCCAATTCTTAATATATCCAAAATCTTTGGATGTATTTTCTCTATTTTTTTCGTTGATAGCTTCGAGATAATATAATCTATATATGTGAGATTTTCAATAACACCATATACTATTTCCCTAACAAGATTCTCATCCTTTGGATTTATCTTCTCCTTTAAATACTTGTTAATTGAATAGTTGGAATAAGCACCTTTTTCCCGCATATCTATTAACACTTTCAAAGCAATTTCTCTCGAGTTCATCCTTAACTCCCCTTATAAAATATTTTTGCCTGGATAATTCCAGGCAAATGATTTTATAATTAATCTCTTCTCCTTCCCATTAATGCAAAAAGCCTTAAAAGCTCTGCTATAGATACCAAAGTTGCTGCCACATAAGTCAAAGCAGCTGCATTTAACACCTTCTTAGACGATTCTATTTCACTCTGGTAAACTAATCCGTTCTCTAACTGATAGAGGGCTCTTCTACTTGCATTAAACTCAACGGGTAGGGTAATAACTTGGAATAAAACTATCCCCAAGTACAGAGCTATTCCAAGTTCCAAATAAAATGGACTTATAGCAAAACCTAAAATTATTAGAATCCAAATAAATCTAGAACTAAAACTTACTATTGGAGCTAGATTGTTTCTTAAGATAAGTGGAAAATATCCTTCAGCATGTTGAAGAGCATGCCCTACTTCATGGGCAGCAACAGATACTGAAGCAATTGAACTTCCATTATATACATTTCTAGACAATCTCACCACTTTATGCCTTGGATCATAGTGGTCTGTCAAGTTTCCAGCAATAGGTTCCACTCTCACATCATACAATCCATTTCTGTCTAATATGATTCTAGCTATTTCACTTCCAGTGTAATTTGAACTGCTTGGCACTTTAAGGTATTTATTAAAAGCTGATGAAACCTTAAATTGAGCATAAAATGATACCGCAAGTGCAATCATTAGTAAGGTAAACCAACTAGAATCAACATAGTAGTATCCTCCATACATGTTAATACCTCCCAATAATGAGATTATCCTAAAACAACTCCTTCTTTAAATTGATTCCCTCTAAGATATTCTGATACATGTAGTTTCTTTTTCCCTGGAAACTGCAACTCTTCTATAACTATACATGAATCCTTGCAATTTACAAATATGCCATCATCTGAAACTTTTACAACGGTGCCATTTGGTTTATCTGAAAATTTCTCAACCTTTCTTACCTTGTGTAACTTTACATTTTCTCCTTCATATAGAGTATATGCTAATGGCCATGGTTTAAGCCCACGAACTAAATTTTTAATATTGTCTCCATTATCGTTCCAGTCAATTCTTCCAATTTCTTTTGATAACATAGGAGCATAAGTTGCTAATTCATCATCTTGAGGAATTGGATTAATATTTCCTTTTTCAAGTTCATCTAAAGTTTCTACGATTAACTCTCCACCTAATTGGGCTAATTTTTCAGTAATAGTAGAGGAATCGTCATCTTCTTCTATTGGAATCTCTCTCATCTTTAGTATATCTCCTGTATCTAAGCCTTTATCCATTTTCATAATTGTTATACCAGTCTTCTCTTCTCCATTTATTATAGCCCAATTAATAGGTGCAGCACCTCTGTACTTTGGAAGCAAAGAAGCATGAACATTTAAACATCCATATTTTGAAAGGTTCAAAACTTCTTCCTTTAAAATTTGACCAAAGGCTGCGACCACAATGCAATCAGGATTTATGGCCTTTAATCTATCTATTGATTCTTTTGAATTAACAGAATCTGGCTGATAAACTTCTAATCCCAATGCTAAAGCTCTTTCCTTTACAGGAGTTGGGAGCACTTTTTTACCTCGTCCTTTAGGTTTATCTTTTTGAGTTATTACTAAGGATATAGTATGCCCACTATCATACAATGCATTCAAAGACGATACTGCAAACTCTGGAGTGCCCATAAATACAATCTTCACAATATCACCTCAAAGTTCTATTCTTCATCTTGATCAAGCTCTACTTCCTCAATCATTTTATCTACAAAGAGTATACCATTTAGATGGTCCACCTCATGACATATTGCTCGAGCTAAAAGCCCTGTTCCTTCTAATGTCTTTTCAACTCCATTTTCATCTAAATATCTTACCTTTACCTTTTCAGGTCTTTTGACTGTTCCAGATCTATTTGGAATGCTAAGACATCCCTCTATATCAACGCTCTCTCCTTCTTGTTCTATTATTTCAGGATTTATCATCTTTATTGGTCCTTCACCAACATCTATAACTACTACTCTTCTTAGAATTCCTACTTGTGGTGCTGCCAACCCAACACCATCATATTCGTACATAGTTTCTACCATATCTTCTAATAGAGTTTTAATTCTATCATTTATTTCCGTTACCTCTCTTGAAACTTTTCTTAGGATTGGATCTCCCGCATATCTTATCTGTCTAATTGCCATATATTTATTCCTCCTATAATATTGAATTTGGATTAACATCGATACTGAATTTAACATCATCTAAATCAATTTTTTTCTTGTTTAATATACATACCCATTTAATTATATCCTTTAACTTATCTATATGCTCATCTGTGCATTTAATCAGTATCTGATATCTATAGTTATTCTTTATTTTTTCTAAAGGTGCTGGATATGGGCCAATTATATCCTTTAAAATATCGTAAAGCTCCATATTCTGAATTTCTTCTATTAATACATTATAAACTTCCCTGGATTTTATTGCAACTAATCTATTATCCTCACCATATATGACTATGGAGATTAAATTTGTAAAGGGTGGATATAGGAATTCCTTCCTCAACATAATCTCCTTATTATAGAAACCACTATAATCATAGTTTTTAGCACATTGTATGCTATAATGTTCTGGATTGTAAGTTTGAACGATAACTTTACCTTCAAACTCCCCTCTTCCTGCCCTACCTGCAACTTGAGTTATCAGTTGATATGTCCTTTCTGAGGCTCTGAAGTCAGGCAAATTTAAAGTAGTATCTGCTGCAATCACTCCAACTAAAGTAACATTTTTAAAATCAAGCCCTTTAGCTATCATCTGAGTCCCAATAAGTATATCAATTTTATTGTTTTTCATCTTTTCAATAATTAAATCATAACTCCCTTTACGGGATGTGGTATCCATATCCATCCTTTTTACAACTGCATTGGGAAACAGCTTTTTAGTAAACTCCTCTACTTTCTCCGTTCCAACTCCAAAATATTTTATATATTTGCTTTTACAAACAGGACAAATCTTAGGTGGAGTTATTGTTAATCCACAATAATGGCATTTCAGCTTGTTTTCTCCTAAGTGATAAGTCATGGAAATACTGCAATCATTGCATTTTATCACATAACCACACTTTCTGCAGGAAACAAAGGTAGAATATCCTCTTCTGTTGAGGAAAAGAATTGTCTGCCTCTTATTTTCAAGATTTTCCTTTATGGAATTATATAATTCTCTGCTGAAAATAGTATTATTACCGCTATTTAGCTCCTCTCTCATATCCACTATTTTAATATGGGGAAGCTTTTTGTTATTTATTCTCTTTTCTAGTGATAGTAGCATTATATTATTCTCTTTACATTGATAATAGCTTTCAACTGAAGGAGTAGCTGAACCTCTAACAAGATATGCTCCAGATTGTTCACATCTTCTTTTAGCTACTTCTATTGCATTATATTTAGGGTTCATATTGGATTTATAAGTAGATTCATGTTCTTCATCGATAATTATTAATCCCAAATTCTTAAAAGGTGCAAAAATAGCAGATCTGGCTCCTATAACAATTTTAACTTTTCCTTCCTCTATTTTTCTCCACTCGTCAAATTTCTCTCCATGGGATAATCTACTATGTAATACTGCAACTCTGTTCCCAAACCTGCCAATAAATCTATCTATTGTCTGTGGAGTTAAAGATATCTCCGGTACTAATACTATGGTATCCTTACCCTTTTCTATCATATTCTCTACCAATTGAAGATAGATTTCCGTTTTTCCGCTACCAGTAACTCCATGTATTAAAAAATCATTAACATCAGAATTATTCCTCATATTCTCTAATATTGAATTTAAACACCTTCTCTGCTCGTCAGTTAAATTGTGTTTTTGGTATGATTTTATGTCTCGCTTAATAGGATTTCTATATACTTCTCTATCATATATATTAATTATGTTATTTTTCTCTAAAGCTTTTACAGTAGATAATGAACTATTGGTTTTATCCATTAACTCTTTTAATGGAATTTCATCAATGCTCAATAGAAACTCTGCTATTTCCAGCTGTTTATAACTCCTCTTCCCAACTACATCTATTAGTCTTTCTTTAGTAAGGGTTCTATCCTTTAATGAAACATATTTTTCATATTTTTTCTCAACTGTAGTTTTTATCTCAAATTGACTGGTAATGTAGCCCATATTTTCTAGCTTCTTAAGGGATTTATTTATGTTTTTTGTATTGAGAATGTTTTTTATTCTTTCTAATTCTACTTTTCCATTATGGGCATCTATTATATTTAAAATTTCCTTCTCTGTAGAAGTTATATTACAGTCAAGGAAAGGCTTGTTTATTCGTATTCGTATTATGTAAGTTTTTACATCTTTAAAATCTCCAGGTGGAAGTACAGTTTTCAAAGCATCTAAATATGAACACATGTACTGTTTTGCCATCCAAAAACTCAATTCAATCATATCCTTGGAAACAAGAGGTTTCCCATCTATAACATCTATTATGCTCTTTAGCTGATAATCACTTTCTGGAAAATCAATAATATCAACTACTAATCCTTTTGTTATCCTATTACCCTTACCAAAAGGAACAAGTACTCTCATACCCACCTGAATATCATCAGCCATATGAGGCTCGATAATATAAGTATAAGTTCTATCAGTATTTGACGATTTGTTATCTATTATTACCTGTGCATATTTTCTATCCATAATATCTCAGTCCTTTTGATTATTAGACAAATATGAAAAGCTAGAAGGTTAGATCTAGCTTTTCATATCTAATAAATATTTTACTTTATCCAATATAATCTGAGCAACTTTATATTTATCCATAACAGGATAATCTTCCACTCTCTCATACTTATCTATTATAGTGACTATATTAGTGTCCCCTTTAAAACCTGCACCATCCTTTAAAACATTATTAGCTACTATGAAATCAAAGTTTTTCTTTTTAAGCTTTTCTTTTGCATATTGGATCAAATTGTTGGTTTCAGCAGCAAAACCTACTACTATCCTGTTCCCTTTTATTTTACCAAAATGTTCTGCAATATCAGGATTTCTAATATATCTTATGTCCAAATGGTCATTTTCTCCATCTTTCTTAATTTTAACATCGCTTACTTTCTCAGGCCTAAAATCCAAAGGAGCTGCGGCTTTAATTAATACTTGACAGGATTCAAACTCTTCTTCCACAGCCTTAAACATTTCCATAGTAGTATTTACTTTAACTACTTTTACTCCCCTAGGCGGTTCTAGATGAGTTGGTCCCGTTATGAGAACTACATCAGCTCCTCTATTCTTTGCAACTTTAGCAATATTATATCCCATTTTTCCGCTAGAATGATTAGTAACGTATCTGACAGGATCTAAAGGTTCTATGGTAGGACCAGCTGTAACAACTATTTTTTTGCCTACTAAATCCTTATGGACAAAGCTTTGAATTATATAATCAACGATATCTGTTGGCTCTGCCATCCTGCCTGGTCCATAATCCTTACATGCTAATAACCCTGTACCTGGTTCAATAAACTCATAGCCTAATTCTCTTAAATACTCCATGTTCTTCTGAACAATGGGATTTAAATACATGTTAGTATTCATGGCAGGAGCAAATATCACTTTTGCTCTAGTAGCCATTATTGTTGTAGTGAGCAAGTCATCTGCAATTCCATTGGCTATTTTCCCTATAATATTAGCAGTTGCAGGAGCAATAATAAACACATCAGCCTTTTTTGCTAAAGAAATATGTTCCACATCAAAATGTTTAGGCTCTGCAAACATGTCAACATAAACTGGATTATTGGATAATGTCTGAAATGTAAGGGGAGAAACGAATTTAGTTGCATTTTCAGTCATTATCACATCTACATTAGCATTCTGTTTTTTTAGTCTGCTTACTAAATCAGCAGCCTTATAGGCTGCAATTCCCCCACAGACTCCTACGATTACATTTTTATTTTTAAGCATTTTAATTCACCTACTTAGCTCATTTATGGTTTTTTCCTAATGTATTTAACTTTCTCAGAAACTATTTCCTCTAATGCGATACTTACTGGTTTTGTGGACTTGGTCTTTACCAGAGGTTTAGCGCCTTCTATTAGCTGCCTTGATCTTTTAGCAGTAAGAACCGCTAAAGTATATCTACTATCTCCAACCTTTGCTAATTCATTTAGGGATGGTATATACATAGTCAACCTCCTTAAATATTAATAATCCTATCTAATATATTTCCAGATCTTTTTACTTTTAATTTCTCAGCTTTAATTATAGCTTCTATATTTTCCACAGCTTCATCTACCATATCGTTGACAACAACATAGTCATATTCATAGACCAACTTTAATTCATCAGATGCATTTTTTAATCTTATATCTATATCCTCCTTGCTTTCAGTACCTCTTTTAAGTATGCGATTTTTTAACTCTTCCATGCTAGGAGGAAGTAAGAAAACAAATACTGCTTCATTGTATATTTTTTTTACCTGCAACGCCCCTTGAACATCTATTTCCAATATGACAATTTCTCCTTTATTAACTTGATCCTCTACGAATTGTTTTGGAGTGCCGTATTTGTTTCCATGAACAGAAGCATATTCTAAAAATTCCCCTCTAGCTACCATTTCATCAAAAGTTTTTTCATCTATAAAAAAATAATTTACTCCATCAATTTCTCCTTTTCTAGCTTTTCTGGTAGTAGCTGATACTGAAAAGACTAAATCCTTATTTCTCTCTAACAGCTTTTTACAAACAGTCCCTTTACCACTACCAGATGGTCCTGATATAACTAATAGAAAACCTTTTGTCATATTTTCTCCCGCCTTTTCAAATACTAGTCGTTTGATTTTCCACTAACTCTTTGAGCTACTGTTTCTGGTTGGACAGCAGATAGAATAATATGATCGCTATCAGTAATTATTACAGCGCGAGTCCTTCTACCATAAGTTGCATCTATTAAAATACCATTATCCCTCGCTTCTTGTATCATCCTTTTTATAGGAGCAGATTCTGGACTAACTATGGCAACGATTCTATTTGCAGATACTATATTACCAAACCCTATATTGACTAATTCTAAAGACATCTTATAACCTCCTCATATTATTCAATATTTTGTACTTGTTCTCTTATTTTTTCCAGTTGAGCCTTTATATCCATTACATCGTTTATTATTTCTAAATCATTTGCTTTAGAACCAATGGTATTAACTTCCCTATTCATCTCTTGAATTAGAAAATCCAGCTTTCTTCCAACAGCCTCATCCTGTTCTAAACTCATATAAAACTGTTTAATATGGCTTTTAAATCTAACCACCTCTTCATTTATATCGCTTTTGTCAGCAAATAGTACAACTTCAAAGTTTAATCTCTCTTCATCTAGATCAGCATCCTCATCCATAAGTTCAGAAACTCTTTCTTTTAACTTTTCTTTGTACTCCATCACCACTTGAGGAGCTCTTTTTTCTATTTTGTCTATTAAACTTTCTAATTTTCTAAGCTGAATTTCTATATCCTTCTTTAACTCGATACCCTCTTTTTTTCTCATATTCACAACATTTTCAAGAGCAATTTCTAGAGCTTGAGACAAACAGCCCCAAACCACATCTTCATCCACATCTTTTCGTTCGGTTTTTATAACCTCAGGTAATGTTAATAGATGAGTTAAGCTAATATCATCTCCAATTTCCAGCTGATTGATGAGATTTTCTAACTCCCTTTTATATGCCAACGCTAAAGGAATATTTACATTCACCTCTATGTTCGAATCAGCTAGATATTCCAGATTAATATAAACTTCCACCCTACCTCTGTTTAAATATTCTTTAATGAGTTTCTTTACTTTTTCCTCCAAAAATAAGAGATATTTTGGCATTTTTACTATTATATCGTTGTACCTATGATTTACAGTTTTTATTTCCACGCTGAAACTATGTACACCATCTGAACTTTCTCCCCTTCCAAAACCTGTCATGCTTTTTATCATATACATCATCTCCTAATAAATAATCTTATCATTCCACTTATTGTTGTCAATCTTTGTTCCAAATAATATATTCCCATAAATATATTAGACATTATAAACAATTTAGTCTATAATTTATTACAATTCCTTAATATTTTTTGTACGAATATGTTCTATAATTTTAGATGATATAATTCTATTATCATAAGCTGTGGAGGTCTGAAAATGGCATTAGATGGAATTGTACTAAAAAACATAATAAAAGAATTAAACACAACCATATTATATGGTAAAATCGACAAAATATATCAACCAGAAAAAGACGAAATAATAATCAATATATATAATAAAGGCAATACCTATAAGCTACTGATATCTGCAAGTAGCAATAATCCCAGAATACATCTTACCAGAAATTCAAAACAAAATCCACCTAATCCTCCCATGTTCTGTATGCTATTGAGAAAGCATTTAACTGGAGGAATCATCCAAAAAATCGAACAATTTGAATTGGATAGAGTGGCTTTTATTGATATATCTTCAATTGATGAACTAGGCAATACGGTTATCAAAAGGCTTGTAGTAGAGATTATGGGAAAATACAGCAACATAATATTGATAGATAAAGACTCATCAAAGGTAATTGACTCAATTAAAAGAGTAACTTCATCCATGAGTAGAATAAGAGAAGTATTGCCCGGAACCTGTTACTTCCTACCAAAACAAGATGACAAAGTCAATCCGTTGATAGTGGACAGAGAACAGTTTATTAATTTGATTAATAGTCAAGATAAAAATAAAAAAATATACAAATTCTTCTATGAGAACTATATGGGGCTAAGTCCCTTAATTAGCAAAGAAATATGTTATTTAGCTAATATTGATATGGATAGACCCATAGGAACCCTGTCCGAAATGGATATACAAAACCTATTTGATGCATTTGTTAAGATTGTAAATGAAATAAATAATGAAAACTTTAACCCTGTTCTTATAAAAAAAGAATATGGTAAAGAGTATAGGGAATTCTACTGTTTAAATATCAATCAGTTTGGTAACGATAATAAAATTCACATGAATTCTATAAACCAAGTACTGGATCAATATTATACCATAAATGATAAATTAGATAGAATTCTTCAAAAATCTCAATCATTAAAAAAAGCAGTCCAGACAAAGCTAGAAAAGTCATTAAACAAACTATCTAAACAAAAACAAGAACTATTAGATAGTGAAAAAAGAGAAATATATAAAATTTATGCTGATCTAATTTCAGCGAATTTGTATAGAATAGAAAAAGGCCTTGAAGAAATTGAACTAGAAAATTTTTATGATGAGAACTTAGAAAAGATAAAAATACCACTAGACAAAAAGCTAACGCCCGTTGAAAATGCACAAAGATATTATAAAAAATATAATAAGTTAAAAAATGCTCACAAGCTTCTTCTAAGCCAAATTCCAGAAACTGAAAAAGAAATAGAATATCTTGAAAATGTACTAAACAGTTTGGATAACTGTACCGAAGTTATAGAGATAGAGGAAATAAAAGAAGAACTGATAAAAGAAGGTTATATTAAAGGTAAAATATCTAAAAACAAAGCAAGTACAAAGTCAAAACCTTATCATTTTATATCATCAGACGGTTTTCATATCTATGTAGGAAAGAATAATAAACAAAACGATATATTGACATTAAAAACTGCCAAGAAAGATGACCTATGGTTTCATGCGCAAAATATGCCTGGAAGCCATGTAATCGTGAGGACTGAAAACAATCAAGTTCCTGAAAGCACTCTTTTAGAAGCTGCCCTGCTAGCTGCTTATTATAGCAAAGGGAAAAATTCTAACAATGTACCAGTAGATTATACAGAAAGAAGAAATGTGAAAAAGCCCAAGGACGCTAAAGCAGGTATGGTTATTTATGAAAACTATAGAACAATCTTTGTTACTCCAAACAAAGAAAAAATAGATAAAATAAAAAGAATAGAAGAATAAACAGTAAAACTCCCCGAATATATCTGATATTCTATATTTTTCTGGATATTTTCGGGGAGTAAAAATTTATTCTCTTATCTCTACTTTATCCGCTCCATCAGTTTCCACAAAGTTAACGCTTATTATTTCAGTTTTAGAAGTTGGAACATTTTTTCCTACAAAATCAGGTCTTATAGGCAATTCCCTATGTCCTCTATCAATTAGAACCGCTAACTGTACTTTCTTAGGTCTTCCCATATCCATTAGAGCATCTAAAGCCGCCCTTGCAGTTCGTCCAGTATATATTACATCATCTACTAAAACAACTATCTTATCTTTTATGTCATACTTTTCATTTTCATTCAATACAGGCTCATCAGCAATCCTGCTTAAATCATCTCTATAATAGGTTATGTCCAATGTTAAAACTGGAACCTGCCCACCTTCAATAGCTTCAATTTTTCGGGCTAGTCTTTTGGCAAAGGGGACTCCCCTAGTTTTGATACCAGCAAGCACAACATCTTTTATACCCTTATTCCTCTCTATTATTTCATGGGCAATTCGTGTAATAGCTCTATTGATAGCTTTTTCATCCAAAATGACCGCTTTTGTCTTCATAATGAACACCTACCTATTCCTTATTCTTAATAATCTAATAACCTGTTTAAACTCTTCAGGAGGATCAGCTTCAAATTCCATATACTCTCCAGTACTTGGATGTTTAAACCCTATCTTTTGGGCATGGAGAAGTTGGGTGTCTACTCCAAACTCGTTTTTCCTTCTGGTATATAATGGATCTCCAACGACAGGATGGTTAATGTAGGCCATGTGAACTCTTATTTGATGAGTTCTTCCAGTCACTAATGACAATTCCACATATGTGTAATTATTGAATCTTTCTAAAACCCTATAATGAGTTATGGCTTCTTTACTGTTTATATTTGTCACTGCCATTTTAATCCTATTTTTAGGATCCCTACCTATAGGGGCATTAATGGTTGCCTGATCTCTTTCTAAAATACCGTGGACAAGAGCTATGTATACCTTTTTAATCTCATGATTCTTCATCTGTTCAGCTATCTTCTCATGTGCTGAGTCATTTTTAGCTACTATTAATAGGCCTGAGGTATCTTTATCCAACCTATGAATTATTCCAGGCCTTATAGGGCCATTAATTGATGATAAACTATCAGTATGATGTAATAAAGCATTAACTAATGTTTGGTTTATATTCCCCGGAGCAGGATGGACTACCATCCCCTTAGGTTTATTTACTATGATAATATCCTCATCTTCATAAACAATATCTAAGGGTATATCTTCAGCTACCGGTTCTAAAGTTTCTTTTTCCGGCAATGTTACTTGTATTATATCACCTTTTTTGACTACGTATTTTGGTTTTTTCTTTTCTCCATTTACTAAAATCAAACCTTCTTTTATTAAGTTAGAGATATATGACCTAGAGACATCCTCTATATGCTGTGGAATATAAGAATCAAGTCTTATTCCTCCGTCTTCCTCAACGTATATCTCAAAATAATCCATTTCCTTTCCCTCATCTTTCTAGCTCGCTGGTTAGTACTGATATCATTATCAATATTGTACTAATTACTATAAAGGTATCAGCTATATTAAAAACAGGAAAATCATAACCTCCTGGAAGTTTAAAGCTAATAAAATCAACAACATATCCTAATCTTATCCTATCTATAAGATTTCCTATTGCTCCACCTAATAACATGACCATGGCAATTTTTGTGGGTTTACTGAATACATTTGAATATCTTATTATAAAAAAAACAACACTGAAAACAACTAATAGAGTAACAATGATGAAAAAAACTCTCTTATCCTTTAGCATTCCAAATGCCGCACCATAATTTTCCACATAATAAAACCTCAAAAAATCCTCAAATATTACAAAAGCTCCTTTTCCTTTTAAATACTTAACAGCTAAGAACTTAGTTATTTGATCGACTATAATGATAAATATTGGTATAGTAAATAACAAGTATCTTGCCTCCTTCTGTATGTAATCACAATAATATTTTAAGCTATATTAAAATTTATTACAACCAATGGAAAGAAAAATATAAGACTTTTCATGGATGTCCATGAAAAGTCTTATATTTTATTTTAATGTATCTTCATAATATTCCTTTGAAATTTTTTCTACATCTTCCACAACTCCACTATTGTCCTCATCAAAAACTCCTAAAAAATCCCCTGTACCATGGGAAGGATCTTTGCTAACTTTATTGTATCTAGCAACCTCCTGATAGCTATCCTCCCTATCAAAAGCGTTTAAATCCTTGCCATCTTTATAATTACTAAAAGCACTAATGCTATCTTCTTCCTCAGACCTAAAATCCATTTTGTCTTTTAAATCTATTTTTTTATTTGAGCACTCTAAACACAATTTCACATAGGGAATTAGATCCAACCTTTCCTCATCTATTTTCTTTCCGCACTGTACACAAACTCCATATTCTCCTTTTTCAATAGCTTCCAATGAAATTTCTATTTCATATAACGTATCATTTAGTTTATCTCTCAATCCCTTATCATGCTCCATCATAAACATTTCAGTACCTAAGTCTGCTGGATGATTGTCATAGGATGATAATTCAGTATAGTATTCATCCATAGAGCCTAATTCTGCGGAATTTTTCATTTTATTCATAGTAATTAACAGCTTTTTCTTTTCCTCTATAAGCCTTCTTTTAAAGTGTTCTTTCATATATTGGTCCATTTATTTCCTCCTCATTTGTTATACATTTATAGAATTAATATGCCCATATACTTTTTATATAATTCTGCTCCTTACACTACATTTATTGCATTGATTATGAAAAAGCAGCTACTAAAATCAAGAAAAAGAAAAGAAGGCTATTTTTGCTATACCTAGCATCCCAAATATGGGACAGCAGGACAAAAAAATACAACAATTTATCATCATCTTTTCTATATAAATTAGTCATTATAATCCCTCCATATTTACTACGTAATACATCTTATGATAATGGAAGGATTTTTTTACTAGTTAATTTCCTTTAATAAATTATAAACTTGTCTAATTTCAGATAATACTTTTTCAAAATCATCAAAACTTAAAGACTGCAATCCATCAGATAAAGCCTTTTCTGGTTGAGGATGAACTTCTATCATTATTCCATCAGCACCAACCGCTACAGCTGCCTTTGAAGCAGGTCCAATGAGCTCCCTTCTACCTGTTCCATGACTTGGATCCACTATTACAGGATAACCAGTTTTTGATTTCATCATTGGAACACTCATCAAATCTAAGGTGTTTCTAGTATAATCTTCAAAGGTTCTTATTCCTCTTTCACATAGAATTATGTTTTCATTTCCTTCATTTCTGATATATTCAGATGCGTTATACCATTCTTCTAAGGTAGCACTCATCCCTCTTTTCAACAAAACTGGTTTTTTGGTTTTCCCAACCTCTTTTAACAATGAAAAGTTTTGCATATTTCTAGACCCAATTTGATAGATATCTATATATTCATAAGCCATTTCCACATCTCTAGGGTCCATGATTTCAGATACCACTTTAAATCCATATAGCTCCTTTATAGCTTTTAATATTCTTAATCCATTTACTCCCAATCCTTGAAAAGATTTTGGATCAGTTCTTGGCTTATAGGCTCCACCTCTAATAATTTTAACTCCTAGTTTTTTTAAAAATTTTCCAATCATGTCCATCTGCTCTTCACTTTCTACAGCACAAGGCCCTGCTATAACTATAAATTCATCTCCTCCAATGATCAATTCATCATCAACTTTAACTTTATTTGCCATATATACCTCCCCCGAAGCAATATAAATATCAATGAACAAAATTGGGGGCTATGCCCCCAACTGATCTACATCATCTTCTTCAATTTCCTCATTTCTAAGGTCTTCAGAGCTTAAAACAGGCTCCTTTTTCTTGTCTATGTAAACATTGTCGTTATCTTCATTGTCTATTCTTTTGGTATTGTTCTCTATTTCTGAATAGAATTCATCTAAAGCAGTAAGCTGAGCTTCTATAAAAGATTTATATCTAGTCTTGAACAAGAACATCTCTCTTAGCAAGTTTTCATACGCCTTCTTTATCCTATAAACTTCCTCATTGGCCTCATCAATTAATCTTTTAGCCTCTATATTTGCATTTTCAACAATGGTTTTGGCTTTTTCCTTTGCTGCTGAAATTACTTCATCTGCAGTGCTTTGAGCTACTATTAAAGTTTCCTTTAAAGTATGTTCTAAACTATTATACCTGTCTATCTGCTCATTCAACACTAATATTTTATCTTTCAATTCCATATTTTCTTTGTAGAGCTTTTCAAAATCCTTCATGACCTCATCTAAAAATTCATCGACTTCTGCTTCGTTATATCCTCTAATGGACCTTCTAAACTCTTTGTTTTGTATGTCTAAGGGCGTTATCATACACTCATCACTCCATTACTTTGGTATTTTTATCTCGATTTTTATCCTTCCCTTTTTGCTAATACCTTCAACAGCACTTAAAATGAACCGACCATATCCTCTAGCAGAAACAATATCACCAACTTCAACAGTCTTTGATGGTTTATTAATAGGTTCCCAATTTATTTTTACCCTTTCAGATTCTATTAGCCGCTGGCTATCCTTTCTGGATAGATTCCACACATTGCTTATCAATACATCAAGCCTTAGTGAAGATACTGTTTCCTTTTTACAATCGTATTGTGTCTCTACAGGTTCAAGTTCATCTATAGGGATCTGGCTAACACTTACTTTTTCATTTCCTACTCTTTGTAAATTCATAAGTATGTATGGTGCGACTTCTTCTTTTACTACAAATTGGGAATATCCTTCGTGTATTAATATATCCCCTACTTTGCTTCTATTTATTCCAAGCCCTAACAAAGACCCTAAAAGATTTCTATGGGAAAATTTATCCCGGTAACCTTCTACTTTAAAAGCAGCAATGGGTATATTTAAATCCTGGTATTGTAAATAATCCGGAAAGATTTGTATTATTTTTCTTTCTGCTTCTTCTATTCCCCCAATTTCCATATATTTAATATCAGGAAATCTATTGAGTATGGAACTAGCTAATCTCCTCTCATAGGGATCAAGAAAATCTGTAGCCTGGCATATATGCCTATTCAATACTATTTCAATCTTGTCTAGTACTCTTCTTATATTAATAATCTGTTCCTCATCTTTAATATGTTCAATAAACTCTTCCTTATTCAACTTCAAAACGATCACCGACAATTAGAATATTATTCTTTGAACAACTAGCTGTATTATCCTTAATATCAATATTGCAATAATTGGCGAAAAATCAAACATTCCAGTATTTATTCCAGTTTTGTATATCAAGTTCCTAGCAAGTGAAAGTATTGGTTCCGTCAATTCATATATAGCTCTGGATATTGGATTATAAGGACCTATTCTAAACCATGATAAAATTATTCTAATAAATATGAGAAGCTCTAGTATTTCTATAAAGGTATCTATTGCTGTATAAACAATTTGCATACCATTCTCCTTTACTCATATATTTACCATTTAAGAGCAAACCTGCCATTTAACTGATCCTTAATATTTCCATCGATTTCTACATTAGCAGGTGCAAGAACAAATATATCTGTGGATACTTTTTGAATAGACCCTTCTAGGGCATATATACCACCATTTATAAAATCAAATATCTGTCTTTTTATACCAGGTTCTAATTGTTCTAAATTGACTACAACAGTTTTTCTCTTCTTCAAATCATCTATTATCTTTGGTGCGTCTTCATAATTTAATGGCTCATGAATTGATAATTTCATGCTAGTGGCTGTATGAATGTTAACAATTTTATTTTTTCCTCTGCTTCTATGTGTATTCCCTGGTAGCTCCTCCATCTCCTCCTCTTCTTCTTCATAAACAAATTGTTCTTCCTCTTCTTCGTACTCCAAATCATCAATACCCATTATATACTTTAGCTTATTAACTATATTTGCCATAATAAACTCCTCCTCTAATTTAATTTCGCTTCCCAAATAGGCCCGTTCCAATCCTTATCATGTTAGCCCCTTCTTCTATTGCTACCTTATAATCATTTGTCATCCCCATGGATAAAATCTTCATCTCTACATTTTTTAAATTCAGCTTTGCAATATCTTCGCTTAGTCTACGTAAATTCCTAAAAACCCACCTTACATCTTCAGGATCCTCTTCGTATGGTGCTACAGTCATTAATCCTCTTATCCTTATATTATTGAACTCTTCTATTTCCTTTATGAAGGGTATTACTTCTTCTACTTTTAATCCAAATTTACTATCCTCTTCAGCCACGTTAACCTGTATAAGTGCATTTACTATAATCCCTAATTTGCTTGCTCTTTTCTGTATTTCTTCTGCTAAGGATAGTCTATCCAATGAGTGGATTAAACTTACTTTATCTATTATGTACTTAACCTTATTAGTTTGGAGATGGCCAATCATATGAAAATTTGCTCTATTACCTATTATATCGTACTTTTTTACTAATTCTTGAACTCTATTTTCTCCAATATTTTTAAGCCCTAAATCTATTGCTTCTTTAATTCTCTCTACATCAACTGTTTTAGTTACAGCTATGATTTCAACTTTGGAGTTTGTCCTCCCCGATTTGGCCAAAGCCTCTTTTATATTATTCTCAATTATGTCTAAGTTTTCCTTGATGCCTATTTTAATTACCCCCTTGACATTAGTTTATTATCATGCCCTCTTGGACTTTTGAAGGATTTAAAAGGATTTCATCAAATTGGGTAACTGTTTTTACACGTTCTCCATCTTTTCCTATACTTATCCTTCCATCCCTATCTCCAACGCTTATATAAGCATATTCATCATCTTCCATTATAAGATCAACTGGTCTAAATCTTACTACTCCACTTACATCTCTTATATAGACCCCTTTAACACCGTCTAATTCTGTTAGTCCCTTTTTAGGAATTTTATAAGATTCATATTTACCCAATATTATATCAGCATTTACTATCCTTTTATCATAGTAATATTGAAAATCCCTATCAAATTTGCACAGGATAGTCCCTTTATTGCCATTTTTATTTATTTTTATTATTCTACCTCTTAATTCTCCTCCTATATCCTTACTTGAAACAACAATAGATTTTCCTTCCTCATAATTTTCAATATCTCTTGTATTATCTATTTTGATCAACATGTACCATTCAAAATTATTGATAATCTTGAAAATAGGTTCTCCCACGCTTACATTTCCTTTATCAGATACGGATTCATGCTCTTTAGTTAAATTATCAAAATCATTATATCCATAAGCTTCAATATTATTCTTGGTAAACTTATTCTCATATCCATCTATTTTAAATGAGAGTATTCCTGATTCATTGGAATGATAGCTGATGATATTGCTATTTATCTGCTTTATAATATTTTCTCTCTGCTCCTTCAGGCTATCCAAACTATTATCTATTAAAGAGTTGTTTCCTGAAATGTATCTCTGCTTATCGTAATACATTAGCAGCTGATCTTTTAATAAGGTAGCTTTATCATATTCCTTATTAAAAATACTTTCCTGTATCTCATCCATAGCATCTCTTATATTATTTTCAATCTCTACTACATCGCTATTAGTTGATTTATTTTTCCCCTCTACGTCGCTGAGAATTTCAATCTTTCTATCTATTTCTTCTAATCTATTCTCCAAAGTAGATTTGTCATCTAACAAATGTATCTCTGCTATCTTTTCTCCTACTGGAACTTTCTGTCCTTCCCTAGCATATATCTTCAGCTGACCTTCTCCGTCAGCGGTATAAACTTTTTCATCCTTTATAAGGATAGCTTCAGATTCTATTTTCTTATATATTGTTTGTTTTTCAGGCAACTTAGTTTTATACCCTAAAGACGGTATACTTCTTAGCAATAAATATAGGATAACAAATCCTCCAAATGCTAATTTGATTTTCTGCTTCCTTGCTCTTCTTTTCCTACGCTCTTCTTGACCCATATTATCACCTTATGCTACTCCTACTTTATTTCTTTATCCATTTAAATAATCCTTCTTGTTTTTTAAAAAAATCTACCATATTTACTTATTAACCTGAATTTAACAATATCATTAATATCAAGCTTTTCTACTTTATTATCATAGGTTACCATAATTATTGACATATCTTCCTTAACTGCACCAATTAATATACCCTTAAATATATCATTACAAGTGGTTACTATTTTGATCTCATCTCCAAACCTAGCTTGTACTCCATTAAAAATGAATTCCTTAATATCAGCTTTATCTAAATCCTCTTGTGTAATCCACTTGTTTTCGATTACAATCATATTGTTTCTCAAGTAAATCTTTTCTTTAATAACTGTTAAAACATATCCTAATACGGATATTACCCATAAGGTTAACAAAACCTGCATGATATATGCTAACAATACCTATATTACCTCCATTTTACATAATAATATTTAATATAAGTATAACATAATTTTGTTCAACTACAAATAGTCTTTGAAAATTAAAACATGGAAACAAATTTTTGGAAGTACTGAAGATATGAAATAAGGAAAGGTAGCTCAAAAAATAGGCAACCCCCTGCAAATAAAAATTTGCAGGGGGTGTTACTATGGTCGGGATGACTGGATTTGAACCAGCGACCCCAAGTCCCCCAGACTTGTGCGCTACCTGACTGCGCCACATCCCGACAGATCATGCAGTTGCTTATTGTATCAATAGACAATTAATATTATACTATGCTTTTTGCTTAAATGCAAATATAAATTATCATTATACAACAACTAATTAAATGTACTAAAATCTCTAACCTTAATAAAGTCAAGTTATTACTCTAATGGCTTTTAATTTCACACATTTTAAATTAATGTCCTTTTTAAATTGTTCGAATATTTTTTTAATTCATATGATATATTTTTATCAAAATTTTCTACCAGTTATTTGAATACTATGATACAATAATAACAAATAGAATGTTATTTTCAAATGATTATAACTCTTAAAAATGTGGTGTTAGTTATGAATTATAAAAAATTTCTTTTGTTATTTATTGTGATAATAATTGCATTTTATCTATTTGGATGTGATGAAAAATTCACATTCTCTATTGTAAACTGCAAAATTAAATCTGGCAAAGAGATTACCTTATTTATCGCATCAGATCCTCACCACCTATCTGAAAAAACTTACGATCATGGAAAAGCTTTTGATTGGTTTCTCAATTCTGGTGATGGTAAGCTATTGCATTATACAGATGAAATATTAGATGCATTTATTATGGAAATAGAGGAAAGAAGGCCAGATATATTGATTATTCCTGGAGACTTAACTTGTAACGGAGAAAAGGAAAGCCATCTAGAATTGGCAGAAAAACTATCAAAAATAAAGAAATTAGAGATTCAAGTATTTGTAATACCTGGCAATCATGATATTAAAAATCCATGGGCAAGGCACTATTCTGGGGATGAAATGTTAAAAATAGATTCCATTACTGAAAAAGAGTTTGAAGAGATTTATGCTCCTTTTGGATATGATGACGCAATTTCCAGGGATAATCATTCTTTAAGCTATTTAGCTACACCTTGTGAAGATGTTTGGTTATTGATGTTAGACACTGCTAAATACAAAAGAAATCATTTAAGAACTGCTCCTGACATGAGTGGAGAAATACCAGAAAAAGCTTTTGAGTGGATTAGAGAATGTGCCAATTTAGCAAAAGAAAACAATGCACAAATTATAGCTGTTATGCATCACAGTTTATTGAATCACAACGAAGTAATAAACGAAGAGTTTACAATAAAAAACAGCCAAGAAGTAGTTGACCTATTTTTAAGCTGTGATATACAAATTGTGCTAACAGGTCATATTCATTTGCAGGACATAAAGTTTTACGAAAAAAACAACAAAAGAATATACGATATTGCCACATCTTGCTTGGTAGCATATCCAAATCAATATGGAGTGCTTAGATTTATTCCAGATAAAGGTTTTGACTATTTTACAAGAAAAGTTGACGTATATGCTTGGGTTTGGGAAAATGATATTCATGATCCAAATTTAAACAACTTTCACAAGTATTCAAAAGACTTTTTCAGAAAAAGAACCTATGATAAATATTATGACTCCCTATTGGAGATAAGTAAATTTTCCGATGAAGAAATGAAGACCATATCCAAAACTATATCAGAACTTAGCTTAAAATATTTTGCTGGCTATAGAAACAATTTAATTCATGAAGCCTTAGATACTGAAGGATTTGCTATATTACAGAAATCAGCTCCCTTCACTATTAAAAATTATGTTATGAGCATGTTTGACGATCAAAAAACAGATAACAATAGGATTTACATTCCAATAAAAAAAGATTAAACTGGAAATCTAGTCCAGTTTAATCTACTTTTTTTATATATTAGTTCAGTGAAATAGTTATATTATGATGCAAATCAATCCGCCGCCACCATTGTTTATTATTCTCTCTAATGCCCTTCTCATCTTATTTCGTGCGTCTTCAGGCATTGTATTCAATTTTCCTTGTAATTGTTCATTAACCAAATCATACAAGGATTTTCCAAATAGATTGGATTGCCATATCTTAGAAGGTTCTTCTTCAAATTCATTTAGGAAATATTTTAACATCTCCTCACTTTGTTTCTCAGTGCCAATAAGTGGAGATACCTCAGTAGTTATATCACATCTTAGTACATGTAAGGATGGAGCTTTAGCTTTAAGTTTTACTCCAAATTTATTGCCTTGTCTATATATTTCAGGCTCTGCTAATTCCATTTCTTCAATACTTGGACTTACAAGACCATATCCAAATTCACGGGCATCTACCAACGCTTTCTCTATTTTATCATATTCTCTTTTAATTTGAGCAAGTTTATTTATTAACCCTAGTATCTGATAATCGCCTTCAATTTTATATCCTGTCATGTCGTATAATACTTCATAGAATAGATTATCGTCTACAATTAAGTCTACATTCACAACGCCTTCCCCTAATCTTATTTCTTTAACGTTTACTTCTTTTACCACATCCAATTCTCCAAGAGCCCTCAATGAACTTTCAACTTCATTTAATTTTTGTAAAGTTTGAATTGATTCTCTCAATGAATTCAATATCTCTGCCTTAACCCTGTGATTTCTTGGCAAGCCCTCTATCCAGCCTGGTAGGTCTATTGTAATCTCCTTAACTGGGAACTCAAAAAGAAGTGTCTCAAAAATCCTTTCAATATCTTCTATACCCATGTTCAAGCAATCAACTGTAAGCACTGATACGCCATACTTCTCCTCTAAACTCTCTCTTAAAGCTATAGTGCTATCTAGATTAGGATGTTTAGTATTCAATATTATAATAAATGGTTTTTCCAATTCTTTTAACTCAGATATAACCCTTTCTTCTGCCTTTATATAGTTGGATCTGTCTATGTCTGTTATGGATCCATCGGTTGTTACAACTATTCCAATGGTTGAATGGTCAGCAATTACTTTTCTTGTACCTATCTCTGCAGCTTCTTCAAAAGGTATATCCTGCTCATGCCAGGGTGTTGATACCATCCTAGGTACATCTTCCTCAATATGCCCTAATGCTCCTTTTATCAAATACCCTACACAGTCCACCATTCTTACTTTAAATTTAACATTATCCTTCAATGTTATTTCCACTGCCTCATTTGGTACGAATTTTGGTTCAGTAGTCATAATAGTTTTACCTGCACCGCTTAGTGGAAGCTCATCTTTAGCTCTTTCTCTTTTATACTTGTTCTCAATATTAGGTAATACCAATAATTCCATGAAACGCTTTATAAAAGTAGATTTACCTGTTCTAACTGGTCCTACCACTCCAGCATATATGTCCCCTTCTGTTCTTTCAGCAATATCTTTGTATATGTTAAACTTTCCCACTTTTCCCCCTCCTTCTTTAATATTGTATAAAAGTACATTACCTAACATTATATGTATATGATTAAAGTCATATAATATGATTCTGTTGAGAAAAAACATGGTTCAATTCAACAAAGCTGGATATATTTGTCTTAATACATGCTGTTATAAAATTATATGTTTAACAAACCCACTTTATTATCCAATTTATTGTATTTTTATTAACTATTAATTACTTTTTAATGAGTAGGGGTATAAGTAAAAAAAAGTCACGAATCTTTATATGGAGGGATAAATTAAATGTTTTTAAATGATTTAATTGATAAGAAAATAGTCGCCCTGTTGAATTATATAGGGGAAAAAATAGATAAAAATGATGAGGATGATTTAATCTTTTATGAAAAGTTGAGAGATTGTGCTGAAAGAAATGGTGGGCTTTTATACGTTATAGCCAATACCCCATATCTGGTAATCAACTTCATAGGGGAAGAAGAACTGCTCATCATACCAGTAATCAAAGAAGCACAGTAGATTAACTAAATACAAATAAGGCTTCCATTAAAGGAAGCCTTTAATAATCTCTAATGATATCTTCCAATTCATGCTTTTTATCTCTTAACATCAAATTAAATACTGAACTTTTTACATCCTTTCCTTCATACAGAACCTCGTATATCTCCTTTGTTATTGGCATATTAACACCGTATTTTTTTGATAGCTCATAAGCCGACTTTGTGGTTTTAATCCCTTCTACTACCATACCAACCTTTTTTACAACCTGTTCCAATTTTTCTCCCTGTCCAATTAATATACCAGCTCTTCGATTTCTGCTATGCATACTTGTGCAGGTAACTATCAGATCTCCTATACCTGTCAAACCTGAAAAGGTACTCTTATTAGCACCCATCTTTTCTCCTAACCTTGATATCTCTATAATACCTCTGGTCATAAGAGCAGCTTTAGTATTATCTCCATAGCCTAATCCATCTGAAATCCCAGCTCCTAAGGCTATTACATTTTTAAGTGCTCCTCCTAATTCAACGCCTATAACATCAGGATTGGTATATACTCTAAAATAGGGTCCCATGAAAACATCCTGTATGTATTCTGCAATTTCCATATTATCTGAAGCTGCTACAACAGTAGTAGGCATATTCAAAGCCACCTCTTCCGCGTGAGAAGGGCCTGATAGTACTGCATAGGAATTATCTGGTAATATTGATTTGACAACTTGAGATACCCTGTATAAAGTATCATTTTCAATCCCTTTAGCCACATTCAACAGTATTTGACTCTTATCAATCAAATGTTTATATTCATTCAAAACTTGTCTTACTGAATGGGATGGAATTGCAAGCACTAGTATGTCTTTTTTATAAATGGCTTTTTCTATATCAGAAGTAATTCCAATTTCTTTCGGTAAGAATACTCCAGGCAAATATCTTTTATTCTCTCGAGTTTCTAAAATCTCTTCTACCTGCTTGTTATCCCTTAACCATATATCCACGTCATGATTGTTATTCTTCAGTACTAAACTAAGAGCTGTACCCCAACTGCCTCCTCCTAATATCCCTATCCTAGCCAAATTCATCACCTCCTAACCTTTTCGCCTAATTTATACTCTTGTCCATTCAACAGCCTTCTGATATTAGATCTATGCTTTATAATAGAAGTAATGGCTATTATCAAAACTGCTATGAAAAACTTTCTATCAAAAGGCTCCTTTACTAAAGCAATCACTATTGGAGCTAAGACACATGCAGATATGGAAGCTAGTGAAACATATTTGCTTAACAACAATACTATGATAAAGCCAATTAAAGTAATAATTGCTGTAGGCCAATGTATAGATAAAAGCATTCCAAAGGATGTGGCTATACCCTTACCTCCTCTAAACTTCAAGAAAATTGGCCACATATGGCCTATAACTGCAAAAAAACCTCCAAGTATCTTTCCATCATATCCAAGAATTTTTCCTCCTATATATACAGCCAATATACCTTTTAAGATATCTAGTATAAAAACCATTAAGCCTATTTTCTTACCGAATACTCTTAAAGCATTAGTAGCTCCAGCATTTCCACTGCCATAGGATCTTATATCAGCCTTCATTATTAACTTACCTAATATATATGCTGAAGAAAAACTACCAATTAAATAGCATAATACTATAGTAACTAGTACCTTCAAACTTACTCCCCTTTCTCCTTAAATTCAAACCTTATAGGTGTACCATCAAAACCAAAATTTTGTCTGATCTGATTTTCTAAATATCTCTCATAGGAAAAATGCACAAGCTTTTTCTTGTTTACAAATATCAAGAACTTAGGAGGTCTCACTGAAACCTGAGTTCCATAGTAAATTTTAAGTCTCTCTCCCTTATCGGAAGGTGGTTGGTTCATAAGAACTGCTTCATTTATTATGTCGTTTAAAACTCCGGTTGAAATTCTTAAATTGTAATTGTTATTAACAGCTTCCAATGTTTCAAATAGCTTATCAATGCGCTTGCCAGTTTTAGCGGAAATAAACACAATGGGTGCATATGATGCAAAAGACATTTTCTCTCTAATATCTCTTTCCATCTTTAAATAAGTATTGTGATCCTTTTCCACAATATCCCATTTGTTCACCGCAATTATCATTGCTTTCCCATTATCATGGGCATAACCTGCTATTTTTGTATCCTGCTCTGTTACTCCTACAGTTCCATCTATTACCATGATGCATATATTTGACCTATCAATTGCAGATAAGGTACGTATTACACTATACCTTTCAATATCCTCATTAATACTTCTTTTCCTCCTTAAACCAGCTGTGTCTATAAACACATATCTGTTATCATTATAAGTAAAATAAGTATCTATAGCGTCTCTTGTAGTTCCAGGAATATCAGTTACTATAACCCTTTCTTCACCTAAAATCCTATTGATTAAAGAGGATTTTCCTACATTTGGTTTACCTATTACTGCAACTCTTATTAAATCTTCATCGTACTCTGTGTCCTTATCCTCTGGAAAATGTTTTATCACTTCATCCATTAAGTCCCCTATCCCTAAGCCTTGTTCAGCAGAAACAGGTATAGGATTGCCCATTCCCAATTCATAAAACTCAAAAATGTTATCAAAGCGGTTCTTAGAATCTATTTTATTACAAACCAATATTACCTTTTTATCAACCAATCTCAGCATATTTGCAATGTCCCTATCTACTGGAGTTACTCCTTGCAATCCATCTACAACAAATAAAATTACATCGGCAGTATCTATAGCAACTTCAACTTGTTTTCTAATATTCTTATGGAATATATCCTCGCTTTCTGGTTCCAATCCTCCAGTATCAATAAGAGTAAAATGCTTATTAAGCCATTCAGCTTCAGAATATATTCTATCTCTGGTAACGCCTGGAGTATCTTCAGTAATAGCTATCCTTCTTCCAACTAGCCTATTAAACAATGTGGATTTTCCTACATTAGGTCTTCCAACAATACAAACAACTGGTCTATCCATTTTGTTCACCCCATTTCTCAATCAGTAAATTTATTAGTGCCTTTCCAGAAACCTTTACTGGAATTACTTCAGTTTTTAATATATCTTCTATATTCTTAACTGTTAAATCATCAAGAAATACATCTGTTCCCTCTCTCAACATGGATGTAGGAATCAATACTCCATCTATATTATAATAATCTTTTAGCTGTTGTAAAAGGTCTTGGCCTGTAACTAATCCCGATACTGTAATAAGGGATCCAAAGAAATTATTAACTATTGGAACAACCTTAATGTTTAAGCCTTTAAACTTATTCATAATTTTTTCTTTAATTCTATTCATAAATCCTTCAGCTAGTACACCTGTTGCAATGATATATTTTTTATCTAATACTATATCCTTATGGATCTTATTTAGAGCTTCATCTATTTCATGTTCAAACTTTCTCAAAAGACCAACGCCATTTTCTATTTGAGGAAATCCTTCGTATTCATCAAATTCAGGAATAGGATACCCAGCCATTACATAAAACTCATCCGATGGAAAAACAAATCTAGTCCCCAGTTTTTCCATATACTTATTTTGTTTCTGTCTAATAAAATCTACCACCTCTTTAGAGGTCTCATTGTTAAAAGGCTCTATTTTAGGCAGATTATCCCTATATTTTGTCAACCCCACTGGAACAACTGCAACGCTTTCTACACTAGGATGCATTTTAGATAGATCCTCTAATGTCCTATCCAATTCTTCCCCATCATTAACCTTTGGCACCAATACTATTTGACAGTTAACCTTTATCCCCGCATCTTTAAACCTTTCAAGTATTGAAAGAATTTTACCAGCATTTTTATTGTTTAACATCTTAACTCTCAAAGCTGGGTTAGTTGTATGAACTGAAATATTTATAGGGCTTAATCTGTACTTTATAATCCTATCAATTTCCTCATCCCTCATATTAGTAAGGGTAATAAAATTCCCTTGTAAAAAGGACAATCTGGAATCATCATCTTTAAAATATAAGGTCTTTCTCATATTTCTTGGAAGCTGGTCTATAAAACAGAAAATGCACTTATTTCTGCAGGATTTAGCCTTATCTATTAAAGGATTCGAAAACTCAATTCCTAAATCTTCGTCAAACTCCTTTTCAATTTCAAGCAACCAAACCTCGCCATTCTTTTTTTCAATTTTCACTTCCAAGTATTCATCGGATATAAGATATTTATAGTCTATAATATCTTGAACTTTATTGCCATTTATGGATATCAAAATATCTCCAGGCTCTATATCCATTTCTTCTGCAATACTGCCCTTTTTCACTTTTTGAATAATATTTTTGTAATCATAGATATTGTTTAATTCCAATTTTAACACTCCATTTTAATCTTTTTGAAATACATATAGATTATTATAGCAAATTTATTATCTAAATATATAGTAATAATAAAATTATTTAAGGCCTACAGATATCTGTAGGCCTATTGTCCCTATTTATAAAGAGGGAATCTACTACAAAGTTCCAATACTTCTTTCTTAATCTCATCTCTGCTTATATTTTCATCAAGAGCTCTATCTATTAATTCCGCAATCTTTTTCATTTCTTCTTCTTTCATACCTCTAGTAGTTACTGCTGGAGTACCTATTCTTATACCACTAGTAACAGTTGGTTTTTCAGGGTCAAAGGGGATAGTATTCTTATTGGTTGTAATGTTTACTTGCTCCAATAGCTCCTCTGCTTTTTTACCTGTTAAGCCTTTAGATCTAACGTCAATCAAGATTAAATGGTTGTCTGTTCCACCTGAAACCAATCTATATCCCTTTTCCTTTAGACTTTCTGCTAACACCTTTGCATTCTTAACAACCTGTTTTTGATATTCCTTAAATTCATCTTTTAACGCTTCTCCAAAACATACTGCTTTAGCTGCAATTACATGCATCAATGGGCCACCTTGAATTCCTGGGAAAATAGCTTTATCAATTTGCTTAGCATATTCCTTTTTACAAAGGATTGCTCCACCTCTAGGACCCCTTAATGTTTTATGGGTGGTTGTGGTTACAAAATCTGAATATGGAACTGGGTTTGGATGAAGCCCCGCTGCAACCAATCCAGCAATATGAGCCATATCAACCATTAAGTATGCTCCTACTTCATCAGCTATTTCTCTAAACTTTTTAAAATCTATTATTCTAGGATATGCGCTAGCACCTGCAACTATAAGTTTTGGCTTCTCCCTTAAAGCTATTTCTCTAACCTGATCATAATCTATCATTTCAGTCTCTTTATCAACACCATAGGAAACAAAATTGAAATATGTTCCAGAGATGTTTACAGGGCTACCATGAGTTAGATGGCCCCCTTGAGATAAATCCATTCCTAATACTTTATCCCCTGGCTTTAAAATTGCAAAATATACTCCTAAATTAGCATTAGCACCTGAATGGGGTTGAACGTTTACATGTTCTGCACCGAATAGTTTCTTAAGCCTTTCCCTAGCAATATCTTCTACCTGGTCTACAAATTCGCATCCTCCATAATATCGTTTTCCTGGGTAGCCTTCTGCATACTTGTTAGTCAGATGGCTTCCCATAGCTTCCATTACTGGAATGGACACAAAATTTTCAGAGGCAATTAATTCAATATGCTCTTCCTGCCTATTTATCTCTAACTCTATTGCTTTCATTACCTCTGGATCGTGTTTTAATAGATTTGAAAAATCCATTTTTTCAGCTCCTTTCTAATACTAGTTTGAATTTATTTGCAAAAAATATTAGCAAAATATAAAAAATAATAGTCTAGTAGACAACAGAATAATAATGTAATATAATTATTCCTACAAATTAAAGTCCAGGTATTATTTTCCTTAAGTTTATTATATAAGTTATTTTTTGTCTTTACAATAACAACATTTAGGAGTGAATTTGTATGAGTAATGACAAAGACTTAACAAAAGATGAAGCCAAAAAGCTCCTCTTGTTAGCTACACTATCCGGAAAAATAATGTTAAAAAACGGGGCAGAAACCTACAGGGTAGAAGACACCATTGAAAGAATATGTAAATCTCGAAAAGGAGTAAAATACGCTAACGTCTTTTCAACTCCTACAGGCATTTTCGTATCAATTGAACTTGGAGAAGAAATGCTATCTCATATAATGAGGATTAAATCAACAAAAATAGATCTTAACAAGATTAATCTGGTAAACGAGTTTTCAAGAGAATTTGTAAATTCAGATATGAGCATTGATGAAGGGCTAAAAAGATTACAGGAAATAGACAAAGTGAAAAGCTATGATCCAATAATAAAGTTCCTATCAGGAGGGCTATCCTGTGCTTTTTTCTCCCTGTTATTTCAAGGAGGTTTAAGGGAATTTCTATCCAGCTTTCTAATAGGTTTTATAGTGGTATTATTAGTTAACAAATTAAACAAATACAAGATGACCTTTTTTATAAACAATTTTATTGGATCAATAATAGCCTCTCTCTTAGCTATATTAATCTCAAAAATTGGAATAAGTCAAAACATCAACACTATGATTATTGCTTCCATTATGCCATTAGTTCCTGGCGTTGCAATAACTAACGCCATGAGAGACACTATGTCTGGAGATTTTGTATCAGGCCTTTCAAGAGCAATGGAAGCAATTTTTTCAGCATTGGCCATAGCTTTTGGAGTAGGATTTGTATTAAACATATATTTTAGGGGGATGTTATAATGGAAATAATTAAACAACTATTATTTGCTTTCATTTCAACTATAGGTTTTAGCATTCTATTTTCTACACCAAAAGACTCCATTATTAAGGTTGGAATAGTAGGCAGCATTAGTTGGGGAATATATTTCTTATCTTTAAATATATTTAATATCAGCACTGTTACTAGCACCTTGCTTGCTTCCATATCAGTTGGAATCATAGGAGAGCTTTTTGCTAAATATAATAAAAAGCCAGCAACAGTATTTATAATTCCGGGAATTATTCCCTTAGTTCCTGGTGCTGGCATGTATTACACTATGTTGGAGCTAGTTGAAAAAAACTACTATGCTGCAGTTGATAAGGGTACAGAAACCCTCTTCATTGCTGCATCAATATCCATCGGATTAATAATATCCGCTACCTTATCTGCTTCAATAAAAAGGGTCAAGAACAAGACCTAATTGTTTCTGGTATACTTAACCATAATGTTAACAAGCTCATCTAATGTATCCTCTTCTGCGGCTCCATCTAAATAGCTTTTTAAACAATCCTTCATATATTTCTCTAGTATTAATCCTCCTACAGAATTCAATGCTGATTTGGCTGCTGCTATTTGTATCAGTATATCACTACAATGCTTCCCCTCTTCTATCATCTTCTGTATTCCTTTTACTTGTCCTTCTATCCTTTTCAACCTGTTTATTAGAGCCCCTTTTTCCTTTAAATTAACAGCCAAATAGATCATTCCTTTCTAGGTTTACTTTATAATTCTTTTTATCTCTAGAGGATTTTCCTCCCTCTTATTCACATATTTATCAATTAGCTTAATAATTCCAAAGGATATAGCTAAAAACAGCATTCCTACTCCAAAGCCAAGGATTTCATAATTGCTATTTCCTACAGACTTGAAAAAGCTAACTCCTAAAAATATTCCCATCAATAACATGAAAAATGGAATCATATAAACTATAAAAGTATATTTCAATATTTTTTGTGGCTTTGCTTCAATTTCTACTAAATCTCCTGCCTTAGCTCCAATATCATTTTTTAGCACAACAGTCAAATAAGCTGTTTCTGCAGAACAACCGCCGCAGCTTTCACAATTTCCACCACATCCAGATGTTCGTCTAACTACTACTTCTGCTTGATTCCCAAAAGTTTTCTTGATGATGCCTACTTGCTCCACTATTTTTCACCTCCAAAAACCAAATCCTTAACCACTTCTGAAGCAAGTATAAGACCAGCTACAGAAGGAACAAATGAAATACTTCCTGGCACTGCTTTTCTCACTCCAGGCTTCTCTAAATTAACCTTTTTGGGTTTTTCCTTAGACCAAACAACCTTTAACTCCTTTATATTTCTCCTTTTTAATTCCCTCCTCATTACTTTAGCTAAAGGGCAGGTATGGGTGCTATATATATCACCCACTTCCAATAAAGTTGGATTTAATTTATTTCCTGCCCCCATGCTGGATATGATGGGTATATTTTTCTCCTTACAAGTTGTTATCAGATCTATTTTTGATGTTATCATGTCTATGGCATCTATAACATAATCATAATCTGTAGAAATTAACTTCTCCCTTGTTTCATCGTTGTATTTTTCTTGATATACTTCTATATCTAACTCTGGATTTATTTCAAGAAGCCTTTTTTTCATCACTTCTACTTTTGGTAGTCCAACTGTACTGGAGGTTGCATGAATTTGTCTATTAATATTGCTTATATCTATTATATCATAATCTACAAGAATTATCTTCCCCAATCCAGATCTTACTAGTGCTTCACATGCAAAAGAGCCTACTCCTCCAATTCCAAATACTGCAACTGTTGAGTTTTTTAGTTTAATCATTCCTTCTTTTCCCAACAACAATTCTGTTCTTATAAATCTGTTGTCCATTGCTATCCCCTTACTATAAATTATTCTAAGTCTAATTTAATGTGTGCTTCTTTTAGTTGTTCATCGGACACATATGTTGGTGCATCTGTCATCAAGCATGTTGCTGATTGAGTTTTAGGGAAAGCAATTACATCCCTAATATTAGAAGTATTGGTTAAGGTCATAATCAACCTATCAAATCCATAAGCTATTCCACCATGGGGTGGTGTGCCATATTTAAATGCCTCTAATAGGAATCCAAACTTATTCCAAGCCTCCTCTTCGGTAAATCCAAGAGCTTTAAACATTCTTCTTTGTAAATCAGCATCACTAATTCTAATGCTTCCACCACCTATTTCTTCACCGTTTATAACTATATCATAGGCTTTAGCCCTTACCTTCTCTGGTGCTGTTTCTAATAGGTCTATATCCTCATCCATAGGATGAGTAAATGGATGGTGTTTAGCTACATACCTATTCTCTTCCTCATCCCATTCAAACAGTGGAAACTCCACAATCCATATAGGCTTTATATCGTTATCATCTAAAATATTAAGCCTTCTTGCAACTTCATTTCTTAAATTGCCCAAGCTATCAAATACTACTGAATCCTTATCAGCAACAAAAAGTAGTAAATCTCCTCTTTCTCCATTCATCCTTTCAAGTATTCTATTCAATTCCTCTTCTGTTAGAAACTTAGCTATTGGCGAAGTAATGCCTTCATCAGTTATCTTTATCCATGCTAAGCCCTTTGCTCCATAGGTTTTTGCATAATCTTCTAAGCTGTTTATATCCTTTCTGGAAAACCTATCTCCGTATCCTTTTATATTTATACCCCTTACAGAGCCATTATTGTCAACTGCACTTCTAAATACTTTAAATTGTGAATTAGCAACTATATCTGAAATATTTACAAGCTCAAATCCAAATCTTAAATCTGGTTTATCAACGCCAAATCTTTCCATGGACTCTTTATAGCTCATCCTTGGAATAGGAAGCTGTATTTCAATGCCTTTTAACTCCTTAAATAATCTATATATAAGCTTTTCATTTATGCTAATTACATCATCCACATCTACAAAGGACATTTCTATATCCAGCTGAGTAAACTCAGGCTGTCTATTTGCTCTTAGGTCTTCGTCTCTGAAGCACCTAACTATCTGATAATATCTATCCATTCCTGCTACCATCAAAATTTGCTTAATAAGCTGAGGCGATTGTGGAAGAGCATAAAACTTCCCTGGGTTAACTCTACTTGGAACTAGATAATCCCTTGCCCCTTCTGGAGTTGGCTTAGTGAGCATTGGAGTTTCAATTTCCCAAAAATGGTTTTCATCCATAAAGTCCCTTATAATCTTAGCTGCTTTATGCCTCATTTTAAGTCTATACTGCATGGAAGGCTTTCTTAAATCCAAATATCTGTATTTAAGCCTCATGGTCTCGCTTACATTGTCGTCATCTTTGATATAAATTGGAGGAGTTTCTGATTCGTTAAGTATTCTCAACTCTTCAGCTAATATCTCAATATCTCCAGTTGGTAGGTCTTTGTTTTTAGACTCCCTTTCTCTTACCTTTCCTCTCACAGCTAAGACATACTCGGACCTTACCTTTTCTGCTTTTTGGAATACTTCTTTTGATACTGTATCATCAAATACTATTTGACATATACCTGTAGTATCCCTTAAATCAACAAATATTAAGGAACCCAAATTTCTCTCTCTTTGCACCCAACCCATTAATACTACTTCTTCTCCAACATTTTCAATCCTCAAATCTCCACACATATGAGTTCTTCGTAAATTTCCCATTGATTCTCTCATATACATACCTCCTCAAAAAATAATTATCCTCTCATCTCTAACAGTAGGGACGAGAGGAAAAATTCCCGCGGTGCCACCCTAATTAGGCTTTCACCTCACTTAATATTTTAACGCTCTAAGCGAACAACGCAAGTTGTTAACTCGAAGGTGTCTTCGTTAAATATTAGTATCGGATTTCCACCAGCACCGACTCTCTATAACTAAGGGATTTAACTACTCTTCCTTCTCATCGTTTCGGTATTTATTTTTTAACATTATAAAATATGGGAATAAAAGTGTCAAGATATAAACCTTCTCTTCCTTTCTATCATTTCATCAACCCTATCTACATACTCCATCAAGCTCTTCACATTGGGTACCCTTTCTATTCTATCCTCCTCTGGATAGTATATTTTTGATATAGCTCCCATGCCAGCAGCTATAATAGTTTCCTTTTCTTCCATCATCTTGATGTTGTATAGGCACTCTTTACCCTTTTTAGCATAGCCTACATTTTCAAAATTACCAAGCATAAGCTTCTGCCTGTATAAGTAATAAGGTTCTAACTCCATCCTTTTTGCGTAATCACTAGTCTCCTTTAACATCTGGTAAATGATATTCTGGTCATTTATCTGATACTGGTCCATTACTTCTTTAAACTTAGAACCCCTTTTAACTGCCAAGGTATGAACAGTTAAGTTTTCAGGATCCAGTTCTTCTATTCTATTTAGAGTTGTTCTAATTTCTTCTACCCCTTCAGATGGTAGCCCTACGATGATATCCATATTTATTACAGGAAATCCAACTTCTTTAGCTTTATGGTAAACATCCACTATATCTGAGCTGGTATGCTTTCTTCCTATAAGCTTTAGAGTATTGTCATTCATGGTTTGAGGATTTATACTTATCCTGTTCACATGGTTATCCTTAAGCATCTTCAGCATTTCATAGTTGATAGTATCTGGTCTTCCAGCTTCTACTGTAAACTCCTGAATTTTTTCTCTACCGAAATTTGCGTATACAGACTGGATTATCCTTTCCAAGTTTTTTGCAGGAATAGCAGTAGGAGTTCCTCCCCCAATATAAACAGTTGATATGTTATAATCCTTCATCAGCTTTCCTATCCCATTAAGCTCATATATTAGCTTATCTGTATATATGTCTACCATATGGCCATATCTATCTATGCTACAAGCTGGAAAGGAACAATATATGCACCTTGTAGGGCAAAAAGGTATGGCAATGTATAAGCTGAATCTCTTATGGTCCAATGGATAAAGATATTTTCTCTGCTTTATAGCAATATTTATTAAAAGATCAGCTTTTTCGGGAAATAACTTATATCCTTCAGTCAATATACGATTAATTGAATTTAAATTATAGTTTTTATCCAATAGGTCATGAACAATTTTTAACGGCCTAACACCTGTTAATATGCCCCATGGTGCTTTCACAGGAGAAATAATATTTAAGCCGTTGTATAGGTTGGTGGTTATTCCAACCTTTATCCTCTTATAAATATCATCTCTTCCAATATCTATTGTATTTATATCTAAAGTGTCAAAGTAGACCAACTGATTATCCTCATATATTTCAATAATGGACTCTAATTTTTCTCCCCTATTATTAAGTCTGCTAATTATCAATATCCCTTCATGGAACTCATCTACATCATCTATAAATTTAATCTCCTCATTGAAGAAGAATACTTTCGTCAATTCACGAACTTCATATGCAAAATCGTGCCCAATTAAGTGTATTGAAATCATACTTACTCCTCTCAACATTTATCGTGATAATCTTCCATAAGCTTCTTTACGTATTTTTTGGATACTCCTAATTCTTTTGCAATTTCTTCTCTGTTTAAACCCATCTCTATTAATTCATTTATATCATAAAGGTCTAAATCCTTTTTAACCTTGTTGTAATCCGAGTAGGTTTTTTTCCTCACAAAAACCACCTCCTTGGTATAACATTCCCAAAAAGATGGTTTTAAATTCTACTGTCTTATAAATGGATTTGTCTGCTTTTCCATTTTTAGGGTAGTAGTTGGACCATGACCAGGATATACTTTTGTCTCATCAGGTAGTGTTAAAAGCTTTTGTTTTATGGAATACATTATGTCTTCAAAGGAGCTATATTCAAAATCCGTTCTGCCAATTGAGCCTGCAAAGAGAGTATCTCCTGAAAATAAATTATCCTCAATCTTTAAGCATATGCCGCCTGGAGTATGACCAGGAGTATGGATAACATAAGCTTCTAAATTTCCAAAAGTAAGCTTATCTCCTTCCTCTAGTAATATATCTGGAGCAAACTCTACAGTTCCCATTGCCATCATACTTGATAAATTTTTGGTCCCATCTTTAATCAATGGTTCGTCTTCTTTATGAATTGCCACTTTAGCTTTTGTATGGGCTTTTAATTCCTCTACACCAGCTATATGATCCCCATGTCCATGGGTAAGAACAATATATTTTATCATGAGACCTAACTCTTCTATCTTAGAAATAATATCATCTACATCTCCACCTGGATCTATTACAATTCCTTCTTTGGCCTGTTCATCATATACTAAATAGCAATTAGCTGCATAAATTCCAGCAGGAATTCTTAAAACTTGCAAAACTATCCCTCCTAAAAGGTTTTATGGCTATCTATTAGTATGGTAACTGGACCATCATTTATTAAGCTAACCTTCATGTCAGCTCCAAAAATTCCATGCTCTGTTTTTACACCTTTTTCCCTAGCTTTTTCTATAAATAATTCATAATAATTATTAGCTATATCAGGATCAGCAGCATCTGTGAAGCTTGGTCTTTTCCCCTTTTTAACATTACCATATAGTGTAAACTGAGAAATCACCAATAGCTCTCCATGGATATCCATAAGAGATAGATTCAATTTTCCATTTTCATCCTCAAATATTCTCAATCCTAATATCTTATCTATCATATAATCTAGATCTTTTTCATCATCCTCTTTGCCTACGCCAAGGAAAACCAATAAACCTTTATTGATTTCACCAACTATTTTCCCATCTACTTTAACGTTTGCCTGAGAAACCCTTTGAACTACTGCTCTCATTTTATCCCTCCTACTAGCTAATTACCCTATATACATCAATAACTCCTTGTATCTTCCTGATTTTATTCATTAAATCCTTTAGCTGTTCTATATCCTTAATTTCCAACACTATATTCATAACAGCTAATTTTTCTTTATTGGTTCTAGCACTTAAGGATACTAAAGAAAGCCCTACATCGGTAATCTTTTGAGTAATTGCTGCAAGCAACCCAGGTCTATCCACGCCTTTTATCTGGATTTCAGCTTGATATTCTGCTCTCTTATTTGTATTCCAGCTAACTTCCATAAACCTATCCGGCTCGCCGATGATATTAACGTTTGGGCAGTCCTTTCGATGGACTGACAAACCCCTTCCTCTGGTAATATATCCTACAATTTCATCACCAGGCACAGGATTGCAACACTTTGCAAACCTTACCTTTATGTTATCTACACCTTTTACTATTACTCCTTGATCAACATTCTCTTTTGGCTTATTAGCTGCCTTTTCCTTTATCTTTATTTCGCTGGTTAAATTATCATCTTCTATCTTAAAATACTCTTTATAATATTCTCTAAATTTAGACATTACTTGAGATAAAGTAATGTTTCCATACCCTAAGCCTGCGTATAGGTCATCTACGCTATTTAAGCTAATCTTAGTAGCAATATTCTTTAGCCATTCATCTTTTAAAGCCTCCGGTACCTTATAACCTCTTTTTTTCAATTCTTTTTCAAGAAGCTCTTTCCCTTTATCAATATTCTGCTCTCTTAATTCTCGCTTGAACCACTGACGGATTTTATTCCTAGCTTGGGAGCTTTTTACGATTTTCAACCAATCTCGGCTAGGGCTGCCATTAGGAGAAGTGAGTATTTCCACAATATTGCCATTTTTAAGCTTATAATCTAGTGGAACAATCCTTCCATCTACTTTTGCACCTATACATCTGTTGCCAATTGCTGTATGGACTCTATATGCAAAATCAATAGGAGTTGATCCACTTGGTAAGTTGATAACATCACCTTTGGGAGTGAAAACATATACTTCATCTGTAAATAGATCCAGCTTTAAAGTTTCCATAAATTCCTTTGGATCTTTTAAATCCTTCTGCCATTCCATAAGCTGTCTTAACCAAGTAAGCTTCTGATCGAAATTGTCAGATTTAGAACTTCCTTCTTTATACTTCCAGTGAGCAGCAATACCATATTCTGCTGTCCTATGCATATCCCAAGTTCTTATCTGAACTTCAAATATCTCCCCTTCGGGGCCAATTACGGTGGTATGCAAGGACTGATACATATTAGGCTTTGGCATGGCAATATAATCTTTAAACCTTCCAGGTATAGGCTTCCACATGGTATGAACAATACCTAATACTGCGTAGCAATCTTTAATAGTATCCACAATTACCCTAATTGCAGTTAAGTCAAATATCTGGTCAAAGCTTTTATTTTGATAGTACATCTTCTTATATATGCTGTAGAAATTCTTAGGCCGTCCGCTTATTTCCCGTCGTATATTCATCTTTTCTAGGTTCTCATCTAATTCCTTTATTATCCGCTGTATATATTCTTCCCTTTCTTTTCTCCTCTTGTTAACCTTTTCCACTAAATCATAATAGCCTCTTGGATCCAAGTACCTTAAAGACAAGTCTTCAAGTTCCCATTTTATTTTAGATATCCCTAACCTATGGGCTAAAGGCGCATATATCTCAAGGGTTTCAATTGCCTTTTCCTTTTTCTTTTCCTCAGTCATATATTCCAAAGTTCGCATGTTGTGAAGTCTATCAGCCAACTTTATAATAACAACTCTGATATCCTTTGCCATTGCCAATACCATTTTTCTCAAATTTTCAGCTTGATTTTCCTGCTTGCTCTTATATTTTAACTTTTTCAATTTGGTTACGCCATCAACTAAATTAGCCACTTCTTCTCCAAATTCAGATACTAAGGTGTCATAAGTAACGTCCGTATCCTCCAATACATCATGGAGTAAAGCAGCAGTAATAGTTATATCATCCATATTTAAATCGATTAATATCAAAGCTACATTCACAGGATGAACATAGTATTTTTCTCCTGAATTCCTATATTGTCCTTCATGGCATTCCTTGCAAAAATAGTATGCTCTTGTTATCAAGTCAGTATCAGCATCAGGCATATATTTACGAACTCTCGATAATAATTCCTGTAACATAAAGTTCACCTGCTCGATTAATAAAATTGGATGCAATTATTTCAATAGGATTTATAATAGCAATTATATAACAATTTAAAATATTTTTCAGCAAAAACTTTCAAATAATTGCATTATCTATAATTTTTTATTACAACTTGCAAATTTTTTGTTCCCATATACTCATTAACATTAGGCGTATAAGTAATATCTAATCTTATTTTATTATTTATACCCATATACATTTTTTTTACTTCTTCTTCGCCAAATTTTTCCACCATTCTCCTTTGAAACTCCTGAATATCTCCAAAATACAATCCTTCTATTGTTCTATCCCTTTGGGTTCTTAAAATCAGCTTTAAAACATTTTTGTTCCTTCCCAATATAAAAGCTTTAACTACAGGTATGTTTTTCTCTCCAAACAAAGGCCTATGATTCCCTTGCCCAAAAGGCTCCAATAATTCCAGCTCTTCTACTAATCCAAAAGAAATATAATCCAATGGCAAATGCATATCTATATATACTTTCGGCAGCAGGTCCTCTTCCGTTAACACAGCTTGTCCGTTTAATCTTTTTCTAAATTCGTCTAAATTAGCTTTTTCAATGGATAACCCTGCAGCCATAGGGTGTCCGCCAAATTTAAGCAAGAGGTCTTTACACTTAGAAATCTCTTGAAATATATTATATTCTTCTATAGACCTACCAGATCCTTTTAAAATATTTTCTTCACTAGAATCTGTTAAAATTATTGTTGGCCTATAATACATGTCCTTAATACGACCTGCAATAATACCTGCTATACTCTCATGTATATATGGCTCATAAATCACGAAAACCTTATCTTCTTTAAACTCCCCGCTTTCTATTTGACTGACAACCTTTTTTATCCCATTTTCAGTCATATACTTTCTTTCTTCATTTAAAGAATGTAATTTCTCAGCATATTCTTTAGCCAAATCAGCATCTTCAGTTAAAAATAGCTTAACAGCTTCCTCTGCACTATCCAATCTTCCTGAAGCATTAACGCAAGGCCCTAAAATAAATCCTAAATAATAGGATGAAATTTTCCTACCGTCAAGTCCTGTCGCCTTAATAAGCTCCTTTAAACCCAAATTTTTTGTATTGTTTATTCGCTTTAGTCCTTCAATTACAAATATCCTATTTTCATCAACTAAATCCACTATATCACAAACAGTTCCCATTGCAACAAACTCTAAAAGCTCATAGGATTCATCTATATCAATTCCCATCTCTTCATATAAAACTTGGACAAATTTAAAAGCTACTCCTGCACCACATAGCTTCTTAAAAGGATAAGAACAATCCGGCCTTTTTGGATTGATAACAGCATCCGCTTCAGGTATTCTATATTCTATTTTCCCATTGTCATCAATATAGCTTACCTCGTGATGGTCAGTTATTATAATCTTCAACCCCAGCTCTTTAGCTAAGCTTACTGACTCAAAAGCCGATATCCCATTATCACAGGTAATAATCAGAGATACTCCATCTTCTTTTGCTTGTCTAACAATTCTCTCGTTTATGCCATAGCCATCTGCAATCCTATCTGGAATTACATAGTCCACGTCTCCTCCGCATCTTCTAATTCCCTTATACAGTGTTAGTACAGCAGAATTTCCATCCTGATCATAATCCCCGCATATTCTTATTTTCTCACCTTTTAAGATAGATTCCTTTACAATTTTTACGCCCTTTTCAATATCCTTCATGGATCTGGGATTGTGAAGCTTATCCAAGGTAGGATTCAGGAAACTATCAATTAAATTAAAATCCATTATGTTTCTATTCACAAGAATTTTTGAAAGCACTTTGCTGATGTTAAATTTCTTAGAAATTTCGTCCAAATCAGCTTTTATATTCTTTAGGTACCATTTTTCCAAAACTGTCACTCCTACTACATAAAAATTATTATTCATTCAAATTGGCTAGTATGGAAATTGCACACTCAACTCTCTTCTTTTCCATCTCGCAACCTATTTTATAAGGTTTTAGAATATCTTTATTCGTATTGTAGTTGTTAGCATGACAGCCACCGCTGCAATAGTATTTAGCCCAACAGTTACTACATTCCTCTTTGTTGTATACGTTTGCTTTTTTAAATTCTTCCCTTAAATTTAAATTGCTGACTCCATTAAATACGTCTCCTAGCTTAAACTTCTCATCTCCCACAAACTGATGACATGGATAAAGCTCTCCCTTTGGAGTAACTGCCATGTACTCAGAGCCAGCTCCACATCCAATAGAGCGCTTTGCAAGACATGGTCCTTGATTTAAATCTATCATAAAGTGGAAAAATAAAAATTCTCTATCCTTTTTCTTTATTTCAATATAGTCTTTGGAAAATTTCTCGTATTCCTTTAGTATCTTTTCAATATGTTCTTCCTTTAATGCATAGTCCATTTCAGGAGAAGTCACTACAGGTTCTATGGATATTTTCTTGAATCCCTCATTATAAAGGTGTAGTGCATCTTTAGAAAAATCTAAATTATAGCTGGTAAAAGTTCCCCTAATATAGTAATCTTTGTCTTTTCTCTTATCAACTAATTCCCTGAATTTAGAAATTATTATATCATAACTGCCTTGCCCGTTGACAGTTTTTCTCATATTATCATTAACAGATTTTCTACCATCTAAGCTCAATACCACATTATCCATATGTTCGTTTATAAAATCCATCTTATCTTCATCTAGTAACACACCATTAGTTGTTATTGTAAATCTAAAATGTTTATTGCTAATTTTCTCCAATTCTCTTCCATAATAAACTAATTCTTTCACCAAATCAAAATTCATTAATGGTTCTCCACCAAAGAAATCCACTTCTAGATTCCTTCTGTTCCCTGAATTCTCAATTAAGAATTCCAACGCCCTCTTTCCTACCTCTAAACTCATCATCGATCTTTCGCCTTTAAAATCTCCTTGGGAAGCAAAACAGTATTTGCACCTTAAATTACAATCGTGGGAAACATGCAAGCACAAGGCTTTAACTATATTATCGTTATTATATTTTATCTTTGAGGTATCCACCTCTTCTGAAAAGATGAGTCCTTCTTTTTCTAACTCTTTAATTTCCCCATAAGCTTCAACAATGGCTTCTCTATCATATTCATTTTCAAACAATTGGATTATTTCATCCAATGTTTTTGAAGAATAATAATCTAGGATATCATATACCATCTTGTCCACTACATGAACGGCACCGCTATGGATATCTAAAACTATATAGTGACCGTTTAAGAAAAATTTATGAATTCTGTTGTCCTTTATCATCTGTTACCTCCTAAATTGGAAAATTAGTGAAATTAAAAAGGAGTGGTAAAACCACTGCCTTTTATATTACTTATTTTCGCATTTTTGATTTCCTACAGTACAAGAAGTTTTACAAGCAGATTGGCATGAAGTTTGACACTCTCCACATCCACCTTTAGCTAGAGTGTTCTTTAAATTCTTTCCTGCTAATGTCTTTATGTATTTCATCTTAACCCCTCCTTTATACTACTTGCCTTCAGTCTTAGATGATTATATCATAAAAAAAATATCAGTTAAAGTCTTTATTTGATGTTCACACCAATCATTCCACCAATAACCCCTGCAGCTAAAGAAATGAAAAACTTACCTATAGTATAAATATCAAATATAAAGGGCTTTATGAATAAATAATTTAAAAACAACAGTATTACAAAGTAAAGTATCCCTACAATACCTCCATTTAGCCAGCCTTTTTCTTGTGCTTTTATAGCCATATATATGCTTCCAGCAGCTATGCTTATTATCATAATAGCTGTAGTTAATAAAGGTATGTTATCTTCTTTAATGGGAGTAAATGTTAAAATTAAGGTAACAATAAGTAATAGCAATATTGATAAAGCAAAAGCCAACAATATGCTTTTTAAAACGTTTATCCCATGGTTTAAAATATTAGTTTTCATAAACTCCACCTCCTGTTTTTATTAAAACTTATTAATAAAAGGTGGAGTTTATTACTACTACATAATAAAAACTTCCTTAAATTTAAGGAAGTTTATTTGCTATTTTTGTCCTTATTAGATTTATTATCTGCTGGCTCGTCTTTCTTATTAGTTACAGAGCCAATTGCCCATTTAGTAACATCAATTTTATTTCTATCTGCACCAACTTCAATAGTCACCATTTCATCTTTAATCTTTACAATTTTACCATAAATTCCTCCAATTGTAATTACCTCATCGCCAACTTTTAAATTGTTCCTCATCTCTTGAATCTGCTTTTCTCTTTTCTTTTGAGGCCTAATAACTAAGAAATAAAAAAACCCTATAAAAACAAGCATCATAATTATACCGCTATAATTAGCAGCTCCACCTGCAGTAGTTAAAAACACCATGACCTTATTCCTCCTTTATGTTTTTCCTAAATTATTTATATTCAACATTAACATTAAAAAACCTTCTTTAATTAATCTATATAACCATATTTTTTATAAAATTCTTCCCTATATTCCATTAGTCTATCCTCTTTTATTGCTTTTCTTATGTTTTCCATCATCTTAGTTAAGAAATACAGATTATGAATTGTTGCAAGCCTTGCTCCTAATATCTCATTCACATTAAATAAATGCCTAATATAGGCTCGCGAATAATTTCTGCAAGTATAGCAATCGCATTCTGGGTCAAGTTTATTGAAATCATTTTTATATTTGGCATTCCTTATGGTTATCCTGCCTCGACTTGTGAATACTGCTCCATTCCTTGCAATCCTAGTAGGCAGCACACAGTCTGCCATGTCAACTCCTCTTATAACAGCTTCAAACAGGTAATCAGGACTTCCTACTCCCATAAGGTACCTTGGCTTATCCTTAGGTAATAAAGAAGTTGTAAAATCCAAAATCTCACACATGAGCTCCTTTGGCTCTCCTACACTTAAGCCTCCTATAGCATAACCAGGAAAACCAATATCAATAATATCCTTTGCACTCTTTTCCCTCAAGTCCTTATACATTCCACCTTGCACTATTCCAAATAAAGCTTGTTTATCCCAGCTTTGATGATAATCCTTACACCTTTTAGCCCATCTAGTAGTTCTTTCCATAGATTCCTTAACATAATCGTAATCTGCTGGATAGGGAACACACTCATCAAAGCACATCATTATATCAGAACCCAAAGAATTTTGTATCTCCATGGACTTTTCTGGACTCAAAAAATGGGTCGATCCATCAATATGGGATCTGAACTCTACGCCTTCTTCAGTTATGTTTCTTAGATCGCTTAGACTAAATACCTGAAAACCACCGCTATCTGTAAGAATAGGCCTATCCCAATTCATGAACTTATGCAATCCACCTGCTTCTTCAATTAGCTTATGCCCAGGTTTTAAATATAAATGATAGGTATTACTCAATATTATCTGAACACCTATATCTTTCAATTCTTCAGGAGTCATGGTTTTTACTGTTGCTTTTGTGCCAACAGGCATAAATACTGGTGTTTCAATAACTCCATGGGGAGTTTTAATTTCACCAAGTCTTGCTTTACAATCGCTGGACTCCTTCAATAGCTTAAACTCTATTGCCATTCTTCTCCTCCTTCTATTTTATAAACATTGCATCTCCAAAGCTAAAGAACCTATACCTTTTTTCTACTGCAATTCTATAAGCATTTAATATTTTTTCTCTTCCAGCAAAAGCGCTAACAAGCATAAGAAGGGTAGATTCAGGTAAATGGAAATTGGTAATCAACCCATCAATAGCTTTAAATTTATATCCAGGATATATGAATATATCTGTCCATCCTTTTTTTGCCTCAACTTTTCCATCTTCTGTTGCTATGGTTTCTAGGGTTCTTGTAGAAGTAGTCCCAACAGCAATAACTCTTCCACCATTTTTTCTAGTATCATTTATTATTTTAGCTGCATCTTCTGTAACTTCATAATACTCTGAATGCATATTGTGCTCCTCAATATTTTCAACTTTTACAGGCCTAAACGTACCTAAACCAACATGTAGAGTTATAAATACGAGATTTACTCCTTTTTTCTCAATATCAGATAAAAGTTCCTTTGTAAAATGAAGGCCTGCAGTAGGAGCAGCGGCAGAACCTTTTTTCTTTGAGTACACAGTCTGATATCTTTCTTTATCCTCCAGTTTTTCTTTTATATAAGGAGGTAAAGGCATCTCCCCTAATCTGTCCAAAATTTCCTCAAAAATTCCTTCATATGTAAACTCTACAATTCTAGTTCCGCCTTCTTCTATGCTGATTACCTCAGATACTAAAAGTCCATCCCCAAACTCTATCTTTACTCCTGGTTTTACTTTCTTTCCCGGTTTTACCAAAACTTCCCACCTGTTGCCTTCAATATTTTTCAAAAGCAAAAACTCAATTTTCTCCTCTTTGCCTATCCTGTTTCCAAACAACCTTGCAGGGATTACCCTTGTATCATTTAACACAAGGCAATCCCCTGGATTTAGATAATCTACTATATCCTTAAACTTTCTATGCTCAATTTCACCAGTTTTTCTATCCAATATGAGTAGTCTCGATTCCTCTCTATTCTTTAATGGATGCTGTGCTATTAGCTCTTCCGGCAATTCATAGTAAAAATCCTTGGTCTTCATTTCATCATCCTCTTTACATTCACAATTTATATTCTAATTGTTCTATTTACTTACCACTATAAGGTTCCACCTTAACCCCAGTATAATAAAACTTTAATATATCCTCATATTTTTTCCCCTCAGTTGCCATTTTATTAGCTCCATATTGACTCATTCCAATACCATGGCCATAGCCATTTCCATTGAAGGTAAACTTTATATCTGTTGAGGTCCCGCCATTATTTACCTTTTGAATTCCATCTTTAGTTATAGCATATACTGTATCCCCTGCTTTGGAAATTTTACCGCTACTGTCAATCATATATACATCCTTTAGTTTAACGGAACGAGTAATAGAATCTCCTCCTATTACATAAACACTAGTTTCATTGCTATACGAGCCTTCTTTTTTTATAGTAGTAAATAAAGTACTTCTAATTTCTGTAGAACCTACAGCTGATCTGAATTGCTCACCAGTTATAGTTTTCTCTCCTTTTGTACCTATTATTTTAACCTGCTTTGCCCTGCACCTTCTGTCTTTGATACAATTTGAATATCAATAAGATTTCCTACATCATGGCCTTTAGCTTTTAATCTATTGCTAAGATCATCAGCTGAAAAAGTTTTTTCCCAAATATAACCAGACTGGTTTTCAGAATAAACATCTTTAACAGCCACTAAATATGCAGTTTTACTGCTTCCCCAAATCTCGTGGGCATTGTCAGTATATCCTCCGCTGTTAGAATGATATGCTGCATCTATAGCTTTCCCACCATAGGTGATTATCATACCTTTAGTTTCCTCAACCGCTTGATTAGTCCTAGAATGCTCACCTGCTATTCCTCCATATTCCTGACAATGGGTGGAATCGCATAGGTTTGCACCTTCACTGCTATGCTTATTAATATTGCGAATTGTATAGGTTCTTGCAGCCACAGCTTGAGCCTTTAAAGCTTCTATATGAAAGCTTGAAGCAGGCATTTCTTTTGGAACTACTCCACGTAGATAGTTTTCCAATTCCACATAGTTTATAGTAGTAAGCTTGTCCCCATTTTTAGCAAAAGTTATGTAATCTCTATATTGGCTGCTTCCTACTTTAACTATCCTTTGGCTTCCATCCTTTGATGATATCAATTGATTAGATGCCAAAGTTAACAGCTTCTTATTGCTACTATCATATAATGAAATAGCTCCATTGCTTTCTAGTTTAACGCTTAAGCTTTTAGCAGTAATGTCTTCCTTTTTAGTTATTTTGCCAGTGCTATCTAATTCATATATTGAAAAACCAACATCGCTATTTAGGTTCACCACATTGCTATTAGAATAATTAGTCAGTTTAACCTTTATGTAAGTATCGTTGTCATCTTTTGCTACTACCAAATTTCCTATACTAATTGAGCAGATAAGTAAGATTAACACAAGCGTCAGCACCATATTCCTTTTCATACAGTTATCCCCCTTATCTTCTAAATAAATTTAAAATCAACGAAAGAATAAGGCTAATAATTATACTTGAAACTATTGGGAAAAAGAAAGTCACATTACCTCTTTTAATGAAAATATCTCCAGGTAATTTCCCTAAACCAAGTTTTCCTCCTACAATCATAAATAGGCCTATGACAACAAGAACTATGCCAAAAGTCAAAATCATTTTGCCTAGAGAATCCAATCCCATCACCTCTCTATTCTTTATCATAGGGAATATTAAAATGCTCATAGGCTTCCTTTGTAGCCACTCTTCCTCTAGGAGTTCTGTTTATAAAGTTGATTTGCAGTAAATAGGGCTCATATACATCTTCAATGGTAGCCTTTTCCTCTCCAATGGTTGCTGATAGAGTATCAATACCAACTGGCCCACCATTGAACTTTTCTATTATTGTAAGGATTATCTTTCGATCAACATTATCTAGGCCCAATTCATCAATTTCCAATATATTGAGGCCTTCCTTTGCCACTTGATAGGTAATTATACCATTAGCTTTTACTTGGGCATAGTCTCTAACTCTTTTTAAAAGCCTATTTGCAATTCTGGGAGTTCCTCTAGACCTTTTAGCTATTTCTCTAGCCCCATCATCGTCTATTTCTATATTCAATATATTTGCAGAACGCTTTATAATACTTTGGAGGCTCTCAATATCATATAGTTCCAAATTGAGAATGACTCCAAACCTATCCCTTAATGGAGAAGTAAGCAGCCCTGCTCTAGTGGTAGCTCCTATTAATGTAAATCTTGATAAATCCAATCTAATGGATCTAGCACTAGGGCCTTTGCCAATTATAATATCCAGAGCGAAATCCTCCATAGCTGGATACAATATTTCTTCTACGCTTCTGTTTAATCTATGTATTTCATCAATAAAAAGCACATCGTCTTCACCAAGATTTGTAAGGATACTTGCCAAATCTCCAGCCTTTTCTATGGCAGGACCTGAAGTTATTCTTACATTAACTCCCATCTCGTTTGCTATTATATTGGCTAAAGTGGTCTTTCCTAAGCCTGGAGGGCCACATAGAAGTACGTGATCTAAAGGTTCTCTTCTTTTCTTTGCAGCTTTTATAAAGATACTTAACTTATTCTTAACCTTATCCTGCCCTATATACTCATGAAGCCATTTGGGCCTTAAGTTGATTTCATTCTCATAATCTTCAGTTTTTAATGTATTTGTAACTATACGCTCTTCATCCATTCTAGTCATTTCCATCAATACCTTCCACAACTATTTTGATAATCTTTTAAGAACTTCCCTAATTATCTGTTCAGTGTCCATAGAGTTAATATCTAACTGTTTAATTATACTATATACTTCTCCTCTTGTATAACCTAAGGTCATTACACCATCTATAGCTAACTGAACATGGTCATCTTCTTTTTGGACCTTTGTTCTTTCTAAAGCTAAATCCTTTGGAATCCTGTCCTTAAGTTCCAGAATAATTCTATTGGCAGTCTTCTTGCCAATTCCAGGAGCAGCACATAATAAATCTACTTCATTATTATGTATTGCATTTATTATCTGTTGAGGAGTTAAAGTTGATAGAATATTGAGTGCTCCTTTTGGTCCGATCTTTGATACAAGGATAAGATTACAAAACATGGTAAGCTCTTCTTCTGAAGAAAAGCCATACAAACTAATACCTTCTTCTCTAACAGATAAATAAGTATACATGGTAGCCATTTTATTAAGTTCTAAATCCATAAGGGAAGTTTTTGAAGTATATATCCTGTATCCGATGCCCCCATTTTCTAATATAACATAATCTTCCCTAATATCAACTACCTTCCCTTTTATATACTCATACAAATCTATCACCCTTTATTATCTCATTATAAACATATCTTTATAGTTTAAGCAACTACTATGGCATATGGCTACAGCTAAAGCATCAGCTACATCGTCTGGTTTAGGTATTTCTTTTAAATTTAATAGTACTTTCACCATCTTCTGAACTTGACTTTTTTCTGCCCTACCATAACCAACTACAGCCTGTTTAACTTGCAAAGGGGTATACTCGTAAATTTTAAGCCCCTTATTTTTTGCACAGAGTATTTGTACTCCTCTTGCTTGTCCAACTTTTAAAGCTGTTTTTGTATTTTTATTAAAAAAAAGCTCTTCCATAGCCATATCCTCGGGCTGATATTTATCTATAATATCTGACATCTTTTTATATATGGTTTCAAGTCTTTCTGGAAAGCTCATATCTGAATCGGTGGTTATAGCTCCATAATCCAATACTTTATATTGGTTTCCAAAATATTCTATAACTCCATATCCAACTATAGCTAGTCCGGGATCTATACCTAATATAATCATGAATTTCACCTTCAAATATAAATTTATCAATCTTCAAAAAAACTAAGTTAGAAAACCTAACTTAGTTATGAAATAAAGTTTTCAAGTACATCAGATAGTTCTTCTTCTGAATTTACTACAATACCTTCTTTTAATTTCTTCTGGTCTAATTCTTTCAATAAAGAGATAGGGTAGTCATCGAAGATTTTATATACATATTTTTCTCCATTTTCATCAATCTTGTAAATTGCTACCTTACTATCAGCTTCTCCAATTATATAATGATTTGGACAAAGGTGGTTTCTCTCTTCTACTAAGCGAACCTCCTTGCTTGAGAAAGACACTATCCTCACATTAGGAAAATTATCCTCGATGTATTTTCTATATTGTTCTTCTGTCATATTAATTATTATATCATCTAATTCAACTACTTTGGTAATACTATGATTACATTCTTTATAGTTTATTTCTACCTCTATAACAGTATTTGGTGAAATCCTAACCTCTTCTTGTATAATTTCCACATCATCGGTATGGCTATTTTTTTGAGCTGTTGATGGGTCCTTTGTAGCTCTCTTCATCATACTATAACCAAAGATAAAACTTGCCAAAAACAACACGAAACAAAGTGTAAAAATTATTAAACCATTATTTTTTCTCAAAAATATCCCTCCAATACTTTCTAGAGAGATATTTTTGCCAAATTTTAAAAAAATATACATCTAAGAATATCTATTTAAAACCCTGTCGTTAATTCCAAACCAATAGGCTTCTTTATAAACGTTTAACATATTTCTCTTTACAGTATTCAATATAGTGTTATAAATCCTATTGAGTTCCTTTACAGATAGGATAGCTTCCTCCTCTTTTATGTTTAACTTTTTAGTAGAATACTCAATTGTCAGTTGCTTATCTATGTACGAATTCAAATTATGTATCTTCTTTTTAACTACTCTTTCACAGTATTTAGTTACAAAATCGTTTATGCGATTTGTGTTTTCTTCTCTTATGTCTATCTCATGATAAATCTCTCTCATTAATCTCTGTACTTCTTTGCAGGATGTATTATAATGAAATAAAAATTTTCTACCGTACAACCCTTCCAATGAATAATATTTGATTGCTATATCCTCTAGTGGGTTCACCCACTTCTTTTCATAATATCCATCCTTATACCCAATTAAATATAAAGTTAGTTCCAATCTATCAATGTCTTCATGGATTAACATAGACACGTTATTGGAAACCAATTGCCTGTTTATCCTGGGGAATAAAGTTCTCTTTATCCTCTTCTTTATTTCTTTAATGCATCGATATTTAGGATATAAATTAGTCATATGTATTTCAACATCATATAGGTTTAGGAGGATATGTATAGAGTTTATATCATTGTTGTACAAAAAATTATAAATCAGTCCTTGGTATAAATGAGTGAGTTCTTCTTTTGCTAAAACCAAATCTAATCCCTCCCATTTGCAATTGTTTCCAATAACGTCCATAAATAAACTTCTAATTTTCCTTTTTATTCGATAGTATACTCTATTATACTACAATAGTGGACCCTATGGACAAAAACTTGAAGAATTTTATATAAATATAAAGTCAAAAAGAAGCATTGAAGCAAATTCAATGCTTTCCAAGAATAGTACTTGTGTATTAATTTTTTCTCTTAAGTAAAATATCAATTATCTCATCAAAATCCATATCGGGTGAAAGCATAAAGCTTCCCACCCGGATCTTTTTATCTAAGCCTTTTTCTCTTACATATTTTACAAAGCTATTTACATCTTCTATTATTCCCGCCTCATGAAGATTATTGGCTATTTCCGTTAAAGAATCTCCCTTTTCAACTGCAAATTCAACTTTCTTTGAATCCTCTTTCTCCTCTGTATCAGATTCTACCTTTATAACATCCTTTAAAAAAACCATACCTAATTCCTTAGCTTTTTCGATTATCTCTTCTTGGCTATATTCTCTGTACTGAATATTTGGATGAAAATTATATATAATGTTCGTCAATAATATACCTATTCCAATTCCCAATAATATATATGGAAATTTTTGTCTAAAAAACATCACTCTACTCCTCTATCTTTTGATTATATTTTACAATATTTTTCATTTAAAGTAAAAATATATTCTTCTCCTGACACTCCTTAATGATTAAATCTGTCCAAATAGATGCCTGTACCTCTCCAATATGTCTTTTTTCTAAGAAATACATACAAATTCTTGATTGCCCAATTCCACCACCAATTGTATAAGGCAATTTCCCTTTAATGAGCATCCTATGATAGTCTAATTCCAACCTATCCAATGCATTTGCTTCTTCTAACTGCCTTTTTAAAGAGCATTCATCTACTCTTATACCCATACTAGATAGTTCCAAGGCTTCTCCTATAATTGGGTCCCAGAAGATTATATCCCCATTCAATTCCCAGTCATCATAGTCAGGAGATCTACTATCATGAGGTTTACCTGATCTTAATTTCTTTCCTATCTTCATCAAAAATACAGCTTTGTATTCTTTACAGATTAAGTTTTCCCTTTCCTTTGGGCTTTTGTCTGGATATAGGTCTTCTAATTCTTGAGATGTTATAAATTTAATTTTATCAGGTAACTTCTTTCTAAAAATAGGATATTTACTATTTATCATCTCTTCTGTAGCTTTGAATACTTCATAGATTTCTTCAACGGTGCGCCTTAAGTAATCTTCATTCCTATCCTCTTTTGAAATCACCTTTTCCCAGTCCCATTGATCCACATATACTGAGTGGGTATGATCCAAAACTTCATCTGGCCTTATAGCATTCATATCTGTATAAAGTCCCTCTCCTATTTTGAAGCCATAGGTTTTAAGGGCCATTCTTTTCCACTTAGCTAAAGATTGAACAATTTCAGCCTTAATATTATATTTCCTTAAGGTAAAAGATACCGCTTTTTCCACACCAGTTAGATTATCATTCAACCCAGTTTCAGGCCTTACAAATAATGGTGCTGATACCCTTATTAAGTTTAACTTATTAGCTAACTCCCTTTCAAAAAAGTCCTTAATCAACTTGATGGCTACTTGAGTTTCTTTAATATCCAGTTGTTCCATCTTACTAAGATCTAACTTTTCCACTTTTTCAACCTCCCCAAAAAATAAAAATTCCTTTCATCCAAAGGACGAAAGGTTAACTTCCGCGGTGCCACCTTTATTAGCAAAAGTGCTCCCTCTTACCAGTACAATAATTATACTGTATAGTTGATAACGGACTATACCCGTCTAAGCCTACTCTTTGACCTAAGTCAAATTTCGGTTAGCTGCTCCAGGATGTTCTTCGTCATTAATTCCGTGTTGGACTTCCACCAGCCGCCAACTCTCTGTAACTTCCTTAATGACTACTCTTCCTTTCATAGCTTTTGACATCTGTTCATATTTTAAATTTATATTTCAGTATTATATTCTATTTTTGATAATTGTCAAGTATTTTGTATCTATTTGTGTAGTTATTCTATGATAATGTCATATTGAATTTATTCTGATAAAATGTC
>JAAROH010007634.1_pt1 | contig 79164 bp, 70 predicted proteins | sample 7248631 | NCBI WGS metagenome assembly JAAROH01 (sample SAMN09772309, study PRJNA484901) | compost metagenome | isolation source: Vermicomposting unit | place: India | reverse complement strand
TGGTAATTGCACTTTTGATGGCCAAAAATTGTACTTTAATATTGCCAAACACAACGTCTTATATTTATGTTGTTATTTACATTCTAATATAGTTCTATTAAAGGTCAAAACACAATACCATCAAATCCACCAGCTTTTTTATTTACATTCTAATATAGTTCTATTAAAGGAGCACTTTTAGCTGCTAGAGTCCCTACCCCTATAATATTTACATTCTAATATAGTTCTATTAAAGGCTTTAACCAGGTAGCACTATCAATGACACCATTATGATTTACATTCTAATATAGTTCTATTAAAGGTTATATATCCTGTCTTCATCCCAACGACTGAAGTCGATTTACATTCTAATATAGTTCTATTAAAGGCCGCTTAAAATTCCTATCAAAATACAATTCATATACATTTACATTCTAATATAGTTCTATTAAAGGGCATTTATAAGCATTACATAACCTCCTTTATTTTTAATTTACATTCTAATATAGTTCTATTAAAGGAAAAATATACGATAAGAAGAAAGAACAATTAGCTAAATTTACATTCTAATATAGTTCTATTAAAGGAGCTTTAAATAGCTTAAAATAAAAAAGACCAAAAATATTTACATTCTAATATAGTTCTATTAAAGGATTAATTTCCAAACCTTAGACGTACCACCATTCCAAATTTACATTCTAATATAGTTCTATTAAAGGTTTTCTTGTTCTAGTTTATTAACTTCTTCTTCTACAATTTACATTCTAATATAGTTCTATTAAAGGTAAAACGCTTTAAAACGACTTATAAGAGCTTTTAATAATTTACATTCTAATATAGTTCTATTAAAGGCATATTTGGTACCTTCAAATTCTTCAACTTTTTTAAAATTTACATTCTAATATAGTTCTATTAAAGGTATTCCGTTCGTGCAAAACGCCACAAAACCATCATCATTTACATTCTAATATAGTTCTATTAAAGGGTATAAATGATACTTTTAAAGGTATTTCTCAAGGGTATTTACATTCTAATATAGTTCTATTAAAGGGTATAGAAGTACTGTCTACCATAAATTTCATAGTAGTATTTACATTCTAATATAGTTCTATTAAAGGCGAAATTATGAAAAGAGTTAAAGAGTTAGAGGAAAGTATTTACATTCTAATATAGTTCTATTAAAGGTTGCCACGCTCACCATAGGACCGACAAGCCTTCTTCATTTACATTCTAATATAGTTCTATTAAAGGATAGTATTTGTATATTTGATACTCTTTATAATCCCGATTTACATTCTAATATAGTTCTATTAAAGGGCTACATCAAGCACTGCATCTATAAAACTAATCATTATTTACATTCTAATATAGTTCTATTAAAGGATCTAACATTTTGTCCACATTAATATCATAGGCATCATTTACATTCTAATATAGTTCTATTAAAGGTTTTACAAGTTTTTAGAAGTTTTTAATAGCAATTACATTTACATTCTAATATAGTTCTATTAAAGGTATAGCATCGCCTGAAAAGAGTTTTTTAATTATACATTTACATTCTAATATAGTTCTATTAAAGGTTTCTTTGCCGTTATGATTATTCTATGTTCTTCAAGATTTACATTCTAATATAGTTCTATTAAAGGTTGGTCCTCCCTCCAGGTCCTACCTCTCACACGCTTATTTACATTCTAATATAGTTCTATTAAAGGGCAGAAGATGTTTAGCGAAATTTTTGACGGGAAACCCATTTACATTCTAATATAGTTCTATTAAAGGTATTTTGACATTTGTTTATAATGTTTTTCTTCAATTATTTACATTCTAATATAGTTCTATTAAAGGGCTTCCTCTTGTATTCGTTGATTTTTCTGAATTTCATATGTTTTTTCTGTCCATCTATTTATTTTTGTATAAATAATTTTTTATATATAATTAAAAATATAAAAATTGTAACTTAAATATATTATAATCATCAAAATTGTCAATCTCCATAGGTTTATGCACTACTGCATATCGACAGAAATTAAAGCTAAAAAAAATTAGAAGTTTTATCATCTACTATTCCTAAAAATTCCTTATCAAGCCACTTATCATTCCTGCTTTTAAATACGATTAATGAATCTTTATCTTTCCTAATATATTCATTTAACTCATATTTTAACTTCATATACTCTAAGTCAGTAAGATTACCTTCAAAAACAGATTTTTGAATATGTGTAAGATATTTTTTGCATATCTTAAAAACATTTCTTAATATTTTAGCCCCTTTTTTGTCCATTATTATATCGTATATTAATATAATATACATATCATGATCACCACCAAATCTTAAATCCAGAATATTGTTTTTCACCTATAATATGTTTTATTAACTTATAACATTCCAATCTGATGAGATACCTATATGATACATCTCTTCCTAATTCTTTATGATATATTGTTTGTTTAAGCCTTTTGTCATACTCCATAAGTATTTTTTTCTTCCCAGTTTCTTTAAGATATAGATAATTTGATTCTTTTACAAAATCATCTTCTGTAATTTGATTTTTATTTAACATCGAAAAAATCATGCGATCTCCTAAAAGAGGTTTAAATATCTCTGCAATATCTAAAGACAACGAAAATCTTTTTACCCCAGGTTCATGCAAAAAACTAATTGTTGGATTTAACTGTGTTTTGTATATCTCACTTAGCACAGTAGTGTATATCAAACTGTTTATAAATGATATCAAAGAGTTTATTAAATTGTCTGGTGGTTGTTTCACTCTTTTTTCAAATTTTACATCTTGCCTAATTATATCAGTCCATGTTGAATAATATGTTTTTCTTATGTTACCTTCTATTCCCATAATTTCGTTAATACTCTTGCCATATTCTATCTTATCGCTTAAAATTTTTATCAATTTCATTGATTCATTAACATCTATTCCTCTTCCATTGTAATATCTCAAATTTCTATAAATATTATAAGATGCAGCTTTTAATATTTCTTTTGCTAATGATAATCTTTTTTCTTTGTCTGTGTAATATTTTGCTTGTTCAACTAATAAATATCCACTTATGTTTGTTTCTCTTGGATAATAACTACCGCTATAAAATCCATAGTAATTAAATATGTGTAATATAATGCCTTTTTGCGATAAAAAATTTAATAATTTTGTATTTAAACTAATTTCTCCAAATAAATATATTTCATCAGTAACTTCTGCTTTAAGATTTTTCTCATTTCCATCACAATCTTGAATTATAATATTATTATCTTTTCGTCTTAAGTTACCATCTTTAAAAATATAGAATGTCTCTCCCAACTCACATCCCCACCTATACATAACAGAATTCATAATATGCGCATTTTTTACAATAAGGTTTATTTATGTCATATGGAGGCAAAGTCGTATTTAATATATTCTCAATATCTTTTAAAACCTCCATTAATTCATTTTCTTCTTCTGTAGTTAAATATATTTCTTCTCGCTTTCTCAATAATGGATAGTCTAGAATACCCTTTTCTATATTTACTCCTTTATTTCTTAATACCCAGATATAATACTTCAGCTGCCATTTGGCAGCTTCGTCTAATTTCTTGGACTTTTTTACTTCATGAATAACTTTCCAATCTTTTAAAAAATCAACATTAATCATTTCATCTATTAATATGTGTTTTCTTTCTCGATCATAAGAAGTTTCATCTATTAATTTCCCAATACCTACTAATTCACTGGTATGTTCCATGTCCAAATTATTACTAAAAAACCACAGTTTTCGTTTACAAACAAAATAATAATATACCATGACACCAGTTATTTTTTTCATTTAATCCACCTTACTTTTACAACATTCTTTCTTCTATGTTGATATGGAATTCATCCTTTTCATCATCAGTTTTATATTCTATACCTATTTCGGAATTATATTTACAATCAAATATTTCTATTACTTCATATTTATTAATATTTATCCTCTCTATCAAATCGTTTTTAGCTCTATATAATGGTATGCTTAAAGCGAAATCATCTAATCGAATTCTTGCCTTTAATTTTTGTTTCCTCAATTCTTTTATTTCTCCAATTGACATACCTTCGTGATAATCCTTATTTATCAAATCAATACATGCATTAATTTCATCTAGATATTGTTCATAAACTGGTTTAGGAATAACTGTTTTTGATTGTATATTTCTAAATATTTTTTTTATCTCAGAACTTGACTTTTCATATGCTTCAATTAATTTAACATATTCCATAGCCTCCTTGAGTTTCTTATAGTAATCAGTTCTTTTTAGATTCTCAATAGTATATATACTATCTATAAGTTCAATTTTTTTGTTTTCAGTAAGTATTCCATCTATATCATTTAATGCTTTTTTAGAAAGCTCAAATATTTGTTCATCTATGAATTTACCAACACCACTACATTTATATTCTCCGCCGTCAAATACATAACAGTTATAACCTTCTTTGTTCCAGTCCCTATCTCTATAACACCGTCCTAGTCTCTGAAATAATCCATTTAGGTCAGAAAGTTCCGTAACAAGAATATCAAAATCAATATCTAACGATGCTTCAACTACCTGTGTAGCAACCCAAATCCCTTTACATTTACTTCCTTTATTGCCAAATTCTAAAATACTATCCTCTTTCACTTTTCTATCCTTCTTGATAAATCCACTATGGAATAAATATACATGTCCTTTAATTCTTTCATCTAATAAAAGTTCGTTATATATTGCTTGAGCTTCTTTTACAGTATTGCAAATAACTAAAACTTTATTATTATCATAGACTTTTTTGATAAAATCTGCATTTATTCTTTCATTTATAACCTTAATACTATGCCTTATTCTATCTGTTGTAAAAGGTTCAGGTTTTAAAAATTTAACATTTTCTTTTTTTAATAATTCAACAAATATTTGAGGTAACGTTGCAGTCAATACAGCAAATTTACCTCCTATTTTGCTTATATATGATAGCCCTACTATCAAATACGCCAATAGATCTGGTGAGTACATTTGTACTTCATCTATCACTACTTTAGAATAAGAAAGGGTTGCAAGTTTTATTTCAAATCCTCTATATCTATATACAAAATCAAATATTTGATCTAATGTACATATTGTAAGAGGAAGTGAGAACTGCTTTGTTTTGTTATAATATTCATCGAAATGTATTTCTCCTTCTCTATCTAAATACTCTCTTTTTATGTCTGAATGTAATAATCCTATTTTATTTTCATAGTCGTCTTTAATTATATTATCAACTATTCTTTTATACATTGCATTTATTGCTGTTTTTAATGGAAGAGTAAAGAAACCTTTATTATTACCTATCCACAAAAGTCCAGCTTCAGTTTTTCCCATTCCAGTTTGAGCAGTTATTATGAGATTATCATCTCTATGCTCTATCATATATTTCTGCAAATTATTCCAACCTGCATTAGGATTTTTTGATCTAAATTTACTTAGTAAATTATTTTCTAAATCTCTTAATAAAAAATCGTTTTTTATTTCTATATCTACATAACTGCTAGCGGCATAATCAATTTTATTTAGCAAACCCTTTATTAGAACGTATTTATAAAACAGATCATTATCATCTTCTTCATAAATCCTGTCCATAGAAAAATATCTTTTCTTTAATTTATTTACCTTCAAATTTCCTAATCTATAATATTTAAAATTTTCAGCTTCTATTTTTAATGACTCAATTTCTCTATCTAAAGTACTTTTATCAAAGTTAAAATCTCTTTCATGATGATATGCTATTGCTTGAGCAAGTAACTTTATTCTTTCTTTAGAGTACCCTTCTCTTTCCAAATCTTCAGCATTAATAAATGCCAAACTTAATATACCATGTGGTATCTCATCATTATGTCTTTTTTTCCCTTGTATTTTATCTTGGAACTTTTTATTCATTTTGCCTAAATCATGATACAAACAAGCAAGATACAATATATCCCAATCTACATGGAGATCAGGATATATTGTTCTTAGCTTGTTATAATTTTCAATTAGCCTCTCAGTATGCTCCTGAATAGTTTCTCTTGGGTTTGACTTAGCTAAATAAATATTCATCCTAATCATGCCCCCAAAATTAGGCTAGAAATAAAATATTATTGTCCTCATCTATGCATACAGTTTCTCCACTTAAAGCTGTTATACCTCTAGCATATAATACATCAATCTTATTCCATTTTCGAAAAATTCGAGGAGATTTCTCCGAACCATAATTGATTAGCTTATAATCTTTGGTAATCTTATATCTCGTCCCTCTATTTCTTATTCCTAAACCGGCTCCTTCTAAAACGATAGATTCATTTTTTACTAAATTTATCGGAATATATGCAGCTATATTTTCTTCTAGCTCTATGTCTTCTGCAAGTTGTTCTTCAAAAATATCAACGGTCTTAACTTCCTTGATAATTGCAAGATCTTCTCTTCTTCCTAATGAAGGATATTCTTTTGGATAACAGAGAGCATGTTCAATTTTACTTATTAGAGACTGATCTTTAGGAACAATGTGAATTAATAGTTCTACATCAACTAATAATTCTACTGTAGATATACCTCTGCTTACTCCAAATTCTCCTACTTTTAATTGATGTCTTTGAGGATCATATTTCATACCATTTTTAAATTCATATCTTGTATATAAATCGTTGACTTTTGAATGATATTTACCTTGAATACTAATTCCCATTTCTTTATACTCTTTAAAATCACACAAATTATGAATCATTCCAATGACAGTTGAATAAGGTGGTAAAGGATAAGTTTCTTTAAGTTGAAAACTAGTAGGCTTTTTATAGTTTGCAGTACTTTGATATAATTTTAGTCTAACAGCTTTCCTATTTTCCCTCATAATAATCTTTCACCTTACTCTTTAATCTATTAAAGAACTCAGGCATTGTTAAAGCATTCAATTTTTCTTTTATCTCTTTATCATTATCAAACTTTCCTTCTACAAGGCCACAAATGGTATCCTCTTTAATGGCTTCAAACATGACTCCTTCAATAGCTTGTACAACTAGCCTGTTATCTTTTACATCTAATACATTTTCAAATATTGGATTTTTTATATCATAAACTCCTCCTATAGCAAATATAGGCTTTAGATCCTCTCTTCTACCCCTAATATCCCTATATAAAAATGCAATTGTATCTAATAGTTTGCAAACTCTTCTAGTTTTTTCTTCATTGTCTACTTCTATATTATCAACCTCATCTATTCCTATCTGTTCTAAATCTGCAACTATTGTATACCTATAGTAAGATCTATGAATTTCAGACTGTGCTATGTTCATATTTTCATTTATCCTGTCAGCTAATCCTTTATTGGTTAAAAAGTCTAAATCACCTTTGAAAGTTTCAAGAGATATTGCATTAGATAATCTTACTTTAGCAGATCTTTTTTTACCTCCTGTATTCTTTTCAGTTTTTAAATATCCAAAGAAATCTAACTCAGGATAATTTTCTATAGTCGCATCTTTAGAAAATTGAATAACCTTTTTATCTCCACTTCCCTCTGCGTTTACAGGTGCAAAATCTTCTCCTAGTTGTTCAACGATATTATATCTTAAAGCTTGTCTTGAAATATAAGTATATTGTTCTCCTTTATCCCTAGTCATTTTCTTTAAGGATGCTACATTTCCCACACTTTCACCATAATTTGCGCTTTCAGCTTCAAATATAATTGATATTGATAATCCTTTTGGTTTTAAATTATTTTTCATTTAAAACCCCTCCATTCTCCTCATCTTTTTTCCCTTCTATTAAACCTGCTATAAAAGCATACCCAATAGTTTTAAATTTTTCCTCACTTCTTAAAGTATCCAAAAATACTTCAGGAACAGGCAATTTAGCATATAAATAACAATTAAGCAATGTATCCATAAAGCTATCCACATTATTAGTCTTTAAAGCATTGAGTAATCTATATGATATTCCACTTAGTTTATCTATAGCTCCTTTATCTCTGTATTTCTCTCTTAAATAATATCCTGAAATATTTCCTAATTTAACTATGTCTTTTTCTAAATCTGTCATATATCCCACCTCCTTAATAAATTCTGTATTAATCTTTAATATAGCTAATACATCTGATAAATTAAAATAACAGTCTCTTGGAGCAGATAATTTGTAATATAGCAATTTTTGAACTAAAGTAAACATGTTTTGACTATTAAAAAGTCTATCTATCACTAAATCATAAATATTAAAATAAGTATTAATTTCTCTAAAACCACAATGAATTAATCTATCTAGCTCTTTTTTACAATTTCTAATAACTTCTAAGGTTTTTAAAGATAATATATTGAATCTATATTTTTCATCTTCATATCTCACTACCTGAATATCTGCAAGTTCGTATTTTACTTTGTCGTTGTACTCCTCACTTATAGCATTAACTAATGCTCTATAAGTCAACTTTCTATCATCATTTAGTTCATAGATTTCCTTATAAATTTTATTGTTAATATTTATAGCATTTCTCGCACTAGAATTATCATTTATATATATACCTCTATCATAGATATAAGTAATACCAGCAGGAATGCAAGAATATACTAATTTACAAATAGGACAAATTGCTACGTCATTATCAAAATTCCATACGTGGGATGTTTTTCTACTTACATCAAATCCAGTATTATTAAGAAAACTAAGATCATTATCAAAATTTTTCATCTTTCTATCACAAGAAAAGCAATTATACTTAAACTTTGATACATCTTCTTCTAAATACTCTATAACAGGATCTACAAAATAATTCTTATAATCAATATACATGTCCTTTTGTTTTGTTTGAGGGTTTAAAAAGCAAACTCCATTCCACGCATTTTTTATGATGGTATAGATCACATTCTTTGCCCCAATATATTTTCTACTTTCATCTTGTTCCATAAATTCTATTATCTTCTTAATCAATTCAAATGCATTTTTAATATCAGGTATTACATCCCTTACTTCTTGTTTCTTTTTCAACTTAATCGTTTTAAGATTTTTTTCTAAATTTAAAATATCAGTTGAATGATTTATTAAATCATATGCTGCCTTATAACTATTACTTTTTAGATATTTCTTTAAACTATCAATGTACTCGTTTATTTCTTTAAACCTATCCTCATTAATACCATCAAAATTTGATTCCTCATAATGATCCATTACTTTTTCAAAATAAATTATTTTATTAATTGATAATATATCCTTATATTTTTCTATTAGATAACTAAAATATTTTTCTTCAAATCTTTCTAGATGTTCAGGATAGAATTCTATATAATTATCTTTCTTTACTACTTCATCTCCTGCATACTCTAAAATATTATACAATCCCACTATACCCGCATTGAATTGCCAATCTGCTAGCTCTACTCTAATTTTTTCAGACACTATCTCACCTCCTTATATCAAATCAACCATGCCAAATCCAGTGCCAGTCTGACTTCCGATCCCCCCTTTGTACAAAAAATCAAGAATGTATGGTTTGGCTTTTATTTTCAATTTACATATATTCCCTAAAACCTCAATACCATAATGTTTCACTTTTACTTCTTTATTAGTTATAACTTGGTAGTCTACCTCTTCTATATCATATTTTCTTTCTTGGCCGAAATAATTAAATAGTCGGTATCTTAAATTATTCATAAAAACTTCCTGACCTTTTTTATCATTCAAAGTATGGTACCAAGTTGTTTTATTATCACCATTGTGTTCTCGCACAGAGATAGGGCTCAAGGATCTGAATATAACTTCATTTTTCATTATGGGTTTTTCTTTAATTAAATTAATTCTATTAATTGTTAATGAATTACCTTTTATATGATATTTAATACCTTTATTATTGAGAAAAGAATTATAAAACATGATTCCATCTTTCATGTCATAAGCAGAAAAATTTAAAATAATCTTTTTGCTTGGTATAAGTATGCTTTCCCTTAGAAATTCACATTTTCCCATATAAACTGCAAATGTATAGCTTTTCATTTTATTAGAATTTTTTTCAAACAATTCATAATAATAGTTTTCATCATACGAACTATAGTTGTGTTTTAACAATGAAAGAATCATTCTATTCTTATCTTTAGGTATTTTTTCACTGTCTAAAAGCAACTCTACGCTAAATCTCATTAACTCACCTCCTTATTTTCCATTATAATTGTGTTTTGTTAGATAACCTTATTTGTATTATAAATTGAATATATTGTATTGTCAAACATTTTTTTCTTGTTTATTTTTCACTTTAATTCTTGTATAATATTTAATGCATTTAATTTAATAGAACCAACTGAATGGAATGTAAATTTATAATTGTGTTTTGTTAGAAATTTATTTAATAGAACTAAATTAGAAAAGATTCTGTTAATATTAACTATACCAAATAAATAAGAAATATTTAGTGTAAATAAACAAAAAGGCAAAAATATTGCCTTTTTATCTATATAATTTCATTATCGCTTTTATTTCATCTAATATATCATTTTTTAATTTTTGTGGTTCTATTACTTCCACAAAACTACCCATACTTAAAATCCAAGACTTTATTTCCTTATATCCTTTCATTCTAGCTTTAAATATTATAGTATTTTCATCTATTTCCTCAATAGAATATTCAACAGCATATTGTCTTTCCTTTACTATCTCACTCATTGGATAATGTATCTTTAATGTTACATCGATTGGTTGATCATTAACTACACCAAAGGATTTACTCATAACTTCTCTTATGTCATATTTGACATTAATACAGAATTTTTTATCAAGTATTTCATATTCTTTTATTCTAGTTAACTTAAAAAATCTAACATCTTTTCTTAATTCACAATATCCATAAAAATATGTAGAACCTTCGTAATCAAAAATTCCATATGGATGAACCACTCTTACTTTTGTACTCTTTTTATTTTCACCTAAAGAAGTATACCTCATCTTTATTTTCTTCTTGTTCATTATGGCTTTATTGATGTCTTGCCATATTCTTTTTTCCTTTTCACTTATGTTTTTATGTTTAAATGATGATTTGCTATAATATGATGTAAAATCAAACTCCTTTGCTGCATTAAGTATTTTACTGGAAAACAATTCAAAATCTACGGAATACGGATAATTACCATTCTTTATAACTTGTGTAGCCATTTTTAATGCTTCTAATTCATTTTTGCGAAATTCTATACCTTTTAATTCAAAAGTATTTTCCAAATAATATCCTCCGCTTCTACCTCGTTTTGAACCAATATATATACCAGCCTTTTCTAAATCATTTTTATACTCTTGTATCATTCTTGGAGACACTTCTAATATTTCAGCTAATTCTTCAGCTTTTACAATTTCTCTTGTCTGAAGAATCATATACATTTTAAGAGCATTTGAAACTCTCGACACCTTTCATCCTCCTAATACAAACAATTAAAAGGATTTACTTATACCTTCTACACCTCCTACCAAATCTCCTCCTACAGTCCTAAATTTTTTTAAGATTTTTTCTTTTTTACCTCTAAACCTGTAGTATTCATTTACAACCCCATCCAAATCATGTAAACTATTTATATACTCAATATACATAAACTGCGAGGTGATATTTTGGATAGCTTCAACGTTCTGTTGGATAAATATGCCGACCTATGTGTTAGGGTAGGCATCAATATTCAAAAAGATCAGCCTTTAGTAATAAGTGCCCCTGTTGAGGGAGTTGAATTTGTAAGGCTGTTAGCTAAACATGCCTATGAAGCTGGTGCAAAGGAAGTATTTGTTAACTGGAACGACGGAGATTTAACTAGAATGAAATTTGAGTATGCTCCCATGGAAGTGTTTGAAAACTTCCCAAAATGGTATGCAGATTGTATGGAAGACTATGCTGAAAAAGGAGCTGGATTTATTTCCATTTCAGCTCAAGATCCATATTTGCTTAAGGGTATAGATCCAAAGAAGATTGCTGCCAACAACAAATCCTCATCCATAGGATTGAAAAAGTTTAGAGAATACACCATGAACGACATTAACGCCTGGTGCGTTATATCAATTCCTACAAAGAAATGGGCAATAAGAGTTTTCCCTGATGTTAATGAAGAAGAAGCAGTAGAAAAGCTATGGGATGCAATATTTAAAGCCTTACGCATATATGAAGAAGACCCAGTGGAAGCCTGGAAAAAACACTTGGACAATATTGAAAGCAAAGTTAAATTCCTAAATGAAAAGAGCTTCAAGAAATTATATTATAAGTCATCCAACGGAACTGATTTAGAAGTAGAGCTACCAGAAGGGCACATTTGGGCTGGAGGAGGCGGCAAAAACTCAAAAGGCGTATACTTTGTAGCTAATATGCCTACAGAAGAAGTATTCACAATGCCTCATAAATACGGAGTAAACGGTGTAGTTTACAGCACTAAACCTCTTAACTATGGAGGCAATTTGATTAACAACTTCAGCCTGACCTTTAAAGATGGAAAAGTAGTTGACTTTACAGCAGAGGAAGGCTATGAAGTATTGAAAGACCTATTGGATTTAGATGAAGGTGCAAAAAGATTAGGAGAGGTTGCATTAGTCCCATATGATTCACCAATTTCTAAGTCTAACATCATATTTTACAATACTCTATTTGATGAAAATGCTTCCTGCCACTTTGCACTAGGAAAAGCTTATCCTACAAACTTAAAAGGTGGCCCTGACATGAATGAAGAAGAACTAGACAAAGCTGGAGTAAACGATTCTTTAACCCATGTAGATTTCATGGTAGGAACAGAGGACCTAAATATAGTTGGAGAAACAAAAGAAGGAGAAAAAGTTCAAATATTTGAAAATGGCAATTGGGCTTTTTAAACATAAATAGTGGAGAGATCCTCTCCACTATTTTAACTTTAAAGATTGAGTCTTTCTTAAAGCCTCGTATAGTATTACAGCAGTAATGGCTCCAAACAGCCCCTGAGCTATATTCCCAGGGATGGATGCTATTGCACCTTTTCCATACATGAATATTTCTGGTATAAAGTATCCAAAGGCCATAAATATGCCGCCAGCTCCTGTAGCTACTATTGGTCTTTTACTCCCTATATTTGTTTCAAGTATCCTTCCTGTAATATATCCTTCTAAGCCTTTAACCACTAAAGTTATTGGTACATAATGAGTGTATCCTAAAAGCAGATCTGCCATGGCAGATCCTACTCCACCTACTATAAGTCCAGCTTTTTTCCCCATAGTTAAAGCAGCTATAAAAACAACCATATCACCTAGATTAAGATATCCATTAGTCCCTACGGTAGGTATTTGAATAACCATAGTCATTACTGTAGTCAATGCTATTAGTACCGAATACCTTATTAAGACTTTTAGATTTGACCTTTCCATAGATATCCCCCCTGCTGCAATATGTATCGGTACAGTTACACAATTTATACAAAGTGTATCTATTATTATAATAACACTATCATAACAGTTCTTCAATATATTTTCGTACACAAAAATAAATAATAATTCCCCTAAACAAAAAAAGTGGGAGATTTTCTTCCCACTTAATATACTCCTTTTTTATTGAAAAATTCCTTATATTCCATATCTGTTCTCAATATATGTTGCTCTATCCAATTTGCTATAAACATTATTAAATCCAAACCCACTTTTCTCTGATCTTCATCTATTGCATCTTCATCTAGGGAATTTATTTTGGCTATAAATGAATCGTGCTGGTGCTTGTGTTCTTCATATTTAGGGTAGCCATGTTCAAGCATTAATTTCTCTTCTGTTTCAAAATGATATTTTGCATAGTTTCTTAGTTTATTTAAGGCTTGCATTATTTCGTCAAATCTATCTATATCGTCTTTCATGGATATTAGATCATAGACGAAGTTGCCAATGTTGAATATCTCCTTATGCTGCTCGTCCAACTTTTTAACATTCACACTGAAATTTTCTTTCCATTTAAACATAAATTTCCTCCCCATACCAATATTTTTATGGTACTTTATCACATAATATATTATACTATACTTATATCCAAGGAATGAAAATTAACTCAATAAATGGATAAAATAAAATTACATATTTCATGTTATCAGCATGAAGCAAAAGGAGGAATAACAATATGGAAGAAAGGTACGTTCCAGAGGTAAAATCTTTTTTAAGATCCAGAATTATAGAGGTACCTTCTGTAATATATAAGGCTACTGGAATAAAGGTATTAGGTACAAGGATAAAATCCTTGCTTTTTTCAACTGATGTAGCAATTATCAAAAACACCAATGCTAATTCTATCATAGCTGTATATCCCTTTACTCCCCAACTGTCCATTACTCAAGCTATTCTAGAAGTTGCACCTGTCCCAGTCTTCGTGGGAGTAGGTGGAGGGCTTACTACAGGAACTAGATCTGTAAATATTGCCCTACAAGCAGAGCTTATGGGAGCTTATGGAGTAGTAGTAAATGCACCAACTCCTAATGAAGTAATTAGGCAAATATACGAGACTATAGACATACCAATTATAGCAACTGTAGTATCAGAAAATGATGACTATAGAGGAAAGCTTGAGGCAGGAGCGAGAATTTTAAACGTCTCCGGAGGCCCAAAGACTGCAGAGCTAGTTAGAAAGATAAGAAATGAATTTGGTAAAGAATTACCAATAATCGCCACTGGAGGGCCAACAGATGAAAGCATCCTTAAGACCATAGAAGCAGGCGCTAATGCCATAACTTATACACCTCCTTCCACTGGAGAAATATTCTCAGAAATAATGGACAGATACAGACAAAATAAATAATTAAAATATAATCACCTTTTTGCTATGTGAACATATAATGATATTATATAAACTGGCAAAAAGGTGGTTATATGTTTAGAAAATACATACATGGATTAAACACCCTTGTTCCTTTAGGAAATGGTAATAAAGTTCCATATATAAATTTCGATAACGCTGCCACTACCCCTCCCTTAACATCTGTTTTAGATAAGGTTGTAGGATTTTCCTATTTCTATTCTTCTATTCACAGAGGCACAGGATACAAATCCATAGTATCCTCCCTATTTTATGATAGATCCAGAAATATAGTATTGGATTTTGTCAATGCCGACCCAAAATACTATACAGCTATCTTTGTAAAAAATACAACAGAAGCTATAAACAAGCTTTCCTACAGGCTAAAAAACTGGATAAAAGATGGCATAGTCTTATCCACCTATATGGAACATCATTCCAATGATTTACCCTGGAGAACTAAGTACAACGTAGACTATGTAAATATTGATGAAAAAGGAAGGCTGTCCTTAGATCATCTAGAATATCTGTTAAAAAAGTATAAGGGTAAGGTAAGGCTGGTGGCTGTAACTGGGGCTTCCAATGTAACTGGATATGTAAATCCTATCCACGAAATAGCCAAACTTGCCCATGAATATGGAAGCAAAATATTGGTGGATGGAGCCCAGCTAGTACCTCACCACCCTGTGGATATGAAGCCAGTAGATGATCCTGAACACATTGACTTTTTATGTTTCTCGGCTCACAAGATGTATGCTCCCTTTGGAATAGGTGTATTAATTGCTCCAAAGGATACTTTTATAGAAGGCTTTTCAGATGTAGTAGGCGGCGGTACGGTAGACCTTGTAACCCCTAGGGAGGTCATTTGGGCTCCTCCTCCTGAAAAAGAAGAAGGTGGAACTCCAAATCTCCTTGGAGTAGTAGCCTTAGTTGAGAGCATAAAAACATTAAAAAAACTGGGCATGAAAAGAATATCAGATTATGAAAGGGCCCTAACCAAGTATACACTAGAAAGGTTGAAAACTGTCCCAAACATAGTAATCTACGATGATGGGGACGTAAGCAGGAAGGTATCCATCATATCTTTTAACATCGAAGGCCTATATCACGGAACAGTAGCAACTGTTCTTTCTGTTGAAGGTGGAATAGGAGTAAGAAATGGTTGCTTCTGCGCTCAACCTTATATTCAAAAATTGCTTAAAGTATCCGAGAAACAGATAGAAAGGTACAAAAAAGACAGCAATCTTTCAAGGCCTGGAACCGTTAGAATAAGTTATGGAATGTATAATGATTTCAAAGAAATAAATATATTAGTTGAGCTTTTACATCACATTGGAAAAAATATAGATTTCTATAACAGAAAGTATAAAATCCCCCCTCCTTACCAAGACTAACAGTAAGGAGGGTTTTTTATGGATAAAAGGTTAAACATATTGATGTTTAGCGGAGAATACGACAAGGCATTAGCTGCTTTCATTTTAGCCAATACTGCAAAAGATATGGGTATGGATGTTTCCATTTTTTTTGCCTTCTGGGGTCTGCTCCTTATCAGGGACCCTAACAAAATGCCTGAAGAGGACAAAACTGCCTATGAGAAGATGTTTGCTAATATGACTCCAAAGTACTTGGAAGACCTTCCACTATCCAAGATGAACTTTGCTGGCATGGGTAAGAAGATGCTAAAGGAGATGATGAAGGATAAGGAGGCACCTACTCTTACTGATTTTCTAAACGCAGCCATCAACAAGGGAATTAAAATGCAGGCTTGTAAATTATCCTGTGAAATAATGGGCTTCAAACAGGAAGAGCTGTTGGATAATGTAGAGATAGCCACTGCAGAAGATTACCTAAAGGATGCATTAACTTCTAATATTCAGCTATTTATCTAAATGAGTCCATGGGTGGCTCATTTTTTTCCTTTATTTACAAAATATTTTGATATATACTAATATAAAAAGACCGATAAGGAGAGATCAGGGTGGATATATTGGAATGTATGAAATCCTTAAAAGAAGTATTTTGGCTAAATGATAATTATAAAAGCTTTGACCAAGTATCAGGCAATCTGCCTATATCCTATGAAGACGTACTAGATGCAGAAAGAAGGCTTAAAAGGTTTGCTCCATACATAGCAAAAGTTTTCCCTGAAACAAAGGATGGTATCATTGAATCTCCCATATCCTTAATAGATAACATGAAAATAAAAATGGAGAAGGATTTTGGAACAAGCATCTATGGTAAATTATTAGTTAAAAGGGATGATTCCCTCCCAATTGCAGGATCCATTAAAGCAAGGGGAGGAATATATGAAGTGCTGAAGCATGCTGAAACTTTGGCAATAGAAAATGGCTTATTATCTGAAGAAGACGACTACTCCATTTTAGCGGAGGATAGATTCAAGAAGTTTTTCTCCCAGTATACAGTTCAGGTAGGAAGCACAGGCAATTTAGGGCTAAGCATTGGAATAATGAGTGCAAAATTAGGCTTTAAAGTAAAAGTCCATATGTCCAATGACGCAAAGCAGTGGAAAAAGGACCTTTTAAGGGAAAAGGGTGTAGAGGTAATAGAGTATTCTTCTGATTACTCTAAAGCTGTAGAAGAAGGCAGAAGACTTTCCATGAATGATCCAATGAGCTACTTTGTAGATGATGAAAACTCAAAAGATCTATTTTTAGGATATGCAGTAGCAGGAATAAGGGTTAAAAAACAGCTAGAGGAAATGAACATTCCCGTTGACGATGATCATCCTCTGTTCGTATACCTTCCCTGTGGAGTTGGTGGAGGCCCTGGAGGAGTGGCCTATGGGCTTAAGCTCATGTTTAAGGACAATGTTCACTGCTTCTTTGCTGAACCTACCCATTCTCCAGCAATGCTATTAGGCCTTATTACAGGGCTACATGACAAGATTTCTGTTCAGGATATTGGCATAGATAATAAGACGGAAGCAGATGGCTTAGCTGTAGGACGTCCTTCTTCCTTTGTAGGCAGGATTATGGACAAGCTTCTCAGCGGGGAATTCACCATCGAAGACAGCAGATTGTATAAATTTTTAGTAGACCTAGCAGATGAAGAGAATATATATTTGGAACCCTCTGCCTTAGCAGGATTCTTAGGTCCAGTTCTAATATCCGGGGAAAAAGGAAGAGAATATTTACAAAGGCACAATATATATGATAAAAAGGACAACATAACTCACATGTGCTGGGCTACAGGAGGAAGCTTAGTTCCGGCAAGCGTCATGGAGGAATACTATAAAAGAGCTTCTCAATTTTAAAGTTGAGAAGCTCTTTTATTCTTTCTAAAATTCTTTTTTCACATATATCTTTTTAGAGATCTGTAAGGATAAATAATAGATTATAAGGGATATGCCCAGAAGATATAGATTTATCTTATCGAGATCTATATGGGCCAATATCTCTAGTAATTTCCTTTGGTCTAAAGTTTTTAATGCCTTCACCAATAAGTTTGGCCCTATCACCAATAACAGCCATAATATGGTATTAAAGGTTCTTAACCCTTCTCCTACTTTAAAGTAAATAGGGTAATATATGGAATAGAATAGGAGCAATACATTTGCTGCGATGATAACAGTGTGTATATTTGCACTTGCTCTCCCATCTATATTTAAAATCATAGGCAGAACATTTGTAAGGGCTACTATTACTGCAGAGGATATTAGTATAAAAATTATAAGGGTTATATATTTGCTCCGTACAATGTTCCTCCTATCTAAAGGAAAGCTGTTTAGAATTACTTCACTTTTATATTTATCATCAAATCCATTGACATATATGACTACAACAAATGTAAATATTATGATGCTTAACACATATATAATGTTTCCTACCAAAAGATCTTTGCTGAGCAAGCCATTTACAGAGATAAACAAAACATAAATTACAGCAATTAAATTAATTTTAATAGACAATTTAAGATCCTTCTTTATCAGGCCTATCATAGAATCACCTCTAAATATCCCTGTTCTTGTATACCTGCATAGACACCATCAAGGATAAAATATACACTATCAACGCTATGGCCATAATTTGTCCCCATTGCAACTTACCTAAATATTTCATTATTCCCTTGTCTCCCGTAAATGAAGCATTACTTACAGCGGTAAAAAAGAACACGAATAGGAATATCTGTACTATTTTTGCTATTTTGGGCTCAAACCTAAAGTATACTGGATAAACTATGGATGTTAATATCATGACCACAGGAAGAGCATTTATTATCTGTTTTAGATTAAAATAATCCACAGAAGCAAAATTTAAAGCGTTAATTATCCACAAATAAACCCCAACATACACAACTGTTGCTAAAAAATATACGAATGTGGATAGATACTTGTATAAAACCGTTTCTCTTCTGCTGATAGGAAGGGAGCTCATAATATATTTTGATTTACCAGTTATGTCATAGGAAAAAGACATTGTGCTTATTAAATAAGTGTAAAATACGATTATAGCAAAGTATAGTATTTCTGGTACAAAGGAATCTACAATTGTTATTAAGAGAGGTATATAAAATATCAGCAATATGATTGTCTGTTTGCTGGATATCATCAACAGAAAATCCCTTTTGAGTATTCCTAACATGCTTTTACCTCCTTACGGTATAGACCATTATATCTTCCAGTGAGGCCTTTTCCATTAACACTTTATCTCCAAAGAGGTTTCTTATCTTATTCACATTATCAGTTAAGGCTTCAAAGCCTACTCTGGTTTCTCTAAGGCCTATGAATTCCTTTCTTATATTTTCATTTAGTATATCTAGGCCTCCTTTTACTATGGCATAGTTTTCTAATATGTCATCCTTTGCTTGAGAAAAAACTATTTTACCTTTATTTATAAAGGTTATATAGTCTGCAACCTTCTCTAGATCGGTAGTTATATGGGTGGAGAAGAATATGCTTTTCGTATCATCTTGAATGACGCTGTATAGAATATCCAGTATCTCTCTTCTAAAAACAGGGTCTAAACCAGAGGTTGGCTCATCCATTATTATAAGGTCTGCATTGTGAGATAAAGCCACTGCCAAAGAAAATTTCATCTTCATTCCCTTGGATAGGGTTTTGATTTTAGCTTTTGGATTTAAATCGAATTCCTTAATATACTGATAAAATTTATCATCATCCCAATGTGAATAGAAGGAAGCTACTATGTTTTTCATGCTGTTGATTGTCAAATCTTCATAGTAGTAGTTTTCATCGTATACAAAGCCAATTCTGTTTTTTACCTCTTTTTCGTATTTTATGTGGTCTTTCCCAAATATCTTTATTTCTCCACCGTCTTTTTTTAATAAATTCATTATGAGCTTAATTGTAGTGCTTTTTCCTGCTCCATTGGGCCCTATAAATCCCATAATGTAGCCTGGTTCCAGCTTAAAACTTATATTATCTAAAATGAAATTCTTAAATTCTTTTCGTAAATTGTTAACTTCTAAAATGTATTCCATAACTACACCTCCTCAAATAAAATCTTTAACATCTCTTCTATTTCCTTGTAGGTTATCCCTAAAGCTTTGCTTTCCTCAACTATTTCAGCAAGCTTTGCTTCAATTAAGCTTAACTTCTTCTCCCTTATAAGTTCCTTGTTTTGCCCTGCTACATAAGAGCCTTTTCCCTGAACTGTTTCAATAAATCCTTCCTTCTCCAATTCCTCATAAGCTCTTTTAGTAGTGATAACTGATATTTGTAGATCTCTTGCTAATCCTCTTATGGAAGGTAAAAGATCCCCTTCCTTAAGCTCACCCTTTAGAATTGCCCCTTTTATCTGCTTCGTTATCTGCTCATATATGGGTTCATCAGAGGAATTACTTATTATGATATTCATATAAATCCTCCTACCTTTGAATCATTTTGATGTAGTGTGTATTGTGTTTATTTTGTATATACTGTTTATATTGTATATTTACAGTATATACTCATTTTATCTTTTTGTCAACAGCATTTTTGTTGACAATAATAGTTTCTCTTAATATAATTCCAATATATTAAGGAGGGAGACAGAATGAAGTTATCTATAAGAGAAATGGTAATAGTATCCTTATTTACATCATTAACTGCTATTGGTGCTTTTTTGAGCATTCCCATTGGTGAAGTTTCTATTACTCTACAGAGCATGTTTACCTTGCTATCTGGACTTCTTTTAGGCCCTAAACTGGGATGCATATCCCAAGGATTGTATGTATTATTAGGCCTTATTGGAATAAGGATATTTGCAAACTTTTCTGGAGGACCTCAGCATATTTTTAAGCCCAGCTTTGGCTTCTTAGTAGGATTCATATTTGCCTCTTATGTGGTTGGGAAGCTAACATACAAAAGACAATCTTTAAGTTTTAAAAGGATATTTTTATCCACTCTCTTTGGTACTTTTATCATATACCTTTTTGGAGTTCCCTATATGTATTTTGTTCTAAACCATATAATGGGTAAGGGAATGAACTTTTTAACAGTCTTAAAAATTGGGTGTTTAATATTCATTCCTGGGGATCTGATTAAAGCAGTGGTAGCCTCCTTTGTTGCCCATAAACTAGCTAATAGAATATGATATAATATTGACCAAAGGAGGGGTACTATGATAAGCGTTACTGGTAGCCAAATGAAAGCAATAGACAACTATTGCATAGAGAAGTTAGGAATTCCTGGTATAGTTCTCATGGAAAATGCAGCACTGAAAGTAATTAAAAATATTGATTTAAATAGGTTTAACTCTTTTACTATAGTATGCGGTGTTGGAAACAACGGAGGAGATGGACTAGCAGTTGCAAGACATCTATATGTACTAGGCAAAAAGGTCAAAGTTTTCATTATAGGTAACTTAAATAAGGGAAGTGAAGATTTTAATACCAACTACAATATACTTAATAATCTAGGTTTAGATCTTATACATGTGGATTCCCAAGAAACATTAGAAACGCTAAACAGCTCCTTAAAGTCTTCAGATATGACCATAGATGCCATATTTGGAACAGGCCTTTCAAGAGAAGTGGAAGGTTTATACAGGGATGTGATTTCTTCTATTAATGCTTACAGCAATTACATACTATCCATAGATATACCCTCTGGAATGAACTCTGATACAGGAGAAATCCTTGGAATTGCAGTTAAAGCTGATATAACTGTTACCATGCAGCTCATGAAGAAGGGGCTTGTTGGCAATTCCAGTGAAGCAGGCCAAGTAATTGTGGAACCAATAGGAATGCCCAAAATAGCCATTGATAGTGTCTTGAATATAGAATAACCCCAGCATAGTAGCTGGGGTTATATATATCCTTCCCTTCCCCTTACGGATACTTCTCCGGAAAGGATTTTTTCTTTTTTACCATCTTCATATTGGACTAACAAATGTCCCTCATCATCTATATCCAATACCTTAGCTAAAGTTTCTGTATTTCCTCTAAGGATTCTCACTTCTTTGCCAATTAAAATTGATCTTTCCTTGCATATCCTAATGGTTTCATCTAAAGAACCCTTTTCTTTAAAGGGTATATAGAGCTTTTCTATGTGGTTTAATACCTTGGCTAATAGAATGCTTCTATCTATCTCTTTCCCCGCTATTATCCTTAGAGATGTGGCCTTTTTTATCAGTTCATCATCAAAATCCTCTTCCTCTAGGTTCACATTTATCCCAATTCCCATTATTACGTATTTTACCCTATCCTTTTCACAGCCCATCTCCGTAAGGATTCCACATACCTTCTTGCCTTCAACTATAATATCATTAGGCCACTTTATGTAGGACTTAATCCCTATTTCTTTTAATGCTTCACTTATCGCTGCTGCCCCTATTAATGTGATTTTGTATACCTTATCTGGCTTTAAGTCAGGCTTTAGTATGATGCTAAACCACAATCCTTTTCCCTTTGGAGATATCCATCTTCTGCTTAGCCTTCCTTTCCCTTGGATTTGCTCTTCAGCTATCACAAGGGTGCCTTCTTGCCTTTCATCAGCAATCTCTTTGCCCCTATTATTTGTTGAGGAAATGCTATCGTAGTATTCTATGGATCTACCTATGAACTCTGTAATTAGATGCTTATCTAGACTCCCCTTATCAAGCACAAAATCACATCCCATTTTGACTAATTTACTATATCATTACAATTAATAATAACTTATAATATTATTACATATACTGAAAAATAATTAAAGCCTTGTTTATCAAAAATCTTAATGGAGGTGAAGGAAATAAAAAGGTCTTTTAAATTCATAATAAGTTTTATTTTGGCAGTTTCAATATTGATATTCCCTCTGGATGTTAGGGCAGATGACAGTCTGACTATTCCCCGTTGGCTAGTAAACTCAGAAGTCCTAGAAAATGGTGATCTAAAAGTAGTTGAGGATATTACCTTCAAGTTCAATGATAAGTATAACGGAGTATTTAGGGAAATCATTCTTGATGGTACTGATGGTATAAACAATATTAAGATTTCACAATTGGATAGAGGAAATGAAATCCCTTATATTCAAGTAGAGGATGCAAAAAAAGGAGATAATCAAGTATTCAAAGTAAATAATGAGGGAAAAAGCATCGTACTTCAGATATTTTCACCTTCAGAAGATGAAATAAAAACTTTTAGAATTGAATATACCGTAAAAAATGTTGCCACAAAGTATGCTGATACAGGAGAGCTCTACTATAAATTCCTCGGTGATGAAAATGAAACTCCTATAGACTTTTTTGGAATAAATATTAAAATGCCTGGAAAAATCACCGACAAGGTGAAGATATTCGCCCATGGTCCTACCAATGGAAAAATAAACTTCAGCGGTGACAATATGGTTAGGGCAGAAGTAGAAAAAGTCCCAAAAAATACCTTTGTGGAAGTGAGAATACTTTTCCCAACGGATTTCATCCCAAATTCAACTAATATAGTGAATAGAAATGCCTATGACGACATAATAGAGGAAGAGCTGTCCTATATACAGGAACTAAAGGAAAGAGAAATAAGAAGGGAAAAAAGGAAGAGAGTATATAATAATGTATCCATCGCTTATTCAGGAGTTCTTATAGTAGCTCTTGCTGTAGCTTATAGTAAGCTGCGAAGAAAAGAGAATATATATGAACTTCCCTATATCAAATCCAATGCTGATGATTCTCCTGCCCTAGTTAGCTTATTAGTAAGAGGTCACATATCCATCCAAGCACTGATGGCTACCATATTTGACCTGGCTAGAAGAGGATTCATATCAATAGAAGAAGATAATGAGAAGAAAATTGATAGCTTCAGATTGGTGAGATTGGATAAGAAGGAAGACAGCCTTTCAAACCATGAAAAGTTATTGCTTGAGTGGTTGTTCGATAAGACGGGAGATGGAAAAACCGTAAGCTCTACGGATATAAAATATTATGGTAAATTGCAACAAGGTGAATTTTATAATTACTATAATTCATGGACTAAGGCTATAAAGGAAGAAGCCAAGGAAAAAGGATATTATGATGAGAAGGCTAAATCTTTTGGTATAGCTCTAGTAATTCTAGCCACTATCTCCTTACTAGTCTCATTTTTCTCCATGGCTTTTAAAGCTGTATTTGGAGGTTTATTGTTGATAATCTCAATTGTGGCACTAATATATGGGGTTTCAATGTTTTGGAGAAAATCCGATTATGGATATGCTCAAATTAAAAAATGGAGAAATTTCATGAAAGAGTTGAGAAAAAGCAGCAAGTCGCTAAATATAGAGGATTTAACCCTATCACTGGATAGAGCTTTAATATACGGATTAGCCTTAGGTATAGGCTTTGATAGCCTCAACAGATTTGAACCCCTTGTTTATAATAGCCACTCGCCAAGCTATTGGCCCTATTGGTTCTTCTTAAGCAATTCTAAAGGAGAAAATGTATTTGAAAACAGCTTGAATAAATCCTTTGGCCACACAAGCTCTTCTACTGGTTCAGGAGGAGGATTCTCCTCCGGCGGCGGTGGTGGAGCTGGCGGCGGAGGAGCTGGAGGGTTCTAATCTAACCAAACAAGGATTGGATTTATTAATCCAATCCTTGTAATAGATCTTTTAGCTGCCCTTTTATCCTATAGGGAACTTTTTTTAGCTGTTGTATATCTTTGCTTCCTGTAAGGAGCATAAGCATTCTTAACTTATACGCTAAATCTTCCATGTACTTATAGGCCTTATCATATCCATCTTCTAGCAGTATTCTCAATATGACTCCACCAATGGCTACCATATCTGCTCCTACTATGAGGGCTTTAAACACATCCAGGCTATTTTGTATGCCTCCACTTGCTATAATATGTAAATTGCTGCTAACCCTTCTACACTCCATTAGGCTTAAGGCTGTTGGTATACCCCAGGAATAAATATCTGTAAAATCCATATTGTCATTTCTTCTGCATTCAATTTCAATAAAGTTGGTACCACCTTTTCCTGAAATATCAATGTACCTTACTCCTATGTCGTACAACCTCTTTGCCACATCCTTTGACATGCCAAAGCCTACTTCTTTCACAATTACAGGCTTATGAACTTTATTCACTATGTTTTCAATATTTTTTAGGATGCCTTTAAAATGCCTATCGCCCTCTTTCATTGCCAGCTCTTGAGCAGGATTCAGATGAAGCTGAATTCCATCTGCATCTATTATCTCCATTGCCAGCTTAACATCCTCTACGGAAGCATTGGCACTCAAGTTAGACAGTATTACTCCATCTTCTCCCATTATATCCCTTACTACCCTGAAGGATTCATGGCTTTCCTCATCCCTTAGGGCTATAGTTTGAGAGCCAACTGCCATGGGGATGTTAAAGGCTTTCGCTATTTTTGACAAGCTTCTATTTATTTCCCGGGAAAATTGAGTACCCCCTGTTATAGCATTTATCATCAAAGGATAGCTAATAGCTTTTCCCAGGAAATTTGTCTCTGTAGAGATTTCCTCAAAATCAAGCTCTGGCAGAGCATTGTGCTCTATAAAAATATCATCAAATAAAGTCGAATTCTTATAAGTAGATTTCAAATATTCATCAATATGCTGTTTTTTTCTATCTCTTCTTATGCCTTCAGTCATATTATCACTTCTCTATCTATTTTAGTACAAAGTTTCCAAACATCTCTTTTACCAATTGCCTTGTCTGTTCTTCATAGGGTATGAAATACGATTGTCCATTTATAGTAGGAGTTTCCCCTTCCAATCTTGCAACTTTCATATTGTCCATGCTAATGTTGTCAAGAGTAGGTATGGCTTTTAATGCTGCAGTTATTGGAATATTGGTATCCACGTATTCAAAGTATGTCTTTATAATTGTAGGAATCTTGGTAATGTTTCTAGGCCTTAGAGCTTGCTTTATAAATTCTCTCAAAAAATACTGCTGGGCTTCTACCCTTTGCAAATCTCCTTCAGGATAAGATCTAAATCTCAAAAACTGTAAAGCTTTCTCCCCATTTAAGGTCTGTAATCCAGGCTGCAAATCAATTATCAAAGGAGGCTTTGCTGCAAGATCCTTGTATCTCATCCTTCTTGGTACATCTATCTCCACTCCACCTATGGCATCCACTATTTCCTTTACAGCTTGATAGTCAACGGTTACATAGTATTCAAGGTCTACACCCAACAAATCCTTTACAGTCTGAACTAACAGTTTAGGTCCACCATAGGCATAAGCGTGGTTTATCTTTTCAGGTTTTCTTTTGCCTCTTATATTGGTCCTTGTATCCCTAGGTATAGACAGCATAGTAATCTCACCAGTTTCGTAGTTGAATTGGCATAGAATAATGGTGTCTGATCTCATACCTGTATTCTTATACCCGTTTTTGTCCTCTTTAATTTGTTTTACCTTTTTTATGCCGCCAACACCTTGCATATCATCTATGCCTATTAGTAGGAACAATATCTCCCCTTTTGTTTCTTCTTCCTCATCCTTGTTGTTTTCACCACCTATATTATCTTCTTTAGTTTCTTGCCAAAAACTAAAGCGCCCTTTTATCCCATAATATCCTAAGATACCATATAGGGATGAAAATACAATAAAGGATATGAAAAATGCAGCCCAAAATTTTCTTTTCATTGCTACCTCCTAGTTTAGCACCTGCAATTAAAATAATACTAAATCTATATAGGAATTTCAATTAAAATACAGTTACAATTGGCTTACTTCACAGAGACATAAGGATTTCCTTCTATATAGAACCTATAGGGAAAGTCCTTAGCTTCCTCCGCATAATCTATACCTATTCTTGTTGTTTCAATAATATTAAAGTTTTCCCTATTTCCTTCTTCTAAATACAATATATTTCCACACAAGTCCATACCGTTATGCTCCTCTTTGGTAATATTAAATGCCAAACATAACTTTCCAGGCCCGTTGGTTAGGTTTTTCTTTTGATGCTGATTGAGGTCCTCATAAGGCTTTTTGAACCTGTTAATAGCCATTAAATCTATATTTTCAATAGGCTCCACTGCCCTTATAAGCACCGCTTCCGGTATACCTTCCTTTTGAGTTACTATATTTAGACAATAATACATTCCATATATGAAATACACATAGGCTACTCCTGGTGGTCCATACATGGTCTCCACTCTTTTAGTTTTTCTTCCTCCATAAGAATGGGCTGCTTTATCATTTATCCCTAAATAAGCTTCCGTCTCCACTATTTTCCCTTTTAGTAGCTTCCCTTTATAATTATGTACTAATATCTTTCCAAGAAGTTCTTTAGCAACAGTAATAGTATCCCTGCTGTAAAATTCCCTTTGAAGCTTCACTCCTATTCTCCTTTCATCATCTTTGTTTAACCATCATGAATTTTTAATTCAATTATATTATAATTCCCCATAATAAAAAAAAGCATAGTCCAAAATTTTGGGACTATGCTACCGTATTCTTATTTAATATTTTCCAAAGCTGCAATAGCATTGCTGTAGATTTCTGGGACATGTGATAATACATTTTCATCAATTGTGTTTTCGTTTTTCTGTATTATCTCAATGTATTTGGATATGATCTTTGAGGTTATTAGCTTCTTTGTTGAGCTAAGCTTTAAATAGCTTGACATTACCTCGTCTTTTATCTTGCCTGTTTCAACATCAAATATTGGTGAATTAGTTGATCCCTCTAAGTACAGTTTTAAACATTCTCCATAGCATCTTAGCACATCCTGCAACTTTACCCCATTAGGATACTTGGATACATAGTTTTCTATCGCTATCAACCTTTGGGCTAATTCCTCATATGAAACAGTCATTTCCCCATCGATTACTTTAGGTACATTATAGCTGCGGGATTTGATTTCCAAATAGTCTTTTATTTCAGCTGGTAGATAATTAGAATAGCTTTCTTTCAATTTTTCATAGTCTATTGCGGGATAAAAGGCTCCCCCAATATTTACTAACTTGTATTTACCATCAATTATCTTCTTTACTAGCTTTTTCAAATCCACATTACTTATCTCTTCAATCTTTGATTCGTCAAAAAACCGTTCTCCTGCTGATAGGTTTAACAGCTCTGATTGATTGTTATCTGCAAATAGCTCATCGGCATATCTTTGTGTATATTCCTTTTGTACCTCTTCTAATATCAATACCATTATGACGGCTTCTTTATCAGTTACATTCTTAATGTTTTCATCAATGAATTTCACCAGGGTATAAGGTTCATTGTCGCTTTTAGCCATTTCATTATATTGCTTTATGAGCTTATCTATATTGTCATTGTCCGATTGATATATTTCCTTTTCTATAGCTTCGTATAAATTTTTTTCCTTCTGTTTAATATTTAAATCACATCCGGTTACAAATAGCATTATAAAGGAGAATATTAAAATCCAAACTTTTTTATTCATAGATTATACCTCTCTCTTAAACGTAATTATTAATAGGAGACATGCTATTTTATATAATATATCAATTAAGGCATAAAAAGTCGTTACAAAGAGGTTACAAAACAAAGACTAACAAGCTGATAAACTGGCTTGTTAGTCAGTGAATTCAATTTCCATTACTGAAGAGCTTTAACTGGTACATCCTTTTCCTTATATATATTATCATATGCTGTTGAAAGCATCAACTTAATTCTGTTAAGCTGATTTACTTCACTAGCACTTGCATCGTAATCTATAGGAACAATATTGGCCTTAGGATATTTATCCCTTATAGCCTTAATGACGCCCTTTCCTGTTATATGGTTTGGTAAACACCCAAATGGCTGCAAGCACACTATGTTTTCAACCCCACTGGTAATAAGCTCTATCATTTCAGCAGTAAGCAGCCATCCTTCTCCATACTGATGCCCTAAGGATGTTATTTCTTCAGCTTTTTCTGCTAACTCCTCTACAGTTAGTGGTGGTTCAAATCTTTTACTCTTTCTTAAGGCTTCTCTTATATACTTTCTGTAGTACTCTATATATTTAATTACTATATCTGAGACTATCTTAGGCAGTAACCCTTTAGATAGATACTTATGCTTAAAGGTTGAGTTATAAAAGGAATACATAAGAAAATCAGTTAAATCTGGAACTACAGCTTCAGCTCCTTCATTCTCCAATAGCTCTACTATTTTGTTGTTAGCTTCAGGATGATATTTTACTAAAATCTCTCCTACTACTCCTACTCTAGGTTTAACAAGTTTTTCATCTATTTCTATTTCATCAAAATCCTTGACCATCTGATTTACATTTTTAATGAATTCTTTGGTGCTGCCTGTTTGTACTGCTTTTGAGCATCGCTTTATCCAATATTCTGCTAACATGTTTGCAGAGCCTTTAATCTTCTCATAAGGCCTTGTTCTATAAAGCATTCTGGTAATCAGATCTCCATAAAGTACTGCCATTATACCTCTCTTTACAAATTGTGGTGTGATCTTAAATCCTGGATTGGTCTCTATGCCTTGCGCAGATACTGCTATAATGGGCACATGGCCAAAACCTGCATCTTTAAAAGCTTTCCTCATGAAGGCCACATAGTTTGAAGCTCTACATACTCCACCAGTTTGAGTTATTATGACAGATACATTATTTAGGTCGTATTTCCCTGATTTCAAAGCCGATAAGAACTGTCCAATAACTATTATAGACGGATAACAAGCATCATTGTTTACATACTTAAGCCCTTCATTAACTGCATTAGCATCTACTGAAGGCAATACCTCTAAGTTGTAATTACAGGAGCTTAAAGCTGACTGTAGAATTTCAAAATGTATAGGTGCCATCTGGGGCATCAATATGGTGTGTTTTTTTCTCATCTCTTTGGTGAACTGTACTCTCTTTGGAAGATCATATTTTACTCCTATTTTATAGCCTTTTCTCTCTCTTTCTTCTAAGGCAGCCTTTAAGGATCTTAACCTTATCTTTGCAGCACCTAAGTTGCTTATTTCGTCTATCTTAAGCACCGTATAAATCTTTCCATACCTGTTTAAAATCTCCTCTACCTGATCGGTAGTTATTGCATCTAATCCACAGCCAAAGGAATTCAATTGAACCAACTCAAGATTTTCGTGCTTTGCCACAAATGTAGCAGCTCTGTAAAGCCTTGCATGGTATACCCACTGGTCTAGCACCCTAAGAGGCCTTTCAGTCTTTCCTAGATGGGCTATAGAATCTTCAGTTAAAACAGCCATTCCCAGTGAAGTTATCAACTCAGGAATTCCGTGGTTTATGGCCTTATCCAAGTGATAGGGTCTACCTGCCAATACGATTCCCTTTATTCCTTTTTCTTCTATATACTGTAGAACTTCTTCGCCCTTTTTCTGTATATCCTCTTTGAATTTAATGCGCTCATTCCAAGCCTTATCCACTGCAGCGTTGATCTCCTGTTGAGAAATATTAAATTCCTTTAATTCATCATACAACCTTCTTTTTAGCCCCTCTTTGTCGTCGAAGTTTAAGAAAGGATTCTTAAAAATTATTCCATTTTGGTTCAACTCTTCTATATTCATCTTCAATACATCTGGATATCCTATTACAACTGGACAGTTGAGGTTATTATCTGCTTCCTCATCTTCCTTCCTATCATAGAAGATGGAGGGATAAAATATGAATTTAATCCCTTTTTCTATCAAGTCCATTATGTGGCCGTGAGATATCTTTGCTGGATAGCATGCAGTTTCGCTAGGTATAGAGCTAATACCTTTTTCATAGATCTCCCTTCTGGATTCAGAGGATAGTTCAACCCTAAATCCTAATTCTGTAAAGAAAGTATGCCAGAATGGGTAGTGCTCATACATGTTGAGTACTCTAGGTATTCCTACTATTCCCCTTTTTGCTTCTTCAACCTTCAAAGGTTCATAACCAAAGAGCCTATTGTACTTGTACTCAAATAGATTAGGAATTTCTTCCTTATCCCTTATTATTCCTGCTCCCTTTTCACATCTGTTTCCAGTAATATACCTTTTACCATCTTCAAATATGTTGATAGTCAATAAGCAGTTGTTGCCACAGCGGCCACATCTAGCCTTCTTGGTGGTATAAGTAAATCCATCCAACTTTTCCTTGGTAAGGATAGTTGACTTTTTCCCTTCTTCATACCTTTCCTTAGCTATTAGAGCTGCTCCTAGGGCCCCCATAAGGCCAGGAATTTCAGGTCTAACTACTTTTCTTCCAGAAAGGAGCTCAAAACTCCTTACTATAGCGTCACCGTAGAAAGTTCCTCCCTGAACCACTATGTTTTCGCCCAGTTCTTTAGGATCCCTTATCTTTATTACCTTTTGAAGGGCATTCCTTATTACAGAATAGGATAGCCCGGCAGCAATATCTCCAACAGTAGCCCCTTCTTTTTGAGCCTGCTTTACTTTTGAATTCATAAATACAGTGCAGCGAGACCCTAAATCCACAGGATTCTCTGCTAGCAATCCTTTACTTAAGAATTCCTCTACAGTCATATTTACTGAATGGGCAAAGGTCTCTAAAAAGGACCCACAGCCTGAGGAACAAGCTTCATTTAGGAATATGCTATCGATTACTCCATCTTTAATCTTCATGCACTTCATATCCTGGCCGCCAATATCCAGTATAAAATCCACCTTTGGTTGGAAAAACAAGGCAGCTTTATAGTGAGCAATTGTTTCCACTTCACCTATATCAATTCCAAGGGCTGCTTTAATGAACTCCTCTCCATATCCAGTAATAGCTGAATAGGTTATACCCTGTCCTTCTGGTAACTTATCATATATTTCCTTCAATATCTTTACAGTTAAATCCAAAGGTTTTCCTTTGTTGTTCCCATAATAGCTATACAATATGTTATTGTCTTCATCAATCAATACTACCTTAGTTGTAGTAGAGCCTGCATCAATTCCAAGAAAAGCCTTCCCTCTGTGTTTCGATATATCCTTATAGGACATCTTCTTAGTTTCATGTTCTTTTTTGAATTTCTCATATTCTTCTTGGCTGTAAAATAATGGCCTTATTTTCTGTATTTCCGATTCAATAGGTCCTTTAAAGTCCTCAACTCTCCTTTTCAATTCTTCAAATCGTATGGGCTTTTCATTTTCAGAAGCAATTGCTGCCCCCATTGCAACAAATAGTTGGGAGTTTTCTGGAAATATTATTTCATCGTCCTTTAACTGGAGAGTTTCTATGAACCTATCCCTTAACCCTGATAAGAAAAATAAGGGTCCTCCTAAAAAAGCCACTTTCCCTTTTATAGGCCTTCCACAGGCAAGGTTGGATATGGTTTGATTGACGACTGACTGAAATACAGAAGCTGCAATGTCCTCCTTTGAAACCCCTTGGTTTATTAAAGCTTGTACATCTGTTTTAGCAAAAACTCCACATCTTGAAGCAATGGAGTAAATGGATTCATGCTTTAAGGCTAATCTATTCAATCCTTCAGCATCTGTTTCAAGGAGCGCTGCCATCTGGTCAATAAAAGCTCCAGTACCCCCTGCACAGATGCTGTTCATTCTCTGTTCTACATTTCCAGACAAGTAAGTTATCTTAGCATCTTCACCACCTAGCTCAATAGCTACATCAGTTTCAGGTATGAACTTTCTAATAGCAGTTGTAGATGCCACTACTTCCTGTATAAATGGTATCCTCAGCCATTTGTGAACTGCTAGTCCTCCTGAACCGGTAACCATGATAGTTACTGCTTCATTTTTAAATCTTTTATACGCATCCATTAGCACCTCTTTAACGGAGTTTTTTACATCTGAAAAGTGCCTTTTGTAAATGCTGTACAATATCTCATAAGAAGAATTTAAGGCCACTAATTTAACTGTAGTGGAGCCTACATCTAATCCTAAACGTATGTTTATCATATCTGTGCAGAAATCCTGCTTTACCCCCTTATCCATTTTCATCAATAATATAATAATATATTTCTTTCATCAACTATTAATTACAAATCCACCATCCTCATTTTAAAGTATATTATACTACAAATTTTATATAATGAGAAAAAATAGTAAATACATTTACAGATAGAACTTTTTTATTTTATACCCCTTTACAGTAAAATAAAATCAATATATAATATATATACCCCCATAGGGTATATGATACGCCATAGGAGGTTGTTTCATGAAAAGCTATTATATTAAAACCAACAGAACCTTTACCACCCTAAGAAAGTACGCATGGATATTTACCCTATTAGTAGCCATTGGTGGCCTTTGGGTACCAAAATTAGGCTTATTGGTAATTCTAATCATGCTAGGGCTAACCATTACCTCTTTCTTTTCAGGAAGGTATTGGTGCGGCAATTTTTGCCCTCATGGCTCTTTGTTTGACAGATTAGCATTACCTATAAGCTTAAATAGGAAAATCCCTGAATTTTTCAAGTCAAAATATATGATTGTAGGCTTTTTCATATTCTTCATGTTTAATTTCTCTAGGAAGGTAATTAAAGCCTTTAATTTTTGGGGAACCTATGATTTTTTAGACAAATTAGGCTTTGTTTTTGTTACCACATACTTAATGGTATTAATAACTGGTGGTTTGGCTGCCATATTGATCAATCCAAGAACTTGGTGCCAATTCTGCCCAATGGGCACTATACAAAAGCTATCCCATAAGCTAGGTAAGATTTTGGGAATCGCTGAAAAAACTGAAAAAAAGGTAACCATTGAGGATATAGATAAATGCCGCAAATGCGGTTTGTGCTCCAGGGTATGTCCATTCCAGCTAACTCCTTATCTGGAATTCGGAGAAGACAATCAATTTCACGATATTAACTGCATTAAGTGCGGCACCTGTATTGTAAATTGCCCAGCTAAAATTCTATCTTTAAAGACTAAAGAAGAAGCAGCTAATTTGAAAGAAGCAACATAAAATAAAAGCCCATTTTCATGGGCTTTTATTTTTATTAGTAGCAGAATATTACACATCTCTTGGGTATGCATAATACCTGGCCAATCATTAGATTGTTTGGATCTACTCCTGGGTTTGCGCTCATTAGGTCATAAACGCTTACACAGAATCTTTGTGCTAGTGAATAGAAGGTATCTCCTGGTTTAACGGTGTAGTAAACTCCATGGCAATGAGGAAGATCTGGTTCTGGCATATATGGCTTTGGTATGCAGATTACTTGCCCTATCATCAAATTATTTGGATCTATTCCTGGATTTGCATTTAGAATGGCCTCTACACTTACTCCAAATCGCTGGCTAAGCAAGTATATTGTATCTCCTTGTTGTATTGTATAGTAGAATCCATTAGGACATGGAGGTGGCACAGGAGCTTTCTTTTCTGGTATGCATATTACCTGGCCTATTTGTAAGTTATTTGGATCTATTCCTGGATTTAATTTCATAATTGCATCAACAGTTGTATTAAATCTAATAGCTAAAAGGTATAGGGTATCCCCTTTTTTAATAGTATATGGGAAACTGCCAACAGGGCATTTTTTGCTATTTAGATGGTCAGCTGTATATTTATCCATAATCATTTTCACCTTCCCTTATATATTTGTGCACTATATATTATGCAGAAGATAGCATCAGTGTTAATGGAAAAGCTTTAAAAATAAAAAAGAGAGCTGAATAGCTCTCTTTCACTAGAATGTTGGAACACAGATTATTTGACCAATTTGTAAGTTGTTTGGATTTATTCCTGGGTTTGCGTTAATTAGTGCCTGCAAGCTTACATTAAATCTTTGTGCTATCAAGAATAGTGTATCTCCTTGCCTTACAGAGTAATAGAATCCATTTGGACAAGGTGGAATTGGAGTTACAGGCCTTGGTATACATATTGTCTGACCAATTCTTAAGTTATTAGGATCTATTCCTGGATTTGCTCTTATTATAGCATCTACGCTTACTCCATATCTCTGAGCTAGTAGATATAAGGTGTCTCCTGCTCTTATAGTGTAATAGAATCCATTTGGACAAGGTGGCAATGGTGGTGGAACTGCTCCTGGTATACAAATTCTTTGACCAATTTGCAAGTTATTTGGATTTATTCCTGGATTTGCTCTTATTATCGCATCTACACTTACTCCAAACCTTTGAGAAAGTAGATATAAGGTGTCTCCTGCTCTAATAGTATAGAAGAACCCATTTGGACAATTAGTAGGCTCTGCTCCAGGGATACATATTACCTGCCCAATTTGCAAGTTGTTTGGATTTATTCCTGGGTTTAGCCTTTGAATTGCTTCTACTGTAGTATTATATCTTTGAGCCAAAAGATATAGGGTATCTCCCGGTCTTATGGTATAAGCAAAACTACCTTGTGGGCAGCGTTGTTCTACTCTATAATCTTCATGCATAATAAAACTCCTTTCTACACAATTTTGGTTGCAATACATAATATGCAGAAAGGAGTTGCTTTGTTAATAGGATGGGTTCCATTTCTTCCCTTGATATGAATTTCTCATCTTAAGCTCCTTATCAATTCCTGATAAGACTCTAAGCTTATCCAGACTCCATTTTGGCTCATAAAGCAATTCCTTTTTCCCATCTCCTGTAAGCCTGTGAACTACCATATGGGGAGGAAGGTATTCTAAGGCATCTACCACCAGAGAAATATATTCTTCCCTGCTTAATATTGGGAAAGGATTCTTTAAATAGTAATAATATAGGTCCGTATCCTTCTGTATATACAACAGATGAAACTTTACTCCCCAGGTTCCCGTATCGGATACATATTTGACCGATTCAATTATATCCTCTTTGTTTTCTCCAGAAAGCCCAAATATCAAATGGGTAACCACCTTTATATTTCTCTTTTTCAGTTCCTCTACAGCCTTATCATAGGTTTCTAATGGATAACCCCTTCGTATAAACCTAGCAGTCTTTTCATGTATGGTTTGAAGGCCTAATTCTACCCAAAGATAAGTGTTTTGGTTTAACTCCTCTAATAGGTTCAAAACATCTTCTGGCAGGCAATCAGGCCTTGTAGCTATGGCTAACCCTACAATTCCCTCTTGGGATAAGGCTTCATAATACTTACTTTTCAAATCCTCATTGGTAGAATAGGTATTAGTGAAATTTTGAAAATAAGCTATATATTTATCCGTATCCCACTTTTGTGATAGCAGTTTCTTCTGCTGATCAATTTGATCCTTTATGCTAAGACATCTAGAGCCAGCAAACTCTCCTGAGCCTTCTTCTCCGCAAAATATACAGCCTCTATTACCAAGGGTACCATCTCTGTTAGGGCAAGTAAAACCGCCATCTAAGGACAATTTAGCCACCTTTTGTCCAAAGGTCTTTTTCAGTTCATAATTTAAAGTGTGATATCTTTTTCCATCCCACATAGATTAGCTCCTTTATTACAATTGTTATATACTATTATATAGTATCATTAAATAATTGGGTAATATTATAATGTAACTTTTGCCTTAAGAAACGGAGTGAAATCATGTCAAATAAAACCTGTATTCAAATGGTCCCCATATTCAGTACTTTAAATTACGATGAGATGATGGAAGTAGCAAGCATAACCACCAGCAGAGACTATAAAAAAGGAGAAATGATATATATAGCTGGGGAGAAGAAAAAGACCCTTTATGTAATTCATAAGGGGAAGGTTAAGCTAACTAGGATATCCCCTTCAGGTAAAGAGCAGATCATAAGCATACTAGGTCCTGGGGACTTTATGGGGGAGCTATCCCTCTTCAATGATGAGCCTATTACCAACAATGCAGAAGCCTTAGAAGATACTACCGTATGTATCATAGATGGAGATAAGCTTAAGGAAATCATGGCCAAATATCCAACTATAGCCTTTAAAGTACTGGAAGAGCTAAGCAGAAGGCTTAAAAGGGCTGAAAACTTAATAGAAAACTTAGGGGTTAACGATGTAGAAACTAGAATTGTGCAGACCCTATTAGACTTAGCTGATGAAAATGGGGTAATCAATCTAGATATAAGCAAAAAGGATTTAGCTGCTTATATGGGCATGAGCCAAGAAACCTTAAGCAGAAAGCTATCCTACTTTCAGGATAAGGGCTTAATTAAGCAAATTGGTCACAGAAGAATAGAAATATTGGATAAGGAAAGCTTGGAGGAATATATTTAAAGTTCTTCATTAACCAAATCTACAGAAACAATCCTCCATATGTAATTTCTATATATTGTACCAACCCAATATTGATCATCCAGTATATATAGTCTATATCCTGGTGAATCATTAGTAGATTCACATAAATTGTATTGTACCATATTTTTATAAGAGGATATATCAGGAATGTTATAGTTCTTAATAAATTGTCTTTTGAATTCTTCTATTGTTAAAGGTACTTCGTCATAAGATATTTCATAGGTCTTAACTTCTTCACCGTCTTCCACAATAAGGGTGTCCTTAGAAAAAGTAAATTGAGAATCAACTCCTCCAAGTGAATATGTTGTATATCCACCATTTTTATAAATTAAACTTGTAGTTTTGAAAGTTAAGGATTCATCCTCCCCTGGAGGTAATATATTTTTCTGTTGTTCACATGCTGCTAGGGAAAAAATGATTCCAATTACTAATAAGGCTGCTAATACCTTATTTTTCATTTTCTTTCCTCCCTAAAAAATTTATTTGATTCATATAAATCTAAGTATACAATAACTAGTAATTATAGTATACCATTATTTACCATAACATTATATGCTTCTTTATATCAGCACTTTCATTGAAAATTTTAATTTGGATTAGAATCAGTGCTGATGCATTATGTATATACAGGATGTTTCATGCTAAAAAGGATGAAGCTAGAAATCATATCTAGCTTCATCCTTACTTCATAAATTAATCCCCTTAATCTGATAGCAATCTCTTTTCTCCTTCGATAGCTTTAATTGGAGCTATATCCTGAGTAAACTCTAAGGTACCTAAATATTCTCCATCTTTATTCCTTACTGCAAAATACCTTATTAGAACGTATTTATCTCCTCTTTTTATCCAGAAATCCTCATGGTCTTTCTTGCCTGACTTAAAGTCTTCCACTATCTTTTCAACTACATGAACGCTTGCTGGTGGATGGCAGTTTTGAACGGATCTGCCTATTACAGCCTTAGTGCGAGCAAATATCCTCTCTTTGCCCTGTGAAAAGTACTTAACAGTGTCGTTCTTATCTACAAATGTTATATCTACAGGCAAAGTATTTAGCATGCTTTCTAATTCTTCAACGGTAAAATATCCTGTTTCAAATTTTATATAGTCCTCAGAGGTTTTGGTTGCTTCCTTTTCAATTTCCTTCTCAACTTCTTTTTTGGCTTCTGCCCTTCTCTTTCTCCATTCAGTTTCAGGTTCAATTAAGCAAAAACCTATTTCATCGCTATCGTCATATATGCTTATCCATTCATCTTCAGTTAAAGTATCTAAAGCCATTGGGAACAATATATTTTCTTCTTTAAATATCATTTCCTTTATTTCATGTATTGCCTTATTTGTCTTTTCAACTATTTCATCCTTATTCCCCTTGTAATCCATTAGGGATAATTTAATATCCTTTATCATGGCTCTTATTTCATCATCTACTCCCCACATTACCTTAGGAGGTGCAGTAATGTTGTACTTTTCAAGATATGGAAATATTAGATTTTCTTTTCTGCTGTAGTGCTTATCTATATCCCACAATAGATTTATATCTCCTATAAGATTGTCTATGTTCTCCTTGCTGTCATCCTGCTTAAACTTTTCCAAATCAGGTTTAATGTTTTCTTCAATGTGCTTTTCTATAGCTCTATTTTCCTGCTTAAAAGTGTACACTGGATGCCCTGGTGTTTGTTCAGGATGGTGTATCTCTTCAAGGCTGCCCTTAAAAACTTCAGCATGAACATTGCACAAGCGCTGCACTTCTTCTACTGGCAATCCTTCTTTTATCAATTCCCCTTCTATGATTGTTATCTCATTTGCAGAAACGCCCTTTAGAACTTCTGCAAACTGTTCCTTTACTTCATCCACGCTGGCCCCTTCATGAAGCTTCCTTATTACGTCCTTAACAACCTGCTTTCTGTGCTCTCTATTGTTAATAAGCTCGCTCATTCTATCACCTCTACTTTTGTTTGTTAGTCTTATATTACCCATAAAGGAACCAATAAATAGATAAAATTTTAATTTATCTTTTCTTCTAATTCATCCAATAGCCTTATATATTTTTCTTGAATTCCTCTTTCTTTTGCTGCCTCTTCGATTTCAGCAGATTGCCTATCAATCTCTTCTTTTACATCATGGGATAGCATCTTCTCAGCAAATTTGTACATAACGCTGTTTTCCTTATCAATATGCCTTATCAATAGGTCTCCATAGCATATAGCATTGGCAATTATATCAAGCCTTGCTTCGTCATTTCCCCTTTCATATTCTTCCAACGCTTTCTCAAGATTTGAAATGTATAGCCTTGCCATATCATGCTCTATTAGCATACCTGTTATTGCTCCATTATTTGCTAGCTTTGGTATCTTCTCTCCCATTATCTTAAACAGCACATCTTCTTCCTTAGCGTGATGATGAGCGTCCGTATAGTTTCTTATAAAGTCAATTATTTTGTAGAAATCCTTATAGTCTATCTTCTCATCCTTTAAAACCTTATAGCAATACTTTCTTATGACATTTACCATACGCAACACGTTATCGTGTTCTTTTATCATAATCTCTACTGATCTCACAGGATAACCTCCTAATCCGCTACTTATTTATGTGCCTTCATTATATAAAATATAAACAGGTATGACTTTGACCTAAATCAAAATTTCCATAAAAAATCTTCACCAGAAGCTTTATCTCTTAACATTAGCCCTTTCAACTTTTACCTTTATCCCCTTAATCCTCTTGTTATTTAGCTTATTGATTATCTGGCTAGCATAATCCTGCTTAACATCTAAAAATGTAAACTTATCATAGACATCTATATCTCCTATATACTTTCTAGGCACACCAGTTTCCTCTACAATAGCTGCCACTATATGCCTTGGCCTTATGCCTTCCTTCTTCCCTGCATTTATATATAACCTGTCGGTGCTTTTAGCTGACACCTCTTTAAAATCTACAGCTTCTAATTCCTCATGCTCACCTATTCTATTGCCCTTTAGATAGAATTTCAAAAGAGCAGCAGATACATCATAGATGCTGTATCCCTCTTCTACAAGTATGTTTATCATCTTCTCATATTTGTTCAGCTTGCCCTTTGCTATTTCATCTTTTAAATTACCTAATAGCACATCCTTTTGCTTATCCTCAATATCCTTTAAGGTAGGTACAGCTATTTTTTCAATTTTGGTTTTAATGTATTTCTCTATATCCTTTATCCTATATTTATCCTTTCCTGCTACAAAGCTTATAGCCATTCCTTCCCTGCCTGCTCGAGCAGTTCTACCTATTCGATGAACATAGTACTCTACATCCTGGGGTACATCGTAGTTAAATACCATATCCACATTCTCTACATCTATACCTCTAGCAGCCACATCCGTAGCCACTAAAATATCTATATTCCCATTTCTAAATTTGTTCATCACCTTGTCCCTTTGGCTCTGCTTTAGGTCTCCATGAAGGGCATCTACGAAATATCCTCTTGCTTGTAGCTGCAAGGTCAGTTCATCCACCTTCTTCTTGGTATTGCAAAACACCAAAGAAAGCTTTGGATTGTATATGTCAAGAAATCTTGAAAGTATCTCTGTCTTCATGTTCTCCTTTAATTCCAAATAATACTGCTTTATCTTGGGCACCGTTAACTCCTTAGGTACCACTTTTATGAACTTAGGGTTCTTCTGATACTTCTTTGCAAAATCAAGTATCTCTTGTGGCATTGTTGCGGAGAAAAATATGGTCTGTCTTGTTTGAGGCAGCTTTTCAATAATAAATTCCATATCCTCTCTAAAGCCCATATTGAACATCTCATCGGCTTCATCAAGAACTAATATCTTTATGTTCTCCACCTTCAGAGTCTTCCTCTTAATATGATCAATAATCCTTCCAGGAGTACCTACCACTATTTGTACTCCCTTTTTTAGCCCTTTTATCTGCCTATCAATAGATTGGCCTCCATATATAGGAAGTACCAATATGTCCTTTTTATATTTTGCAATCCTTCTTATCTCCTCAGCCACCTGAATTGATAGCTCTCTAGTTGGACATAGTATCATGGCCTGGATTTTTCTTTCTTCTCCATTTACCATTTCAACTATAGGTATGCCAAAGGAAGCAGTTTTCCCTGTTCCTGTCTGGGCCTGCCCTGTGATATCATTTCCCTTTAGTATTTCAGGTATGGTTTCAGACTGTATAGGAGTCATCTCCTCAAATCCCATATCTTCAATGGCTCTGTATATTTCCTCCGATAATTTTATTTCATCAAATCTCATCTTTCTCATATGCATCCTTTCTTTAAATTTTCAAAATACCACTAAAGTATATATGTAATATGCATCTTTTACAAGGAAAATATTAATTATTTAGTGATTCTAAAAATACAGTTGAATTATTATTTTTACACAAGTATTATAATATTAAGGTTTTTATAGGGGGTATGGATATGAGGTGGAATCTAGATAAGCTTTATACGTCTTTTGAATCAAAGGAATACGTTGAGGATTTGGAAAAGCTAGATGAGCTTATAAAGGATTTTACAGATTGGTCTGAAAAAAACTTAAATCTACCAGAGGATGCAGCCAACAAAATCGAAACATATTTGAATAAGCTCATAAACTTGACTAATGTGTTCACCAAATTGATATCCTTTGCAAGCTTAACATCAGCTGTTGATGCCAAAAATGAATCAGCTTTAAAGTATCTGGATAAGCTGCAAATGAAATACGCAGAAACCGCCAAGTCCTTTTATCAATTCAAAAGATTTATCGCTTCTATTGAGGCCCTAGACGAAATAATTGAATCTTCCCAATTCCTAAAAGAGCATAGATTCTATTTAAATGAGATCAAATTGAGCACAAAATACATGCTAAGCCAGGAAGAAGAAGTGTTGATTTCAAAGATGAAGAATACCGGTTCAAAAGCCTGGGCAAAACTGCAAAACATGGTTACTTCTACCCTATTAGTAGATATTGAAATGGATGGAGAAATTAAGAAACTTCCTCTACCAGTAGTTAGAAACATGGCCTATAGTGCCGACAAGACTCTAAGGAAAAAGGCTTATGAAGCTGAACTTGAGTCTTACAAAAAGATTGAGGATACTTCTTGCGCCTGCCTAAATGGAATAAAAGGGGAAGTAATAACCCTCTGTAACTTAAGAGGATATAAATCTCCTTTGGAAGAAACCCTTATAAAGTCAAGAATGGATGAAAAAATATTAAAGGCCATGTTCACTGCAATAGAAGAAAGCCTGCCAGTATTTCATAAGTACTTTAGAAAAAAGGCGGAACTATTAGGTCACAAAAATGGCCTTCCCTTCTACGACCTATTTGCACCTGTTGGCAAAATCAATAGAACCTTTACCTATGAAGAAGCAAGAGAATATGTAGTAAACAACTTCAGAACCTTCAGCGACAAATTGGCTGATTTTGCAGACCACGCCTTCGAAAGCCAATGGATAGATGCTGAACCAAGGGAAGGAAAATCAGGTGGAGCCTTCTGCTCTAATCTACATCCAATTAAAGAGAGCAGAATAATGGCAAACTTCGATGGCAGCTTCAGCAATGTAATCACATTGGCCCACGAATTAGGCCATGGATATCACGGCTCCTGCTTAACCGAGGAATCCATATTAAACTCTAGCTATCCTATGCCTTTAGCAGAAACAGCTTCCACCTTCTGTGAAACTATTGTAGTAAATGCAGCCTTAGAGGAAGTAGGGGAAGAGGAGAAGTTAAGCATACTTGAATCTTCCCTTCAGGATGCAGGGCAAGTTATAATTGATATATACAGCAGATTCCTATTTGAAGATGCAGTATTTGAAAGAAGGAAGGACCATTTCCTATCTGTAAAGGAACTAAAGGATTTGATGATAGAAGCCCAGAAGAAAGCCTATGGCAATGGACTGGACCATGAGTACCTTCATCCATATATGTGGGTAAACAAATCCCACTACTACAGTGCTGAAAGAAACTACTATAATTTCCCTTATGCTTTTGGATTGTTGCTTTCTAAAGGATTATATGCTAAGTATTTGGAAGACAGAAAATCCTTTGTCAAGAAATACGATGAATTCTTAAGGGAAACTGGGAAAAACAATATAGCTGATGTAGTTAAGATTATGGATATAGATGTTTATTCTGTAGACTTTTATAGGAACTCCTTTAAGCTAATTGAAGAGGATATTGAGAAATTCATAGAGTTGGCAGATAAAGCTATAAAATAATCAAAGGGACGGTTTCTCCGTCCCTTTTAATTAGCAAACTACAAAGCCTTAGCTTCTTTATATGTCCAATGGTCTCCTCTGGACATATCCAGCTCCATGCCTACTGATTTAATCCTTCCCTCAATACAATATCTGCAGTGAGCAGGTTCATCTTCTAAACAAATCTTATTTTCATACAGCTGATATTTTGGGCGTACAGAGGATGGTGACAGATTGGGCATCACAACATTGGCTCCTGCCATTAGAGCTAATTCCCTACCCCTTGGATGCAAGGTCCCCATGGCTGTAGTAGCAGGAACTAAACTATCAGGTACCATCAAGCGTGTAAGGGCTACCATAACCAATGTATCCTCTACGGTACCTCCTTTAGTTTTGCCAAGAGGAGTCTCACTGTGAGGAATAAATGGGCCTATGCCAATCATGTGAGGATTCAAGCTTTTTAGGAAAATCAAGTCCTCAACTAAATCCTCCTCCCTTTGTCCTGGCAGTCCAACCATAAACCCAGCTCCTACCTGATAGCCAATTTCCTTAAGGGTTTTTAAGCAGTTTATCCTATTATCAAAGCTAGAATCTGGATGAAGCTTTTCATATAAGGATCTACTTGCTGTTTCATGGCGCAATAAATACCTGTCAGCTCCTGCCTCAAAAAAAGCTTGATACTCCTCTTTTTCTCTTTCCCCTATGGATAGAGTAATTGCCACATCTGGGAACTTTCTTTTAATGGACTTAATGATATCCACCATTCTATCAGCTGTATACCAAGGGTCTTCACCGCTTTGAAGTACAAAGGTCCTATACCCTAATTTATATCCTTCATGACAGCAGTCTAATATTTCCTCTTTAGTCAACCTATACCTGCTAGCTTTCTTATTGCTGGAGCGTATACCACAATATAAGCAATCCTTCCTGCATATGTTGGAAAACTCTATAAGGCCTCTCATGAATACTTTGTTTCCATAATACCTATTCCTAGTCTTGCATGCATAATTAAACAATTTATCCTTAGAATCTTCATCTATGTTTTTTAACAAAAATATAAGTTCTTCTCTAGAGAGGTTGTTTTCCTCAAACAGCTTATGTAATAGATGATCCAATATGTTCACAGCTTAATCTCCCCTAATAGATTTTAAACATTAAAATTAATAGAATCGTTGTTAATATTATAACAAATTTGGGAGTTTTATTCAATTCATCAGTATATATTAGTTACAGCTTAAAAATATAAAAAATCCTAAGCCCAACAAGGACTTAGGATTCAATTTAAAATTAGTATACCATGCCTTCTACTACTAGCTTTTCCTTCCAAAGGAGTTTTACACATTTAATCCTCAACTCATCGTCTTTAGCCATTACGTTGGATTTTACATATACATCAATATCTCCAACTTTATAATGATTGTACTCTTCTATATTGCTTGGCTTGCCCACTCTAACTGAGGGGGTTGGTTCATTGACCCCTCATGAGGAGCAGCCTTCAAGCCAAACTTCTATAGAATTTTCTCCTTTGGATTTTATGAACTTTTCAGCCTTGCTGTCTATCTTTATATTCATCCTGAATTAACACCACCTTATTGCTAAACTTCTTTTACTTCTCTGCTGTTGTATATGTCTGTATTTAAGCTTCCCATTAGCTTGCTAGATATTACTCCTGCTAACATGCTGCCATTTACATTTAATGCAGTTCTTGCCATATCGATTATAGGTTCAATAGATACAAGGAGTCCTGCCAATGCAACTGGGAATCCTAGAGCTGATAATACTGTAAGGGCTGCAAAGGTGGCCCCTCCTCCTACTCCTGCTATACCAAAGGATGCAAATGTAGTTATTAATATAAGCTTAATTAAGAATGATGGAGCCATTGGATTTATGCCAAGAGTAGGTGCAATCATTACAGCCAACATGGCAGGATAAACTCCAGCGCATCCATTCTGGCCAATGCTAGTTCCTAAGGAAGCCGATAAGTTTGCATGACCTTCTGGCACTCCTAGGTTCCTTATCTGATTGTTAATGTTAAGAGGCAATGTTGCGGCAGAAGACCTAGAAGTAAAGGCAAACAGTAAAACTGTAGCTGATTTTCTTACAAAGTTTATTGGATTTAATCCAAATATTAATAGTATTATCATGTGGATTATAAACATAATGATTATTGCCACATAAGAAGCTATTATAAATTGTACTAAGCTGGCAATTTCAGAAAAGTTGCTTGTTGATATTATTGAGGTCATAAGTGCCAAAACTCCATAAGGAGTAAATCTCATTATCATGGCTACCATTCTCATGACCAAGTCGTTTAAAGTTTTCATGAAATTGATGAAGCGCTCCGCTGATTCAGGTTTGGTTCTCTTTATGCCAATTGTAGCCAAGGCTACAAAGGTTGCGAAAAATACTACAGATAATGTGGCATTGCTTCCTTCACCAGTTAGAGCATAGAATGGATTTATAGGAATTATCTCTACTAGCTGCTGAGGTATAGGTTTAGACTTAAACTCCTCCAAGCGCTCTTCATATCTAACCCCAGCTTGTTGTTCTTTTTCTCCTGCCACAAGGCCTTCTGCTGTTAAGTTAAAAGCATTTGTAGTTAGTGAAGCTACTAGAGCTGATATAGCAGTTGTAATAAGTAGAACAGCCAATATATAAGCAGCCATCCTACCTAGATTCTTTGATTCCTGGGTAACTATAGCATTAACTATTGCAACAAATATAAGCGGGATTACGATCATCCTCAACAGCCTTATATAAGCAGTGCTTACCAGAGTAAACCAAGTATTTGACCCTGATATTACTTCAGAGTTTATTCCATATATTAGCTGTAGTACTCCCCCAAATACAATACCTAAAACTAATGCTAGCATAACTCGTATATTAAAGGAAACCCCTTTTCTCCTTAAGCTCATCAAGAGTATTATTAGTCCTAACATTATGAGTACGTTGATAACGACCGCTAGAGTTGTGTTCACTATATATCCCTCCTAAAATTTAAATTTACTCTTAAAATTAGGCATAGTATAAAATACCCTATTTGTTTTATCACTAACGCTTTAGTATATAACTTAATGCCTCTTCTGTCTATAAGAAATAACTGCTTTTTATAGAATATGCAGATGTTAATGCTGTTCATCATTAAAATTTTTCTTTCTATTATCATTTTTAATACTGTAAATAGTTTTTATTAAAATACTCAATATAAAATATAAGGGTACACCTATGAAGGCTCCAAATATGCCAAATAAATGAACGCTTATAAGTACTATAAATATTACTGCAAGGGGATGGAGCTTAAGCTTATCCCCCACAATCTTTGGAGTTATAAGATCTCCTTCAGCCTGTTGAACTACAGTTGCCAACACAGCTACCTTCAATATCATCTTCCAATCAATGGTTATTGCTATAAGTACAGCTGGCAGTGCTCCCAAAAATGGCCCAATAAAAGGAATTATATTGGTTATCATGGCAAAAAAGGCCATAATCAGAGCATTGGGAAGGCCTATTATCAAATAGCCAATATACATGAGCACTCCGAGGATGAAACTTACAAGAAGCTGGCTGGATATATAGGTAGAAAGAACCTGGTCAATGCTCTTCATTGCTTCATCTATTTTTTGTCTATACTTCTTTGGCACTAGGGATATAAAGCCTTCATAAAATTTTCTGTCATCCTTCAAAAGATAAAACAGTATAAATGGAATCAATACAATTTGAGTACCAAAGCTTCCTATTTTAGAGACAATATTTAATAGGTTGTTGCCAATAGCAAGAACTAGCTCTCTTAAACGATTTAGTATTTCATTGGTCATATTTATATTTTTAGGGATTATATCATCAGGTATGAATCTTAATACTCCATCTACAAAACCTTTAATATCTATATCCTTGCTTAAGCTAGCAAAAGCACTTTCAAATTGAGTCTTGAGAACTGTACTTCCATAGGCTAAAAATATTCCGATTAACAGGATGAAACCCAATAAGACTGATAGAATCATCAGTCCTCTATGTACCTTTTCCCTCTCCAGTTTTCTAACAATAGGCCTTAACATATAGTATAGAAAGAAGGAAACTATTATTGGTATTATAATCAGATTAAAAAGCTCTACAATGGGATAAAAAAAATCCTTTAATTGGGTTATCAAAAACACTATAATTAGTATTAAACTAATCATTATCAGGTTTTTTAGATATTTATCTTTTATCATAATATTTCTATTCTCCTTTTCTCCATGATATAATATATTATTTCTATTTTTTGACAAAAATAATATTTGTAGAATACACTTGGCAATCCTTGTTTACTATAAATAATAACATAGGAAATATTTGTTGATAATTAAAACTTTATATGTTAGCATTTTTGTTATATTATTAATAAATAAATACATATGACAAGTAAGGCTTTGACATATATAAATTATATAAAAAAACCATTTGGAGGGAAATCAAATGAAAACAAATATTTATGTGTTTTATGGAGGGAAATCTGCAGAGCACGAGGTATCCCTAAAAAGCGCTTCAGCCATATTGAATGCTTTGGACAAAGAAAAGTATAATGTATATCCAGTATATATTACAAAAGAAGGAGTTTGGTCCTGCTTAGGTTTGTTAAAAGAAGAGATAAAAAGTGTAGAACAGCTTCAGGTAGAATCAAAGGAATCTGTATCCCAATCAATAGGAAAATTCTTGACTGAAGTACTTGATGATAGTCAGAGAAATATTGTTTTCCCCGCTCTTCATGGAACTTTCGGAGAAGACGGAACACTACAAGGATTATTTGAAATAATAAATATCCCTTATGTAGGTAATGAAGTATTGTCCTCTGCCGTTGGCATGGACAAGGTAATTATGAAAGATATCTTTGTAAAGCATAATCTACCGGTTACTAAATATACTTCAGTAAGATTACATCTTTGGAAGGAAGATGAAGAAAAAGTATTGGATACTATCGAAAAAGAGCTAACATATCCTTACTTTGTAAAACCTGCTAATTTAGGCTCTAGTGTAGCAGTAAATAAGGCTGTAAATAGAGAAGAGCTAAAAAAAGCCATAGATGAAGCATTTAATTACGATACAAAGGTAATAATAGAAGAAGAAGTAGTAGGCAGGGAAGTGCAAGTTTCTGTTGTAGGTAATGAAAATCCTAAAGCTTCTCTTCCTGGAGAATTCATCATCCACAGACCTTTCTTCGATTATGAAGCTAAGTATAACGATAAGAGTACAACTCCAGTAGTTCCTGCCAGATTGACACCGGAAGTAACTGAAAAAGTAAGAAAATTAGCTGTTGATGCTTTCAAGGTTCTCAACTGCTACGGCCTTGCTAGGGTGGATATATTCGTTACCGATGATAACGAAGTTCTAATCAATGAGGTAAATACAATGCCTGGATTTACAGCTCTAAGCATGACCCCTGTTTTGTGGAAAGCTACTGATGGTACTACATATCCTGAACTAGTTGAGAAATTAATTGCTCTTGCCTTTGAAAGGTACGAACAGAAAAACAGACTTAGAAGAACGAGGTGAATTAAGTGATAAAACGCACTTTAGAAGAAATACAGTTAATGTCCAAAGGAACAGGATTAAAAGAAGAACACAAGCATATCCTCATAGAAGGGGTTTCCACTGATTCTAGAACCATAAAGGAAGGGCAACTATTTGTGCCATTGATTGGCGAGAAGTTCAATGGCCATAGGTTCATCGAACAAGCAGTTGAAAAAGGTGCTAAAGCTAGCTTGTGGAGCAAACAGGAGCCTTTGCCCGATATAGACTTTCCTTTTATTTTGGTAGAGGATACCCTGTTAGCCCTTCATCAACTAGCTAAGGAATACAGAAATCAACTTAACATAAAGGCAATTGGAATAACGGGAAGCAATGGCAAAACAACTACCAAGGACATTACTGCTAGCTTGCTTAGTTTAAAATACAAAACTAAGAAGACTGTAGGCAATTACAACAACTTTGTTGGAGTCCCTCTTACAATTTTAGACTTAGATGAGGACACTGAAATGGCTGTAATTGAAATGGGTACTGAGATGTTCGGAGAGCTATCCACATTAACCTCAATTGTAAGGCCTGACGTAGCTATAATAACCAGCATTGGAGAGGCTCACCTGGAGCATCTAATTAACAAAGAAAACGTGGCAAAGGCTAAACTGGAAATACTAGAAGGATTAAATCCTGAAGGGGTATTCATATACTTCGGAGATGACCCTACCCTTAAAAAGGTGCTAAAAGACTATACCATAAAACATAGAACAATAACCTATGGTACAGAGGAGCACAATGACTACCGATGTAAATTGAACAATATGGACCAAAAGGGTTTATCCTTTACATTGGAAACTCCTATTTACAAAGAATTCTACCTGCCTATATTGGGCAAGCATAATATGTATAATGCAACTGCTGCCATAGCTGTGGCCAGATATTACGATATACCTTTTGAGCTAATACAGGAAGGCCTAAATAGTGTAGATAAGACTGGCATGAGAGATGAGCTAATCTATGCCAAAGGTTTTGCCATATTAAACGATTCGTATAAATCAAACCCAGATAGCCTCCTAGCTGCTTTAAATACATTTTATTCCATGGAAAACTTCAATCAAAAGATTGCAGTCATTGGAGATATGCTAGGGTTAGGAAAAGATGAGATAAAGGCCCATGAGAGAATAGGCTTAGCTATCGATGAAAACCAAGTTGACTATCTCTTCACCATAGGGTCTCTTGCTAAACACATAGGAGATAAGGCCATAGCCAGATTTGGTAGGGATAGAATAATCCACTGTGAAAGTAAAAGAGAATTAATAGAAAGATTAAAAGAGGTCATAAAACCAAAATCTCTACTTCTAGTAAAAGCTTCTAGATCCTTAGAGCTAGAAGAAGTTGTAAAAGCTATAAGCGAAGAAGTGGTTTTCCCTGAAAATGAAGCTATATAAGATGAAGGATTATAATCCTTCGTCTTTTTTTGTGATGAACGAAAGTTGTCACTAATATGAAGGTATCTTTTCCCTTGATCAATAAAACTTTAAAGGCATATTAGTAAAGAAAAAGAGTCGACTGCGGAAAGATTTGCATGAAGTATCCGGCGAAGCAAAACCATAAGATTTGCGTCTCTAAGCGTAAGCGAATACCCAAATCGGTTTTGGGAGCCGTGATACTTCACAAATCTTGGAGCCGGAGACTCGTTCTTTACAATATGCACTATTATCATGAATTTTAATGTTAAGTTTTTAATGCCTTTTCTTATAGATTTATTCTCTTCCAATTGATATAATCTAATTAACTTAACTGGATAAATTTTCTACATAATTATAAATCCATCCTTAAAAAACTGCCTATCTTTAGCATAATAAGGATATCTTATGGGTAATATTATTCAATAGACAAGTCATTTATGAATAATCACATATTGTGGTACTAGGAGGTCATTATATGAACTTTGAGATCAATAAAACTTACCATGGGTTTAAGCTTATAGAAGAACGAAAAGTAGAAGAAATACAATCCATAGCTAGGATATTTTATCATGAAAAGAGCGGAGCTAAACTACTTCAGTTGGAAAATGATGATGACAACAAGGTGTTCTCCATAGGTTTTAGAACCCCTCCTTCTGACAGCACAGGAGTTCCTCACATAATAGAGCACTGCGTTCTCTCTGGATCAAGGAAGTATACTACTAAAGAGCCCTTTATGGACATGGCTAAGGGATCCCTTCAAACCTTTATGAATGCTATAACTTTCAGCGATAAGACCCTATTCCCTATTGCCAGCCGCAATGAAAAGGACTTTTTCAATTTAATGGATGTATATTTGGACGCAGTTTTCTATCCAAAGATATATGAAATACCTGAAATATTCATGCAGGAAGGCTGGCACCATGAAATATTTGATGAGAAAGAACCTATTAGATATAAAGGCGTAGTGTATAATGAAATGCTAGGTGCTTATTCATCTCCAGAAAGGATCTTAAGCGATAACATTAGCAAATCTCTGTTCCCTGATACTTGCTATAAATATTCTTCTGGGGGAGACCCTGATGTAATACCAGAGCTATCCTATGAAGAGTTTTTGAACTTCCATAGAAGGTATTACCATCCTTCTAACTGCTATATCTTCCTATATGGAAATGGAGATATTGAGAAGCAGCTTAGACACATAGACCAGCATTACCTATCCAATTTTGATAAAAAGGAAATAGATTCCGCCATTAGGGAACAAAAAGCCTTTATATCAAGAAATGAGATAGTTGATTATTATCCTATCTCTAAGGATGAACCAGAAGAAAATCGCTCCTACTTAAGCTTAAACTTTGTTATAGGAAAGAGCACAGACCCAAAAGACTATTTGATGGCTAATATATTAAGCCAGCTTTTGATATCATCAGAAGCAGCTCCTCTTAAAAAAGCTATCCTTGAAAACGGAATAGGAGAAGATGTATTTCCAGTAGTAGTAGATGGCCTTCAGCTAGGCTTCGGAGTCTCTGTAAAGAACACTTCTCCTGACAGGAAGGAGCAATTTGTAAAAATTGTTTTTGATACCTTAAACAAAATTGTAAAAGAAGGGATCGATAAAGAGCTAATCAAAGCCTCCATAAATGTTGTTGAATACGACTTAAGAGAAGCATCAAACTTCCCTACTAAGGGTATAGTATACAACATGCTATCCCTTGATAGCTGGCTATACGATGGAGATCCTTTGGCTCATATTGAATATGATAAACCTTTAAATGAAATAAGGAATGGTATGGAAGAAGGCTATTTTGAAAAGTTTATTGAAGAAAGAATCTTAAAAAATCCTCACAGTTCTTTAGTTATGATAAATCCTAAAAAAGGTCTTGGAGAGGAAAAGGAAAAACAGGTAAGGGAAACCCTAGATAAATACAAGAAATCCTTATCAAAGGAAGAAATTGAAGAACTAATCGAAAAGAACAACAAGCTTAAAAAAATGCAGATGACCGATGATCCACCTGAAGCAAAAGCTACAATACCCAAGCTATCCATATCAGATGTAAATCCAAAATCAGAAATAATTCCACAGGAAGTAATCAAGGAAGATGGATTTACAATATTAAATCATAATATATTCACAAGCAAAATAGCATACGTAGACCTATACTTTGATACCAACATGGTAGAAGAAAACTTGATTCCTTATATCAACCTACTAGCAGAAATTCTAGCAAAGATAGATACAAAGAATAAATCCTATGATGACCTTAACAAGGAAATATATGTAGATACTGGTGGCATCAGTTTTACCTCAACCGCTTACGTTGAAAATAACAAGGACGATATATTCTATCCTAAGTTTATAGTAAGCGGCAAAGCTATTGGAAACAACATAGCCAAATTGATGGAGTTGATTTCAGAGGTAATCACAGAATCAAAGATTGAAGATAAAAAGAGAATTAAGGAGCTATTGCAGCAGATTAAATCCAGAATTGAAATGTCTATATTCAACAATGGCCATTCAGTGGTTATGAGAAGAGTAGGTTCCTACTTTTCACCATCAGGCAGATATGCTGAAAAGCTGCAAGGATTAGACTTTTACTGGTTCCTCAGCGATTTATTAAAGAACTTCGATGAAAATAGCGATCAAATTCTATACAACTTAAAAGCAGTATATGACACCATATTCAACATAAACAACTTAATTGTAAGCTTTACTGGGGATCAAGATGACTTTAAATTAGTTAAAGGTAACATGAATATAGTAACAGGTAAACTCAATAGGGATAAGATTCAACCTCAAGAGTACTTTTTCAAAGAAGAGAGACTAAATGAAGGAATACTATCCTCTGCAAACGTTCAATATGTATCTAAAGGATATAACTTTAGAAAACTAGGTTACGATTATAGCGGCAGCTTGCAAGTGCTATCCACCATATTAAGCAGAGAATACCTTCACAACACCATAAGAGCTCAAGGAGGAGCCTATGGAGCAGGTATAAGCATTGACAGAACTGGCCACTTGATTACCTATTCCTATAGGGATCCTAATTTAAAGGAAACCATAGAAGCATATGATAGCATGGCAGACTACATTAGAAACTTGAACCTAACCAAAAACGACTTAACTACCTTTATAATAGGTACCATAAGCCGCATAGACCCAGCAACTACTCCTCATATGAAGGGACAAATTGCTACAAGCAGGTTTATATCCAATGTAACCCAAGAAGATGTTCAGAAAAATAGGGATGAAATATTAAGCACCAGAGTAAAGGATATTAAAGACTGTGTAGATATACTTGAAAGCACAATGAAAGAAAACTATGTATGCGCTTTAGGAAATGAAAACAAGCTAAGGGAAAATCAAGATCTATTCAACAGCTTAGTACAGTTAAAGAAATAAACATAAAAGCCCTTTCTCTAAAACGAGGAAGGGCTTTGTATTTTCATACTTTTAAAAGCCTCCCTATAACATTATCTAATGAACAATAATCTATCTATAAATATTATCAATTGGATTTATTCATATATAAATGGTATTGTTAAATATGTATAAAAGTGGAGGTGACATTAATGAACAGAATTGTTAAAAAAATACCAATTCCAATAGTTGGTCTAATGCTTGGCCTAGCAGCTTGCGGAAATTTAGTTTTATCCTATGGAGATATCTACAGAAACATTTTCGGTATCATTTCAGGCATCATATTGTTGTTAGTATTGATTAAAATAATCATGTATCCTAAAGAAGTTAAAGAAAGCTTAAATAATCCTGTTGTAGCTAGCGTTTTCCCTACTTTTTCCATGGCGATTATGCTGCTTTCTACATACTTAAAACCTTACGCTAGTTCTTTAGCTTTAGGTATGTGGGTGATAGGAATTATAATTCATCTTATACTTATGCTTAGCTTTACAAAAAACTATGTAATGAACTTTAATGTCAATAAAGTATTTCCCAGCTGGTTTATAGTATATGTGGGAATTGTTGTATCAAGTGTTACTTCCCCTGCATTTAATATGACAAGCATCGGGCAAATAGCATTTTGGTTTGGATTTATATCCTATTTCATACTGCTTCCTATAGTACTATATAGAGTAACTAAAGTGAAGAACATTCCAGAACCAGCACTGCCAACAATAGTTATATTATCGGCACCAGCAAGTCTATGCCTTGCAGGATACATGAATGCATTTCAGGAAAAAAATTTGGGAATTGTCTATTTATTGCTTGCTTTATCTCAGATAACTTATATCTTAATTTTGCTTACATTGCCTAAGCTTTTGAAGCTCAAATTTTATCCAAGCTATTCCGCTTTTACTTTCCCTTTAGTCATAAGCGGAATCTCTTTAAAGCTTACTAATGGATTCTTAATGAATATGGGAAATACAATAGCTTTATTTAAATATCTAGTGAAACTGGAGGAGTTAGTTGCAGTAATAATGGTCCTATATGTACTATTTAGATATTTAAACTTTTTGCTCACTGATAAAGAAACCGTTAAAGGCTAGCCAAAAAGGCATCTACCAAAAGGTAGATGCCTTTTTATTATGGAAGCTTTTTTCATTTAATGAAAAGTAATATAATCAGCAAATCTGGCAACCATAAATATATATTTGAACTTTATCCTTTACATCCATAAAAAATTACGACAAGGAGTGGAAATCATATGGAAAACCATAAAAAGAAAAAAATCAGTTTCCCTACAGCCTATACGGTTTTGTTTATAATTTTAATTTTAGCAGCGCTATTAACATATATTATACCTGCAGGACGTTATGAAAGGCTAGAATATGACCCAAACCAAAACCTATTCATAACCTATGACATCAACGATGAAACTAATACCTTACCTGCTACTCAAGAAACGCTGGATCGTTTAAACATTAATATTAACATTAGCAAGTTCTTAGACGGAAGCATTACAAAACCCATAGCAATTCCAAATACCTACCAAAGAATTGAGCAGTCTCCTCAAGGTTTAATTGATATACTAATAGCACCTATAGAGGGAGTCATGGATTCAGTAGACATTATGATTTTCGTGCTCATATTAGGAGGAATAATTGGCCTAATAAACAAAACCGGTTCCTTTGATGCTGCCATTGCTTCCTTATCCAGGAGAACTGAAGGAAAAGAGTTTTTATTAATAGTAGTAGTATATGCCTTAATTGCATTAGGAGGCACCACTTTTGGAATGGCAGAAGAAACTATAGCTTTATATCCAGTATTAATGCCTATATTTTTAGCTACTGGCTATGACCCAATAGTCTGCATATCTGCCATATATATGGGCTCCTCCATTGGTTCCATGTTCTCAACAGTTAATCCTTTTTCAGTGGTAATTGCATCAAATGCTGCCGGGATATCCTTTAACGAAGGCCTTACATTCCGCATTATAGGTTTAATCTTAGCATCCTTAATAACCATTTTATATACCTATCGCTATGCTAAAAGAATAAAAAGCGATCCAAAGAATTCATTAGTATATGAAGATATGGAAAGAATTGAGAAGAGATTCCTAAAAGACTTTGATGCAAATAAGGCGGTACCTTTTACCTGGAGAAGGATTTTAATGCTGTTGGTATTCTTAGGTGCCTTCCCAATTATGGTTTGGGGAGTGTCAAGAGGTGGCTGGTGGTTTACAGAGATGTCTGCTTTATTTTTAACAGTAGCCATAATAATCATATTCCTATCTGGGCTACCAGAAAGAGAGGCTGTCGGCACATTCATAGCTGGTGCTGCTGATTTAGTAGGTGTAGCCCTTACCATTGGTATTGCAAGGGGAATAAACATCATAATGGATAAGGGCCAAATTTCTGATACACTTCTCTTTTATACATCCTCAGCTGTTGAAGGAATGAGCGGAGGAATTTTTGCAGCAGTACAAATGCTTCTGTTCAGTATATTAGGCTTCTTCATCCCCTCTTCATCAGGGCTGGCTACTTTATCCATGCCAATTATGGCACCTTTAGCAGATACTGTTGGTCTATCAAGGGAAATTGTAGTTACTGCATATAACTGGGGTCAAGGATGGATGGCTTTTATCACTCCAACTGGATTGATTTTAGCAACTTTGGAATTGGCCGATACCACCTACGATAAATGGTTAAAATTCATACTTCCATTAATGGCTATTATAGGAATATTTGCAATTGGAATGCTTGTTATTAGAGCAGCTATAATATAAAATAATTAATATGAACAAAAATATTAAAAGAGGGATGATTGTATGGCCAAGATAGTTGAAAGATTTAAAAGGTATATAGCCATAGACACCAGATCCGATGAAAATAGCCAAACTTGTCCTAGCACCAAAGGGCAGCTAGAGTTGGGAGCCCTATTAGTAAAGGAACTAAAAGAACTAGGTTTGGAAGATGCAAAACAGGATGAAAATGGCTATGTATATGCTACTCTTAAATCCAACATGGACAAAAAAGTTCCAACTATTGGATTTATTGCCCACCTAGATACTAGCCCTGATATGGACGGAAAATGTACAAATCCACAGATTATTACCTATGAAGGTGGAGACATCAAGCTTAATGAGGAATACAGCATTACAGTTAAGGAATTCCCCTTCTTAAAAGACCTAGTTGGTAAGGAACTAATTACAACAGACGGTACAACTCTGCTTGGAGCTGATGATAAAGCTGGTATTGCTGCTATAATGGATGCAGTAGAATATCTAGTTACCCACCCAGAAATCAAACATGGAGATGTTAAGATAGCCTTTACACCAGATGAGGAAATAGGCAGAGGTGCAGATTTATTTGATGTAGAAGGCTTTGGGGCAGATTTTGCTTATACCATAGACGGCGGACCCTTAGGAGAATTGGAATATGAAAACTTCAATGCAGCAAGTGCCAAAATACAAATCCAAGGTAAAAATGTACACCCAGGTACTGCTAAAAACATAATGATAAATGCATTAAGAATCGCCATGGAGCTGGAAAGCATGCTGCCAGTAAATGAAAAACCTGAATACACTGAAGGATATGAAGGCTTTTATCTGTTAACTGATTTATCAGGTACTGTGGATAAGGCCATCATGAAATACATCATAAGGGATCACTCTAAGGAAAAATTTGAGCATAAAAAGCAATATATGAAAGATGTTGTGGATTTCCTAAACAAAAAGTACGGTAATATAATAGACATTGAAATTCAGGACAGCTATTACAACATGAAAGAAAAAATTGAACCTCACATGGAAATAATAGAGCTTGCTAAAAAATCCATGGAAGAGCTCAATATCACTCCAATTATTAAACCAATAAGAGGTGGCACAGACGGAGCAAATCTGTCCTATAAAGGGCTTCCATGTCCAAACCTATTCACAGGAGGATATAATTATCACGGAAGGTTTGAGTTTATTCCAACTGAATCCATGAAGCTTGCATCCCAGTTAATAGTTAAGATTGTTGAAAATAACGCTAAAGGTATATAAAAATAACTAATCCCCTCGCAATAGAGGGGATTAGTTATAAGTATCCTTACCCTATTTCAACAGCTTCATCTTCTACTTTAACAACGCCATCTTCTATAAGCTTTTCAGCTATCCAAGCGGCTACCTTACCAGTTATTGTTATGCAGTGTTGTTTTCTCTCAGGGCTTTGGAAATTATCTCCTGCCCACTGCCTTGTGATAACTCTACAACAGGTTGAGCCATATTCTTCCTTTATGTAATCGTGTAGAGCTTTTGCCATAGGGAACATCTTTTCATTCATAGGCTCACCGTGAACTCTACCATAAGCCATTCCAAGAGCCATTTGGCCACCACTTACCGCTCCACACAAGCAACCAGATTTCCCCATACCAATTGGAAAGCCAGATGCCATTTTAACTATATTGTCATCGTAAGGCTTCCCTAGTAGATGATTTATAGTTTGAACTACTGCCTCTGAGCAGAAGAATTCACCTCTTCTAAAATAACCTTCTGCTTCCTCTTTTACAGCTTCAATCAATTGCTCCTTAGTCATAAAAATAGCCCCCTTTAACTTTACTATAGTTAATTTTACTCTAAAGGAGGCTATTATACCAATTGAATTTATCTATATTTAAAAAGGGGGGTATTCAAAATATTTATAGATTTATTTAACTTATTTAACTGCACTGAACTGGATTTCTAAGGTCCTTTCACTTCCATTTCTTAATACAGTGAGCTTTGCCTTATCTCCTTGCTTATAGTTAAAGAGGGCTTTCTTCAGCTGACCCATAGATTTTATTTCTTTATCATCTAGCCTTATCAACACATCGCCATTCATCAATCCAGCCTTATCAGCAGGTGAATTGCCTTCAACTTTTATGATAACTACTCCTTCATCTACAGCTAAATCCACTCCCAATTGCCTTTCATATAGTTCAACTTCTATTCCTAAAATACCCATATACACTGTCTTATAATCTCCTGTTTTAACTATTTGTTCTATTACAGGTTTTACAGTGTTTATAGGGATAGCAAAGCCTAATCCTTCTGCTGAAGTAATCTTAGCGGTATTAATTCCTATTACTTCTCCTTTGGCATTCAATAGAGGTCCTCCGCTGTTGCCTGGATTTATTGATGCATCCGTTTGAATTAAATCCTCAATTACATTATTTCCAACAGTTATGGTTCTGTTAAGGCCACTTATTATTCCAGAAGTAACGGTGCTCTGAAATTCCAATCCTAAAGGATTGCCAATGGCAATGACAGTCTCTCCTATTATCAGGTCATCTGAGTCTCCCAGCTTAGCTACAGGCAATCCAGTTGCATCCACCTTTACTACAGCTAAATCCAGTAGAGAATCGTACCATAGCACTTTTGCTTCTTTTTTATCTCCATTATTAAAAAGCACCTTTATATTCTTGGCGTTTCCGCTATTAATAACATGAGCATTAGTAAGTATATAGCCATTGCTATCCACGATTACTCCAGAGCCTACTCCATCTACCTCTTGCTGAAAAAATCCAAATTGCTGTATGCTTACAGTAGTAATACCTACTACACTATCCATTGCACTTTGAGCAACTAAGGCTATGTTATTTGTGCCTTCACTTCTTTCTAATATGCTTTCTATGTTAATAGTTTCATTAGAGTTATCGGCTTGTACTTCCCTTTTATCTATATCCATATACTTTAAAACTATAAATGGAGAAATTATACCTCCAATAAGGGCAGATATTAATGCTAAAGCTACATAGGTGAATATCCTCTTTTTTCTTGATTTCCTATGGCTATTTTCTTCTAAAAGGTTTACAGCCTTCTGGACATTATCCTCATTTACATATTCTACTTCTCTGTTAATCCCATCAATTATCTCTAAAGTCCTATCTAAATCATTTTTGTCCTGATCCATGTGGATACCTCCTTCCCTTCGACTTTAATGATAATAGATAAATGTGAAATAAATATAAACAAATTATGGTTTTTTGTAAAAAACTATTCCTTATATTTTTTACAATTTCCCACAATTGTTAAACCAAGTTCCCATGAAATACCCTATCCATTTTGATATAATAGTTTAACAGAAGATACTTTCACTAACTTAAGGAGTAGATAAATATGAGCTACAAAATATATCTAGTAGAGGATGATAAAAACTTAAATTTGATCCTAACCACCTATTTAAAAAAAGAGGGTTGGGAAATATCCTCCTTTTTCACTGGTGAAGAAGCGCTAAATGCAATCAAAACTCCACCTGATCTATGGATATTAGATATAATGCTCCCAGATATAGATGGCTATCAGATAATAAAGGAAATAAAATCCACAACTCCCAATATACCAGTCATATTTATTTCCGCAAGGGATGCTGATATAGATAGAATATTAGGATTGGAATTAGGCAGTGATGATTACTTATCAAAACCTTTTTTACCAAGAGAGCTGGTAATTCGCACAAAAAAATTGTTAGAAAGGGTCTATAAAACCCCTATGGAAATCATCAATATTCCACCCTACACCATAGATGAAAAGAGCAGAAGGGTAAAAAAAGGAGAGGAGATAATAAACCTAACCTCTAAGGAATTTGATTTATTAGCATTCTTTATTAAAAACAGAAATCAGGCCCTTTCAAGAGAACAGATACTTAAATGCCTTTGGGGTGAAGATTATTTTGGCACAGATAGGGTGGTGGATGATTTAGTAAGGAGGCTTAGAAAAAAGATGCCTGAACTTAATATTGAAACAATTTATGGATACGGATATAGGATGATTGCAGTATGAAAATAAAGAATAAACCTTTATCAGTCCAAATATGGATAGTATTTGCAGGCATAACCTTATCCATATCAATAATATTAGCAATAATACTTCCATTAACATTAAGGGCATTTTTCACTGAAGAAATATATGCTACAATAGAATCCGCTCAAAATCTCATGTTAAATAGATATGATTTACCCTCCCTTAGAGAATTTCTAAAATCAGATAACTTTTCCAATCCAAGGCAAGCACTAGAGAGCATACGAACAGTACACCATTTTTTCTTGCTTGATGATTACCAGGTTTACTTATCCTCCCCATTAGATGCAAATTTTGTTGAACAGGTTAGATTGCAAACACAACTTCAGGAAAACATCAGTCAGCGATATAGCGGTACTGTTGGAGATGAAAAGATATTCTATGTAATAACCAAGGTTAAGACTTTAAATCAGAATGTATACTTAGTATCATATATGTGGGATTCCTATAGACAGGATGTAGTCAATAGCTTATTTAAACGATTGGCCCTTATTACTACACTGGTATTTTTGCTAAGCTGGATACCTGCTATATTGCTCTCCAAATATCTATCCCGTCCATTGGTCAGTTTAGAGAAAAAAGTAAATAAACTGGCAAAATATGAATGGAATGAACCAATAGAAGTGGATAGGGAGGATGAAATTGGAAAATTGGGTAAATCCATAGAGCAGCTTAGAAATGAGCTTATCAATCAAAGGGAAATGCAGCAAACATTTTTACAGAACATATCCCATGAGCTAAAAACCCCTGTAATGGTTATCCGCAGCTATGCCCAAGCTATCAGCGATGGTATCTATCCAAAAGGAGATCTAGACTGTTCAATCAAAGTCATAGACGAAGAGGCAGAAAGACTTGAAAAGCGGATAAAAAATTTGCTCTATATAACTAAGTTAGATAATATAAATCTACAGCATGTTTCAAAGCAAAACTTTCACCTAGATAAGCTGATAAAAAACGTTGTAGAAAGGCTATCCTGGAATAGGATGGATATTGACTGGCAGCTAGAACTCTCACCTATTAGCATTAATGGAGATGTAGAGCAGTGGAGAGTTATAATTGAAAACCTATTAGACAATCAAATGCGCTATGCAAAAAATACAATACTCATATCTTTAACCCAAACGGAGGGTAAAAAGATATTGCTTAGATTTTTCAACGATGGCCCAAATATAGAACCAGAAGTTTTAGATACCCTTTTTACTAAGTACAATAAAGGAGAAAAAGGGCAATTTGGATTGGGGTTAGCAATCGTTCAAAGAATTGTAGAACTCCATAACGCAAAAATATGGGCTTCTAATGAAGAAGAAGGGGTATCCTTCTATATAGAAATACAAAAAAAATAACCCACCAGAAATACTGGTGGGCTATTTTATAGCATAAGCATCTTTCTTTAGCTCTATCATCTTCTTCCTTCCTTACAGATTAGGGCTTGTCCTTGGTAATTTTATTACTCCACATGGCCCTTTAATGATTATTTTGTATTTCTAGTAAAGGCTTCATATTTCCAAATCTCTGGATTGAATAGTATCATAAGGGTGAATACTTCTAACCTACCTAGTAGCATACATATAGACATGACAATCTTAGATAAATTGCTAAATCCACTATAGCTTCTTAATGGACCTGCAAATCCAAAAGCAGGACCAACATTTCCTAAAGTTGCTGCCACTGCACTTGCAGCACTCTCAAAATCTACTCCATCCAAAGAAACAATCATAGTACTTATTATGAATATGAATATAAATAGAGCAAAAAAACTCGATATTCCAGCAATGGTGTTATTTGATATAACTTTGCCATCTATTTTTATGGGTATAACAGCCCTAGGATGGAGTATCCTATAAAATTCCCTCTTAATTGCTTTCAAAAGTACTACAATTCTAATGTTTTTAATTCCACCAGCAGTAGATCCAGCACATCCACCTATAAACATAAGAGCAAATAAAATAACCTTACTGAATGTAGGCCATTTATCAAAATCCACCGTAGAATACCCTGTAGTAGTTATAATAGATGATACCTGAAAAAATGAATCCCTTAGTGCTATGCCAAAATTGTTATATTTCATTGGCCCGTAGATATTCAATGCTATCATTATTACTGAGATCAGTATAGTTCCCAAATAAAACCTAAGTTCAGCATTCCTTACAACTTCTCTCCACTTTCCTTTAATAAGCAAATAATATAGAGAAAAGTTGGCTCCACATAATGTCATGAATATAGCAATCACTAAGTGTATATAAGTGCTTTGGTAATAACCTACGCTGTTGGCCTTTATTCCAAAACCTCCTGTACCTACTGTACCAAAAGTATGAAGGGCCGAATCATAAAGAGACATGCCTCCTAAAACGAGTAAAATAATCTCTATAGCTGTTATTATAGTGTATATAGTATATAAAATTTTAGCAGTATCTCTAACTCTTGGTACAATCCTATCCGGTGCTGGCCCAGGGCTTTCTGTCTTATATATTTGAAACCCTCCTATACCAAACATGGGCAAAAGAGCAACGGTAAAGACCAATATACCCATCCCACCAATCCAATGAGTAAAGGACCTCCAAAATAGTATTCCTTTAGGAAATGACTCTATATTATCAACTATTGAAGCTCCCGTAGTTGTAAAACCAGATACTGTTTCAAAAAATGCATCAACCCATGAAGGAATAGTTCCAGAAAATATAAAAGGCAAAGCCCCAAATATGGATACCAATATCCATCCAAATCCTACTATTGCTAAGCCTTCTTTAGCTTGAATATCCTGTTTATATTTAAATATCCTATTCATTACAAATCCTACTGCAGCAGTTATTATTATACTTAACAATAATGCCTTCCAATCATAGCTTCCATAATACAAAGCAACTAATAAAGAGGGAATCATCAATCCAGCTTCAACGACTAGTAGATGTCCCAATACATTAATGATTACTCCAAAGTCCATTAAATATGCCTCCCTTATTAACAGGCTCTATTAATTTATTCAATTTAGGTATATCGGATGCCAGTGAAAATACAATAATCCTATCATTTGCATGAATGATGCTATTTCCATCTGGTATTATTACTTCTCCATCATGAATAATTGCCCCTATGATGATACCTTTTGGAATTCCCAGCTTAGATAAGGGTTTTCCAACTATAGGAGAATCTTTACTTACTATTATTTCTGTTACCTCTCCTTCCCCTCCAAGAAGTAAGGAAACTGATATAACTTTACCACCTTTTAAATATTTTAATATATGGCTTACAGTTATATTAACAGGATTTAAAGCCACATCTATATCCAACTTATCTACTATACGTGCGTAATTAGGCCTGCTTATCTTGGCAATGGTCTTATTCACTCCTGATTGCTTTGCTACCAATCCCATCAACAAGTTTTCCTCATCTAAGCCTGTAACGCCTACAAAAGTATCATAAGACGCCAAATCCTCTTCGCTTAATAGATCAATATCAGTACCATCTCCACAGATCACTAAAGTGTGATCCAATTTTTCTGCTAAATACTCACACCTATCCTTATCAATTTCTATTATGGTTACGCTAATTCCTAATTTCTCCAATCTCTTAGCCAAATAATATCCAATATTTCCGCCACCTAATATCATTACTTTTTTGGTTTCTTTCTTATTCATATTTATTCCAAGGCGTTCCCCAAGCCTATTGATATTATCATTTTTCCCAATTACATATATCACATCGTCAAGTTTCAATTCAGTAGAACCATCAGGAATTATAAGCTCACCATCTCTTGATATAGCAGTAATTAAAAGGCCATTCAATCCTTTTAGATCTTCTATCCTTTTTCCTACAAATTCATTTACATTTCCTAAACGAAACTCGACCATTGATACCTTGCCTTTTCCAAAACCACCTGCATAGAAATTATAAGTTTTTGATATATACCTTTCTATTTCCATAGCAATTTCTAGGTCTGGATTTATTACAAAATCAATTCCTAAATGTTCTTTAACAAAATCTAGCTCCTCAATATACTCAGGTTCTCTTATTCTTGCAATTGTTTTTTTACATTTAAGTCTCTTAGCCAAAGTACAAACCAATATGTTCACTTCATCGCTATCGGTTGCAGCAACAAGCAAGTCATAAGATTCTATATCAAGTTCCTTTAGAGCTCCAATCTGTATACCATTTGCTTGTACAGTCAATACATCTAAATGGTCGCTTATTCGCTCTAGTTTATCAGCATCTATATCCACTAAAGTTACATCTATATTTTCGTTGTTCATTGCTTCTGCTAGTTTGTATCCTAGCTTGCCTGCTCCTACAATCATTACTTTCATTAAATCATCTCCCACTTCCCTAATATTGATACTTAAATAATTATACCATTATTAAAATAATAATAAAGGGTAATTTATAACAAATTTTTATTATCCCGCAACCTGTGGATAAAATGCTTGTAATCGTTATTGTATTCTTCTTTTCCTGTGGATATACCTTCATATATGTAGATAAATCTTATTGTTATGGGTATATTATAAGTTGGAACTATACTATAAATATATAACTTAGCCATATAAAAGAATAGAAAGGAGTTTGGATATATGGCAAAGCTATTTGAAAGCATAAAAATCAAGGATATGGAATTAAAAAACAGAATAGTCATGCCTCCTATGTGTATGTACAGCACCGATGACAATGGCTATACAAATGACTGGCATCACATTCATTATGCAACAAGGGCAATAGGCGGTACTGGCCTTATCATAGTAGAAGCTACAGCAGTAGAAAAAAGGGGAAGAATAACCGATAGGGATTTAGGAATATGGGATGATTCACATGTAGAAGGTTTATCTAAAATCGTAAATCTATGCAAAAAATACGGTGCCAAAATTGCCATTCAGCTAGCCCATGCAGGAAGAAAATGCGAAGTAAAATCTGAAGATATAATCGCCCCTAGTCCTATAGCATTTAGTGAAGAATATAAAGTCCCAAAAGAGATGTCCAAAGATGATATAAAAATGGTTATAAGAGCTTTCAAAGAAGGTGCAAGAAGGGCCCTTTCAGCAGGTTTTGATGCTATAGAGATACACGCTGCCCATGGATACCTTATAAACGAATTCCTATCTCCCCTTACCAATAAGAGAGCTGATGAGTATGGAGGTAGTTTAGAAAATAGAGCAAGGCTTTTAAAAGAAATAGTTAAGGAAGTAAGAACAGTATGGCCTGAAAACAAACCTCTTATAGTTAGAGTTTCTGCTGAAGACTATGTAGAAGAAGGAAATCATCCTGAAGACCTGGCTGAAATAATAAACTTAGTAAAAGAAGAAGGTGTTGACCTAGTTGATGTAAGCTCAGGCGCAGTTGTCCCAGCGGGAATAAAAGCATATCCTGGATATCAGATTAAGTTTGCAGAAGTGATCAAAAATAGAACTGGGCTTCCCGTAATAGCAGGAGGGCTTATTTCAGAACCAGAAATGGCAGAAGAAATTGTATCCAACAATAGAGCTGATCTAGTCTTCTTAGGAAGGGAACTTTTGAGAAACCCCTATTGGCCACTACAGGCAGCTAAAAAGCTAAGACACGATATAGATTGGCCTGTACAATATGAGAGAAGTAAGGTATAGTAAAGCATATAGCAAACTTTAACACATATAATAACATGAAATAAAGAAGCTGACCAATTCTTTGGTCAGCTTAATCTACTGATTTTAGCGATGCCACCATATCTATTTTCTTTAACCTATAATACATTGCAATGCTTACTAGCACTGAAAACAACAAGGTCAACGCTGCAGAATACACAAAGCTTATAGGCTTTATTTCCCTGCCGAACATTATGATTTCTATTTCAGTAGTCACAATTACATACCTGTGAAGGAAGATTCCTAATATAAGCCCTAAAGCTGTGCCTATAATAGTCAATATGAAATTCTCCCGATATATATAGTTAGCTACTTCATTGTCATAAAATCCTAGTACCTTAATAGTGGCAATCTCCCTATATCTTTCCCCAATGTTTATGTTGGTTAAATTATATAGTACAACAAAGGCTAAGGCTCCTGCAGCCATGATGATAACCATGATAACATAGTTAAGGCTTCCCAGAGTATCATTAAAACTATCGCTTACTCCTGTAGTAAAGCTTACTGAAGCTATGTTATCCATCTTCAAAAGTCTCTCTGAAAGCCTATCCTCAAACTCCTTATCAGTACTTGAGGTTTTGCATAGTATTCTTTGATAATCTGCTTCCTTGCCAAATACCTTTTGATACAAGTTCCTTGACATGTACATGAAGTGGTTAGCATAGTTTTCAGTAATTCCTGTAACCTTAACGTAAAGCTTGTTATCATCCTCATCTTTTATATATATCTCGTCTCCAACATTAACATCTAGAAGTTTAGCCATCTTTTCAGATAATACAATTCCATCATCGGCCAATGGAATTGCCTTTTGGCTTTTACGCTCTCTTAGGGTAATAAAATCCTGTAGTTTATTGGAATTCTCTGGAACTATAAAATTAACGGTTTTCTCTATATTCCCTCTTCCTATATCTATGGCCTTTTCATTTATCAATATATAATCGGTTATACCGTTATCCCTATTGATAAATTCAATAACATCCCTCATTTCTTCTTTGTCATTTTCTTTTACCTCTATAGCTAGCTGGTATTTATACAATTCATCAAACTGCTTCCCAACTATAGAAACTATTGAATCCTTAAGGCCAAACCCGGTTAAAAGCAAAGCAGTGCAGCCACTTATACCTAATACAGTCATTATAAATCTCTTTTTATACCTAAAAATATTTCTTGCTGTAACCTTGTGGGTAAACTTCATTCGAGACCAAATAAAGGTGATGTTTTCTAAAAAGATCCTTTTTCCTGGTTTAGGAGTCTTAGGCCTTAACAATAATGCTGGTGTCTCCTTAAGCTCACCCCTTATGGCTACCCAAGCTGCTATAAGTGTTGCAAATACAGCTACTGTAGATGATATAAAAGCATAGGTAAAATTAAATTGAGTTATAACCTCTGGCATGATATACATTATCCTATAGGCATTAAATATGACAGTGGGCAGTACTCTAAACCCTATAAGCAACCCAACTATGCTGCCACCGATGCTTGCCAAAGCTGCATAGATTAAATATTTAGAAGCTATGTCCATCTTTCCATAGCCTAGGGCTTTTAACGTACCAATATGGCTTCTCTCCTCATCCACCATTCTGGTCATAGTAGTAAGGGAAACCAATACTGCCACTGCTAGGAAAAACACAGGAAATACGCTTGCTACTGCATCTATTCTATCAGCATTCATTCCAAAATCTATATAATCTAAGGTTTCAGTTCGCTTCAATACATACCATTTAGGCTTTTCTAGATCCTTTAGCTTTTCCTCTTGTTCAGCTATCTCCTCTTTTGCTTTCTCTATTTCTCTTAGGCCTTCATCCTTGGATTTTAAGTATTCTGCATATCCCTTTTCGTATTCCTCTCTTCCCTTAGCTAATTCCCTGCGGGCTTTATCAAATTCTAATAAGGCCTTTTGCTTATTTACCTCTAATTTATTCCATTCCTCCTTTATTCTTTGTTTCCCTTCCTCTATTGCCATTCTAGCAGCTTCCAGCTTTTTCTCATTTTCTATTAACTCCTGTTTTGACCATTCAAGTTGAAGCTTTGCTGCTTCAATTTCCTCTCTTGCTTTCTTTAATTCCTGTTCCCCATACTGTATGATTTGGATTGTTCTTATTTTTTCCTGTTCATCTTCAATGAAATTCAAGCTTTCCTTAAGCCTGTCTATCTGTTCTTGCCTGCTTTTTATCTCCTCTTCTCCTTTTGCAATTGCAGCTTCGGCTATTTCTATCTCCTTAAGGGCCTCACTTTTTTTCTCATTGAATAGCTTTAAATTCCTTTCATATTCAACCTCGGCATCCTGCAATTTCTTTTCTTCTTCTTTAAGCCTTCTTTCCCCATCCTCAATTTGAGCCCTAAACTTCTTTTCATTGGCTAATAGCTCCCTTTCTCCATCCTCTAATTTCTTTCTTGCCTGTTCTAAGTCCTTTTCAGCTTTTTCAAGCTCAGCCTGTAGTTTTTCTTCTGCTTCCTTTAGCTCCTCCTTACCTTTGTTAAGCTCTTCATTGGCCTCATCAACTATCTCTTTATATCTTTCATCAGCTCTTATTTCACCTACATCTTGAAGTTTCTCTTTAACTGGATTCAATATATCATCATACTCTTCATGGTATGTATTCACATTCCTAGCCCCTTCAACCGTTACATAGACGTCAGTATATACAGGTAGGCTGAATTCATCCTCTGGAAGCATCAAGAAACAGCTAATAGTTCCTGTCCCAATATTTGTACTACCCCTTTCAAAGGAAATATAATAAGGGGTATTTACCAATCCAACTACTACATACTCATCTCTCTTCAATACATCAGAAATATCCTCATCCGTTCCCGTTGAAAATTTAATCTTAGATCCTATTGGAAAAGTTGGATTTATGCCATTACCGCTTTCTGCCAGTATCTCCCCAGGCTTTTCTGGGAACCTTCCTTCAACCAATATAACTTGATTGATATAGGATTTATCATTTGACTCTATCTTGTCCATTGGAAGAGAGAGAAGCTTTACTACAGTGTAATTCCCTTCATATTCAGCTAAAAGATCCACTGAATACCCGGGAGATATGCTTTCTACTTCAGGCACCTTTTCTATTGCTTCAATATCCTTTTCGTCAAATCCCATGGTGGATATGAGGCGTATATCCATAAGCTTATGGTCATCAAAATATTTATCCGCTGTTAGCTTCATATCAGGAGATGTGGCCTTTATGCCTGCAAAGAACCCAACTCCTAAAGCAACTATTAAAAAAATGGATAGAAATCTTCCAAAGCTCTTTTTTATTTGTCTAAATGTATCCTTCATCAATGTAGTTTTCATACTACCATTCTATCCTTTCTACTGGTATTGGATTTTCATTTATCTCCTCAGATTCTACTCTTCCATTTTTAATCCTTATTACCTTATCAGCCATGGGGGTAATAGCTAGATTGTGGGTAACAACTATGACGGTCATATTGTTTTTTCTACAGGTATCCTGCAAAAGTTTCAAAACCGATTTACCAGTATTATAGTCCAAAGCTCCTGTAGGCTCATCGCACAACAATAGTTTTGGGTTTTTGGCCAGTGCCCTTGCAATAGATACCCTTTGCTGTTCTCCTCCAGATAACTGCCCAGGAAAATTGTTTTTTCTATCCTTAAGGCCAACTTGTTCTAATACATCCTCCGGATTAAGGGGATTTTTGCAGATTTCTGTAGCCAGCTCTACATTCTCCAATGCAGTTAAATTCTGTACTAAATTATAGAATTGAAATACAAATCCTATATCATACCTTCTATAGGTTATAAGCTCTTTAGGAGAATACTTGCTTATATCCTCATTGTCAACTATTAGCCTTCCACTGGTAGGGGTATCCATCCCCCCTAAAATGTTCAATATGGTGCTCTTGCCTGCCCCACTAGGACCAACTATAACTACAAATTGGCCTTTATCTATGGAAAAGGATATATTATCCAAAGCCTTTATCTCCACTTCTCCCATTTTATATATCTTTGTAACATTTTCCATCTGTATAAACTTTTCCATTGTTTGCACCTTCCTCAAATATGATATTGATAAATATATTGTATGATAAATCTTTTGTTTTTTCTATCAATGTTTTTATTATCCTATTAATTTTATTATCAGTTAATATTATAATTTTTTATAGAAATATTGGGTATTATAAAAATGATTAATAATTATTAAGGGGTGGTTTTATGGAAAAAATAATAAGCATTGAGTACTGCACTTCCTGAGGCTATCTAAAAAGAGCAGTTGCTCTTGCAGAAAATCTATTAAATGAGCACAAAAACAACATAAATAAGGTAATTATCATCCCTTCATCTGGTGGTGTATTTGAAGTAGCAGTTAATGGAGAATCCATATTTTCAAAGAAAGAATTAGGAAGATTCCCTGAGGAGAATGAAGTAGAAGATAAGATAAGGGAGCTTGTAAATAAGATGTCAGAATAATATAAGCCTCAACTCCTTCAAAAGAGTTGAGGCTTATTTTATATAAGTTCCCACTTATGGCATAAAATGAATTTAAGAAGAAAATTTTTGGAGTGTAAATATGGGCATAAATATTCTTACATGGAATATTAAAGCAGGCCAACATAAAGAAGGCGGTTATCCAATTGTAAAAACAAAAAATTTAGATAGGATTGCAAATGTCATAAAAGACCACAAGGTTTCAATTGTATGCCTTCAGGAAGTAGATGCATATACTTTACGTTCCGGTATTTATATTCATCAAGCTAAATACATTGCTAATAAGCTTTCCTTGATAACAGGAAGAGCTTGGAATTACGAATACATAATCTCAAAAAAGATGAAGCCAGGCTATTTTGGCAATGCAATTATAAGTTGCTATCCCATGGAAGCTTCTTTAAAGCTTCCTTTGCCAAGTATGAGAAGCAATGAAGACCGCAGTTTTCTCCTTACGCGTATTCAACTAAAGGCTTTTCCTATATATGTAGGTACCTTCCACTTAGGATTAAAGGGAGATCAAATCCTCCAAGCTAAAAAGATAAAAACTGTACTAAAGGATTATAGCTATTTTAGTAAGAAAGTAATACTTGCTGGCGATTTAAATGGAAAGGAAGGTTCAGAAGCTTATTATATAATGCATAATGGAGAGTTTTCAATGGTTGATGTTGGCCCTATAGGAACGTGTACTCTAAACTGCTTTGAGGATTGTAATAACCCCAAAATAGATTTTTGCTTTGTAAGAGGTTTTTCAGCCCATAATTTAAAAAGCCAAGTACTTCCTATTGATATATCAGATCACAGGCCTATATTATTAGAACTATGTAATTAATCTTTATGATTTATTTAGAAGCTTTTATGCTTTTTATGAGGATAATCTATAATCCTTAAAAAATAAGAAATAGTGGGGCTAACCCCACTATTTCTATTAAGCTTCTGCAGCTTCTCCCATGAACATCTTGATGTCATCTTCAACGTTTGAAATTGTTCCTATTCCAAAGTTTTCTACCAATACTTTAGCTACATTTGGTGATAGGAAAGCTGGTAGTGTTGGTCCTAAGTGGATGTTCTTTACTCCTAGGTATAGTAGTGCAAGTAGAACTATTACAGCTTTTTGTTCGTACCATGCAATGTTGTATGCTATTGGTAGTTCATTTATATCATTTAGTTCAAATATCTCTTTTAGCTTCATTGCTATCAATGCTAGTGAGTATGAGTCATTGCATTGTCCTGCATCTAGTACTCTTGGGATTCCATTTATATCTCCTAAGTTTAGCTTAATGTATTTGTATTTTGCACATCCAGCTGTCAAGATTACTGTATCCTTTGGTAGAGCTTTAGCAAATTCTGTGTAGTAGTTTCTTTGCTTCATTCTACCATCGCAGCCAGCCATTACGAAGAACTTCCTAATTGCTCCTGATTTTACTGCTTCTACAATCTTATCTGCTAAAGCAAATACTTGGTTGTGGGCAAATCCTCCAATGATCTTACCTGATTCTATTGGAGTAGGCGCAGGAAGTCTCTTAGCATGTTCAATTATTTCTGAGAAATCCTTTGTCTTTCCGTCTTCTCTATCTGGAATGTGCTTAAATCCTGGATATCCAGTTGCACCTGTAGTATACACTCTATCTGCATAGGATTCTTTTGGTGGTACTAAGCAGTTAGTTGTAAATAGAATTGGTCCATTGAACTTTTCAAATTCTTCTCTTTGTTGCCACCAAGCATTACCATAGTTTCCTACAAAGTGGTCATATTTCTTGAATGCTGGATAGTAGTGAGCTGGTAGCATTTCTCCATGGGTATAAACATCTACTCCAGTGCCTTTTGTTTGTTCTAGTAGCTCTTCCAAGTCTTTTAAGTCATGACCTGATACAAGTATTGCAGGATTGTTTCTTACGCCTAAATTAACCTCTGTAATCTCTGGATTTCCGTAAGTTGAAGTATTAGCTTTATCAAGTAAAGCCATAGTTTTAACGCCGTATTCTCCAGTCTTCATTGTTAGATTTATTAAATCCTCTACAGTTAGGCTATCGTCTAATGTAGCAGCTAATGCCTTTCTCATGAATTTTACGATCTCTGGATCCTTGTATCCTAAGTTATCAGCATGCTCTAAGTATGCAGCCATACCCTTAATTCCATAAGTTATAAGCTCTCTTAGGGAACGTATATCCTCATCTTTAGTAGCTAGAACCCCAACTCTCTCCTTATCATTTGCTTTATATACTATATCATCATCTGAGTTAACTGAGAAAGTAGCTGCATCTTTTAAATCGCTTAAGTCTACGCCTTTTTCTTGTAAAGCCTTTCTTATTTCTTCTCTTAGCCTAAGGCCTTCTTTAATCTTTTCTAAAAATCTTTCCTTATCAAAGTTTACATTTGTTATTGTCATGAATAATCCATCTATAATAAATCTATCTAGTCCAGGTATTTCATATCCTATTTCATCAGCTTTTACTCCTAGCTCTGAAATGCCTTTTACAGTATATACCATCAAGTCTTGTAAATTTGCAAGGTCTGCAGTCTTACCACATACCCCTACCTTAGTACAGCCTTTACCTCCGGCTGTTTCTTGGCATTGAAAACAAAACATTGACATTTAAATTACCCCCTTGTTTCTTATTGATAATCTTATTTTAATATTTAACTCTCAGCAAATCGGTAACCTATGTTACAGCTCTAAAATTTATTGATAAATTTTCTACTTTTTTAAATAAAAAAATAAACCAGGGAGGGGCGTAAATTTATCCCTGGTTAATAGCTTTATTAATAGTCCTTCCCAGCTGCCATTACATTGGCTGGGTCAAATGCATGACATGGAGTTACTCCATATACCATACCACATTTAGGGCATTTGTACTCATAGGTTTCCATTAGAAACTCTTCACCACATTCTTCACATTTGATATTTAGTGGTACCATCATGGGCTGCTTTGCAAAGCCCATCATTCTTATTTTATCCACCACTTGTTTTCCATTTTCAAATTGACCTGAACATCCTTCATGCATTATGATCATCCTTTCTGTATTTAGTATAAATTTTTAAAATAGAATAATAGAATGGTATCTTTGTCTTATATAAAATCGATAGTAAGTCCTTTTCTTAAATCATTTCTCATCCTTTGGATTATGTTATCCATCTTTTCTAGCTCTTGTAGTATTTCCTTTTCCTTTGGACTTGTTTCAATGATCCTATCTATGCCACCATTTTTTATAACTATCCTCTTATGAGCCATCAAGGCTAAAATAGGATCATGGGTGGCCATAAGCACAATTTTATTGCTTCCTACTAGTAAGTTTAGAGCTTCCTTTCTGTTTATTCCTGCATTCTCAATTTCATCTATCAATACTATTGGAGAAGAGCTCAATATGGCAGTGTCTGCAATCATAAGAGCTCTAGATTGTCCACCACTTAAGCTGGTTATCTGAGTATTTAGGTCAAACTTTTCTCCTGACAAGTGGTTGGCTGCTTCTATTATTTCCTTTATAACTTCCTTTTCATTTACAACCATTCTGCTTTGAGCATGAAGCTCTAAGAATTCATATACTGTCAAATCCATTACAAAATTCATATTCTGAGATAGCTGGGCAACTAGCTTATTATTGGAGGAATATCTCCACTTCATATCTGGAACTTCTCCATTTATGAGGATTTTTCTCTTGGTAGGGGTATCTCCCTGGGCAATCCATTCTATATCTGCTAGTAGCCTGCTCTTTCCAGAGCCTGTGGGCCCTACTATTGAAACTATTTCTGATTTATTAATAGTAAGTCTATCAAACTTTTCTCTGTTTCCACTTTTGTCAGTTCCAGCTATTATTGTTATAGAATCTATGCTTTGTTCCTCTTCAAGGCTTAAAAACTCAATCATTTTAGATATATATTCATCTAAGCCTTCCATAAGGCTATTAACATCAATTCCCCACTCTTCTATTTCCTCTTCAGTAAAGTGGTTAAGATACTCCTGAAAAGTTTTATCTTCATAACCTTCTATATTTAATCTGTTTTCTTCAAAAAAATTGATAACAAAAGGATATTTTTCCATTAGTTCTTTGATTGTAAGGGTATCCAACATGTTATTCATCCTCATCACCTATTTTTATCTTTCGTACATTACCCATCTGATAATCTTCTCCTATTCTAGTTTCACCTAAGCAATAAGAACACAATGCTGATGGCATTGGAAATCTTAAAGTTTTCCCTTGTACCGTTTCGATATCCAAATCCTTATCATAAATTAATGTGCTCAACTCATAGGCCCCTTGGCCAGTAAGCCCATTAACGTAAATTGTAATGGCCTTTGGGTTTACTGAACTTATTCTGGAAGCAAAAACTTCCCTTTCTGCTTGGGATACTATATCTCCTTTTGTAATCACAACTATATCTGCTGATTTTAACATAGGTCCTACCTTTTTTGGAGTATTTATTCCTGATAAGTTGTCAATTACACATACGGCTTTTATATTCTTTATATAGGGTGAACATCTGTTGCATAGCCCTGCTGATTCAGTAATAAGCAGATCAAGGTTATTTCTTCGGCCCCATTTGACCACTTCTTCTATATTGCTAACAAAGTAATGGTCAGGACAAAGGGAACCTGAAAGCCCTTTTATAACGGGAACACCTGCCTTTTCATATATCTTATCATCATCGGTATATAAGCAGTCAAACTTAGCCACTCCAACTGATAGGTTTCTATTCTTAAGTGCATCTATTAATTTCAATATAACAGAAGTCTTTCCTGTGGAGGGAGGCCCTGAAAATGTTACTAAATTCATATTATCACCTCTATTCTGTCTCATTGAATATCCTTTCACAGGTCTTTATGAGCTGGCCTATATCATTTGAATTGATATAATCCCATCCAAGCCACATGTATTTTCTATCCTTTGGTATCTGGTTATCAACTTCTGGATTAGTGCTAGGAAATCTGCCGTTGTGAGATAGTATCTCTCCTACTTCCTTAGATGCAAAGAAATCTACAAAGGGCTTTAACTTATCCTTCTTGGATTTTTTAGTCAGTAGGAATATTGGGCTTATGATAGCTCCGTCTTCAGGCCAAACTGCTTCCATAGGGCCACCCTGTTTTGTCATCTTGGTGAAAAAGTAAGGCATTATTGTAACTACTGGCCTTTGCTGTTTCATATGGGATTTAACCATTTCTGATGGGTGCATCCCAGCAAAAAGGGATTTTTTCAATCTTCTTATCCCTTCTTCTCCATATTCTTTATATATGTTCAACAAGATAGCATTAAACAGATCAAAATCTCCTATAGGCAAGCTTACCCTGTTTTCAAATTCTGGCTTTAAAATATCCTCCCATGTTCTTGGCATATCCATGCCCTTTAGCTCTTCAGTGTTAACTAAAAATACCGCTGGAACTACTGCAATTACTGAATACTGCCTGTCTGGATCCTTTAAGTTTATATGTTCATTTTCAAAATCCTCATTTAGCCTTTCAAAGCCAGTTATGTCCTCAAATGTACCTTTTTCTTTAAACTTTCCCATTAGCTTTTTGTCAAAGAATAAATCAAAACCTGCTGAAATGAATAGATCTAATAAAGATTCTTCCCTCTGGGAATTTTCTATTTCCTCCTTTAACCAATCTATCCCTTGGGAAGCAGCTTTTAATTCATAATCAACAGTTATACCTAATTTACTTCCTTCTTCATCCATCCACTTGTTAAAAGCTTCTAACAAGGGTATCCTAACAGGACAGGGAAGAACTCCGCCAATTTTAATTTCGGCATCTACTACCTTTTCCTTCTTAACTAAAGACTCATCCTCAGATACTCTATTCTGCTCGATAACTTCAATTAATCGTTGAACAAACTGTTCTACATTTATGTTTTTGCTCTTCAAAGCCATCTCTAAGGATATGGTCTTCCCCATGGTCTTTCTCATGACCTCATTAGCTAAGGGTTTAAATCCATTAGCCACAAATACATCTATGGTTTCAGGATATTTTTCAGTTATATCGTAAACCTTATCCTTTATATCAAAATATTTATTCATTTGCTCTCCTCCCTAAATTTACACCTTTCCATTATTTTTACCATTATTATATACTTAAATGAATAAAAATTCGGTAACTGATGTTACCGAATTCTATGAAGCCTTAGGAAGTATTGGATTGTTGGGAGTAAATTCAGGATTTGAAGTGATATATTCATATATAAATTTTTCCACTGGTATTCCTAGCTTCCTTAATCCTTCATTGCCAAACATCACGTTGAATTCTAAAATATATAGCTTGTCCTCAACGAGGGCTACGTCAAAACCTGCATGGTTAATCTTCAGGCTTCTCGCTACATTTTCTACCAACCTAACAGCTTCCCTAGGAATATTGTGAAAATCATAGGAAGCACCTTTAGCAATGTTGTTATGGAAGCCTCCACTAGGAGCAATTCTCCAATAGGCAGATATTACCCTATCTCCAACAAATACCACTCTCAAATCCCTATCAATTGGAAGCCTTTCCTGTATATATAGTACTTCGTTGTTATCAATATAGCTTTGAAGCTGGTCCCTGTTTTCAATCAAGAATACCCCTCTGCCCATGGAATTTTTTATTTCCTTGGCTACTAAGGGGTATTCAAATTCTTCTTCTATATCACAAGCAGTTACTCCAAAGCTGTTCATTATTTTAGTATAGGGAACATTTTCAGGAAAGGTACACTGCAATACTCTAGTGGTTTCTACCTTATTATGACCTAAGTGATAAGTGCTAATGCTGGGAAATATGCTTTTCTTAAGCCCATAGACTAATGCATTTACCTGCCAATATTCTGGAAACAATATAAAATCTGCTTCTTTTATCCTTTCAACCTCTTTAAACATGTTCTCTGGTTTAATATAGGTTACATTTGGTATGCCTAAAGTTCTGAATGGATTAAAAGTAACAAACCTCATACGTTTCTACCGCTTGTCCTTTCTATCTTAAGATATACTTTATGATATATTATTTTAATTATATTAAAGGGTCTAATCAATCATTTTTTATACAATTCAGAATTACTTATTTCTTCTTATCCAATATCTAAAACCTAATATTAATAGAGCATATATTACCAGTACAATTAATAAGGTAAGCATCCTCTCCTGAAAAGTACCATCAGCCATTAAAACAGGACCTAGACCAAAAAGGGTTACAAGAGCAAAGAGCAATATAAATACTATATTTCCAATCCATTTGACGGTTGCCTTCTTATTCATATAATCACCTCCACTAATATAGTTCATTATATCATACCCTTTTTTACATGAAACTATCAATTAAATGGCTGTTACCGTTTTGTAACAACTATTTTACCAATATGCCGTGTACAAGTCGTTAAAAAGGTGTATAATTATAAATAATATGACCTAAATTTAACTATTTCGCCAACCTATTTCTACACAAAGATAATTTAGGAGTGATACACATGAAGAAAAAATTCATAAGCTTTATTGTCGTTGCTCTTGTACTCATCTTAGTTAGCCCCATAATAGCTAAGGAAATCTCTGCTTCCTTCTCTGGGAATGATCTCTCACCTGAATCCAGCCAAGAAACTGAAAACAATGAGAATAACAAAGCCGACAATAAGCAGGCTCCTGTAGATGAAGCCTCTAAAAATGATGTTGTAGAAGATGATGAGAAGGACTCCCCCGTAGAAGCTAACAAGGATGATAACAACAATGATGACAAGTCTAATGTAAACAATGGCAATTCTAGCAATATAGATAGTAGTAATTCCAATAGTGGCAAGTCAAACACCAAAGGCAATAACAGCTCTAATAGCAACAATAAATCAAACAGCTCTAATAGTGGTAAAAATCAATCCAGCAATAACAAAGGTAGTTCTGAACAAAAAACTCCTAATTCCAACAGTACCAGAGGACATATAGAAAAAGGTTTACTAGCAGGAACCACTTATATAGATTCAGATGGAAAAGTCATAGTCAAAAATCCTGATGATTTATTGGTATTGGTAAACAAGTATAGAAACCTTCCTGCTGATTATAAGCCAAAGGATTTAGTGATACCAAATGTTAGGTTTGCCTTCCAGGGAATGGATGAAAAAAAATACATGAGAAAAGAAGCTGCTAAAGCTTTAGAAGAACTGTTCAAGGCTGCCGAAGAGGAAGGAATCTACTTATATGCTGTTTCAGGTTTTAGGTCCTATGGTCGCCAAAAATTCCTCTTTGAATATAGGGCTGCTAGAAATGGATTCGAAGAGGCCAATAAGCTAACTGCATATCCTGGACAAAGTGAACATCAAACAGGACTTGCAATGGATGTAAACTGTAAAGCTTATGGTACTAATCTAAAAGAAAGCTTTAGCCAAACTCCAGAAGGAATATGGATTAAAAACAATGCCCATAGATTTGGATTCATATTACGATATCCTAAAGGGGCTGAGCACATAACTGGTTATAGCTATGAACCTTGGCATATAAGATACGTAGGAAAACAAGTAGCTAATGAAATATATGAAAGAGGAATTACCTTTGAAGAATATATGGGATTTTAAGATTAAACCTATACCCCTGTACTCGGTAAATAGTACAGGGGTTTATTTTAATTCCGGCTCTTTGTCAATATTTGGGGTGGGATTTTTATCAATCCCGCTCCATTACTAT
>JAAROH010007633.1_pt1 | contig 81969 bp, 77 predicted proteins | sample 7248631 | NCBI WGS metagenome assembly JAAROH01 (sample SAMN09772309, study PRJNA484901) | compost metagenome | isolation source: Vermicomposting unit | place: India | reverse complement strand
CCCCGTTCGGGACTTTCACCCTATAGCGTCACACCCATGCCGGGCGTACAAAAAAAAGTAAGCATATTCGCATGCTTACTGCTCCGGTTCCTTTCCGGCAAAGCAGGATCGGATATTTAGCGGACAGCAAATTTTACGACTTGCTGCGCAGGAATGAAGCAGGCGGGACGTCGATCGTTTGGGTGCGTCATCAAAGTTTACGACTTGCTGCAGCGGTTCCTTTCCGGAAGGCCTTTTCGCCGGAAGGACAACCGTCAGATGGAGGCGGCTTTCTTATTCTTTTCGCCGCCCGTCGCTTTTTCCTGGCAACGGCGGCAGATGCCGTGGAACGTCAGCCGGTGGTCGATGATCTGGAAATGCCAGTTCTTTTCCACGATCTCTTCCACTTCCCCGAGCAAATCCTCTTGAATTTCTTCCACGGAGCCGCATTCGATGCAAACGAGATGGTGATGGAAATGTTTGGCGCCTTCCTGCCTCAGATCGTACCGGGAAACCCCGTCTCCAAAATTAATTTTATCGACGATTTTCAGTTCGGTCAGCAACTCCAGCGTGCGATAAACGGTAGCAAGGCCGATTTCCGGGGATTTTTCTTTAATGTAGAGGTACACGTCCTCCGCGCTCAAATGCTCGGCTTCGTGTTCCAGCAAAACCCGGACGATTGCTTCCCGTTGAGGGGTCAGCTTGTAACTGGCAGTATGTAATTGTTTTTTGATCCGATCCAGGCGATTTTCCATCCATTTGCCCCTCCCTCGCCAATGTATTTTCATTATATCAAAACACCGTCAAGTTGCAAACTGAAATAATTTTAAATTATACTTTATAATTATTCTAACATAAAAATTATTTTATTTGATAATCAGTGATGGAACAAGGACAAAACGGCCCGCATGAGGAGGGGCGTGAGATAGCCTTCGATGACGGCGGCGGCGCACAGGAGAAGATTTGCCGCCCCGTAAACGAGAATATACCGGAGGAGCATCGGGGCGAAGGGCTGGTAAAAGCGCTTGACGAACAATTTTTTGATCATTTGCAGGCTGAAGGCGACGGCGGCAACGACGACGAAAATGTACACCGGCAGGGCGATGAAGTTCTGCGGAAGGACGGCGGCCACCGACAATAAAAAGCCGGACAGGCCCATCTGCTGCACCAGAAACCCGACGGTGAAACCGACGACCATCCCTTTGAGGAACAGCATCACCAAAATGATCGGCAGCCCGATCATGGAAATGCCCAGGAGCCAAATGATCCCGATAAATTTGCTGTTATAGGCGAGGGTATGGGAAAAGACCTCCTTTGCGGATACGATCTCCCCGTTCTTCATTTGGACAAAAAATTCATTGATAAAATAAAAGAGATCCTGCTTTTGGGTTGCGCTCAGGCTGTTGACGATGACGGCCCCGAATATGACCCCCATCACCAAGAGCACCGTATGAAAGATGTACATGGAAGCATGCTCGCGCAAATGCCCGGCCAACCGGTTTCTCCGCTGCAGAGTTCCCATGGCAACCTTCCTTCCCTTTCGTTTACTAGATTTTATGAAAAATGAGAGATGAGTATGCGAAAAAAGAAGGAAGGTTTAAAAGATTCGAGAAAGATCATCCGCCGGCCACTTTTCCGTATCTTCCCCCGCCGCCGGCTGCAATCGGGAGCTCTCCCCGCCGCGCCTTCAGAATATAGGAAGCCGTCCGTTCCGGAAGGACCTCCAGCAGTTCCTCCTCCCGGGCGTCATGCAAAACGGCCATCTCCGTATGGAAGCGTTCCAACAATTTTTCCAGGGTCTTCGCGCCGATTCCCGGCAAAAACTCCAAAGGCACCTGGTGGATATAAGGGGGCCTCGCGGGCCTTTCCCCGGCGTCGGACAGCTCCCGGATCCGGTCGCTGACGCCGGTGATGATCTTGTCGGAACCGCAGCGGGGGCATCTGCCCGAAAGGGCGGGGGGTTGGAGGCAGGAGGCGCAGACGGTCCGGTAATATTTTCCCAGCAGCGGGTTCAGGCCGTAATTGGCCAAAATCCTCCTTCCCCCCTGCCCTTTGATCGCCTTCACCGTCTCGGAAAAACTTAAGGAAGCGACGGCAAGGGCCTGGTATTCCCTGGCGATCTTCCCGAGGGAATGGGCGTCGGAGTTGGACAAAAAGGGATAGCGGTGCAGCTGTTTCAGACCGTCGGCCATGGCGGTGTCGGAACTGAGGCCCAGCTCTACGGCGTCGACGGCGTCCGGGTCGAAAACTTCCGCCAGATTTTTCTCAACCCCTTTGCCGAACAGGCTTTTGAACGGGGTGAACACGTGGGCGGGGATGAACAGCCCGTCCAGTTCCTTGACCGTCCGTTGCAATTGTCTGCCCGTCGCCCGAATTTTTTGCGAGCTCAAATGGATGTTCTTTACCTGCCCCGAAAGCCATTCGGAAAACTGCTTCATCCTTTCCAATGTCGGGAAATAGCATAAGGCGTGGATCGGGCCGCGGGAAAAGCGGTCATGGACCTCCACCTCGCTCCCGGGGATGAGCAAAATCTTTTCCTCGAATAGCAGCCCGCCCTCTCCCCGTTCGATCAACTGCCCCCGTTCCATCAGCTCCCCGATTTCCGCAATCACTTCCGGGGAATGGCAGTCGATGACGCCGACGATGTCGATCCCTTTCCGGTTTTTGGCCGTATGCAAAATATTCGTCAGCGTCAACGTTTTGGCGCCGGTGATCTTCACCGGCCGGCCCGTCTTCGTCCGGCCGATGTGGATATGGAGATCGGCGAATTTCCGTTCCATCTATTTCCCCGTCTCCCGCAAAGCTTTCCAGTATTGCCAGGCGTAAATCGTCTTTGCGTCCATGATCTCGCCCTTCTTTACCAGGTTTTCCGCTTCCTCGAAGGTGACCTCCAGCAGGTCGAGGAATTCGTCCTCGTCGAGATGCCGCCCTTCCGCTTTCGTCAGCCCTTCCGCCAAATAAATATGGAGGATTTCGTCGCAAAATCCGGGCGAAGTGTAAAAGGAGACAAGATGGGTCAGCTTCGCGCAAACATATCCCGTTTCTTCCTCCAGTTCCCTCCGGGCGCATGCTTCCGGCTGTTCGCCCCGATCGATTTTTCCGGCCGGGATTTCCACCAGCGCCCGGTTCAGCGGTTTCCGGTACTGCCGGACCATGACCATTTTGCCTTCGTCGGTAAAGGCGATGACGGCAACCGCCCCCGGATGCTCGACGATCTCCCTCGTGCTCGTCTTTCCGTCGGGCAGCGAAACTTCATCCAAGTGGACGGTAATCACCCGCCCTTCAAAGATCGTCTTCCGGTTTAATGTCTTTTCTTCGTAGGTTTCCATCCTTTTCACTCCCGTTTTTCAGATCCGTACCCAAGCAGGCTGCCTAAAACCATTTATACCACTTCGGAGGGAAAAAGTCTAAAGGGGAAAAGGAAAGGCCTCTTTTTCCTCCGCATGGCCCCCTTGATGGTTCGGCTCCGGACGGAGCCTCGGCCAAACCATCAACAGTCCCTCCGGCCGCCTTCGGTCGGAGGCAATATGCCGAAAAACTTCTTCCCGCCGCAATTTTTCCGGAAAAGCGCCCGCCCCTTTCCGCCGGATTTTGCCCGTTCCTCCTTGTTTTCCAGGCGAGCCAAAGATTAAAATAAAGATCAAAGGGAGGCGAAGAGGATGGAAAAGCGAAGATTGGGCCATTCCGACCTTTATCCGACGAAACTGGGGCTCGGATGCATGTCGCTCGGAACCGACGAAAAAAGGGCGAGATCGATCATCGAAACCGCCTTGGAACTCGGGATCAACTATTTTGACACCGCCGACCTGTACGATTACGGCGTGAACGAAACGATCGTCGGCAAGGCGCTGAAGCCGGTCCGCGACAAGGTGATCATCGCCACGAAGGTGGGAAACCGCTGGCAGGAAGGAAAAGCGGGCTGGTATTGGGATCCGTCGAAAAAATACATCAAAGAAGCGGTGAAACAAAGCCTGCGGCGGCTCGGCACGGACTATATCGACCTCTATCAGCTCCACGGCGGGACGATGGACGATCCGATTGACGAAACGATCGAAGCCTTCGAAGAATTGGCCGACGAAGGCGTCATCCGCTATTACGGCATCTCCTCCATCCGCCCGACGGTCATCCGGGAATATTTGCGGAAATCCCGCATCGTCTCCGTCATGATGCAGTACAGCATCCTCGACCGGCGGCCGGAGGAACAGGCGATTCCGATGCTGAAAGAAAAAGGGGTCAGCCTGATCGTCCGCGGGGCGCTGGCGAAAGGTCTGTTGACCGACAGGTATGCCGAAAAGCTCAGCCAGGCGAAGGAAAGCGGTTACCTCGATTATTCCTATCCCGAACTGGAAAAATTGCTCCCCGAACTGCAAAGGAAACTCGGGGAAAACCGGAGCTTCACCGCGGCGAGCCTCCATTTCGTCTGGGCGAACCCGGTGACCGGGACGGCCGTCGTCGGGGCGAGTTCCCCGGAACAGCTGCGGGAGAACGTAAAAGCGGCGGAAGAACCGCCGTTGACCGAAGAAGAATACGCCTTTATAAAGGAGAGGACGAAGGCGAATATCTACGGCCTGCACCGCATCGAATCCTGAAAACTCCCGAAGGCCGGAGCGAATTTTTGAAAAAAGGATGGTAGGGATGAACAATCTGCCCCGATCGGTGACGATCATTGAAGTCGGTCCGCGGGACGGCCTGCAAAACGAAAAGGGGTTCGTTCCGACGGAAAGGAAGGTCGCTTTTATTCTTGCCTTGAAAAGGGCGGGCTTCCGGGAGATGGAAGTCACGTCCTTCGTTTCGCCCAAATGGGTGCCGCAAATGAAGGACGCCGGGGAAGTTGCGGAAGCGGTGATTTCCGAGGGGGACCCTGTCCGGAACTTGATTTTGGTCCCGAACCGGAAGGGCGTGGAGCGCTTCCGGAAGACGAAGGCGAAGGCCGCCGCCTTCTTCGTCGGGGTGAGCGACACCTTCAACCAAAAGAACATCAACCGGACGACGGAAGAAAGCCTTCATGAACTGGCGCCGTTAATCAAGGATTTGAAAGCGGAGGGCTGCTTCATCCGGGTCTGCCTTTCCACCGCCTTCTACTGCCCCTTTGAAGGAAGGGTGCCGGAGGAAAAAACGGTCCGGCTCGCCGAGGCCTTCGCCGCCCTCGGCGCCGATGAACTGAGCGTGGCGGACACGATCGGCATGGCTTCTCCCGACGAATCCTATTCCCTGTTCAAAAAATTGAAGGAACGCTTTCCCGACCTGCTGTTGACCGCCCATTTCCACGATACGCGGAAGATGGGGCTCGCGAATATTCTGGCGGCCTTGCAGGCGGGCATCGACCGTTTCGACGCCTCGGCCGGCGGGCTTGGCGGCTGCCCCTTCGCCCCCGGCGCCTCGGGAAACGTGGCGACGGAGGACGTAGTGTACATGTTGGAACGGATGGGCATCCGGACGAACATCGACCGGGAAAAATTGGCGGAGGCCGTGGATGGGATCGCCCCCTTCCTCATCCGCCCCGTCGAATCGGCCGATTACCGGTTGCGAAGGGGCGGCTGAAAGGAATCCGCCGGCCCCGCGTTTTCCCGTTTTGAAGCGAGGCGGGAACCATTTTTTCAGGGGAATTACCGATGTCGGGCGGTTCCGCTTTTTCTGGGGCCTCCCTTTTCCGTTTTCCGCCGAAGGAAGGATTTGCCGGCAGCCCTCCCCCTTTCGCCGATATCTGTTTCTCAAGGGTTGGCCGCCCGCCGGCCGGAAATCGGTTCCTCCGTTTCCGCCGGATCGGTTCAAGGGTCCGATTCCGTTCATTGCCGAAACAGGCGGGCGATTTTTCCTCGAACCCCGGGAAAAGCCCGGTCTGATTTCCCTGTTTGAGCGAAAAAATCGCGGAACGAACGGAGGAACGTGCCAAAAGGCATGTTTTGAGCCATTGGTCCCTTCTATTCGGGCAAAATTAAAGAGGAAAACCCGTCAGCGGGTTTTCCTCCGGTAGTAGCGGAGAAGGTGAGATTCGAACTCACGCGGCGGTGATGACCGCCCTAGCGCATTTCGAGTGCGCCCCCTTCAGCCACTTGGGTACTTCTCCATGTCCTTTTCGCGTCAGCGGTAATTATTATACAATAATTTTTGGTTTTTGTCTTCATCTTTTTTTCTTTTCACGGATTTTTTTTAAAAAAAATCATATTAGAAAGGATGAATCCGATGGCAAAGGCGCAAATCCAAGTCAACGATAACGGACCTCTGCGGGTCTCGGGAGAAGTGGAACTGGTGGACGCGGAAGGAAAGGTTTTTGCCACAAAGCCCGTATTTTACCTTTGCCGCTGCGGCAAATCCGGAAACAAACCTTTTTGCGACGGCACCCATAAAAAAGAAGGTTTTCAATCCGCCGTCCGGGTAGAAGAAAGGGAATAATCCTTTGTCGCAAAATTAAATTCCCGTTTCGGGAAGCGGACGCACCACGCCCTGGAAATCCTGCGGCGGATAAGGGCTTGGGAATCCCGCAGTGGATGAGGACTCGGAAATCCGGCGGCCGGACGGAGGCTTTTCTCCCCTGCCGTCCGGTGTTCCGCCACCCGGCCGGGCGGACCGGATCCGCTCCATCTCCCATTATTCCCAATCGATTCCCGCGATTTTTTCCCGCTCCAACACAATGGTTTTCCCCTCCGCTTCCAGCTCAATGGTGCGGGCGAGGGGGTCGGACCGGCGCACAACCCCGGTCAGCATTTCATACCGCCGGTTCCGGAAATAATTCACGCGAACCTTCCTCCGGGACCCGACGGCCTGGGAGAGAATCCCGTCCCATTCTTCCCGGGCCTGTTCATCGGCCGTTTTTTCTTCCTCCCATTTTTCTTCCTCGGCCCACTCCCGCAACATTTTCACATGTTCCGGAAGCATCATCGCCGACCATTTGATCCTGCCGCGGTCGCGAATCATCGGAATCCTTCCCTTCCGTAAAATGGCTCGTCATCATATCCGCCGGTCAGTCGCCGGTCATCGCTTTTTCTTCGGCTCCTGCGCGGTCCGTCACGATTTATGCCCGCCGATCAGCCCGGCGCGGATCCGCCCCGTTCCGGCCTCCGTGTAGGACACGGCCCGGAGCAACGATCCGGAACCGTATTTCCGGCGGATGCGGTCCATGGCATACCCGAGCTGCCTTCTTTTCCAGCGGTTCGGATCGAACAGATCCAGCTGCATGAACTGATCGGGAACCACATTGGAAAGGGTGACGGAGATCTGCCTGACGGTTTTCCCGCTGTAATTCTCCTTGAAAAGCCCGAGACAAACGCGGTACAAATCCTCCGTGACGTTTGTTGGATCAGGGATCGTCCGCGCGCGGTGAAACCCGCCTCCGCCTTCATCGGCGCTGTATCCGATGCCGAGGCTTATCGTCCTTCCGGCCATCCCATGCTCTCTCGCCCGCCGCGCCACCTCCTCGCACATTTCCAGAATCACGCAGCGAATCTCCTCTTCCTTTTTGTAATCCCGCAGGAGGATTTGGCTTCTTCCGAAGCTGATCTGTCCTTCCATGATCGGAGCGCCGATCTCCGACAAATCGACGCCCCAGGCGTGGTAGTACAGCTGATTGCCGATGATGCCGAATTTTTCCTCCAGTTTCTTCAAATCGTAATTGGCAAGCTGACCAACAGAGAAAATCCCGAGGTTGTTCAACCGTCTTTCCAGCCGGCTGCCGATCCCCCACATCTCCCGAAGCGGTGCGACCGGCCACAATTTTTTCGGCACATCCTCATATGTCCACAAGGCGATCCCCGTCTTTTTCGCTTCCAAATCCAGCGCCAGCTTGGCCATCAGCATGTTCGGGCCGATGCCGATCGAACAGGGAAGCTGAAACTCCCGCTCCAGTTCGTCCTTGATTTGTTCCGCCACCGCATAGGCTTCTCCCCAGAGCCGGGCCGTTCCGTCCAACTGAAGGAAACTTTCGTCGACGCTGTAAACATGGATCGCCTCCTTCGGCACGTAGCGGTGGAACAGCCGGGTAATTTCCATGGATACCCTAAGAAAAACGGACATCTTCGGCTCGACGATGCGGATGCGCGGGTCCTTGGGGATTTCATACAGCCGGGAACCGGTCTTTATTCCGAATTCTTTTTTCAGCTTCGGCGACGCTGCCAGAACGACGCTTCCCATCCTTTGTTCGTCCCCGACGACGGCCAGGTAGCATTCGCGCGGATCGAGGCCTTCCATAACGGCCGCGCAACTTGCATAAAAGCTTTTCATGTCGATGCATAAAATGCGCTTTTGCGGCATTCGTTCGTAATTCACGGGGGGCTGCGCTTCACGGAAATTGGCCATTTTCCTCACCCGAAAGCAAACATATGTTCGGTTTTATTTTATTTATATTTTAAATAACTATGTTAAATATTTCAATTAGAAGTTTATGGAATCCCTGTCAAAAGCTTTCCCGCCACGGCAAAAAACAATTTGAAAAATCGGCAGCAAACCGCCGCAAATGAAAAGAAAAGGGGGATACGCGGAGATGGGAAGAAACAGTTCCTTTGGGAAGGGAAAATATTGACAAAAAAAGCTGAAGGCCGTCCGCAAAAGGCCGCTTTGCCGGCCCTCGGGACAGCCCCCATGATCGGAAAACGCGTTTCAAGCCGCCGGCTATTTTTTATAAAAGGCCTTCTTTCCGACCCTTTCCACGAGGGAAGGAAAGAGGGCGTGGAGCTTGGCGGCGAGATTCATGGGAACGGGGATGTTGATCTCCCGGGTGTCCGTCAACATACGGCCGACGATTTTTTCGGCCACCTTCTCGGCGGGAACAATCCACCGGCCCAAATTGGCCACGTAGGTTCCGGACGGATCCGCCGTCTGAAAAAAGCGGGTAGCCATCGGACCGGGATTGACGGCGGTCACGAACACGCCGGTTCCTTTCACTTCCATCCGCAGGCTGTCGGTAAAGCTTAAAACGGCGCTCTTCGTCGCGGCGTAAACCCCGGCCTTCGGCGTGGCGATTTTCCCCGCTTGGGAGGCGATGTTGATGATGTGGCCGCTTCTTTGTTTCAGCATCGCCGGAAGAACGAATTTGGTCAACGCCATCAGGGCGAAGACGTTGACGGCAAACATGTTTTCCGCTTCTTCCATCGTGATGTCCTGGGTCGTCTTAAAAAGGCCGAACCCGGCATTATTGACCAAACAATCGACGGTTTCCGTTTCCCGTTCGATTTTTGGAAAAAGGGTTTCGATTTCCTCCCGGCGGGCGAGGTCCGCGGCATAAGCCGAGACGGAGGCGGAAAACCGGTCCCCAAGCTCTCTTTTCATCCGCTCGAGTTTTTCCCCGTTTCGTGCGATTAAAACGAGACGCGCCCCGCTTTCGGCGCAGCGGACGGCGATCTGTTCCCCGAGGCCGCCGGTCGCTCCCGTGATGATCACCGTTTTCCCCCGCAAACGATCGTTCATTTTCCTATCCTCCCCCGGTAAAGACAGTTTTCGCAGGCTGCCGTACGCCTGCGCAGGCGAAAAGCTCCCGAAAAGGACGATCGGCCCGCAAACGGCCGGTTGAAACGGAAGGCGACAGGAACCCGCAAAAGCCGGCATCCGGCGGCGGAACCCTTGCCGTCCGCCCCCGAAAACCGGCCAACGCCCGGGATTTTTCCCCGCTTTTTTTGGAAATCAAACGGCTGCCCGGAAATATTTCTCTCCCTTTTCTCCTTCCTCGACGCGGATGGCCCCGATGGATTGCAAATAATCGAGCTGCCCCACGGTTTCCGACATGGTTAAGCCCAATTCCCGTTCGTAGGCCTGCGGGAAAAGGTTTTTGCATATTTCAAACCCGGTCAAAGCCCGGTCTTCCAGCATCTCCTTCACATGCATCGCCCGTTCGTGCTGGCGCAAAATCCGCCGGTCGATCAAGGCGTGGACGTGGCGCACTTCCTGGCCGTGTCCGCTGAAAACAAGCCGGACCGGGTACCCTTTGATTTTTTTCAGCGAGGCATTGTACTGGAGCTGGGGTTTCGGGCGTTCCGCGCCCCGGGAGACAGGCGGTTCCAGCATCGGGTTGGAAGAGATGGTCGCGAGAATATGGTCGCCCCCGATCAGCACCCCTTCCTTTTCGTTCCACAAGCTGATATGGCTTTGGGCGTGGCCGGGGGTTTCGATGACAAACCAGCCGGGTAGGCCGTCCACTTCCATCCCTTCCGCCAGCGTCCCGTCCAGCGGGCGGTTTCCGGCAAAGTCCAGCGTCTTTTCCATCCTCCGCAAATTTCCCATCAGTTCCGGGGGAACGGACAGCACTTCAAACAGCCCGCGATAAAAATCGCGATACTCCTGTAAAAAGCTTTCATCGCGGACCAGCCACCGCTGGCAAAGGGTGTGGCCGTACACTTTCGACTGAGGCAAAAAATCCACCAGTCCGGTATGATCCGGGTGATGGTGGGTCAGAACGACCTGTTCGATGTCTTCGGGCTTTAAACGGAGGCTGCCCAATTCTTCCGTGAACCTTTGCCAGGCCGCTTCCGTTTTCACCCCGGCATCGATCAGCGTGAGCGCCTCCCCTTTTACGACATAAACATTCACATCGCCGACGGGAAAGGGCGTCGGCAAGGAGATCTTCGCGATGTTACCGCACCATTCCGCCATATGCATTCCCCTAACTTTATATCCAATGTCAAAATCTGCTTCCTAAATTATTACTTTATCATAGAAAAACAAATACCGAAAGTTTCCAGGCTCCGAGCGGCGCCGGGGCCGTTTGCCGACGGGCTGCGGCGGCAGCCTCGTCCAGCCATTCGCCATTGCAGGCGCTTCCCTTTCCCGTTCATAGATGGCGCATCCGGAAGATGTTTCTCAAATGTTTTCTGACAGCCCATGGACATCGGCGGGCAAGCAAATGGAGAATTCCCGGTATCCGTTCGTCCGCCTCCTCCTGCAAACCAACGTTTGCCATCAGTGCCCTGATTTTGGACAAACCGCAAACGGATGTTGGACAACGGGAGGAATGATGGACATTTTTCCCGTGATGATGGACGTTTTTTCCCGAATGACGGTTCTTTTTTTCCATGCCGGACAAATTTCTTCCCCTGTTGAACAAAAATGTGAAAATGATGGCCCAACCGTTGAACATGCCGGACATTCCCGGGGGACGCCGGAAGGTTTTTTGTATGATATGGAACGATCCGTTAAAAATGTTGGACCATTCGTGTTAACACCGAAATCCATGTTAAACGTTTTGCCCAAGATCTTGGTCAAACGAAATCGTTGTTGAACATTTGTTTCTTTCGATGTGGAACCATCCAGTATCAAAGAAAACAGAAATGTCGGACACGTTCTTTTAGGAACTGTCTGCTTAGCAACCTGCCAACCGGCACTCAAGCTGCAAAATTTTTAATTGCCTGCTTTCGGAGAATTCGACGGTAACCGTTACGACATGTTGCAAGATTTTTTCATCCATACCCCATAATGGCACAAATACGTCGTATTCCTCGCCGGTTCTTATTTCAAAAGTTTTGTATGTGATCGCACGGTTGGACAAATCCTTAATATTGACGATAAATCCATCAGAATTTTCGGGATCAAAAACTCTGATTTTTAAATAATTATATTGGGATAAATCCAACGGCTCATCGAAAGTAATGTCTGCTCCGTTTGGATACATAATTTGAGATTTGACGGGGATTTTTCTGTTCAATCTTTCAGTCCTGGCCTTGCCGATACCATTCGTTTTTTCCAATAGCTTTCGATGATCCCGGACAAAATGGTCATACAATGGCTTCTTTGTTTTTCTGTCCATATGAAAAACACCCATTGTTTGATAAAACCTGTTATGGTTGACATACCAATCAAATGCGGTCCAATAATCAATGGCGGCCACATATCCATCGGCATTAATAAATCCCTGCGGTGATACCGTTGCTTTCTCCAATAAAGCCGATTGAACAGCTTTGTATATATCAATTTGTTTTTCCAGAAAGCTTCCATCCGCATTACTCCAAATTCCGTATTCCGTGTTGATGATCGGTTTATCTGGCCACCGCCGATGCGCTTGTTCAATAAAGTTCCTTGTTCCGTCATACGGTGTGCCACCATGAAAAATGCCGAAATACATTGTCCATCCAGCCACATTCAACGGTTCCATCGAATCATCGTCGTGTCCGGGTTGGTCGGCAGCCGCACTTTGTGTAATTAAACGTCCGTCGGGATATAAATTCTTCGTTTCATACACCAGCTTTTCGTTATAAGCTTTTCGCAATGCCACTTCCTTTGACTCATTTTGTGTGCTCCACATGATGATTGACGGCCGGTTGTAATTAGAAAAGACCATCTCCCGCCACATTTGATAGGAAATCCCGCGTATTTCTTGAACTTGATAATGGATTTTTTCGAATTGCCATAACGGTATTTCGCACATGGCGGCCAAGCCGAGACGATCCAACATAATGTAAGTATAAATATGATTCGGATAATGGGCGGTTCTCACCATGTTCACCGACAGATCCAAAATTTGCAGAAAATCTTCCCTAATCCTTTCCCATGAAGTCGTCCTGCCGTAGTTTGGCCATTCTTCATGACGGGCGATTCCCGCGAGAAAAACCGGTTCATCGTTCAGATAGATTTTTGCCTTATCCGTTTCGAGTATCCGAATTCCGAATTGGGTATAAAAGACATCGACGGTTTTATTTCCATCCGCCAACGTTAAAGCTAATACATACAGATGCGGTGCCCTGATACTCCACAGCTTTGGTTCCGGGATGGATACGGAAAAGGAAAGGACCTTCGTTTCCTTTGCAGAAAGCGATATTTCACGATCCGCCAATCCGCCTGCAGGAATCTCCTGATTGCAAATGCTTTTTGCAGAGGGATCGGCAAGCCAATTTTTGGAATTATAATCGGTATCGAAAATCTTTCCCGTTAATGTGACTTTCTTTGGAAAATCGGTCCGATTTTCGATTACAACGGTTATATCCAAATCACCGTGGGTATTTTTCGGCACGACATGGCTCCTTACAACGTGGATACCTTCTGTTGCTTCCAAAAAGATGTCGTGGATGACTCCGGTATAATTAAAAAAATCATTATCCTGGCAAGGCACCGTATCATATCTTGATGTCCATGGCGGATTATCCACCCGGATGACAATTGTATTCTCGCCAATCTTCAGGTATGGTGTCACATCAAAGGCAAAAGGGGTATAGCCTCCCTCATGGTAACCAACATAGGATCCATTGATCCAAAAATCTCCTATATAGGAAAGGCCCAAACATTTTAACGTAACGTATTTTCCAGACCATTCCTCATCCAAATGGAACGTTCTGCGGTACCAAACGCCATTTTCATAAGTTTCTGCACCATGACCATGGGCTTCCTCTTTCCCCGTCAACCTATTTTCAGGAAGTGGAAGGATTTTGGTTTCCCAGCTGCTGTCATCATAATTGGAAGCGGTTATTCCCGCTGCCTGCTTCTCTGTCTCTTCGATCCAGTGTTTATCCCGTTCCGACATAGACCAGTCATGGTCGGCGTCAAAACGTTTTTTCCTCCATTCCCCCGCAAGCGTCAAAATCATTCGATCTTGCGGTTCAAATGACGGGTATGTAATTTGATTTTGAAAAGGAATGGTCTGATTGCCGATTTTTCTTAATTCTAAAGTTGCCTTTAAACTTCCTATGCCACTGCCTCTTATGATGCCGGAATCTTTCATTTCTTCACCTACTATGCTCCGTTTTTTTTAAAGTGCGAAAGAATGATTGCCCCGTAAAGCCGATATGGTTGTAAAAAGCTGAATCAAGAACGATAAATCTTGATTCAGCTTTAAAAGGGAAATTGCTTTGCAAATGGTTGCGATTATTTATTTTAATCCCAATTTTTCACGATTTTCTTGCATCTTTTCGTTTCGGATTTTGACGATAGCGTCGAAATTGTTTTCATCTAAATATTTCTTATATTCATTAAGAATTTTTTCGAACTCATTTTCATTTTTTGCTCTTATCAAAGAGGCCAAAGTCGTCTTCCATTGGGCATTGATATTGACTAATCTTCTGGCCTCCGCAGTACCTTGATCGGGATCAATATTCTCGATCAGGAATTGCGGCTTAAGATACGGTGTTCCCCAAGCTTTAATTTGATCTACCGCTTCCAAGGGCGGATTTTCTCCGTGTTCTGCTTTAAATCTGTCATGCCCGAAGAACCAGAATTCACCCAAGCGATATTTGGTCTTAAATTCTTCCGGATTTTCGTTTTGCAGTTTTTGAACTTCCGGAAGCAATACGGCTTTCCCGTTTTCATTAAATTTAAAGGTTTCTCCTTCAACACCGAATGTGGTCAAATATTGACCTTCATCACTCAGGAGATAGGTAAAGATCTGGATCGCTTTTTGCGGATCTTTACATTCTTTGGTAATATAGGTGACAGACCATCCGGAAATGCCGGATTGGCTTAATGTAGGTTCTCTTCCTACCGTGCTGGTCGGACCGTCGATGGCGATATACTTGCGGTTCGGGTCAGCTTCCATATTTTTAGTCAAATACGTATATAATTGTGCAACGCCCCCTGTTAAAATGGTGGCATATTCACCCTTGGCAACCTTCTCCTCAAAAATCGGGTTGTCGTCGGAAAAGTTATCGTCGCTTATATAACCTCTTCTGTAAGCCTCGTTAAAAGTTTTCAACCAAGTCAAATAGTCTTCATCCAGATTCCTGTCGTACCATTTGTAATCATCGGTTGCAATCGGTACGCCAAGCATGTTTTGCAATGTTGTTCCTAAAGCGGGATCAGCGTTTACAAAACCTCTGAAACCGAAAGGAACAAGTTTCGGAAACTTTTGTTTTATCAATTCCATGGCTGCCAAAAATTCTTCAGGTGTCTTCATGCTTGGTTTGCCAATGGCTTCATAAACATCTTGTCTGATAATGAACGCTTCATTGCCAGGAATAAAACCGCTTTCATAATCTGCAGTCGTATTGGAATAGCTTGGATAACCGTAAGTATTTCCATCCTCCAGCTTATACCAGTTTAAGGTTTCTTTAGATGCAACCTTAAAAAAGTACGGATCATACTTTTCTGCGAGTTTATTTAACGGCAGCGCCCATGAAGCGGCATCCTCCGCAGTCTGATTATTCATTCCGAAAATTGTGATGATATCAGGCAAATCACCGTTGGCAAAGAATGTATTTAATTTCGTATCATCTCCTTTTATAAACTTGATATTCAAGTTAAGATCTTCTTTCAACTTCTTAGTGATGGTGTCATTTCCGTAATCGGTATTCCACCATTCGGCATTGACATACCAGGTTAATGTCGTTTCTTCCTTCGGGTCCAATTTCCATGCCGGAGTGTTTTCATCGACCGTATATCTTGGCTCATCTTCGGTCCCTGCATCTTTTGATTTTGAAGATTTATCACTGCAGCCGGAAAAGAGAAGAGTTGCAGCCAGGAGCAAATAAATGATCTTTGCGATTCTTTTCATGACCCGATATCCCCCTTACGGTTTTAGGTTTCTTTCTAAAATCGATTTGCTCCAATTTTGATTGAAATTATTTTAATAACTTTTCTCTTCCCTTTCACATCACCACCTTCAATAAAATTTCTCCTATAACGGCTTTCGTCATTCTTTGACGGCTCCGATCGTTATGCCGGTCATAAAATATCTTTGCAAGAACGGATAGATTAAAACGATAGGAAGGGTAGATATCACGATGGTTGCCAATTCAATGGACTCCGGTGTCGTGGAGATGACCACTGAGGTATTGGCCATATCTGCCGCCGCCTGACTTTGAACGATAATTTCATAGAGTTTCATTTGCAGCGGGTAAAGGGCCTCGTTGTTGACAAACAGCTTCGCAGTCATGAAATCGTTCCATTGGAAAACACCATTAAACATTGCAATGGTGGCCAATACCGGCGTGGACAACGGAAGAATTATTTTCGTAAAGATCGTCCAAACTCCCGCTCCATCTATTTTTGCTGATTCTTCCAAAGATGGGGGAATTTCCCGAAAAAAGTTCATTAATATCAACATATCGTAGTAGCTAAACAATTGGGGAACGATATATACCCAGAAAGTGTCCAAAAGCCCCAACTCTTTATACAGCAAATAGGTTGGAATCATACCTCCGCTAAAAAACAGGGTCCCGATCCCCAATGCCGTGTAAACCTTTCTTCCGATGAGATGACTTTTACTCATTCCATACGCTACCATCGAAGTAAATAAGACGTGGGTCACAACGCCAATGACCGTTTTTAAAACGGAAATGATGAATGCATTCCAGATGGAAGGATCATTTAGAACTGTTCGATAACTCTCAAGGGTAAATTCCTTCGGCCATATACTTAGTCCTACCTCGGCTATGGTTTCAGGGCTGCTGACAGATTTTACGAATATATTCCATATAGGGTAGATAATAATTATGGTAAAAAATGTTAAAAATACGATATTTACGATGTTAAAAATTTTTTCATCCGTCAGTTTTTTGTTTTTCCGCTTTTTTTCGGTTTTGGATACGTCAATTATTGTGTTTGACATGGCAACCTCCTAAAAGACAGACTTGTTATCATTCAATTTTTTTGTAATTGAATTGGTGATTATAACAAGAATCAGGGAAACGATCGAAACGGCCAACCCGACTGCTGTCGCATATGAAAAATCACCTTGTGCAAGCCCGATCTTATAAACATATGAATTTAATACTTCCGCTTTCGATTGGTTTAACGGATTCATTAAAACCAGAGCCTGATCCAGGTTTGATCCGAGAAGACCTCCAACTTGCAGAACGAACATTAATGATATGATAAATTTCATATTCGGCAATGTGATATGGATAATTTGCCGGAGCTTGCTTGCGCCATCCATTTTTGCCGCCTCATAGAGAGTCGGATCAATACTCGATAATGTCGCCAAATAGATGATGGTGCCCCAACCGGCTTCCTTCCAAACCTCCGAAAGAACGGCAATGGCCCAATATTTATCCGCTTCTATCATAAAATTTCTGGGGCTATCCAAAATCCCGATGTTGACCAGCAAAGTATTGACGATGCCGGATGATGAGAGCCAATTAAGCAACATGCCGCCTACTACAATCCATGAAAGGAAGTGGGGCATATAGGAAATCGTCTGAACGGACTTTTTGAAGATCCCGTCTTTCAGTTCAAAAATCATAATCGCCAGAATGATGGGAAGCGTAAATCCGATCAGCAGTTTTCCGAAACTAATCGCCAGGGTATTAACAACGGATTCCCAAAAGTATTTATCCTCAAAAGCAATCCGAAAGTTTTCCAAGCCTACCCAAGGTGCTGAAGCAATGGTATCTGTAACGGTGTAATGTTTAAAGGCAATCACTAACCCGTATATTGGTAAATAGCTGAAAACGATAAGGAATATTACTCCGGGAATTACCATTAATTGCAAGGGAAGCTGAGCCTTAAAGGTTTTTATAAGGCTTTTTATCCTCACTCTTTTTCACCCACTTATCCGATGTTTTTCAATTCGCAAATCCTCCTATGACAATGAAGCGTTTTCAATTCTTCCCTAGCTTAAAGAAAAACTGTTGAAACAACCCATTGAATATTTTAATTAAGAGACAAGGATATCGATGCCTGAGCATTGACAATGGAAATCCTAATTAATTATTTTTTTATTTAAAGTGCTGGAGTTGCGGATCACCAATTTTCCCTCCAATTTGATCAATTTTCCCTGACCGTCATGCTTAATCATTTGAAGCAGCTGATTGATCGCTTCCTTCCCTTGTTTTTTTATTGGATTTTTTACGGTGGTAAGTGGCGGATTAAAATACTCGCTTAATTCAATGTCATCAAATCCGACGATGCTGATGTCGTTGGGTACGTTAATATCCTCCGATCTCAATGCTTTTATGCAGCCGAAGGCGCTTAAATCATTAGCGGCCAAAAATGCATCTGGCAATTCCTTTCCGCTTCTCAAAAAAGACTTGACCGCATTAAAGCTTGCTTCTTCTTCAAAAAATCCTGTCAACAAATAGTCCTCATCAAATTCCAATCCATATTCCTCCAGTGTGTCCCGGAATCCTTTATATCTTTGGATGTCGTCATATAACTCCTGATATCCCCGGATATATCCGATCTTCTTATGCCCCTGATTAATCAAATAACGGGTAACGATTTGACCCGCCTTGTACGAATCGAAAACAACACTTGAAATCTTGCGGCTTACCTTTTCCCTGTCCAAAAAAACGGCGGGAATCTTCGATTTTTCGAGAAGTTCAATTTCCTTATCGCTGATAAACTCATTCAAAATAATGGCCCCGTCCACTCTTTTACCCAAAATATTATTCATGATCGTTTTCGGATTTTTGGATATAAAAATGTTCAGCTCGTAACCATTGGATTGACATTCTTTGTAGATGGATTCGGCAAGCACATTGTAATAAGGACCGGCTATCGATGTCACAAACAGGCCCAAGACATTGGTTTCGCCCGATTTCAAAACTTTTCCGTTCAGATTGGGAATATAATTTAGCTTTTCCGCCACTTTCAAGACGTGTTCCCTTGTATCGGGGTGAACAACATCGGATCCGTTCAAAGCCTTGGAAACGGTTGAAATGGAAACGCCGGCGGCCCTTGCAACGTCCTTTATCGTTACCTTAGGCATTTGAACACCTCCCAATAAAAACGTTTTAAAAGCGATGATGCTTTACCGTTTTCAACCTTTGACACATTACTTTTCAATTATAGCGGTACTGATTGTATTTCCTTTGAGGACAAAGCCGGCGGCCATGCCTTCAATCCGAAGAGTTACCGGCAAATCATCTTCTGTCCGATTTAAAAACACCGCCACAATCGTGTCGTCCGGATTTTTCATTGCCACAACTTCACATTTATCGGTATAAGCGGTTTTTGCGATCCGCTTTGCTCCAGGTTGGATATACCGGCTGAAGTGCCCGATGTAGGTAAATGACAGGTTGATTTTTGCCACATCGTTTTCTGGATCATACATGATCGGAGCGTTGCAGTAGTTTTTCACATGATTGGGACCACCCTGATGATCCAAAAGAATATTCCAATCAATGAATTGATTCATTCCGGCATTTAAGTTGCCGATGATATCATGGGCATACATTTGCGCATATTTTAATTGGCCTTCATCCCCAAAACGGCTGTATTCAACGCAGCCTTCGGTATGAATCAGTTTTTTATCCGGGTATTTCTCCCGGACAAGGCTGATTGCGTCAAAATGATCGCCTGTGTACCAATGAAAAGCAACACCGCTTACCATTTTATTGGTTTCTTCATCAATGATTGCAGACGCTCTTTCGAACATTCTTTCCTTATTATGATCCCAAATCAGGATTTGAACATCATCGAGCCCGTTTTCCGCTAAAGTGGGATACAAATAATCTCTTAAAAAGATCTTTTCCTCTTCGGGCGTGTACAGACAGGAATCCCAAATTTGTTTTGCGTTCGCCTCATTTTGAATCGTAACCATCGTCACTGACAAACCTCTTCGCCGATATTCTTTGATATACCGGCAAATATAATTTGCCCAAAACTGTCTGTATTCCGGCAACAATGAACCGCCAAAGCATCGATTTCCGTTTGTTTTCATAAACGCCGGCGGCGACCAGGGAGATAACAATATTTCCAGGTCATTCCCGGCGACCTCTTTTAAGTCCTGTAAAAGTGGTATTATATATTTTTCATCTCTCGCCAATGAAAAAGTTTTCATCCCGGTATCGTTCTTATCACTCATCGCTTCGTACTGACTGAGCGAAAAGTCACAACTGTCAATATGGGTCCGGACGATCCGATACCGATGACCATTTTTACCAAAATAAGCGTCTAACAATTTTTTCTTATCGTTTTCTCCCATCAGCGAATAAACATATGCGGATGCCTCCGTTACAGCTCCGCCAAAACCTTCAAATGTTTGATACTCCATTTGCGGATAAATATTGACAACATTCCACTCAATGCCATCATCAGGTTTGAGCTCCAGCGTCTCACTTTTCGTTTCCGAAACATTATTGATATAAAAAGTAGTAATAAGTTTTAGTTTCATATGTTTGTCTTCTCCCTTTCTAGAAAACGTTTTTATTAATTTATTAAATAAAAATAGATATAATATAAACTTTTTCTGAATAATACTAAGTAAAAAATAACAGATATTAGCAAATCACAAATAAAATAATATATTTTCATGCTTCTCAACAGAAAGATTATGAAAACGTTTTTATTTATTTTTAGAATATCACGATATGTTATGCAGATCAATATTTTTTTGATTCGTTATGAAATTCTTAGTCAATCAAATGAAATTTATAAAAAATGGGAATCATAGATATGTCTTGCAAGATTTTGGAAGAACACTTTTAAAAAGGGCATAACCCTGGATTTTTCTATATCGGTCTCGTTCCCAAGGTGTTACATCAACTTTTCGTTTTATATTTTTCTATTGGTTGATTATCGTCCGGTTATCAGCTATGATAAGTGTAAACATACAGCATTCCTGGAAGGAAGTTGTAATCTTGCATAATTGTACTATTTGATTAAAGCGCTTTATTTAAGCCTGTTTGATTCATTTAAAAAACGATTTCATCGTTGGATTTGGAGGTCTGAATGAATACAAATCAATGGATGTCCCGTTTTTTCATCTTATGCGAATGGATCACAAGATTTTTTTTCTCCAATGCTATTTGGCTTTTATTTAATTTGCCGGTTTTCTATTGTGTTTTCAATGTATATACCTCCACAACGCCTGCTCAATTGCTGGTCAATATGCTGTTGGCTTTCCTGACAGCTCCATTTTTTCTCTTCCCGGCGACAACCGCCCTTTTCGGGGTAGTAAGAAAATGGATTATTGAAGAAAATCATATTCCTTTATTTAAATCTTTTATAAAAATTTATAAAGAATCTTATAAGAGGAGTGTGTTAGGTGGATTACTTTTTGTTCCGCTTTGGATGTTATTATTGATCGACTATCAATACTTTACGATCACAGATTCTCCCCTTTATTATCCCTTTTTAGTCGTTTCCATGTTTTTGATGGTGTTTACAGTCAATTACTTTGCAAATACAGTCCACTACGAGCTCAGCTTTTTCCAATCGGTAAAAAATTCGCTGTTATTGTCCTTAGGACGTCCCGTACATACGGTTTTAACCGCTTTGGTGCTTGTTGGCATAGTTTATGCCAGTTTCAGAATCACCCCATTGCTGATCTTTTTATGCATGGGCTCTGTCAGCGCATATCTCTCGTTTTATATTTACTATAAGGCTCTTAAATAGTCTTCAAATTCACCATCAAACTGCCTATAACTGCGTAATGATTGCATAATTTTCTCGAGCAGCAGATATCCTTTCACATCGCCCGGAACCGACCGGAGACAGGGAACCGGCCCTTACCACTGAATTAGACTGTTTATGGAAAAAAGATGAGTAGGCGAAGCCGGATTGATGAAATATCAATGCAAGACCGGGCAGATAAAACAGCAGGGCAGGACCGTCGTCGGAAAGACTGAATCAACGGGCGCTTTTCGTGGAAAATCGTTTTAATTTTTCGTTTAATCATTCCCAACGATTTATTAAAGTTCCTTTTTATTTTTTGCACCAATTATTTCATTTTAGAATCGATCACGTTTCCACGCAAAACAATCCTGTCTTTCATACGCCCCCCCTATCTTTTCGAAATTTTTTTCTTCTGCCATCCCACCGGTTTTCCCCCATCCCCTTCCGTTCTCCCGGGAAATCCGGCGCTTTTTGAAAAAAGTTTGGCTGAAGAAATCAGATCGTTTGAACCGAGCGGAAGCAATGTTATAATTACCATCAGATTCCATGTGCCGAAGGAGGTCAACATGATGGCAGTCAAGTTATTCGAACCGTATACGGTCAAAAACGTCACCTTTCCCAACCGGATCGTGATGAGCCCGATGTGCATGTACTCCTGCTTCGAGGAAGACGGAAAACCCGGCGATTTCCACTTTACCCACTACACCTCGCGGGCCGTCGGAAAGGTGGGGCTCATTATTTTGGAAGCTACCGGCGTGCTTCCGGAGGGAAGGATCAGCGACCGGGATTTGGGCATTTGGAGCGATGCCCATATCGAAGGTTTGGCGAAGCTCGTATCGGCCATCAAACAATACGGGGCCAAGGCCGGCATCCAGCTGGCCCATGCCGGAAGGAAGGCCAGGGTGAAAAACGGCGACATTTTCGCGCCTTCTCCCCTCCGTTTTTCCGATGAATACAAGCTTCCGAAGGAAATGACAAGAGACGACATCCGGCGGACCGTCAAAGCCTTTAAAGATGCGGCGGAACGGGCGAAAAAAAGCGGATTTGACGTGATCGAGATCCACGCCGCCCACGGATATTTAATCAACCAGTTTCTATCCCCGTTGACGAATCAGCGGAAGGACGCCTACGGAGGAACGTCGGAAAACCGGTGCCGGCTGCTGTTCGAAATCATCGGGGAAGTAAAAACCGTTTGGGACGGGCCGCTGTTCGTCCGCATCTCCGCCTCCGACCACCATGCGGGAGGCCTTGTGGCCGATGATTATGTGGAAATCGCGAAACAGCTGAAAAAATTGGGCGTCGACCTGATCGACGTCAGTTCGGGGGGCGTCGTTCCGGACGCGCAATTCCGCGTTTATCCCGGCTACCAAGTTCCTTTTGCGGAAAAGATCAAAAGGGAAGCGGATATCCCCGTCGGAGCCGTCGGCCTCATTACTTCTCCCCTCCAGGCGGAAGAAATTTTGCAAAACGGCCGGGCGGATCTCATCTTTTTGGGCAGGGAACTGCTGCGGAACCCCTATTGGCCGTACCATGCCGCAAAGGAATTGGGCCATCCGCTTGAGGCCCCCGAACAATACAGGCGCGGCTGGATTTGAGTCATAAACGAAACCCCGATCGCGGAGGAAGAAAGGGCTTTAAACCTCTTTCTTCCGTCCGCATCGGGGTTTTTCCGCATCTGTCCGCCGCTTCCCGGAATGAGCCCGAACCGTTACAGCTTGACCGTCATGCCGCCGTCAATAACCATTTCTTCTCCCGTGATGAACGAGGAATCGTCGGAAGCCAAAAACAGGCAGGCTTTGGCCACTTCTTCAGGTTTTCCGATTCTGCCGAGGGGATAATTTTCTCCCAATTTCTCGACATCCGTTTTGGCCTGCTCCGCTCCGTATTCCGCCATGGCCGTATGGATATAGGCGGGATGGACGGAATTAATGCGGACGTTAAACGGGCCGTATTCGACCGCCGCATCCTTGGTCATGATCCGCACCGCTCCCTTGCTCGCCCCGTACAGACAATGCCCGGCGGCGCCGCCCAGCCCGGCGACCGAGCTTAAATTGATGACCGATCCTTTCCGGTTTTTGGCCATAATCGGCAAGACATGTTTCATGCCCAAAAATACGCCAGTGACATTGATGCCCATCAGCCAATTCCATTTTTCCAAGGTCGTTTCCGCCAGGGGACAAATATAATAGACGCCGGCGTTATTCACCAAGATGTCGATCGTCCCGTACTTTTCCATCGTTTCGTTGACGACCCGGATCCATTCGTCTTCCTTGGAAACGTCATGGCGGGTAAACAGGGCTTCGCCGGAATGGCCGTTTATGCTTTTTGCCGCTTCCATTCCTTCCTTTTCCTTAATGTCCGTTAAAACCACCTTCGCCCCTTCCTTGGCGAACAATTCGGCGACCGCCCTTCCGATCCCGACCGCAGCACCGGTGACGATGGCCACTTTCCCTTGCAATTTCATCGTTTTTCCTCCTTCACCAACATTTTTATTTTCATCCCGTGAACCGGAATTAAACACGGGAGAATTTCCGTCCGATTCTTTTGGTCAATATCCTTAAAGGGTTTGGCGAACATTGCCGTCCGCAAGTCTTTCCGATTCTGTTGGTCAACATATGTCCCTTTAGGACATTTTTTGTCCCTATTATCCAAAAAAATTTATTCTCTATTTTTACTATAAAAACAACGGGAGAAAAAGTAAATAGATTAGTAAAATAGTTCACAAAATTTTCACCATTCTTTCGCCGGCAATGAAAAAGGAAAATCGACGGATTTTAAAACTTCTTTCCGAAAAAAAAAGAAACCCTTCGCGCAAACAAGGGCCTTCCTCGCAAAATCCGGGAAAGATCCGGCGGGCATCGCGGCCGGCCAAAAAGGAGCATCGTTCCTTTGCCCCCGTGATAAAAACCGGACCGGCTTTTCAATGCCGGTCCTTTTTTACCGGAATGAGGATTTTTTTAAAATCCTTGGCGACCGTCGAATTCGGAAAGATTTCCTTCGCTTCCCTTTCCAAAAGGGGATTGTCTTTCAATTCGTACCTGGAACTGATATGGGTTAAACACAGCGCCTTCGCGTTGGCTTTTTTGGCGATCTCCGCCGCCTGCCGGGTCGTGGAATGAAAATATTCGGCGGCCAGGCTTTCCGCTTTTTTCTCAAAGGTCGCTTCGTGGATGACCAGGTCGGCATCCTTGGCCAAGGCCACCCCGTTTTCACAGGGGCGGGTATCCCCCAAAATGGCCACGATCCTCCCCTTTTTGGGCGGGCCGATAAATTCGGAGCAATCGAGAACCCTTCCGTCGTCCAGCCGGACGGTCGGCTCCGATTTGATCCGCTTGTAAATCGGTCCCGGCTGAATGCCCAACGCCATCAGCTTGTCGACCAAGAGCGTGCCCGGCTGGTCTTTTTCGACAATGCGGTAGCCGAAGGTTAAAACGGCATGATCCAGCCTTTTCGCCTCCACGATGAACTGGTCGTCCTCGTAAACGGTTCCTTCCCCGATCTCGACGACGGAAAGATCATACTTCAGGCGGGTGGAACTGACGGAAAGAGAGGTCTCGATAAAGGAACGGATCCCCGGCGGGCCGTAGACCGTAAGCGGCTCTTCCCCTCCCAAAAAGGAACGGCTGCCGAGCAGCCCCGGCAATCCGAAAATATGGTCTCCGTGCAAATGGGTGATGAAGATTTTCTCGATCTTCCGCGGTTTCAGCGACGTGTGCAGCAATTGATGCTGTGTCCCTTCGCCGCAGTCAAAAAGCCAAATGGCTCCCTTGGACAAAATTTTCAAGGCGATGGATGTCACGTTTCTCTGCTTCGCGGGCATACCGGCCCCCGTTCCAAGAAAGACGATTTCCAATTCTGAACTCCTCCAATTCCTGAATCCCGTCGGCATGTGCCGTCAATCAATACTATTATCAATGTTTTCCGTCCTTTTTTCAACTTGCCGAAAAAAGAGGATTTTTTCCATGCCTTTTCGGCTGATGCATTCCCATCGGTTCCCTTAACGGTTCAGTCTGGGCCACCGCTAAGGTTTATCAGCTCCTTTGCCCACCCACATTTTACTCCTGCAAAGGAAAACTGTCCATGGGGAGAGAAGCCGCCCGAGTGGCGCCTCGTAGGCCGCAAGGAAAACCGTCCGCGGGAGGGATGGATCCCGGCCGCGCATGACAGGCCGGGCGCTTTTTTGGTTCAAGGCGGAACGGTCCGGTTCCCTGCCCGCTTCCGCCCGCAACCGTTTTTCGCCCCGGCGGGCGGAATTTCCGAAACAATTTTGAAATCCCCGTTTTTCTTATTTGCGCTCCTTTCGAGTTGTTAGTAAAATGAACTTGAATAATATGGAACAAAAAGGCGAGGGTTCAGCATTGATCCAAACGAATACACCTGCAACACTAGTGCTGCTTTTCGGAGCGACTGGAGATTTGGCCAAAAGGAAACTGTATCCGTCCCTTTACAACCTGTATGAAAAGGGGATCTTGTCGGAGCAGTTTGCCGTCATCGGCATTGCCCGAAGGAGATTTACCCATGAACAATACCGCAACTGGGTGAAGGATTCCGTAGAAACCTTCGGCATGCCGCAGGAAAAGATCGGCAAATTCATCCGGCATTTTTATTTTCAATCCCATGACGTCACCGATGAAAACTCGTACCGGGAATTGAAGGGACTGGCCGATGAGCTGGATGAAAAATACGCGGCCAACGGAAACCGCATTTTTTATTTGGCGATGTCTCCCGAATTTTTCGGGACCGTCGCGGAAAGTTTAAAGGAATACGGCTTTACCGACACGAAAGGATTCAAGCGGCTCGTCATCGAAAAACCTTTCGGATGGGATTTGTCGTCGGCCGTGGAGTTGAATGAGCGGATCCGCAGCGCCTTCTCCGAAAAGGAAATCTACCGCATCGACCATTACCTCGGCAAGGAAATGGTGCAAAACATCGAGGTGATCCGTTTCGCCAACGCCATTTTCGAGCCGCTGTGGAACAACCGGTACATCTCCAACATCCAAATCACCTCGGGGGAAACCCTGGGGGTCGAAGAACGGGGCAGATATTACGAAAAAAACGGGGCGCTCCGGGACATGGTGCAAAACCATATGCTGCAGATCGTTTCCCTCCTGGCCATGGAGCCTCCGATCCGGCTGACCACCGACGAAATCCGCAGCGAAAAGGTGAAAGTGCTCCGGGCCCTGCACCCGATCGAAAAAAAGGACGTCCATAAATACTTTGTCCGCGGGCAATACGGCCGGGGCATCATCGGCGGCAAGGAAGTCCCCGCCTACCGGGAAGAGCCGATGGTCGACCCGAATTCCAATACGGAAACCTTTGTCGCCGGAAAACTGATGATCGACAACTTCCGCTGGGCAGGCGTTCCCTTTTACATCCGCACCGGAAAAAGGATGCAGGCGAAAACGTTAAAAATCGTCGTGCAATTTAAGGACATTCCGATGAACCTGTACTACCGGAACGGTTCGTCCCTGAATCCGAACCTCCTGGTGATCCACATTCAGCCGGAAGAAGGCATCACGTTGCATCTGAACGTGAAAAAAAGCGGGAGAACAATGGAAACGACCCCGGTCAAACTGAATTTTTCCAACAAAAACGTCGACGGCATCAATACGCCGGAAGCCTATGAAAAGCTTCTATACGACATCCTCCGCGGGGACGCCACCAACTTTACCCATTGGGACGAAGTGGCCTATTCCTGGAATTTTGTCGACCCGATTTCCGAAGTGTGGGCGGAGGAAAAGGCCGATTTTCCCAATTATGCGGCGGGGACCTTCGGACCGGAAGCGGCGGATGAACTTTTGCAAAGAGACGGCTTCTTCTGGTGGCCGATTACGAATCTGAATATCGACGATTAAAAGGGAAAGGCGTGAAAGGAATGGAAATGTACGATGTAACCGCACCGATTTACGAAGGCATGCCGGTGTATAAGAACAAGGAGGAAAAACAGCCGAAAATCTCGACCGTCGTGAACGGCCATGTCACCGAATCGAGGATTTCCATGGACGTTCATACCGGCACCCATGTGGACGCCCCGCGCCATATGATCAACGGGGGCGAGACGATCGAAACGATCCCGCTCGAAAAATTGATCCGTCCCTGCAAGGTTTTCGATTTGACCGCAGTGGAAGAAAAAATTTCAAGGGAGGATCTCGAACACCTTCCCATTGAAAAAAATGATTTCGTCCTCTTTAAAACGAAAAATTCCTTTGAAGATCATTTCAACTTTTCCTTCGTATACGTCTCCGAAAGCGCGGCCGAATTCCTGAAGGAAAAGGGAATCGACGGGGTGGCCATCGACGCCCTGGGCATCGAGCGGGCCCAGGAAGGCCATCCGACCCACCGGATCCTGTTGTCGAGCGGCATTATCATCATGGAAGGCCTGCGCTTGAAGGACGTCCCCGAAGGGGAATATTTCATGATCTGCGCCCCGCTGAAAATCACCGGCGTGGACGCATCGCCCGCACGGGTCGTCTTGCTGAAGGAAAAACCTTGATTCCGTTGCGAAAGGAAATCCCCGGACCTTGCCCGCCTCTTGGCGCAAAGGATCCGGGGATTCTTGCGAGGGGTGCGGGCATTTTCCGGAAGCCTTCCGGTTTTGCGGCATTGCCATCTGCCGCTGAAAGGTGGAAGGCTTCCCCTTGCCCTCCCGCCGCAGCATCCGGGGAAAACGGGGGTTTTTCCTTTTTCCGGAAAATAAAAAACCGTTCGAGAGACTGCATGTTTCCGACGGGCGGACGGATCCACGACCGGCAAACGCGAAAAAGCCGTCCGAAAGGTTTCAACACCTTTCGGACGGCTTTCGCTTTTTCCGGGCCCGGTTTATTCTTGCCAGTTGGTATGGAAGATGCCTTTCTTATCGACCCTTTCGTAGGTGTGGGCCCCGAAATAGTCCCGCTGCGCCTGGATGAGGTTGGCCGGCAGCTGTTCCGAACGGTATCCGTCGTAGTATGCCAGCGCGCTGGAAAAGCTGGGTGCGGGCACGCCGGAAAGGGCGGCGATGGAGACGACTTCCCGCAACGCCTGCTGATAATCCTCGGCGATCCGTTGGAAATACGGATCGAGCAACAGATTTTCCAAATCCGGGTTCCGGTCGTAGGCCTCCTTGATTTTTTGCAAAAACTGGGCGCGGATGATGCAGCCGCCGCGGAAAATCATGGCGATGTCCCCGAGGGACAGGTTCCATTGATAATGGCTGGAGGCGGCCTTCAATTGGGAGAACCCTTGGGCGTAGGAGCAAATTTTGCTCAAATACAAGGCCCGCCGGACTTTCTCGATCAAATCTTCCCGGTTTTCGACGGTTTTTTTCTCCGGACCTGGCAATATCCGGCTTGCCTTCACCCGTTCATCCTTCAGCGCGGAAAGGAAGCGGGCGAATACCGACTCGGTAATGAGGGGAAGGGGGACGCCCAAATCGAGGGCGCTTTGGCTTGTCCATTTTCCCGTTCCCTTTTGGCCGGCCTTGTCAAGAATGCAGTCGACCAACGGTTTTCCGGTTTCCGGATCGTATTTTTTGAAGATATCCGCGGTGATTTCGATCAAATAACTGTTTAATTCGCCTTTGTTCCACTCGGCAAAAACCCGGTGCAAATCTTCGGCGGACAAACCGGCCAAATGTTTCAGCAGCCAGTAGGCTTCGGCGATCAACTGCATGTCCCCGTACTCGATGCCGTTATGGACCATTTTCACATAATGGCCCGCCCCGTCGGGGCCGATGTAGATGCAGCAGGGATCGCCTTCCACCTTCGCCGCGATGCCGGTCAGGATCGGAGCGACCAAATCGTAGGCTTCCTTATCCCCGCCCGGCATGATGGCGGGCCCGTGAAGGGCGCCTTCTTCCCCGCCGGACACGCCGGAACCGATAAACCGGATCCCTTCCCGGCGCAACTCCTCGTACCGCCGCTGGGTATCTTTAAAATAGGAGTTTCCTCCGTCGATGATGATATCCCCTTTTTCCAAATAGGGTTTCAATTGTTCGATGGTCGCGTCGGTGGCTTCGCCGGCCTTTACCATCAAAATGATCTTCCGCGGCTTTTCCAGCATTTCCGCAAACTCTTTCAGCGAGTATGCGGGCACGATGTTTTTTCCCGACGCTTCCTCCATCATCTCGTCGGTTTTTTGCCGGCTGCGGTTGTATACGGCCACCGAATATCCCTTGCTTTCAATGTTGAAAGCCAGATTTTTTCCCATCACTGCCAATCCGATGACTCCGACTTGTTGTTTTGCCATCTTTGCCTTCCTTTCCTTCCCTTCCTATTTCCTTATGCCGCTTTCATCCAAAAAATCTTTGGAAAAGCTGGATGTCAACAACCCTTCTTTATTATAATCCGTCATTCCTTTTACAATAATATTTTTCCCGTACTTTTCCTTCAATTTTTCGATCGCCTTCGCCAGCTTCCCGCTTTTCTCCTCCTTCTCGTAGGTGAAAAGGTCCAGCTGTTTGAAGGCCTGCCCTTCTTCCAGCAATTCGTCGGCGGTGATGCCGAGGAGCCGGACGGGGGATCCCGTCCAATGTTTCAAAAAAATTTTCCGGGCATAGGAAAAAATTTCCCCTCTCCCCCGCACCGGGTTTTCCGTCTTTTCGCTTCTTGTCACCGTCTTCCGGTCGTGGTAACGGATCATGACCTGGATCCGGCCGGCGAAAACCCTTTTGTTGGCCAGCCGCCGGGAAACCGTCTCCGCCAGGGAATCGAGAACCAAAAGCAGCTCCCCTTCGTCGGAGGAGTCCGCCGGCAAGGTGGTGGAGTTGCCCACGCTTTTGAATTCATAAACCGATTCCGGATCGACGGGACGGTCGTCATTGCCGTTCGCCCGCTCCTTCAGCCGGAGGCCGTTGATGCCGAGCAGCATCCGCAATTGGACGTCGTTGGCCTTCGCCAGGTCGCCGATGGTGTGGATGTGGATCTGCTTTAATTTCTCCGCCGTCCTTTCCCCGATCCCGTGCATCTCATGGATGTCCAGCGGCCAGAGAAGGCGAGGGACATCCCTTTTCCGCAGGATCGTGATCCCGAGGGGCTTTTTCATGCCGGAGGCGGTCTTCGCCAAAAATTTATTCGGGGCGATGCCGATGCTGCAGGGCAGATCCAGCTCGTCCAAAAGCCGGTTCTGGATGCTTTTCGCCGTCTCCAGCGGATGCTCGAACTTGATCCGGTGGGTGATGTCCAAATACCCTTCATCGATGGAAACCGGCTCCACCAGATCGGTGTATTCCCGCAAAATGGCAAAGGCGGCCTGCGACGCCTTTTTGTAGCGTTCAAAATTCGGGGGGAGGATGATCAGCTGGGGGCAAAGCCTTTTCGCTTCCCTCACCGTCATCGTCGTTTTCACCCCGAATTTTCTCGCCTCATAGCTGCAGGTGACGACGATGCCCCGCCGGTCTTCCTCGCTTCCGGCAATGGCCACGGGTTTCCCCTTCAGCGACGGGTCGTAGGCCATCTCGACGGAGGCGTAAAAACAATTCATATCCACATGCAGGAGGATCCGGGATTTCCTTTTGCCCATTGGCCATCCATCCGTTCACAAAAGATTTCGCGGCGGAAAAACCCGCCGGGCCTCATGCCTTGACGCCCGCTTCGTCAATGGACGCCTGGATATTTTCCATTCCCCCCAACGCGCCGATCAGCTTTGCCGCGTCGATCATCGTAATGATCCGGTCCTGAATATGGACGATTCCGGAAAAGTAGGGGGTGCTTCGGCAGGCGATGAGATCGATCCGGCTGATTTGCGAAGTCTCGATTTCCAAGAGCTCCTTCGCTTCCTTCACCAACAGGGCGCAAGGGTACGGGCCGATCCGGAGCAAAATCAGGCGGGCCAGCCCGTCCGCCGCCGTTTTTTCCTCATGGAAAACGGTTGACAGGTCGAATACCGGGATGACTTCCTCCCTGATTCTCGTGACTCCCCGGACGTAGCCGGGAAGGTTCGGGATCGGCGTGATTTCAGCCATTTTTTCGATGGAAACCACGTCTTTCACATCGATGCCGTATTCTTCGCCGCCGACTTTAAACACGACGATATTGGCTGTCCCCATCGATTCCCCTCCTTTACTTCCGGTTCGCTGCCGTTTCGATAATGGCCAGCACCATTTCCGACAGTTTCACCAATTCCCCGACCGGGATCCGTTCATGGGTGGTATGTATTTCTTCATAGCCGACCCCCAGGACGACGGTCGGTATGCCGAAGCCGGCGAAGATGTTCGCGTCGCTTCCTCCGCCGCTCTTGGCGAGGACGGCCTCGCGTCCGACCTTTTCCGCGGCTTCCTTCGCGATTTGGACGACCGGATCCTCTTCGCAAAAGGCGAAGGCGGGGTAGGAAATCTCCGTTCGGACTTCCGCCCTTCCGCCCATTTCTTCGGCGGTTTTTTCGAAGATCTCCTTCATCGTTTTCAGCTGTTTTTCCAGCTTTTCTTTGTCAAGCGACCTGGCTTCCGCCCAAATGTCGACCCGGTCGCAAACGATGTTGGTCGCCCTTCCCCCTTCAAAGCGGCCGATGTTGGCGGTCGTCTCTTCGTCGATCCGCCCGAGGGGCATTTTGGCGATCGCCTTCGCGGCGATTTGGATCGCCGATATGCCCTTTTCCGGCGCGACCCCCGCATGGGCGCTTTTTCCGTAAATGATCGTCCTTATTTTCGCCTGGGATGGGGCGGCAACGACGATCGTCCCGACCTTTCCTTCGCTGTCGAGGGCAAAGCCGTACTTGGCGCGGATTTTTGCCGGATCCAGGGCCTTGGCCCCCACCAGGCCGGACTCTTCGCCCGCCGTGATGATGATCTGGATATCCCCGTGGGGCAGGCGGTTTTCCTTCACCACCCGCAGGGCTTCCAATAAGGCCGCCAAACCGGCTTTATCATCCGCACCCAAAATGGTCGTTCCGTCGCTCGAAAGATAGCCGTCCTTCCTTTGCACCCGAATCCCCTTCCCCGGGGTGACGGTATCCATATGGCAGGTAAAATAGATGGGATCGGCCTCTTTTTTGTTGCCCTTCATGATGGCGATCAGGTTTCCCGCGCCGTGGCCGGTCGCCGATGCGGAATCGTCTTCGTAGGCCTCCAGCCCCAGCCCGGTCAATTTTTTCAGCAACAGGTCGGCGATGTTTCTCTCTTCCTTCGTTTCCGAATCCACCCCGACGAGTTCCGTGAATTCTTCGATGAGCCTTTCCTGCTGAATCATGGGGTTTATCCTCTCCTCTCTCATATCCCTAGTATACCGCTACCGGACGGAGATGTTCAACGGAATTAACCCCGGGAACTTGTCCGTGTTTTGACGATGAAGACGCGAACGGGGCGAAAAAGGAGGGCGGCCCGCACCTCCTCCCCGGCGGGGCGCCTTCCGGTCCGCCGCCCCGCCCCGCACAAAGGGCAACTCTTCCCGCCCGGATATTTTTTGTTTCGCTCCTTCCGGGAAACGGCGTGTTCCGATCCCCGTTCCCTTCATGGCAACGGATGAGGCCGGATTCCGCGACGGCTTTCCGTAATCCCCTTTCCGGGTCCGATGCGGAAATGGGCCGGGAAAGCTTTTCCCGGCCGGGGACAGGGAACCGGTCCTTTTGCGAAACGGACGCCCGGCTGTGGCGTCCGGAAAGAAACTTCCGGGTCCATGTCGGCAACGATCGTTCCTTCGTTCGCGCCCGGTTAAGGCGTCCGGAAGAAACGGAGTCTTTGAGAAAGCAAATATACCCCCAAAAGGACGAATGAATGCCGGAGGCCGTCCTCCGAGGATCCTTTTTCCGGTCCTTCGGGGACAGCCTCCTTTCCGTTACAGGGGAATATTGCCATGTTTTTTCGCCGGGCGGGTCTCCTCCTTGTTTTTCAGCATACGGAGGGCCTGGATGAGCTTGATTCTCGTTTCCCGCGGGTCGATGATATCATCCACCATTCCCATTTTCGCCGCCACGTAGGGATTGGCGAATTTTTCCCGGTATTCGGCGATTTTTTGCTGCCGGACGCGCTCGGGATCGGGGCTCGCCTGGATCTCCTTGGCAAAAATGATGTTGGCCGCCCCGTGGGGGCCCATGACGGCGATTTCCGCATTGGGCCAGGCATACACCAAATCGGCGCCGATCGCCTTGGAATTCAGCGCCACATAGGCCCCGCCGTACGCCTTGCGCAGGATGACCGTAATTTTCGGGACGGTGGCTTCGGAATAGGCATACAAGATCTTCGCCCCGTGGCGGATGATCCCGCCGTGTTCCTGCTTCACCCCCGGGAAAAATCCGGTCACATCTTCAAAAGTGATGAGCGGAATATTGAAGGCGTCGCAAAAACGGATGAAGCGGGCCGCCTTGTCCGAGGAATCGATATCCAATCCCCCCGCCATCCATTTCGGCTGGTTGCAGACCAAGCCGACCACTTCCCCTTTGATCCGGGCGAAACCGACGACGATATTTTTGGCAAAATCGGGATGGATTTCAAAAAAGGATTCGCGGTCGACCACTTCCCGGACGACCTCCCGCACGTCGTAGGGGCGGGTCGGATCCATCGGGACGATATCCGTCAAATCCGGACGGTAATCATTCCCCTCCCCCCCTTTTCCCGCAGGCGGTTTTTCTTTGTAATTGGAAGGGAGATAGCTTAACAGCCTGCGGACGAGAAAGAAGGCCTCCTCTTCCGTCGCCGCCCGCAGATGGGCGCTGCCGCTGACGGAGGCGTGCACCTTCGCCCCGCCCAAATCTTCCGATGAAATCTTTTCGCCGGTCACCGATTCGATGACCTTCGGGCCGGTGATGAACATTTGGCTCGTTTTCTCCACCATGATGACGAAGTCGGTAATGGCCGGGGAATAGACCGCCCCGCCGGCGCACGGGCCCAAAATGAGCGAAATTTGCGGGACGACGCCGGAATAGATCGAGTTCCGATAAAAAACATGCCCGTACCCGTCCAAGGAGATGACCCCCTCCTGGATCCGGGCCCCGCCGGAATCGTTCATGCCGATGATCGGGACACCCGTTTTCGCGGCCAGATCCATCACGTTGGCGATCTTCTTCGCGTGCATTTCCCCCAGGGCGCCGCCGAAAACGGTAAAATCCTGGGAAAACAAATAGACGGGACGGCCGTCAATCGTTGCGAATCCGGTCACGACGCCGTCGCCCGGCCCTTTCATTTTGTCCATCCCGAAATCATGGGAACGGTGTTCGATAAAAGGGCCGATTTCCACAAAGGAATCCTTGTCAACCAAATGATCGATCCTTTCCCGGGCGGTCAGCTTCCCCTTTTCGTGCTGCCGGTCGATCTTCTCTTCCCCTCCGCCCAGCTCGATTTCCCGCCTTTTGTCGTAAAGTTCGTGAATCTTTTCAAAAATGTCCGTTTCCTTTGTTTTCACCGCGCTCCTCTCCCCAAGTTCCGTTATTTTTTCCTTTTTTGGCAAACTTCGTAAAGAACGCCGCCGGCCGATTTCGGATGGATGAAAGCGACCAGGGCACCCGATGCGCCCTCCTTTGGTTCTGCGCTGACCATCCGCGCCCCCCGTTCTGTCAGTTGTTGAATCGTCTGATGGATGGAATCGGTTTCAAAAGCGATGTGATGAATCCCTTCCCCCCGTTTCTCCAGGAATTTCGCCACCGGGCCATCCTCGCCGGCCGGTTCCAAAAGTTCAATTTTACAATTCCCGGCGTCCAGAAAGGCGACCCGCACCTGTTCCGATTCCACCGTTTCCATTTTGACGAGCTTGAACGGCAAGATCCCGGTATAAAAGGGCAAGGCCTCTTCCAGCGAGCGGACGGCGATGCCGATATGATCCACGCCTTTCACTTCTCGGGCACCTCCCTGTTCGGATGTTTGTTCAGAAAATTTCCCCTGTTTTCACATTGGAAATATATTTTAATCATATAATAATTCCGGCTGTTTTTCATCCGTCATTTTCCGAAAGAAGGGGAAGCCGCCGTTCCCGTATGCCGGAAAACCGAAACGGTCCGGGAAATTCACTTCGGGGGACGGAACGCCGATCCTTTCGCCGGGAAGCCCGTTCGGATTCCGCAGTGATTGAGTCCGCAATTAGGGCTATGATTTTAAAAAAATGCCTCGGATGTTGAACAACGGCAGCGATGACGGACATTTTTCCGGCGGTGATGAGCATTTTTCCCAGGATAACGGTTATTTTTTCGTTCATGTCGAACATATTTATTTCCATGTTGAACAAAAATTTTAAAATGATGAACCAACCGGTGAAAATGGCGGACAATCTCATGCGGTGTTGGACGATATTTTTAAGATTTCGAACAATCCGATTGGGATATTGGACAATCCTTAGTAACAGCCGAAACGAATGTTAAACGTTTTACCCAAGATATTGGACAAACGAATCTTTTACTGTACGTTTTAGAAAAATGTTAAACATCTTTTCTTTGAGATCGAACCATCCGTCCCCGATGAAAACCAGCGTGTGGAAGATTCCGGTCTGGTCATTCATGAATGCAGGGCATTCCCTCCCCATATTGAGCAAAACCTCGGTCAAGACAATCCAACCGATATTGCCGGAAACCCTGCGGCAACGAAACGCACCCTAAGCCCCTGCACATTGAAGAATACATCCCCAATCGCGAAGAAAGGGGGATGTTTTAAACCAGCGAGTATTGGCGGCAATCCCTCCGGAACTTTGCAAAAAAGCAGTTCTGATGAAGATATTGATACCGATCATCCCGAAGAATTATTATTTTTTCACGCTGATCCGGAGGCATGCGGAAAGGCAAAAAAGCGCCCTCCGCCATGGATCACCGATGCGCGATCCGATGGCGGGGCGCCCCTTGCGGACACGAAAGCGGAACGGGAGGGGGACCCGACAAAAAAACTTGTCCCATCCGGAAAAGGGAAGTAAAATGATGATCAGAAACCAGTGGGCGGAGGGAAAAGAATGCGCAGCCGGAAAATTCAAAAACTCGTGGTTTACTTGATGCTGTTTGCCATGTTGGCATCCACCTTTTTGGCCGGTTTAACCATCTTTTTTTGAAGCCGAATCCCTTCCTTTTAGGGAAAATTTCCCCACCCCGCAAAAGGCGGGGCTTTTTCGTGAATGGGGAAACGCCGGCTTGCGTTACCGGCCCTTTGCCGGACGAAGGCGATGCAAAGAAAAGGAAAATCCTCGTTTGCACTTATCCTTTTCGGCGCTTTTTAACGGGAACCGGCCCCGCCGGCATTCCCGTTCCGGGGAATGGCCCCCAGTTCCGCACCCAGCGCCCGGAAGGTTTTGTCCGAACGGGTGATGAATATTTTTGTGCCCAATGGGACCTTTTCATACAATCTTTCAATATCTTCGTTGGCCAGGCGAATGCAGCCTTGGGATACATAACCGCCGATCAGTTCCGGCCGGTTCGTTCCGTGAATCCCGTATTTTCTTCCGTCGGTCTCATAGGCGTCAAAGCCGATCCAGCGGGACCCCAGCGGATTGGTTTTGGACCCGCCGGGGATATTCAATTTCCGGTAGTAGGGATTGATCACCTTCACCGTGACGGTGAAAAGCCCTTCCGGGGTTTCCTGCCCCCATTTCCCCGTCGCCGCCAAATAGATCTCCTGCACTTCCCCTCCGTGGATGAAGGCGACCCGGTTCGTGTTCAAATTGACGATGACCAAAGGATCGCCGGGCAACGGATTCGGCCCGAGGGGCCATAGCGGGGACATGGTGAAAAAAAGGGTTAAAAAAGCGGACTTCATAAAAAAACACCACCTGCCTTTTATTTTTATTATGTGTAAAAGCAGGTGGTTTATGTTTTTGCGTCCCTTTTACGGACTACACTTCATCGCAATATTGGTCGAACAGTTCCTGCAAACGCCGCACGACGGAAACCACTTCATGACCTTCAATTTCGTGGCGTTCCACCATCGCGCAAATCTTTCCGTCTTTCAGAAGGGCAAAGGACGGCGATGAAGGTGGGTAGCCGACGAAATACTCCCGGGCCCTTTCCGTCGCCTCCCGGTCCTGGCCGGCGAAAACGGTCACGAGGTGGTCGGGCCGTTTGTCGTAGTCCAAGGCGTACTTGACGGCGGGCCGGGCGATGCCGCCGGCGCATCCGCACACCGAATTCACCATCACCAGCGTCGTGCCCTTCCTGTTCAAGGCCTCATCCACTTCTTCGGGCGTCCTCAGCTCCCGGAAACCGGCCGCCACGATCTCGTCCCTCGCCCTTTGCACGTAATCTTCCATAAACAGCTGAAAATCCATGGTCATTGTTCCTCTCCTCCTGTCCTTGTCAACATCATAACAGGAAAAAAAGAATTTTTTCAACAAAAAGGGTTTGAAAACAGGGGAAAAGGGGAATACTGGGGACAACATGATCCATACCCCTAACTCCCTAATGATGATGGACGGCGCGGAAAAACGCGCTGTCATTTTTTTTGCCCGGATTTCAGGAGATGGGGCACCGTCTCCAAAACCTTCCCTTTCTGCCTTTTTCCCGGGAAGATCGGGACCGGAAATCCGGGAAGACGGAAGCGGGCATGCGCCCAGACAAATGGAGATGGGCTTCGCCGTTCGCGGTTCCGGCTCTCCCCCTCGCCTTTCCGAGGAAAATCACCCGGTTCGGAAAAGCGCATCCCGATCCCCGTTTTCAGCCGGCCGCAAAAGGGCTCGAAAACGATTCTTCGCCGGCTCGTGCGCGATAACAGGGCAGCGCCCCCGTCCGAGACAAAAAACACGCGCATTGTAAGCTCTTTATCATCAAGGGAAACGGGCCGTCCCAATCCCCGTCTCCTCCCCTTCATCGTGAAGCGAAGGAAAAAGGTGCAGCGGCCGCCCGCCGGCCTACAGGCGGCTTTCGAGGAAAATGGCCAGCAGTTTTTCCGCGGCAGCCGACACCGGAAGTTTTCCCGACATCACGTCCCTTTCCGTTTCCGGCAAAACTTCCCTGATCCGCCCGTCGCGGAAAAAGGCGTTCTGCAGCCGATCGGCGATGGCGGAATAAAGCCAGTCTTTCGTCTGCTTCCGCCGCCGTTCCGCGAATATTCCCGATTTTTTCGTTTCCCTTTCAAACCGGAAAACGAGGTCGATCACATCGCCGATCCCTTCCCCCGTCAAAGAGGAACAGGGCAGGACCCGCACTTGCCAGCCTTCCGTGGCCGGTTTCAGGAAACGGAAGATCCGATCGAGCTCCTTTTTGGTTTCCAGCGCCTTCTCTTTATTATCCCCGTCGGCCTTGTGGACGAGGACGATATCCACCAGCTCCATCAGCCCCTTTTTCATCCCTTGGAGTTCATCCCCGGCGCCGGTGATAGCCAAAAGCAAAAAGCAGTCGACCATCGTCCGGACCGCCGTCTCGTTTTGGCCGACGCCGACCGTTTCGACGAGGATGACGTCGTAGCCCGCCGCCTCGCACAACAGGATGCTCTCCCGGGTTTTCCGGTGCACGCCGCCCAGATGGCCGCCGGTGGCGGAAGGACGGATGAAGGCGTTCGGATGTTTCGCCAAATTCGCCATGCGGGTTTTATCCCCCATGATGCTCCCCTTCGACAGGGCGGACGAAGGATCGACGGCGAGGACGGCGACCTTTTTCCCGAGGGCGCACAGCTTCATCCCGAAGGTTTCGATAAAGGTGCTTTTCCCCGCCCCGGGAACGCCGGTGATGCCGATCCGGAGGGTGTTTCCCGTCCGGTCCCCGACCCGTTGCAAAAGCTCCTGGGCCAACCGGAAATGATCGGGGCGGTCGCTTTCCGCCAGGGTGATCGCCCTCGCCAAAGCGGCGCGGTCGCCGCTTGCGATCCCCCTTGCCAATCGTTCGACGGATACCGGCGGATCCGGCTTCGTTTTACGGTAGCGGTAAGCCATCGCGGTCACGCCTTCTCGTACCCGAGCCTGCGGAAGATTTCCTCCAAAACCTGTTTGGCGGCGAGGGGGATGTTGGTTCCCGGACCGAAAACGGCCGCCGCCCCGTTTTGGAGCAAAAATTCATAATCCTTGGCCGGGATTACGCCCCCGACGACGATGAGAATATCGTCCCGGGAACGTTTCTTCAATTCTTCCGCAAGCAGGGGGACGAAGGTTTTGTGGCCGCCGGCGAGGGAATTCACGCCGACCGCATGGACGTCGTTTTCCACGGCCTGCCGGGCGACTTCCTCCGGCAGGGAAAAGAGGGGGCCGAGATCCACGTCGAATCCCATGTCGCTGAAGGCGGCGGCGAGCACCTTCACCCCCCGGTCATGTCCGTCCTGGCCCATTTTCGCCAGCAGGATGCGCGGCCGCCGGCCTTCCAGCTGATGGAATTCATCCGCCAAATGTTTCACTTCTTCCAACCCTCCGTCCCCATCGCCGAAATGTTTTTTGTAAACCCCGGTGATGGAGCGGACCTCCGCCCGGTGCCTGCCGGCCGCCCGCTCCACCGCGCCGCTGATCTCGCCCAATGTGGCCCGCCTTCTCGCCGCTTCAACGGCCAGTTCCAGCAAATTTTCCTCCCCGCTCTTTGCGGCCCGGGAGATCCTCTCCAGAATCTCCCGGACCCCTTGTTCGTCCCGGTTTTGTTTCAGCTTCCGCAGCCTTTCGATTTGCCGTTCCCGGACTTTCGTATTGTCGATGTCCAAGATTTCAAGGGGGACGACTTCATCGCTGCGGAAACAGTTGACGCCCACGATTTTTTCCTTTCCGGAATCGATCCGCGCCTGGCGGATCGCCGCCGCTTCCTCGATCTTCCGCTGCGGGATCCCCGCTTCGATCGCCTTCGTCATCCCGCCCGCTTCTTCGATCTCCCGGATGTGCGCCCACGCCCGGTCGATCAGCTGCTTCGTGAGGGCTTCCACGTAGTAGGAACCGCCCCAGGGATCGATGACCGCGGTCAGCCCGGTCTCCTCCTGCAAATACAGCTGGGTGTTCCGGGCGATCCTCGCCGAAAAATCGGTGGGGAGAGCGATCGCTTCATCCAGGGCGTTCGTATGGAGCGACTGGGTGTGCCCCATGACGGCGGCATGGGCTTCGATCAGGGTCCTTATGACGTTGTTGAACGGATCCTGCTCCGACAGGCTCCAGCCGGAGGTTTGCGAGTGGGCCCGCAGGGCCAAAGACTTCGGGTTTTCCGGCGAAAAGGGCGCCATCAGTTTCGCCCAAAGGTACCGGGCCGCCCGCAGCTTCGCCACTTCCATAAAATAATTCATGCCGATGCCCCAGAAAAAGGAGAGCCTCGGGGCGAAGGAATCGATGCCGATGCCCGCCTTCAGCCCGATGCGGACGTATTCCAAACCGTCCGCCAGGGTGTAAGCCAGTTCCAGATCCGCCGGCGCCCCCGCCTCCTGCATATGGTAGCCGGAAATGCTGATGCTGTTAAATTTCGGCATATGTTTCGCCGTATAGGCGAAGATGTCGGCGATGATCCGCATCGACATGTCCGGAGGGTAAATGTAGGTGTTCCGCACCATGTATTCTTTCAGAATATCGTTCTGGATCGTTCCTGAAAGTTTGTGGGGCGGGACGCCCTGTTCTTCCGCGGCCAAGATGTAGAAGGCCATGATCGGCAAAACCGCCCCGTTCATCGTCATCGATACGGAGATTTGGTCCAGGGGGATGCCGTCGAACAGGATCTTCATGTCCAGGACGGAATCGACGGCGACGCCGGCTTTGCCCACATCCCCCAAGGCCCGCGGATGGTCGGAATCATAACCGCGGTGGGTCGGCAGGTCAAAGGCGACGGACAATCCTTTTTGGCCCATCTGCAAATTCCGTTTGTAAAAGGCGTTGCTCTCTTCGGCAGTGGAAAACCCGGCATATTGGCGGATCGTCCACGGTTTTGCCGCATACATCGTGTAATAGGGCCCGCGGGTGTAAGGGGGAAAACCGGGGAGGCCGTCCAAATGGCCGCAGTCGCGGATGTCTTCCTCCGTATACAAGGCTTTCAACGGGATGTTTTCGTAAGTTTCCAGCGTTTCCGCGGATTGCCCTCCGGTGTGCGCCGCTTCCCTTTGCTCCTCGCCAAACAAAACGATCTTTTTAAAATCAGGCTTCATTTCCGTTCATCTCCATGATTTTTTCCAGCAATCCTTTCAAGATCCGGTAACGGTCGCTTTTCTCGCCGATGGCCGTGACCCCGGCTTCGGCCAGTTTGCCGTCCCCGGCCGTGGAAAAGAGGGAGACGGGGATGCCTTTTTCTTTGATTTTCCGGACCGTATCAAGGAGCAACTCCACCTTTCGGCTCCCGCACAGGCAATAGACGGGAAGGGAAGTCCGCTCGATAAAACCGAGCGCCTCCCCGGCTTCGCGGACGGGGCCGCACTCCACGCAGGCGAAACCGCCGACGGCGAAAAAGGAGAGGGCAAAATCCATCTCCCGGCGGTGCTCCTTCGGATCGCCGAAGCCGATCAGGCCGACGGCCAATTTTCCCGCTTCCTTAATGAAAGTCCGGCTTTCCGCAAGAAGGCTTTCCAGCCGGCCGCTCAGCCTTTCGTTCAACAGGCCGTCCGGGATCTGCGCCTTCTCCAGAAAATCGCCGATCGTTGCCCCGCCTTGGACGAGGGAAAGGATCTCTTCCGGCTGGCGGGGGGCCAGTAGAAGCACTTCCGCGCCTTCCCCCTTCCCTTCTCCGGCCGAAGGGATTTTTTCCTTCGGGTCCCGGTAAACATTCGTGCCGATCAATTTCGTTTCCCCCGTATGGACCGACCGGATCCGCTCTTCTTTCCGGTTCCGCACCGTTTCAAACCATTCGCCCTTCTCCAAAAGGGAGAGGATGCCCCCCTTCCCGTCGATTTCCAGAAAGAGCTGCCACGCCCTTTCGATGATCTGCTTTGTCAGCGACTCGATGTAATAGGAGCCGCCGGCGGCATCGGCCACCGCATGCATGCGGGCTTCCTCCCGCAAGATATGGTGGGTATTGAGGGCGATCCTTTCCCCCAGGCCGGTCTTTTCGGCGAGAACCCGGTCGTAGGGAAGGACGTGCAGGAAATCGACCTGTCCGACGACGGCGGCAAAGGCTTCGTTTGCCGACCGGAGCATGTTGACGAAAGGATCCGCCGCCGTCTTATTGACGGGCGAGGTTTCCGCATAGATCGTGATTTTCGGGACGTCCCCGCCGATCTGATAGGCCTTTGCGAGCAACTTCCACAAATATTTTGCCGCCCTTAATTTGGCGATTTCCGGAAAAAAGGAAGAACCGACGGAAAAGGCCAGGACGGTTTTGGAAAAAATGTCCGAAGGGGGGATCCCCTTTTTCCGCAGATTTTCCGCGTGAAAAACGAAAGCGGCGAAGGCGAACGCCAGCTGTTCGGGTATGGAAAGGGCGCCCCGTTCGTACACCGTGCCGTCGACGAAAACCGTCCGCAGCCCCGGGAATTTTTCCCCGGAAGCGACCACCGCCTCCAGCCATCCTTCATAGACGGGGAAAAACCGGGGAAGAAACTCCCGGGATTGCAAGGGCAACACAAGCGGGTCAAAGCCGACAAAACCCCGGATGCGGGGCGGATTTTTCCCCTTTCTTTCCGCCCATGCCCGCATCATCCACAAAAAGGGAACCGTTTTCACGTCGTCCCGTACGGCGATGGGGTATTCGTCCAAGAGCCCGGGGGGGAAAAGCAGGTCCAAATCCTCCAGGCGGAGGGTTTCGGGCAAGGAAAAACAGACCGTGTCCTGCCCCCTATCCAGGGACTTTCCGATGTTTTCGGAAAGTTCCCGGGCGGTGCCCCCCGCGGCCGGCTGGGCCGATCGCCAACGGTTTGCGGGTCCCTGCCTCTTCCAGGCGGTCCCCCTGATTTCCGGGGGGACCGTCCCGTAAGGAAGATCCTCCTTCGTGTACAGCATTTTTACCCGGATCCCGTCCCCGTCCGTCCTTTCCGGCCGGAAAGGTTCCTCGCCCTTCCAAGATTTTTCCGCCCTTTCGAGCCATTCCCGGATGGCGGGCTGCGGAAAGGAAGCGGAACGGGCCGCCGACAGCTTCCATTCGCTTTTTTTCTCCATTTCCCATCCCCCGTTTTTTGCAGGAAAAGCCGTTGCAAATACCGGCAACGGCTTCTCTTTTTGATTTAATAGACGGATGTGTTTTCCTTCGAGATGTTTTCCAGGATTTCCTTCAGCCGCATTAAAAATCTTCCGCAAATCAGGCCGTCCAGCACCCGATGATCGAGGGACAGGCAAAGATTGACCATATCCCGGATGGCGATCATTCCATCCCTGATCACCGGCCGCTTGACGATCGTTTCCACCTGCAGGATCGCCGCCTGCGGGTAGTTGATGATCCCCATGGATTGGACGGAACCGAAAGATCCGGTGTTGTTGACGGTGAAGGTCCCGCCTTCCACATCTTCCAATTTTAATGTACCATTTCTGGCTTTCCTTGCCAATTCATGAATCTCCCGGGCGATCCCTTTGACCGTTTTTTCGTCGGCGTGTTTGATGACCGGGACGTACAGGGCGTCTTCCGTAGCCACGGCGACGGAGATATGGATGTGCCTCTTCCGGATGATCCGGTCGCCGGCCCAAACCGCGTTCAATTGGGGAAATTCCTTCAAAGCCTGGGCGACCGCCTTGACAAAAAAGGGGAAATAGGTCAACTTGAACCCTTCCTTCCGCTCGAATTCCTCCTTGATGGAATCCCGCAGCGTCACCAGGTTCGTCACGTCCACTTCCACCATCGTCCAGGCATGGGGAATTTCCCGTTTGCTTCTCGACATGTTCTGGGCGATCGCCCGCCGGATGCCGCTGACGGGGATTTCCAGATCGCCGGCAGACCCCGCCTCCCAAGCCGGGGTTTCTTCCCGGACCCCGCGCTCCCCGAGGACTCTAGCGGTTCTTTCCGGAGCCTTGCCGTCCCCGCCGTCCGCCAAAACGGGCGCCGCTGGTTGATCCTTCCTCGATTCGATCAGCCGCAAAAGATCCTTTCTCGTGATCCGTCCGCCCCTTCCCGTTCCTTTCACCTCGGACAAATCGATGCCGTATTCCTGGGAAAGTTTCAAGACAGCAGGCGAATAACGCCGTTTTTCGCCCCCGTCCTTTCCGGCGCGGATTTCCTCCCCGTTTCCCTTTTGGGCGTCGGGCTTATCCGTGTCCGACGGCGGCGCCGCTCCCTCCCCTTCCGTTTCGATCAGGCAGATCGGAGCGCCGACGGGAAGGGTTTCGCCCTCCCGGGCGACGATTTCCCGGACCGTCCCGGAAAAAGCGGAAGGGATTTCCGCGGTTACCTTATCCGTCATCACTTCCGCGAGCGGCTCGTATTTTTTCACGGAATCCCCGGGAGCGACGAGCCATTTGCTGATCGTCCCTTCCGTCACGCTTTCGCCGAGCTGGGGCATCAACATTTTTTCCAGCGCCATCCTTTCCTCCCCCCTTCCTAAAATTCCGCCAGTTCCCGCATGGCTTTTTCGATCTTATCCGGATTGACGAGGAAGAATTTTTCCATCGGCGGCGCAAAGGGCATCGCCGGCACATCCGGACCGGAAAGGCGCATGACGGGCGCATCCAGGTCGAAGAGGCAGTGCTCGGCGATGACCGCCGCCACTTCGCTCATCACGCTTCCCTCCTTGTTGTCTTCGGTGACAAGGAGCACCTTGCCCGTTTTCGCCGCGGCCTCGATGACCGCTTCCTTGTCCAAAGGATACACGGTGCGCAAATCCAAAATATGGACGGAAATGCCCTCCTTTTCCAAACGTTCGGCGGCCTCGAGGGCAAAGTGGACGCAGAGGCCGTAGGTGATGACGGTGATGTCTTCCCCTTCCCGCTTCACGTCCGCCTTTCCGATCGGAAGGACGTAGTCCCCCTCGGGCACTTCCCCTTTGATCAGCCGGTAAGCCCGCTTATGTTCGAAAAACAGGACCGGATCTTCATCGCGGATGGCGGCTTTCAGCAGCCCTTTCACGTCATAGGGGGTGGAAGGCATGACGATCTTCAGGCCCGGCTGGTTGGCGAAGACGGCTTCCACCGACTGGGAATGGTAGAGGCCGCCGTGGACGCCTCCCCCATAAGGGGCGCGGATGACCAGCGGGCAATTCCAGTCGTTGTTGGAACGGTAGCGGATCCGCGCCGCTTCGGAAATGATTTGGTTGACGGCGGGCATGATGAAGTCGGCAAACTGGATTTCCCCCACCGGGCGCAGCCCGTACATGGCGGCCCCGATGGCCACCCCGACGATGGCGGATTCGGTCAGCGGGGTGTCGATCACCCTGTCTTCGCCGAATTGTTCATAGAGTCCCTGGGTCGCTTTGAACACCCCGCCTTTTTTGCCCACATCCTCCCCCAGGACGAAGACCCGGGGGTCCCGCTCCATTTCTTCGCGCAGGGCCTGATTCACGGCTTCGATATACGATATGACCGGCATCGTTCTCTCCTCCCCTTCATTCGGCATAGACGTATTTCAACGCGTCTTCCGGATTGGCGTAGGGCGCCTTTTCCGCGTATTCGGTGGCGTCATCGACGATCCGCATGATTTCTTCCTGGATTTTTTTGTCCTTTTCCTCGGTCAGCACCTTCGTCTCCTTCAAGTACCGGGCGAAGCGGGGAATCGGGTCCTTTTCCCGCGCTTTTTTCGCCTCCTCCGGATCCCGGTAGGCCCGGTCGTCATCATCGCTGGAATGGGAGGTCAGCCGGATGGTGACGGCCTCGATCAAGGTGGGCCCTTCTCCCTTCCGCGCCCGGTCGGCCGCCGCCTTGACGGCCTCATACACCTCCAAGGGATCATTCCCGTCCACGGTGAATCCGGGCATTCCGTAGCCGGCGGCCCGGTCGGAAACCCTTTCACAAGCCAGTTGTTTCTTCAGCGGTACGGAGATGGCATATTGGTTGTTTTCGCAAAGGAAGATGACGGGCAGCTTGTGGACGCCGGCGAAATTGGCGCCTTCGTGGAAATCCCCCTGGTTGGACGATCCTTCGCCGAAAGTGACCAAGGCGACAAAATCCTTTTTCTCCAGTTTCGCCGCCAAGGCAAAACCGACCGCATGGGGAACCTGGGTCGTGACCGGGGAGGAACCGGTGACGATCCGGTTTTTCTTCATCCCGAAATGGCCGGGCATTTGCCTCCCGCCGGAATTCGGATCTTCCGCCCTGGCAAAGGACGCCAGCATCAGTTCCCTCGCCGTCATCCCGAAGGCCAGTACCAGCCCCACATCCCGGTAATAGGGCAGCACATAATCCTTCGTCCGGTCCAAGGCGAAGGCCGCCCCCACCTGGGCGGCTTCCTGCCCTTGGCAGGAGATGACGAAAGGAATTTTCCCGGAACGGTTCAACAGCCACATCCGCTCATCCAATCTCCGCGCCAAAAGCATCGTCCTGTACATTTCCAATACCGTCTCGTCGCTCAAACCGAGCGCTTCGTGCCGATTGACCATAAAATCTCCCCCTTCTTCCCTCATCAAATATGGATCGCCTTTCCGTCGACCGCGAGAGCCGCCTCCGAAAAGATCTCCGACAGCGTCGGATGGGGATGCACGGCCTGGGCGATCTCCCAAGGGACGGCATCCAAAAACTTGGCGAGGCTCCCCTCGGCAATCAAATCGGTCACATGGGCGCCGATCATGTGAATCCCCAAGAGATCATCGGTTTTTTCATCGGCGATGATCTTGATGAACCCTTCCCCGTCGCCGTTGATGAGCGCCTTGCCGACCGCCTGGAAGGGAAATCTTCCGATCTTCACCGAATATCCCTTCGCCCTCGCCTCCTCCTCCGACAAACCGACGGAGGCGACCTCCGGCCGGGAATAGACGCAGCGCGGAACATTTTCGTAGGCGAGGGGATCCGGACGCAAACCCGCGATATGTTCCACGGCGATCGTCCCTTCCCTTGCCGCCGCATGGGCCAGCTGCAACCCGCCGATCACGTCGCCGACGGCATAAATATGGGATTCCTTCGTCTGATAATATTCATTGACGCGAATGAAGCCCCGGTCGGTTTCAATATCCGTATTTTCCAGGCCGATCCCTTCCGTGTTCGCTTCCCTTCCGACGGAGACGAGCATTTTCTCCGCCGTGAATATCCTCCTTCCCCCTTCCGTTTCCGCCTCCACGGAAATCCCCTTTTCCCCTGCGGCGGCGGTTTCCGTCAGCACCTTCGCCCCGGTGGCGATTTCAACCCCCTTTTTCCGCAAGGCCTTTTCCATCTCCGCCGCGATCTCGCCGTCTTCGGACGGCAGGATCCGTTTTTCGTATTCGATGACCGTAACGCCCACGCCGAAATCGGCGAGCATCGATGCCCATTCGATGCCGATCACCCCGCCGCCGACGATGATCACCGATTCCGGAAGTTCCTTCATCATCAGCGCCTCATCCGAGGTGAAGACCGTCACTCCATCGACGTTCAGCCCCGGAAGGGTTTTCGGCCGGGATCCCGTGGCGAGGATGATGTTTTTCGGAAGCAGGATCTCATTTTCTTTCCCCCCGTTCAATTCCACGGAAACGGAACCTCCCGCCAGCGGAGAAAATATGGAGGGACCCAAAAGCCGTCCGGTCCCGTAATAGACGTCAATTTTTCCTTTCTTCAGCAAATATTGGACGCCCTGATGCAATTTTTCCACAATCGATGACTTTCTTTCCTGAATTTTCCAAAAATTTATCGTGGCCGGACCGCCTATAATCCCGTAATTCTCACTGTTTTTCACCGTTTGATAGATCTCGGCGCTCTTCAACAAAACCTTGGTCGGGATGCAGCCCCGGTGCAGGCAGGTGCCTCCCAGGGCCTCCTTTTCCACGACGGCCGTTTTCAAGCCCAATTGGGAGGCCCGGATCGCCGCCACATAGCCGCCGGTGCCCCCGCCGATGATGACCAGATCGTATTCCTTTGCCATTTTGCACCTCCATCAGCCGGGGGAGGGAAATCCCTCCCGCTTATCTCATTCGCCGGCTTAATGCGTGTTTTTCATTCGGCAAAAACGTACTCCGCGTCTGCCGGATTTCCTTGATCCGTTCCTCCGCCATCCGGTCGGCGGCCAAGTAGGTGGGGATCCGGTCCCGCCTGGCGATTTCGAAAACCTTTTGCAGGTTGTGATAAATCTGTTCCACTTTTTTCATCGCCCGTTCCCGGTTGTAACCGTATAATTCGTCGGCGACGTTGATCACGCCTCCCGCGTTGATCACATAATCGGGGGCGTAAAGGATGCCCCTTTCGTGAAGGATTTCCCCGTGTTTCTCATCCTTCAGCTGGTTGTTGGCGGAACCGGCAATGATCTTCGCCTTCAATTTCGGGATGGTTTCCTCATTGATGACCGCGCCCAGCGCACAGGGGGCGAAAATGTCGCATTCCGTCTCGTAGATGTCCTCGGGGTCGACGGCTTTGGCGCCGTATGCCTCCACCGCCCGTTTTACCTTGTCCGGCTCAATGTCCGTCACGATGAGGTTCGCCCCCTCTTCATGCAAGTGCCGGCAAAGGTGGAAGGCGACGCTTCCCGCCCCCTGAACGGCGATCGTCCGCCCGGCGAGGGATTCGTTTCCGAAATATTCTTTGGCGCAGGCCTTCATGCCTTTGTACACCCCGTAGGCGGTTGCCGGCGACGGATTTCCCGATGAACCGAAAGCGGGAGAGACGCCCGTCACATAATCCGTCTCCTGATAAATGATATCCATGTCTTCCACCGTCGTCCCGACATCTTCCGCGGTGATGTAACGGCCGTTCAGCCCCTGGATGTACCTGCCGAGGGCGCGGAACTTGGCTTCGCTTTTCTCCGTCCGCGGATCGCCGATGATGACCGTTTTCCCGCCGCCCAAATTCAAGCCGGCCGCCGCGTTTTTATACGTCATTCCCCTCGCCAGGCGGAGGGCGTCTTCGATCGCCGCCTCCTCGGTCTCATAAGTCCACATCCTCGCCCCGCCGAGGGCCGGCCCCAGGGTGGTATCGTGGATCGCGATGACCGCCTTCAAACCCGACGCTTGATCGTAGCACAGATGCAGCTCCTCATAATCGTACTTTTCCATGTATTTAAAGATTTCCATGTCCTCCACTCCCATTCCGTCGATCTTCCACTTCCACCCAGGAATTTAGATGCAATTATCATGCCAAAGGGAAAAATGTAAACGCTTTTACATTTTATACTTTTAAAAATCATGAAGGATCTTGCAAGGTTGGAAAAAAATTGCATGCAAATTCTACAGAATCGAATGTTTTTCCAGCTTATAATACAAATTTCGGATGGACAATCCCAACTCCTTCGCCGTTTTTGTCTTATTTCCCTTATTTTTGGCCAGGGTGCTCCGGATAATTTCCCTTTCATAGCTGTCGAGCAGCTCGGAAAGGCTTCTTCCCGTCCCGGGAGGAAACCCGGGAAAGGATTCCTTTTGCAGGGCGGGCCGGTTTTCCAAAAAATCCGGCAAATGATGCTCTTCGATGGTCCTTTCATGCTTGCCCATAAAGATGATCGCCCGCCCGAGGATGTTTTCCAACTCCCGGACGTTTCCCGGCCAATCGTAGCTTTCCAGTTTTTTCAGCGCCGAAGGAGAGATCCCTTCCACGCTGCGGCCGTAATCGTGATTGATTTTCCGGATCAGGTGCGCGCACAAAGGGGGGATGTCTTCCTTCCGCTGGCGCAAAGGGGCGATGTGAATTGGGATCCGGTTCAATCGGTAATACAAATCTTCCCGGAATTTTCCCGCGGCGATCTCCCTTTCCAGGTTCCGGTTCGTTGCCGCGATAATTCGCACGTTGACCGGGATCGGCTCCGTGCCCCCGACCCGGATGATTTCCTTCTCCTGCAAAACCCGCAGCAGCTTTACCTGCATCTTGGCGGAGAGCTCGCCGATTTCGTCCAAAAAGAGGCTTCCGTTGTCCGCCTCTTCAAACAGGCCCTTCTTTCCTCCCCGTTTCGCCCCGGAGAAGGCTCCTTCCTCATAGCCGAACAATTCGCTCTCCAGCAGGGATTCGCTCAAGGCGGCGCAATTCACGCGGATGAATTTATTGTACTTCCGGTCGCTCTCGTTATGGATGGCGTGGGCGAACAGTTCCTTGCCCGTTCCCGATTCTCCCCGCAAAAGGACGGTGGCAGGCGTCCTCGCGGCAATCTTCGCCTGCTCGACGGCGATTCTGATCTCATCCGACCGGCCGACGATATCCTGGAAGGTGTATTTCGCCTCCAGTTTGCGGATCCTTTCCTTCGCCGCATTCAGTTCCGCCGTCAGGGAGAGGATTTCCGACATGTCATGAATGACGCCGACGCTTCCTTTCAATTGGCCGTCCACGATGATCGGAGCCACATTGACGACCACATCTTTTTTGCGCACGCCCACTTTCATCCGCACGCCGCGGACCGGCTTCCTCGTTTTTAACACCTTCATATGCATGCTTTCCCCTTCGGAGATGTCGATGGTCGCCGGCTTTCCGATCACGTCTTCTTCCTTCAGTCCGGTCAGGCGGGTATAGGCCGGGTTCACCATGATGCCCAATCCCTTTTCATCGACGACCGAAATCGCGTCGTTGCTGGACTGGATAATGGCCTCTAGAAGTGTCCGGACCTCTTTCAGATTGGTCACTTCCTCCGCCAGGCTGACGAGCTCGGTGACGTCCTTGAATACGGCAAAGGCCCCGAGCACCCTTCCGCCGTCATCGAGGATGGGGATTCGCGAGGCGATCACCTTCGTGCCGTTGGGGAAGGTGTATTTTTCATGGATCGCCGGAACTTTTGCCGCAAGGGTCTGGGGCAGGTCGCTGGAGGGGATCACCTGATCGATCGGTTTTCCGATGGCATCTTTCCCGTCGATCCCCGTCATCCGCTCGGCCGCCCGGTTGAAGGCGGTGATCGTTCCCTCCGCGTCGATAATGATCATCCCGTCGTTGATGGACTGAATGATCAGTTCGTTCTTTCGGGCCTGGTTTTTCAATTGGCGGATCAAGGCTTCCTTCTCGTGGATCAGCTTGACGATGACATAGGCGATGCTTCCCGGGATGATCGTAAATCCCCTTTTTTCGGCCAAAAGGGCGCGATAGACCCGCTCGTCTCCGGTCACGTCGATGACGATGTCGATCTCATCCGTCAACAGGGTCTTCCAATCTTTCCCCGTCAATATCCCCTGCTCCTTCGCCTTTAAAAGGGCCGGGGCCTCGGGACGGATATCCGCGACGGCTTTCACCCGCAACATTTCCGACTGGTTCAGGATGTCGAAAATGGCCGTCCCCCCTTGGCCGCCGCCGATGATCATCACGTTTTGCAAGCTACCACCAACTTTGCCCTATGAAAATTTTTTCATAGCACTATTGTAATCGAAGTCCCTTGCCTTGACAATTTTCCCTTTTCCATTATGCTTTTTTTGAGCACCTTTTATCGGAAAGGAAAATTCGCCATGATGAGAACCGTTGCCTTCCTCATTCTCCTCGTGCCCGGCATTCTTGCCGCGTGGGGCGTAAAGCTGATGCGGGACTCCCTGTTCGGCATCGTGAATCCGCCCTTTCCCGGCACGGCGTCGCAGACGATCGCCGGCCTGCTCTTCTTTGTTTTCGGAATCTTTTTTGTCGGCGGGTTTATCTTTCACCGCGACAAAAAACGGAACAAGGTGCAAAAACGTTTTAAAAAAAGATGAAAGAATGCGGCCCTTTGCGGTTTTCCGCTCAAAGGCCCAACGATTCCCTGAGCCGCCGCGCCCTTTCCGGATAGTCGGTGATGACGGCCTCAGCCCCGGCCTGAAAGAACCGGATCAAATCCTTTTCTTTGTTCACGGTGAAGGGCCGGACCTTGATCCCGTTTTCCTGGGATTGGATGACGAGCTGCGTCGGACAGGCCTTATGGTACGGGTGGATCCCTTCGGCGCGGATGCCCTTCGCGTACGCCCAGGGCTGGTACAGGCCTTCCATGAACAGCGGGGCGATTTCGATTTCCGGCGCCCGCAAGCGGCAATAATAAATGCTGTAATGGTTAAAGGAGGAGAGGATGATCCGGTCCTCCGCCCGGAACTTTTTGATCAGATCGAGCACTTTGTTTTCCAATTCGTTATTTTCAATCGTATAGGTCTTCAGCTCGATATTGCAGACCAAATCGGTTTTGACAAACCATTCCATAAATTCTTCCAGGGTCGGGATCTCCGCCTTGAGCCGGCCCTTCTGGAATTGGTGGGCGGCATTCAGCTTTTTGATTTCGGACAGGGTAAAATCCTTGACCTTCCCTTTCCCGTCGGTCGTCCGGTCGACGGTTTCGTCGTGGATGATCACCACTTCGCCGTCCTTCGTCAATTGGACGTCGAGTTCAATGCCGTCCGCTTTTACCCTTTCCGCCTCGTAAAAGGAAAGCATCGTGTTTTCGGGATGGGTCCCGCTTGCCCCGCGGTGGGCAAAAATCAGTGACATTCGTCTTCACCTTCGTTCCAAAAAAATTTTTCAACCATGTTTTTATTGAGGGGAGGGAAGGGACAGAAGAAATCCGCTGCGCGCCGAAAGGGGCTTAAATGGGCGGACGGGCGGCGGATTCCGCCCGGCGACAATCTCCGCCGGCAGCCTCCCCCTTCTTAAAGAATTCAACGTTCCATGGGATTATTCCTCTTCCGAAAAGCCCGTTGCCGTGAACGGCGGATTCCCGGACAAGTGAAAAACCGTCTGATGGGTTCAGGCAGCTTTTGTCCCCGTCCTAATCGCCGGATGCGGTCCTTTTTCCCGTCCACTTGCCGGGTGCCGTCCGTTCCGTTCGCGGATCAACGGGTTTATCCGCGATCCCATTCTTCCCAATCGCCGGAGGCCGTCCGTTCCATCCCAGCGCCGCTTTCTTTCGTCCCCGCGTAAATCGCATGGTTCTTGCCGAAAATGAACGCTTCCCTTTCCTTCGTGAACCCGATCTTCTCCGCCACTCGGATGGACGGGGCATTCCCCGGGTCGATGATGCAGATGAGCTTGCTTATACCCAATCTTTCGAAGGCGTAGTCCTTGCACGCCTGGGCCGCTTCCGTGGCGAACCCTTTGGACCAGTGCTTTTTGTTGATGTGGTAGCCGATCTCCACTTCCGTTCCGCCATCGATGATTTGCTTGACAAGACCGCAGTCGCCGATCAATTCCCCCGTTTCCTTCAAACAAACCGCCCACAGCCCATAACCGTCATACCGGTACCTTTCCTGATTGCGCCTGATCCAGTCGCGGGTTTTTTGCACGGGAAAGGGGGCCGGATAATACTTCATCGTTTCCGGATCCGAAAAAATCCGGTGGAGCGGTTCAAGATCTTCGGCTTCGAACTCCCTTAAGATCAGCCTTCGTGTTTCCAGAACAATCATGTCCGATTCTCCTTTTCGCGTCTCAACCGTTTACGAACATGCAATCCTTCTTTCTCCTTCAGCCGGCATTGAAGCGGGTGCATCACGGATGAAGGAGAGGCCGCACCGCGCAAGTGCCTTGCACCGCGGATGACGGATGAAATTTCTTTCTCTATGGAAGGCAAACGACGGGACGGTGCGGCAGCGCCGCCGGGAGGAACGAAAAGGGGATTTTCAGGACGATTCGGAAAGGAACCTAAACCTTCGAATAGCGTTCCGAAAGTTTTCTTACGGGATTGAAATACTTCTTCCAGAGGAATATCGTACCGGTTCGCGATCACGATCAGGTTTCCCAACACATCGCCCAGCTCCTCGGTCAATTTCCGCTTGTTTTCCTCAAGGGAGCCCGCGGGTTCACCGGGCCTGTCCCTCCCGATTTCCAGGGCTCTGATCGCCCGGGCGACCTCACCCGTTTCTTCCGCCAAAAATCCGATGCGGATAAAGATGTCCAATTCCGCCCATCCCCTGCTTTCGTAATATTGCTTTCCCCATCGTTGAAATTCGTTGAGATCCATTTCCATTTATCGTCCCATTTTCAGCACCTTCATTTTAACAAAATAATGACAAGTGAAACAGGGATTTCTTCAAGAAAGTTCGGAAAAGGCAAAAAAGCCGGATTTTCAAGTTCCGCTCCCGGCCGTCTTTGTTTTTGCCAAAAGTGCCTATTTCCTTGCGTCTTCAACAAAAAAAACTCCCCCAATCAATCATTCGATCGATTGGCGGAGGCTGAAAAAATGATTGGCATAAATCTGCCGGCTTTCATATGACCGGCAGCATTCAAACCCTTGATGCGTCCGTTTTCAAAAAAATGTGATGTTCCGCAAGTCTTCGTCCCCTTGTCCGCGATTTAAGCCGGATCGAACTGCGTCAACGTACATTTTAAAAATATCCGCGTTTGTTGATGGAGTATTCTTTTTACGCTTTCACGCTGACAAGGCTTAATAACGTCCCCCGTTTCGCCTTGTCATCTGTATCATCGATTGGTATGACACTCGGGGGCCTTTTTAACAAAAAATAAGCTCACGCAAGAACATGCATGAGCTTCGTCATTTAAAGTGTTTGGATCGCCGCGGGCCTTTCACAGTTTTTTGCACGCCGGGCGGCTTCGATCCGAAAATCATTGTCAGTGACAATTTGTGAATTTTCGTCATCAAACGCTGCCTTTCACCCACTTTGAAATTTTTTTCTGCGGGATGCCAGAAATCCCAAATAATTGCCGCTGTGAAAGCAAACATCTATTTGATTGAATGAGTCGGAATGGTGACGAAAAATTCATCGGAATTCTAACGAATCATTCACCGGAATGAATTCCGCATGGAAGTGTTTAAAACCGCGCCATATCAACGTTTAACTCACTTTATGTTCCAGTCTTAATTTATCCGCGACCATCGCGATGAACTCCGAATTGGTCGGTTTTGCCTTGGTCATGCTGACGGTGTAGCCGAAGAGGGAGGAAATCGATTCGATGTTGCCCCGGCTCCAGGCGACTTCGATGGCGTGGCGGATCGCCCGTTCCACCCGGCTGGCGGTCGTATTGTATTTTTTGGCGATGTCCGGATAGAGCACCTTCGTGATCGAACCGAGCAGTTCGATATCTTTGTAAACCATGGCGATCGCTTCCCGCAAATAAATGTAGCCTTTGATATGGGCCGGGACCCCGATTTCATGAATGATGCTGGTGATGGTGGCGTCCAAGTTTTTGTATTGCCGGTCGTCTCCCTGATTCGCGCTTCGGTAGGAAGAAACCGACGACGGGACGGAATAATTCTCTTCGCCCCGGATTTGGCGGATTTGGCTGACCAGGTTTTCCATGTCAAAGGGTTTCAAAACGAAGTAGGAAGCGCCCAATTCCACCGCCTTTTTCGTCACATCCTCCTGTCCGAAGGCAGTAAGCATGATCACGCATAATTTCGACCCGTTTTTCTTGATCCGCTCGAGGACGGCCAGACCGTCCAGATGGGGCATGATAATATCCAACAGAAGGACGTCCGCTTCGAGGCTGTCGATCATCTTTACGCATTCCTGGCCGTTGTGGAAAATTCCGATCACTTCCATGTCCCGCTGGCTGTTTATGTATTCTTCCAACAATTTCGTCAGTTCCTTGTTGTCGTCGGCAATGCAAACCCTGATTTTTTTCACCTAAAAAATTCCTCCTTGACTAAACTTTTCGAATCGTCTTTCTAAACCTATTTTAACTTATAATTTCCATATGGCAACGAAAAATCATTTTGATTTTTTAAAATATGTAAAAATATATATATATTCCTATTTATTCTTTCTTTTTCGACAATTTCAGAAAAAAGCGGGGATTTTCTCCCCGCCTCAGCCCGCTTTTTCGAGCTCTTTTTTCGGGATCTTAATCCCCGCCTCATTCAGCATCCATTCGATATGCACCCCGTAACCGGTGGTCGGGTCATTGACAAAGACGTGGGTGACGGCACCGATTAACCGCCCGTTTTGGATGATCGGGCTGCCGCTCATTCCCTGGACGATGCCGCCGGTCTTTTCCAGCAGCCGGGGATCGGTGACTTTGATCACCAGTCCTTTCGTCGCCGGAAATTTTTGCGGAACGGTGCTGATGATTTTTACCTGGAACCGTTCCACTTTATTGTTTTCCACAACCGTCAATATCTCCGCCGGGCCTTTTTTCACCTGATGGGACAGGGCGATGGGAATCGCTTGGTCGAGCATCCCGTTTTCCACCGGCTTATCCAGCGTCCCGAAGATGCCGAACTGGCTGTTGGCGAAGATGTTGCCGATCCGTTCCTTGTCCGCTAAAATTCTTGCCATTTTTTCTCCGGGGGAGCCGTTCGTTCCCTTTTGGATGGAGGTGACGGTCGAGGGGACAATATAGCCGTCTTTCACGGCGATCGGAAGCCTGGTGTCCATGTCGGAAATGACGTGGCCGAGGGCCCCGTATTTTTTCGTCTTCGGATCGTAGAAGGTCATCGTGCCGATGCCGGCCGCCGAATCGCGAATGTAAAGGCCCAGCTTGTATTTTTCATCCCCCTTGGCCTTTGCCGGGGTGATTTTCGCCTCGAAGGTTTTCCCGTCATGGCGCTGGACGAGGACCGACAGGGGAGTTCCTTTCCTTCCCGATTCTTGGACATAAGGGGAAATGTCCGCCAATTCTTCCACCGTTTTTCCGTTCATCTTGACGATCAGGTCCCCGGCCCGGATTCCCGCCTTTTCCCCGGGAGAAAACGTTCCCTTATCCGTTTCGACGAGATGGTGGCCGACGACGAGCACCCCTTTGGAGTGAATCTTGACGCCGATGGACTGGCCGCCGGGGACGACCCGGATGTTTTCCAATACTTGGACGTCAACCTTTTTTAAGGGAATCGGACCGTAATGGACGGTCACTTCCCCGTTCCCGGTCCGTTTGCCGGTGATGGCGAGGCCTTTCTCTTTATAGGCGATTCCGATCCGGTCGGAGCCGCTGTCCGCCCGGATCCCCGCGGCGGAAGAAACCGCCTGTTCCTGGCCTTCAAACAATGTCAGCTGAAAAGGTGTCTGCAAGATTTTTCCCGCCGGTGTAAAAAAGCCGAAGAAAACGAAAGAAACAAGGAGAAGAAAGCCGACTGTTTTTCGAATGGCATCCGTTTTCAAATGATTCACTCTCCCCGCTTCTATTCCACCCAATACGACTACACTACATAGCTTGCCTGACGGCGGGAATAATTATAAGGAGGGCGGAGGCAAAAAATCATGCGCAAAAAGGAATTCTTCCCCATGGGGGAAAAGGTTTGCCAAATCGCCCTATGCCTTATTTTCCTGCAGCCGGCAGGACCTTTGCGGCCTTTGTTTTTACTTTTTTCGCCAAATCAATCATTTCCTTGGCGTGCTGTTCCGTCGCCGAGGTCATTTCGGCGCCCGACAGCATGCGGGCGATTTCTTCAACCCGTTCCTTTTCGTTCAGTTTTTTCACCGAGGTGATCGTCCGGTTTTGAACGACGGTTTTTGAAATATGATAATGTTGATCGGCCAAGGCGGCCACCTGGGGCAAATGGGTGATGGACAGCACCTGGGAAGAGACGGAAATTTGGTAAATTTTTTCGCCGATCGCCTGGGCCACCCTGCCGCTGACGCCGGTGTCCACTTCATCGAAGATGATCGACGTCCTTCCCTGGTGTTTGGAGAAGATCGTTTTCAAGGCGAGCATGATCCGGGACAATTCGCCGCCGGAGGCGATTTTGGCGAGCGGCTTTGGCGGTTCCCCGGGATTCGTGCTGATGAAAAACTCCACCCGGTCCGCCCCGTTTTCCGTCAAATGGTCTCCCGCTTCGTGAAAGACGGTCTTAAATACAGTTTTATCCATGTACAGCGCTTTTAATTCCTTCTGGATCGCCGAGGTTAACACTTCGGCCGCCTGCTTCCGCCGTCCGGTGAGCCGGTTTGCCTTATCGCGCAATTCCGCTTCCGCATCCCGGATCTTGTTTTCCAGTTCGGAAAGGGTGCTTTCCTTATTTTCAATCTTTTCGATTTCCTTTGCGATTTTTCCGTGATAATCCAAAATTTCCTCTACGGTCTTCCCGTATTTCCGTTTCAGCCGGTGGATTTCGTCGAGCCGGCTCTCCACGTAATGGATCCGCTCGGGATCGTATTCCATTTCATCCAGCCGGTCGTGCAGCTGGTGCATGATATCCTCCAGCGCATAATAGCTGGAAGAAAAATTTTCCTGATATCTTTGCCAGGACGGATCGATCTCCGCGGCATTTTCCAGTTGGCTTAAAGCGATTCCGAGCCAGTCCATGGCCTTCCCTTCGCCGGACAGGGCGTCATAGGCGGCGGATAAGGATTGATACAGCCGCTCAAAATGGATGAATTTCTTCCTTTCCGCTTCGAGCGCTTCGTCTTCTCCCGGCTCCAGCCGGGCGTCGGCGATTTCCTTCCACTGGAATTTCAATAAATCGAGCCGCTGCGCCAATTGCTGCTCGTTTTCGCTCAAGTTTTTCCACTCTTTTTTCAGATCCGCATACCGCCGGTACAGGGCCCGGTAATCCGCTAAAGCCTCCTTGACCGGTTCGCCCGCGAATTCGTCGAGCAAGAAGAGATGATTCCGCTCGTTCATCAATTCCTGGGTTTCATGCTGGCCGTGGATGTCGACGAGTTTTGTCCCGATCTCCCGCAGCACCGAAAGGGTGACCAGCTGGCTGTTGATCCTGCAGACGCTTTTTCCGTTGCTGTAAATATCCCGTTTTAAAATAAGCGTCCCTTCGTCGGGCTCGATGCCGAATTCTTTCAGTTTCTCCACGGCCGCATGGTTTTCATCGAGGAGAAACAGCCCTTCGATTTCCGCCTTTTCCGCATCGTGGCGGACATATTCGGCGGAGCCCCTGCCGCCGATCAAAAGCTGGATGGCATCGATGATGATCGACTTTCCCGCCCCCGTTTCCCCGGTCAAAACGGTAAACCCGTCGTCGAAGGAAAGGGAAATGGAATCGATAATGGCGAAATTTTTTATCGACAATTCCGAAAGCATCCTGCTTCCCTCCTAGGTTAACAGCTCACGGAAACGTTTCGTCAGTTTCGATGCGTCGCCGTTGTTCCGCGTGATGATCAGGCAGGTGTCGTCCCCGCAAACGGTGCCCACGATTTCCTTCCAGTCCAATTGGTCGATCAGCACCCCCACCGGATGGGCGTTTCCGGGAATCGTTTTCAAAACGACGAGGTGCTGGGCGTAATCCACCTTCACGAGAACATCCGTTAAAAGTTTCTTCAATTTCGGGACGACGGAAACGTTTTGTTCCTGGGTCAGGCTGTATTTGTACCCCCCGCCGGGGGACGGGACCTTGACCAGATGCAGTTCTTTCAAATCCCGGGATACGGTCGCCTGGGTAACGTGAAAGCCTTCCTTTGATAAATATTGTACGAGCTCGTCCTGGGTCTTTATTTCGTATTTCTGGATCAGTTCCTTAATTTTGAAATGCCTTTTTTCTTTGTTCATTTTTTCACCTCGTACAGGGCCCGTTTTCCGAAGAATCTCCATTTAACCCCATTATACAAAAGAATGCGGACGAAAAGGGATACTTGATGTGGAAATTTCGGGGCGAATCGGAACTCAGAGGGGGTTTTGGCATATTCCCGGAGAAACGGGAGAAAGGAGGGGGACGATCCGCCGGAAGGACGGCGGCAGGGTTTGTTTGAAACGGGGGGCGGATCCGGGAGCTCCTTTTCCGGAAGCCCGGGCGGGAAGGAAGGATTCCCGGATTTTTTCGCCATGGGACAGACACTATTTATGGAATTCCCGGTGCGCCTGTTTCACCACTTCTCCGATCGCCGAATCGGGCAAATCGGCCGCATCCGGATCCGGGCACGGCCATTTCAGGTGGAGAAGGAATTCGATATTCCCGTCCCCGCCGGTGATCGGGGAAAAGGTGAGCCCCCGGGGGCCATAACCTTCGGAACGGGCGAAACGGACGATGTCGCGGATGACTTTTTCATGCACCGCCGGATCGCGGACGATCCCCTTCTTTCCGACGGATTCCTTGCCCGCTTCGAACTGGGGCTTGATCAGGGCGACGACGTCGCTGTCCGGCACGAGCATGGCCTTCAGCGGCGGCAAAATTTTTTCCAGGGAAATGAAGGAGACGTCGATGGCGGCAAATTCCGCCATCCCGCAGCGCAAATCCTCCGGTTTCATGTAGCGGAAATTCGTCCTTTCCATGACGACGACCCGCGGATCGGTGCGGAGCTTCCAGGCCAGCTGATTGTATCCGACATCGACCGCGTAAGATAGCTTTGCCCCGTTTTGCAGGGCGCAATCGGTAAACCCGCCGGTGGAAGCCCCCACATCGAGGAAAATCTTCCCTTTCACCGAAAGGCCGAATGCCTTTAACGCCTTTTCCAGCTTAAAACCTCCCCTGGAAACATAGGGCATCGGATCCCCCTTCACCGCAACGGGCAAGGATTTGGGGACCTTTTCGCCCGGCTTTTCCAGCCGCCGGTTTTCCGTGTATACCAGCCCGGCCATGATCGCCCGTTTGGCCTTTTCCCTCGTTTCAAAAAAGCCTTTTTCCACGAGCAGTTGATCGATCCTGATTTTCTCCTCTTTCATTTTGCTAAGCCCTTTTTGAAATTTTCTCCATCATGCTTATCATCTGCTTGGCGATGTTTTCCGGGGTCAAGCCGATCTCCCGGTACAATTCCTTCACGCTGCCGTGTTGGATGAAACGGTCGGGGATGCCCATCCGCCGGATGTTGACGTGGCTGAAGCCCGCATCGTGGGCGAATTCGAGGACGGCGCTCCCGAAACCGCCCGCGAGGGCCGCTTCCTCGACGGTCAAGATCGGAATATGCATGTTCAAAATATCGGTGAGCATTTTTTCATCGAGGGGTTTTATGAACCGGCAGTTGACCACCATGCAGCGGATCCCGTATTTTTCCAGGATCTTCGCCGCTTCCAGGGCCATCGGGATCGTCGTCCCGAAGGTCAGGATGGCCGCCTGCTTCCCGTTCCGCAAAATTTCCCAAGTGCCGATCGGGATCCTTTTCCATTCTTCGTCCAGCGGAACCCCGAGACCGTTGCCGCGGGGGAAACGCATGGCGATCGGGCCGTCGTCGTAAGTCAGCGCCGTGTACACCATGTGCTGGCCTTCGTTTTCGTCCTTCGGCATCATGATGACGATGTTCGGCAAATGCCTTAAGAAGGCGATGTCAAAAACCCCCTGATGGGTTTCCCCGTCGGCGCCGACCAGGCCCGCCCGGTCGATGCCGATGAAAACATTCAAATTTTGCCGGCAAATGTCATGGACGACCTGGTCGTAGGCCCGCTGCAAAAAGGTGGAATAGATCGCCAGGTAAGGTTTCATGCCGGCGGCGGCCAAACCCGCCGCCATCGTCGCGGCGTGCTGCTCGGCAATGCCCACGTCGTACATCCGGTCGGGGAATTCCTTCTGGAAGCCTTCCAATTTGGAACCGACGGGCATGGCGGGCGTGATCGCCACGATCCGGGGGTCCTTCCGCGCCATTTTCCTCACCGTCTCGCTGACCAGCTTGCTCCAGGCCGGCGGGGCGTCGACGGGCTTGATGAAATCGCCGGTTTCGATTTTATAGGGCCCCGTTCCGTGCCAATTTCCCACCCGGTCGTTTTCGGCGGGGCGGTAGCCCTTCCCTTTTTTCGTGACGACATGGAGCAGGACCGGGCCTTCCGTCCTTTTGGCGTAGCCGATGTTTTCCAAAAGGTCTTCAAATTTGTGGCCGTCCACCGGCCCGAAATAGGTGAAGCCGAGCTCTTCAAAAAACATCCCCGGGACGAAGATGTATTTCAGGCTGTCCTTGAGCCTTTCCGCGGTGGAGGCGAGGCGGCCGCCGACGGCGGGAACCTTTTTCAGCAAGGTTTCCAGCTCTTCCTTCGCCCAGTTGTATTTTTGCGCGGTCCGCAGGCGGCCCAGGATGTTGTTCAAGGCGCCGACGTTGGGCGCGATGGACATCTCGTTGTCGTTCAGGATGACGATGATGTTCTTCTTTTCATGGCCGATATGGTTCAACGCCTCGAGGGCCATCCCCCCGGTAAGGGCGCCGTCGCCGATCACCGGGACGATGTAATAGCTTTCCTTGCGCAAGTCCCTGGCGACGGCCATCCCCATCGCCGCCGACAGGCTGGTGGAACTGTGGCCGGTTTCCCAGACATCGTGGGGGCTTTCGCTCCGCTTCGGGAACCCGCTGATCCCCCCGTATTGCCGCAACCGGTCAAAATCCTTCGCCCGGCCCGTCAAAATTTTGTGGACGTAGGATTGGTGCCCGACGTCCCAGATGATTTTGTCCTTCGGGCTGTCGAAGGAGCGGTGCAGGGCGATGGTCAGCTCGACGACGCCCAAATTGGGGCCGATATGGCCGCCGGTGACCGACAGCTTTTCAATTAAAAACTTGCGGATCGTTTCGCTCAGTTCCTCCAGTTCCGGAATGGTCATCCGTTTTAAAAAACCCGGGTCTTTAATCGACAAAAGATCCATCTTCGGATCACTCCGCTTCCCGTTCAAATTTTCCTTTCCTTCCATTATAACGTTTTGAACCATGAAAACGAAATGAAATCCAACCTTCCGCCTGTCCGTTTTTGCAGATTCAATTTTCCCGCTTCCAGATTTGCTCGGTAATCCTTTCCAGGGAGGAGGTTTCCAGGGGCAGTTCCCTTAAAATCGTCTTGGCCGCGAAGATGGTTTCCTCCAATTTTTTATCGGCCCCCTCCAGGCTGAGCAAGGCGGGATAGGTGCTCTTTTTCTTGGACTGGTCGCTCCCCACGTTCTTCCCCAAAATCTCCGCCTTCCCGACGACATCCAGGATATCGTCGCGAATTTGGAAGGCGAGCCCGATGCGGCGGGCGAATTCGGACAGTTTGGCCTGGGTCTTTTCGTCGGCGTCGGCCAGAATGGCCCCGGCCTTTACGCAAAAGGAAATCAATTTTCCCGTTTTGTGCAGATGGATCGATTCCAACTCCGCCAGGGAGATCCTCCTGTCTTCCGCCTCCATGTCCAAGGTTTGGCCGGCGACCATCCCTTCCGGACCGGCGGCCCTCGCCAGTTCGGAAATGATCAGGATTTTCTTCCGGTCGTCCAGAAGGGCGGGAGGGGCCTCAGACAGGATTTGGAAACTGTATGTCAACAGCGCATCTCCGGCCAACACCGCCACCGCTTCCCCGAAAACCTTATGGTTGGTCGGTTTTCCCCGGCGTAAATCGTCGTCGTCCATGCAGGGCAGATCGTCATGGATGAGGGAATAGGTATGGATCATTTCCACGGCGCAGGCGGCGGGCAGCCCCGCCCGCCAATCTTTCCGAAAGGCCTCCAGCGTGGCGAAAAGGAGCAGGGGGCGGATCCGCTTTCCCCCGGACTGGAGCGAATACAGCATGGAATCCTTCAGCGTTTTCGGGGCATCCAGGCGGTCGATGTAGTCTTGCAGCTGTCCCTGCAGTTCCCCGATCTGTTCTTTCATCCGCTCTTCGATCGACGGCAAGCCTACTCCTCCTCAATGACGAAATTATCCACTTCACCGTTATCCTTCAGGATTTGCGTCAGCTGCTCCTCCGCGTTCTTCAGCTTCTGATGGCAAATCTTGGCCAAATCCATGCCTTCCTTATATTTGGCGATCGCTTCCTCGAGGGGAACATCCCCTTCTTCCAAGCTTTCCACGATCCGCTCCAATTTTTCCATCGCCTGTTCGAATGTAAGTTCTTCCTTTTTATCCACGGTTTCCCGACTCCTCCCGTTCCTTCACTTCGCAATGGAGATTCCCGTCTTTGACGTAAATGTAGACTTGATCCCCGATTTTGGCATCCCGGACGCTCTTGACGAGATTTCCCTTTTCGTGATAGACGATGCTGTAGCCCCGCTCCATCGTCCTTAAGGGGCTCACCGCTTCCAGCGTATTCAGCAGGTTGAGAAATTCCCGCTCCTTCCGCTTGCGGATGTCGGCGGCCAGGCGGTTCAGCCGTTTTTCCCGCACCTTCACTTCCTCCGCCTTTTCCCGCAGGACGGCCGCCGGTTTAAATTTCCACAAACGCCGGCAGAGGGCCTCGCGGCGTTCCCCTTTTTCTTTCAATGATTTTACCAATAATTTTTGCAAACGGTCGAATGTTTTGTCCAGCTGTTCCATTTTCTGCTCGTAAAGTTTTTGCGGAAAGCGGAAGGCGTAGGAGTTTTCCAGGCGGGAAAGCCGGACCCTCGCCCTTTCCGTCCTTTCCTTTGCCGAGCGCGTCAAACGGATTTTTAATTGGAAGATCTTCTCCAGCAGCTCGTCGATGTGGGGGACGGCCAGTTCGGCGGCGCCGGTGGGGGTCGGCGCCCTCAAGTCGGCGACGTGATCGGCGATCGTGACGTCGGTTTCATGGCCGACGGCGGAAATGACCGGGATTTTCGAGCGGAAAATGGCCCGGGCTACCGCCTCTTCATTGAACGCCCACAGTTCTTCGATGGAACCGCCTCCCCGGCCGACGATCAGCACATCCGCTTCCCCGCGGGCATTCGCCGTTTCAATCGCCCGGACGATCGAAGGAGCGGCCTGTTTTCCCTGAACGAGGGTCGGATAGACGATGATCCGGGCGATCGGGTAGCGCCGGCGGATCGTGGTGATGATGTCCCGGACCGCGGCGCCCGTCGGCGAAGTGACGACCCCGACGGTTTGGGGGTAGCGGGGAATCGGTTTTTTATGCTCCCGCCTGAACAGCCCTTCCTTCGCCAGTTTTTCCTCCAGTTGTTTATAGGCCAAATACAGGCTGCCGATGCCGTCCGGCTGGATTTCCTTCACATAGATCTGGTAATTGCCGGACGGTTCGTAAACGGATACATCCCCCCGCACCAAGACGTGCATGCCGTCTTCCGGCTGAAACCCGGCCTTTTGGGCGTATGCAGAAAACATGACGGCCAGAATCCGGGCGCCGGCGTCCTTCAAGGTAAAATAAATATGGCCGCTCGTATGTTTTTTCATGTTGGAAATCTCGCCCTTGACATAGAGGTTTTGCAGGTGGGGGTCGTAATCGAATTTCCTCTTTATGTATTTCGTCAATGCGGATACGGTCAAATAACGGAACTCCGCCATAGAATCACCTTTATTTGAAAATCGTGAAAAAAACAAAGCATCCTTTCCGCCTCCCGCGCCCGCGGAAAGGAAACGTCCGGCTGACGGAAGAGAGGGCTCCGATACCGGTCTCCGGCCTTGCGTTCCCGGAAGCTTCCCGTTTCCGGCGAAGGCCCGCCCTCGCAAATCCGCTTCACCGCCAAGGCTTCATCGGGGAACCCTTATCCCGGCCGCTCGATCTCCCCGGACGGGACCGGTTCCCGGGCTTTTCCGGCAGAATCAAGGCCACGGCAGGCGGTGGATTTGCTTGGCCGCCTGGATCGTGTTGGACAAAAGCATGGTGATCGTCATCGGCCCGACCCCTCCGGGAACGGGAGTAATGAAGCCGGCCTTCTCCTTGACTTCCTCAAAATTCACGTCGCCGGTCAGCCGCCCGCTTTCGTCCCGGTTGATGCCTACGTCGATGACGACCGCCCCTTCCTTCACGTGGCCGGCGCCGATCAGATTCGGCTTCCCGCAGGCGACGATCAAAATATCCGCCATGGAGGTGAATTTTTGCAAATCCGCCGTTTTCGAATGGCAATAGGTGACGGTGGCGTTCATGTTCAAAAGAAGCTGCCCCGCCGGCTTCCCGACGATATTCGATCGGCCCACGACAACGGCGTGTTTCCCCTCCACCCGGCATCCGATCTCCTTCAAAAGGACGGAAATCCCCAAAGGGGTGCAGGGAATGAAGGTCTTTTCTCCGGCCATCAACTTGCCGGCATTGAGGGGATGGAATCCGTCCACGTCCTTCATCGGGTGGATGCGCGGAAGGATGTTTGCCGGGTTCACATGGGAGGGCAAGGGCAATTGGACCAAAATTCCATGAACCTGTTCATCCTTGTTCAATTCTTCGATCTTTCGGACGAGCTCCCCTTCGGAAACCGTTTCGGGAAGGGAAAATAAAAAAGACCGGATCCCGATCTCCCGGCAGGCCTTCCGCTTGTTGCGCACATAGGTCAGGCTCGCCGGGTCCTCCCCGACCAAAATCACCGCCAATCCGGGGGTGATGCCCTTTTCTTTTAAATCATCCACTTCCCGTTTCAATCTTTCCCGCAATTTTTGTGCGATCGCTTTTCCGTCGATGATCTTCGCTGTCACCTTTTCCCCCTCCGTTCGCCGGTTCCTTTTTGCCGGCCGATCCATGCGGACGGTCCCCCGCGCGGGGCCCCGTTCCTCCTCATTCGCCGCGGCGATCGATGATTTTTGCCAAAACGCCGTTGACAAACCGGCCGGATTTTTCATCCCCGTATTTTTTGGCGACTTCCACCGCCTCGTTGACGGCAACCCCCGCGGGGATGTCTTCCCGGTACACGATCTCGTAGACCGCCATCCGCAACAGATTCCGTTCCACCGCCGGCAGCCTTTCCAGCTTCCAATGTTCCAAATGTTCTTCGATCAACCGGTCAATCTCCGGCAGGCGTTCGCATGTGCCGAAGACGAGATCCTTGAAAAAATCATCCGCTTCCCCTTCGCCGGCCATATGTTCATAGGCCTCCTGGGGCCGGATCTTGCCGATGTCGATGGAAAATAAGGTTTGCAGCGCCTTTTCTCTGGCTGTCCTCCTCTTCATGGACGCACCTCTCATTGCCAAAATCGATCAACATGATCATAACATAACAAAAATGATAAGAAAAGTGCCGGCACCGGCCGCCCCGAAGGGGAATAAAAAAGCCAAAGCGGGTTCTCCGCCTTGGCAAAGTCTCACTCTTCGACGGCTGGTTCCTTTTGCGATTCAAAATTGATGTTGACGATGTGGACGTTGATTTCATCCGTCTCCAGTCCGGTCATGTTCAAAAGCGCCTGACGGATATTTTCCTGGATTTCCTTGGCCACCTTCGGAATGGAAACGCCGAAATTTAAGACGCAATAAACATCGATAATGATCTGATTGTTGGACAAATCGACGCGGACGCCTTTGCTGTGGGATTTTTTCCCCAAGCGTTCCGCCACGCCCGTCGCGAAATTTCCGCGCATCGTCGCAACCCCTTTTACTTCCGAGGCGGCGATCCCGGCGATCACCTCGATCACTTCAGGGGCGATCTCGATTTTGCCCAAGCCTTCTTTCACCATTTCCAGCGGATTATTTTCAGCCATGCGATACACCTCCTTCTTTAGTTTCCTTCATCACATCGTGAATATCAAGAAATTTTGTGTTAAACTTTCCTTCCTTGAATGCCGGATGATCCATCAAATTCAAATGGAAGGGGATGGTCGTATGCACGCCTTCGATCACAAATTCGCCCAACGCCCGCTTCATCCGGGCGATGGCTTCTTCCCGCGTCTTCCCGTGAACGATCAGTTTTGCGATCATGGAATCGTAAAAGGGCGGAATGCTGTAGCCGGGATAGGCGGCGGAATCGACGCGCACGCCAAATCCCCCCGGCGGGAGGTACATCCGGATCTTCCCCGGGGACGGGGCAAAATTTTTCAGCGGGTTTTCCGCGTTGATCCTGCACTCGATCGCCCAGCCGTCAAAACGGATATCCTCCTGTTTATAGGACAATTTCTCGCCTGATGCGATCAAAATCTGTTCCTTGACGATGTCGATGCCGGTCACCAGCTCCGTGACGGGGTGTTCCACCTGAATCCTCGTGTTCATTTCCATGAAGTAAAACTTCTTGTTTTGCACGTCGAAAATAAATTCCACCGTCCCTGCGCCGGTATAGCCGACGGCTTTGGCGGCCCGGACCGCCGCTTCCCCCATCCGATTCCGGATTTCCTCGTCGATGGCCGAAGACGGGGCTTCCTCCACCAATTTTTGCAATCTCCTTTGAATCGAACAATCCCGTTCTCCCAAATGGATCACGTTTCCGTAACGGTCGGCCAAAATTTGAATTTCCACGTGGCGGAAATCTTCGATGCATTTCTCCAAATAGACGCCGGGATTCCCGAAGGCGGTCATCGCCTCCTGCTGGGTGATCCTCAAGCCCTTGATCAGTTCATCCCGGTCCCGGGCGACGCGGATCCCTTTTCCCCCGCCGCCGGCCGTCGCTTTAATAATGACCGGATAACCGATGTCTTCGGCGATTTTCACCGCCTGTTCACTGTCGGAAACAATGCCGTCGGAACCGGGAACGACGGGAACGCCCGCTTCCTTCATCGTCGCTTTGGCCACGTCTTTCAGCCCCATCTTGGCGATGGCCTCCGGGCTCGGCCCGATAAAAATCAACTGGCATTCATTGACCAGTTCGGCAAAGTCCGCGTTCTCCGCCAAAAACCCGTAACCGGGATGAACGGCGTCACAGCCGGTCAATTTGGCGACGCTCAAAATGTTCGTTTTGTTCAAATAGCTGTCCTTGGACGGATTCGGCCCGATGCAATAGGCCTCATCGGCCAGCTGCACATGGAGGGCGTCCTGATCCGCCGTGGAATAGACGGCGACCGTTTCGATGCCGAGCTCTTTGCAGGCGCGGATGATCCTGACGGCGATTTCCCCTCTGTTCGCGATTAAAACTTTCCTGATCACTGCAGCCACCCCTTATTCTTCCTTCACCAAAAACAGCGGCTGGCCGTATTCCACCAACTGTCCGTCCTTCACCAGGATATCGACGATTTCCCCCTCCACATCCGCTTCGATTTCGTTGAACAGCTTCATCGCTTCAATAATGCAGACGACCGTGTTTTTCTTCACTTTCGAACCGATCTTCACGTAAGGTTCCGCGCCGGGCGACGGTGCCTGATAGAAGGTGCCGACCATCGGCGACGTGATCTTATGGAGATTTTCCCCGGCGTTCTGTCCGCCCTCTTCCTTTGCGGGGGACGGTTCGGCAGCCGCGGGTTTTCCTTCATTTTCTATCTTCACGGCAAGGGAACGGCCGGCCTCCGCTTCGGCATTCCCCGGCTGTTCCTGGGTCCGCTCCGCCGCCGGTTGACGGACCGGCGCCTCCATCGCCGTTTCCGGGAGGATTTTTCTCTTTTTCATTTCCAATTTCATGCCGTCATATTCGTATTTGAATTCTTCCAGGCTGGATTGGTCGACTAAACGGATCAATTCCCGTATCTCCTGCACTTTCAGCAAAAAAACACACCCCTTTATTTTTGTGACTAGCTACTAATATCATACAATAACCCATTTCTCCGATTCAACCACCATTGAAAGGGGATCGGGCCGGGCGGCCGCTGTTTCCGTTCCCGCGTTTCGGAAAAATGCCGGGCCGCCATGGAAGCCCTTACCCGGATCCGGCCTGGCGAAGAAGCAAAAAGGATGCCGCTCTTGGAACGGCCACATGACAGATGAGGCGATTCCCAACTGGCCAAAAAGCAAAAAGGATGCCGCTCCCCGCGGCTTTTCCACGAAAACCGGCTGAAGCGGGACAAAAAAGATCCTCTCATCAGGAGGACCGGACATTTCCTTATTTTGAATCGTTCGTCTGTTCTTTTTGGAAGGCGACGTTGACCTGGGTGGTTCCCACTTCCTTCAGAACGAGATGGATGATCTCATTGGCGTTCGCCCTTGACGGCTCCTGCCCTTTTACGGTAATCCTTACCTCGTTCCCGTCGACGCGGACGAGGGCGTCTTCATAGCCGAGGGTGGAGGTGATCAGCGACTCGAGCAATTTTTCCTTTTCCGCGTTTTTGCTCAGCTGGTCCATTTCATCCTTCGCCCGGCTCCTTTCCTCGGCGGATAAATCGGTGGAGGCGGCGATGGCCTGCAGCTCTTCCATCTTTCTGCTCCTTTCGTCCTGCAGCTGCAGGCGGATCGCTTCAAAGTTCTCATCGCCGGTCAAACCGGACGTATCTTCCGGGTTCCCTTCGCCTCCGGATTTTTCCTGCGAACTCCCTTTTTCGCTGACGGCCGAAAGATCCCTGTTATTTTCCGGCAACGAAAGATAATATACGGCCAAAACAATGACCAGGCTTAACATGGTTAAAAACCATACCGTCTGTTTTTTCAGCATCATCCCGCAAAACCTCCTTTATTTTTTCGCCATGATGGATATTCGGTGGCTCGGCACATCCAACACCTTCATGCACGCTTCCAGGATCATCTTCCGGATTTGGATCTGTTCCGCGCCTTTGGCGACGACAAGCACGCCGGATATTTCCGGCTTTTTCGTTTCCGAAACGAGGGGGACCTCCTTGTCCCCCTCCCGGATGATCACCATCTGCTCTTCCACGGTTTCATCCTCGATCTCCCTTTCTCCCCCGTTTGTGTCCTTTTCATTGGTCACTTGCTTTTTTTTCACCGTATTTTTTTCATAGATCTTCTTCTCCGTCGAACCGACATTGATGAGGACGGTGACATCCCCCACCCCGGCGATCGATTCGAGGGCCTTTTTCAGTTCGTTTTCGTAATAGGATTCATAGTCCGCCATTCCGCTGGCTTGGTTCGGGGCTTCATTCCCGGAAACCGGCTGTTCCTTTCGGCTTTCCGCGCCGCCGGGATTTTTTCCCGACGGCTCCGTTATCGCCGATTCATCGGAACGGAAGATATTTCCTGCGATCATCAAAGCGATGCCGAGTACGAGAATGACAAGAAAATAGGACTTTTTCTTTTCATCGCCCCATCCGGAAAGGATTTCGCTGATTTTCCCGAACAATTTCATTTTTCGGCGCTTATCCTCCTTCAATGACGATTTCAAGTTTTTCCGAATCCACCTCCCATTTTTCCGACAAATACTTCACGATTTCCTGCCGCAAATCTTCCTCAATCCTCTTGGCGTCGCCATCCGCTCCGATATGGACTTCCCGGATTTCTTCCACCTCCCGGCCGCCTTCTTCCTTGGCCAAAACCGCCCGGATCTTCTCCGCGTCGCCGGGGATGTTCCCATCGCCCTTCTTCAGCTCGATTTCGATCTCGTCAAACCGGAAACCGAATTGGCCGATCAGCCCCTTTTCCGCTGCTTCCTTCAGCCGGAAAGCCGTTTGTTCTAAAATATATGCATCTTGTCTGGCTTGTATTTCTTTTTTCTTCGCACCGATGTCATTTCCCGCAGCGGGGATGGAAGCGATCGATTCCCGGGCCCGTTCCATCAGCTCTTCCCCATCCATGGCGAACAATTTCATGATCGGGGTTAAAATGAGGATCAACAGCACGAGCCCGGCGGCCATGCGGACATATTTCTGCATGTCGGAGCGGGGAAGAAGCATTTCAATGACGACGGAAAGCAGGATAAAAAGGATGATGTTCTGGATCCAGGAGGATAGAAGTTCCACCGTATCACCTTCTAACGGATCATGACTTGCATGTTTCCGGCGATGATGATGATCGTCAGGCTGAGAAAAAACATCATCGAAACGATTCCGAGGGCGGCAAAAATGTAGAGGACGCTTTTTGAAATGATCGACAAACATTCGATGATCGGGCCGCCGCCCAGGGGCTGCATGATGCTGGCGGCCAATTTGTAAAAAAAGGCGATCAGCAATATTTTGACGGACGGAAAGAGGACCGAGAACAGCAGCATGACCACCCCGGCGACGCCGATCATGTTTTTCAGAAGCAATGACGCGGCGATGACCGTATCCGCCGCATCGGTCAACATTCGTCCGAAAACGGGGATCAGATTGCCCGTTAAAAACTTGGCCGTGCGGACCGCCACCCCGTCGGCCACGGCCGCGGCTCCTCCCTGGACGGAAATCACCCCCAAAAAAACCGTCATGAACAGCCCGAGGAGCCCGATGCTCCAATTCCTCAACAGCCCCGCCAGCTGGGTCGCCTTGTAATGCTCCGTCAAGGTGCTGACGACGTTTAACAGGACGGAGAGGAAAAGCAGGGGAAAGACGATTTTTTGGACGAACATGCCGCTGACATTGGCCATGAAGAGGAGGACCGGATGGAAAAAGCCGGCGGAAACGACGGCGCCGCCCGAGGCCATAAGGGCCAGGAAGAGGGGAATGAAGGCCAGGGTGAAATGGACCATCCGGCCGACGGCTTTCTCGGCATAGGAGACGGCGATATGGAAGCTGTTCAGGGCGATGATCAACAGGACGATGAACACGATGGCGTAGGCGATTTTGCTGACGGAAGCGGTTTCGAAGGAATTTTGCAGCATCTGCAAAAACATGCTGAAGATCGTCAGAAGCAGGAGGGATCCCAACAGTTTTCCGTTGATCAATAGTTCCTGGAAGGCGTATTTCAACAGGCCGGTCCCCCAATCCTTAAAGGAAAAACTGCCCGCGCTTTTTATAAAATCCGTCACGTCCCCGGTTTTGCTTTCCGGGAGGAAGGCGCCGTATTCCCGCTGAATCTCTTCCCAAAATTGCCGGATTCCCCCCAGATCCAATTCTTTCAATTCCTTTTCCGCGATCGCCTTCGGGCTCAATTCTTCCCCGGTTTCCCCCCCGCCCTTTTCAACCGCCGAAACGGAATCCAGCCAAAAGAGGAAAAACACCGCCGCGGCTGCCAACAGCCGGGCCCATTTCGTTTTCATCGTCTCACCTCGCCATTTTCGACTCCCAATCAGGTCGGGATCATTTTCAGGACCATTTCGATCAAAACGGTTAAAATCGGAACGGACATCGCCAGGATCAATATTTTCCCTCCCAATTCGATTTTGGAAGCGATGGCCCCCTGGCCGGCATCCTTCGTGATTTGGGAAGCGAAATCGGCGATGTAGGCGATTCCGATGATTTTTAAAATCGTTTCCAGGTAAACGAGATTGACGTTGGCATGAACGGCGATCCGCCGCAGCATTTGGATGATCTGGAAGATCTGGTCGATGAGGAAGAGAAAGATCGCACAGCCGGCAAACACCGTCAGCAAAAAGGCGAAATTCGGCTTTTGTTCCTTCAGGATGAGGGCCAAAAACGCGGTGATCAAGCCGGTTCCCACGATTTGAAAGATTTCCGTCGCCGATCCCCCCTAATGGTTGAACAGAAATACGGATTTGATTTTTTGAAACAGATCATCGACGATGGCGGCAACTTGAAACAGGATGTAGATGAAGCCGAACAAGGTCACCCATTGGGCATATTCCTTCTTTCCCAATTGGTCCAGGATCGTGACTAAAAATGCGACGACGATGCCCACCCCCGCGATTTTAAAGATGACGTCCACATCAATGCCCATTCCTGATCCTCCTATTCCTTACAGAAGCAAAATGACCGCCAGCAGGCCGCTCAAAAAGCCGACGCTCTTCATGATCTTCCCGTAAGCCGCCTGCTTCTCCCTGGCTTCCTTTTCCTCCCGTTCCAGATGGGTTAAGGCCAAGATGATTTGTTTCTGCTGCTGGTTTTTATCGTGCTTCCCCAACGTCTCCCCGAACTGGCGCAAGATTTCGTATTCGTTTTTTTCCAGGGCCGTCCGCTTCCAAACTTCCGAAAGGCTTTCCTCCCAGGCGTCCTTTACCGTCGTATCCTTCTGCAAGAGCTTTCCCGCGAAGGCGGCAAACAGCTCGGAAACCGGCGCCCGCAGCTGTTTGGCGATCCTCCGCGAAGCCTCATGGAGGGGGGCGTGCCCGTACATGATCTCCGCCTCCAGACTTTGCAGCGCCGATCGCAGCAGCCGCAATTGGGAAGAACGTTCCGCATACCGCCTTGACAGCTCGAAGCCGATCCAGCTGGTCGCCAACAGAATCATCAAGGCCCCCGTGATCTTAATCATGGACGGCACTCACCTTGCGGAAAAGCTGCCTGCCTTCCCTGTCCTTCAAGGAGACGATCGTGCCCGGGCCCTGGCTTTTCGATAATTCGATAAACCGTTCAAAAACCTTCTGCTCGATGATCTCTTTTAAAATGGGCCGCTGAACCAGTTCTTCCAGCGTCTCGCCGTGGGTGGTCATGATCAGCCGGATCCCGGCGTGAACGGCTTCCAAAATCGCTTCCGTATCTTCCTTTCTGCCGATTTCATCGACGATCAAAACGTCCGGGCTCATGGAACGGATCATCATCATCATGCCCTCCGCCTTCGGGCATCCGTCCAAGACGTCCACCCGGGTTCCGAAGGTCATTTGCGGAATGCCGTGAAAGCATCCGGCGATTTCCGAACGCTCATCGACAATCCCCACTTTGGCGGGGGGAATGCGGCGCGCCTTGGAACCGGTGGAAACGAGCCGGGCGATGTCCCGGAGCAGCGTCGTTTTCCCGGTATGGGGAGCGCCGATGATCATCGTATGTTTCCAATCCCCGTCAAAAAGATAGGGCAACAGCTTGTCCGCAATCCCGATCTTCTCCCGGGCAATGCGGATGTTGAAAGAGGAAATATCGCGGATCGCTTTCACGGCACCGTTCTCCAAAATGACCTTGCCTGCCAGGCCCACCCGGTGGCCCCCTTCGACGGTGATGTATCCCCTCTTCAATTCTTCTTCAAGGGCGTATATGGAATGCTTCGCCAAATTGCCAAACAATTGTTCCCCTTCCTTTTCGCTGACGGCCGGGGGAAGGAATTGAACGGTTTTTCCAAAATTCAGTTCCACCGGCCGGCCGATTCGGATGCGGATCTCATCGATCCTTTCCCTGCTCTCCTCCGGAATGGCGAGAATCCGTTCCCGGATCCTTTCCGGAAAATAACGGATCACTTCCTTCATCCCATCCACCTCGGATATGTTGCTGTTTATTTTAAATGTATTGGCCCGTTGGACAAAGTATGACTGGCAAAACCGGAATTCTCTTGAAGGGCAAAAAAATACCCCCAAGGTCCGGGGGCAGGGGAAGGGGGACGGAACCGCATTCGCCGCCGGCAAAAAAATAACCCCGATGGCTCGGGGCGGTTCCATTTCGAAATTCAAGGAAATGGGATGGCCGACATATATCAAGGCGGCAGCTTCACCTGCGGCTCTTATGCGTCCGTTGGCGAGAGGGAAAAAGGCAGCCAAGGCCGGGCCGGCGTCCCGGGGATTCAGGGCCGGCAGCCCCGGCAGGAATTTTTTCCCGGTACAAAAAAACGCGGCGCGGAACCGGCGGGTCAAACCGCCAATTCCGGCCGCGATAAGACCGGCAAGTGCGGGGATCGGAAGCCGCAGGGAAGGGGACCCTGTAAAGGGTTCCCGCAATCGGGCTTCCGGGACCTTTGCGGACGGATCCCCGCATTTTTGCGGAAAGTTTGGCCGGATGATCCTTATCCGGCAAGCCGCGACGGACATCTCCCCCGGTTACGCCCGGGAAACATAGGTGCCGTCCGCCGTGTTGATGATCAGCTTGTCCCCTTCGTTGACGAAAAGGGGAACTTGGACGACGAGGCCGGTTTCCAGTTTGGCCGGCTTCGTTCCGCCGCTCACCGTATCCCCCTTAATGCCAGGCTCGGTTTCCACGACGGTCAAGACGACGGTGTTCGGCAGTTCGACGCCGATCGTCTCCCCTTGATACATGATGACGGAAACTTCCATGTTTTCCTTTAAAAATTTCAGTTCGTACTCGATTTGCTTCGCCGACAATTCCACCTGTTCATAGGTTTCGGTGTCCATAAAAATATATGTATCGCCGGTGGAATACAGGTACTGCATTTTCCGATTGTCGATTTGCGCCCGCTCCACTTTTTCGCCGGCGCGGAAGGTTTTCTCGACGATATTTCCGTTGCGCAAATTGCGCAGCCGCGAACGGACGAAGGCGGCACCCTTTCCGGGCTTCACATGCTGGAATTCGAGCACCCGGTAGATCTCGCCGTCCACTTCGATCGTCAGGCCGTTGCGAAAATCGTTCACAGAGATCATCTTTTCACGTCCTTCCATCCATCAATCTAAAGTACGATCAGTTCCTTGGTGGAATGGGTCAGCCGAATATTTTCCTTTTCCGAGAGAAGGATGTCGTCTTCGATGCGGACGCCCCCGATTCCCGGAAGATAGATGCCCGGTTCGACGGTCACGACCATGTTTTCCGCCAACACCTCATCGGATCTTTCCGATAGGGCGGGCCCTTCATGAACTTCGAGGCCGATTCCGTGTCCGGTGGAATGGCCGAAATATTCCCCGTAGCCTTTTTCGGCAATATAGCTGCGGCAAACGGCGTCCGCTTCCTTCCCGGTCATCCCCGGCCGGATCGCTTCCACCCCTTTCCGTTGGGCTTCCAGCACGATGCCGTAAATTTCCTTCAAGGTGTCGGACGGCTCGCCGACGCTCACGGTGCGGGTAATGTCGGAAACATAGCCCTGGTAGACGGCCCCGTAATCGAGGGTAACCATATCCCCCTTTTCGATGACCTTTTCCGAGGCAACCCCGTGGGGCAAGGCGGAGCGGTGGCCGGAGGCGACGATCGTTTCGAAGGAGACGGCGGATGCGCCGCATTTTTTCATAAAATGCTCGAGTTCGTTGGCCACTTCCATTTCGGTAACGCCCGGTTTTATGTAATCGAGAATATGCTTGAACGCCGCGTCGGCAATATCGGCTGCCACCTTTATTATCTTAATCTCCGCTTCGCTTTTAATCAATCGCAATTTTTCCACGGCGCCGGAGACGGGAACGAGCTCCGCCGGCAGCCGGTTTTCCATCTCCCGGTACAGCGCGTAGGTCACGTGCTGCTCCTCGAATCCGATCCGTTTCCAGCCCTTGCGGCTGCAAAGATTTTTCACTTCCTCGATGATGGAGCCTTTGTGGCGGACGACGGTGAAATCCGGGGCTTGCTTTTTCGCCTGCTCCACGTAGCGGAAATCGGTAATGAAAAAGGCCTCGTCCAGCGTGATCAGCGCCGCTCCCGCCGTCCCGGTAAAACCGGATACGTAACGCCGGTTGGACGGACTCATGATGAGCAAGCCGTCCACGCCCAATTCACTGATTTTTTTCCGGATCTTCTCCAGCTTTTCCATTTTCGCCTCTCCTCTTTCTCAAGTCAATAAAGAATTGCAGGGCAAGTTCGTAGCCGTAAAAACCGGCCCCGCAGATATGGCCGGCTGCGGCCGGCGCGATGACCGACCGGCTCCGGAAAGGTTCCCGGGCGAAGATGTTGGTCAAATGGACTTCAAATACGGGGACTTCAATGGCTTTCACCGCGTCAAAAATGGCGTAGCTGTAATGGGTGAAGGCGCCCGGATTCAAGATGATGCCGAGGGCCGTTTTGTCCCCGTTTGCCTCATGGAGCCAGTCGATGATCTGCCCTTCATGGTTCGACTGCCTGAACACCAGCCGGATGCCATGTTCTTCCGCCTTTTTCCTCAATAGGCTTTCCAAATCGGCGAGGGTTTTTTGCCCGTAGATCTCCGGTTCCCTTTTGCCGAGCAGATTTAAGTTCGGTCCGTTGATCACCCAAACGCTCTTCATCAGGATCCCTGCCTTTTTCCGGCGGTTGTCGGCGAAAGCCCGAAATCGGGTGCCTTCCCGTCCGATACCTGTATTCTAACATAGAAAAGAAATTTTTTCCTGCCTTTTCTGCGAAATCATCCGCTCCCCGCGCCCTGCCCCCCTTTCCGCTCCCGCTTGTACTCGCCGTATTCGTAGGAGATCGTATAGCCGACAAACATCCCGAACAGCACATACAGGCAAAGGCTCGTGACAATCGTGTTCGCATCCAATTTCCACGGCGGATTAAAACCGGGAAGGAGCGGGTTCAGCAAATAAAAGACGAAGACGAACAGCACTCCCCCGTATAGGACCCCCGCCCAGACGGAAGGAACGTTCCGCAAGGAAAAATAATAGAGAAAGGCGGCGGCGATCCCCAGGATCCCGATGGCCAAAACGGCGGCCAAGTCCCCGATCCAGCCGGCCTTCCACCCGGCGTGGACCCAAGGTTTCCACAGCATGTTCGGCCGGATCTCCGTAAAATTGAAAAAATAGGCGAGATAACCGGCCAAGGACCAAATGACGCCGCCGCCAAAGCCGGCAGAGACAACCGTCCGACGAAAGGAAAATGGTTTTTCCTTCTCCCGTTCCAACTTTTTCACCTGGCTGCACCTCCACCCTGGTAGTATGCTTCCGGAGAAGATTTTTATAAAATTCGGATGGAGGCAGCGGGACGATCTTTGCTAAACTGATAGTGTGGAGGATTTCGTTTCCGGCCGTCCGCCTCTTGCGGCGCCGATCTTTTGGCGGCAAACAGATCTTTGGGGACGGAGTTTCCGAAAAATTTTCCGAAATGTTTAAAAACCGGGCCGTTGGCTTATGATGCATATAGGGGGTGGCTAGAAGTATGAAAAAAGGAGCGAAGTGGGCGATTTACGGAATCTTCCTCCTCGCCCTGATCGGTTTGGCATCCTCCCTGTCCGGCAGCTCCGGCCGGTGGATGAATCACCTGCTGGCCCTGATTTTCATCGGCGGGATCCTGTTTTTCCTCGTCCGTTATTTCCTCCTTCGGAACGATCCGAAACGGAAGGAAATGGCGGCCTTCCGAAAGGCGGCCCGCCTGTCGCGGAAACGTTTTGAAAACCGGCGGGAATTGAAAGGCCGAAAAATGAAACGCCCGCCCCTCCGGAAAAAAAGCGGCGTCCGTTTGACGGTCATTGAAGGAAAGAAGGGAAAAAGGGAAAACCTTTAAAACACCCGGCGCCACGTTTTCAAAAATTCCTTCGTCCTCTCCCTCCCGATCTGCAGGAGGGTGTTTTTTTTCTCCTCCGACAAGGAAAAATCGGTGGCGTTTATCCCATCCGTCGGAATAAAAATGAGGTTCGCGGTGTGTTTTTTGGAAATGTAGCGGGCATCATGGGCGTCCATCATCGTCGTAAACAGGGCCTCGAAGAGATGCAAGGCGTTTTTGATCCGCTTCGGCGGGATCACTTCCTTTTCCTGGCTCAGCTTTATGCCGATGATCGGGCGCTTCCTTTGCATCCTTCCCTCTTCGAAAAGCCAAACCGGAAAATTGCTTAAAACCCCGCCGTCCACCAAAACGACCTTCCCCTTTTCCGTCTTCAGCCGGACCGGTTCAAAAAAGTAAGGGAGGCTGCAGCTGATGCGCACCGCCTTGGCCACCGGGAAGGTTTTCCACGACAGGCCGTACCGGGGAAGATCATCGGGCAAAACCATCATCGTCCCGCTGGTCAAATCGGAGGCGATCAGCCGCAAAGCGTTCGTGGGCAGATCGCTGAAGGTATGGATCCCCTTCTTCCACAGACGGCCGGCGATCCATTTTTCCAGCGCCTTTCCCTTGTAGAGGCCGAGCCGCCAATATAAAGGCACCCAGCGGATGATCGGAATAGCAGCAAGGGCATCCGTCTCATCCAAAAAATCCCGGAAATCCAAATCCGAAAACATTTGAAAAAGTTCCTCGCTCGTATACCCGGCGGCGATCAGGGAAGCGAACAAGGCACCCGCGCTCGTCCCGGCGACTTGATCGAACCGGATCCCCTTCTCTTCCAAAACCTGGTACGCTCCGATAAAGGCGATCCCCTTGACACCGCCTCCCGAAAAAACCCCGTGAACAAGCATGACCCATCCCCCATAAAGGCTTTTTATCCATATGTAATCAAGGGTAAGGGTTTTTAGTACCCGGGAAGGGGATGAAAGCAAAGAAAAAAGGCGGACGTTGGTCCGCCTTGTATCCCTGAGGCTACAGCCCGCACTTCAATTGGGCGCCGCAGTTGTCACAGGTGTTGCAGCCGCCGATTTCCCGCACCTTTCCTTTCCGGCAGACGGGACATGTATTGCCGATTTCCGAGCCGATCGTCACATCCGTTGAGCGCAGGTCTTGGATCGTTTCCACCAGGACGACCTTCGGCTTTTCCGGGTGCAGCTCTTCCGCTTCCTCCCGGGTGTTTTCCTCCGCTTTTAACGTCAGCACCTGGGAGTCACGGCTGCCGTCCACATAGACCGTCCCGCCCTTGGCGCCGCCTTTGTAGAGCCGCTCGTACACCTTTTTCACCTGTTCCACCGTATATCCCTTCGGGGCGTTGACCGTTTTGCTGATGGAGCTGTCCACCCACCGCTGGATGATGCATTGGACGTCGGCATGGGCTTCCGGCGTCAAGTCCATCGCCGTGACGAAAAAGTGCGGCAGCCGATCCGGGTCCGCCTCCGGATGTTTGCGCAAGTATTCTTGAACGATCTCGGCCTTGACTTCGATGAATTTTCCCAAACGGCCGCTCCGGTAGTAGGTGAACGAGAAATAGGGTTCGAGCCCGGTGGAGACCCCGACCATCGTCCCCGTCGAGCCCGTCGGGGCAACCGTCAACAGATGGGAGTTGCGGATGCCGTATTTCAATATGTCCTGGCGGATGTCCTCCGGCATATGTTTCATGTACCCGGTGTTGATAAAGGCCTTTCTCAGCCGGTTCGTTTCCTCCTCCGTTTTCCCGACCAAGAACGGGAAACTGCCTTTTTCCTTCGCGAGCTCAATGGAAGTCCGGTAAGCCGTCGTGGCGATCGTTTCAAAGACTTTATCGACCAGCTCGTTCCCTTCCGGCGAACCGTATTCCTTTTCGCAGTAAATGAGCATATCCGCGAGACCCATGACGCCGAGGCCGATCCGCCGTTCCCCGAGGGCCTGCTTCCGGTTTTCTTCCAGGAAATAGGGGGTGGCATCGATGACGTTGTCCTGCAAACGGACGCCGATCTGCACCGTCCGGATCAGCTTGTCAAAATCGACTTCCTTCTTCTCTTTATCCACCATGTTGGCCAGATTGACCGCCGCCAAATTGCAGACGGAATAGGGGGCGAGGGGCTGTTCCCCGCACGGGTTGGTGGCCACGACCTTCTGTCCGTAAGCCCGCGCGTTCGTCATCTCATTGGCGTTGTCGATGAAAAAGATCCCCGGCTCCGCCGAATAGGTGGCGCAAATGTTGATCAAATTCCACAGTTCCCGGGCCCGGATCCGTTTGTAGGTGCGCACCCGGTAGCCCATCTTTTCCCATTCCCGCACGTCGCCGACGAGATGCCATTTTTCGTTGTATTCTTTCATTTCCTGTTCATTGTAGGTTTCCACCGCGGGAAAGCGGAGCTCGTACCAGTCGTCCTTTTCCACGGCTTCCATGAAATCATTGGTCAGGCAGACGGAGATGTTGGCGCCCGTCAAAAAGTCCGGGTTATGAACTTCGTAAGTGCCGCCGTCCCGCAGTTTCGCCTCCGCCTTTTTGATGATCTCTTCCGTGAATCCGCCGTATCCCGGTATATGTTTGTACTTCACGATGACCTCGTACATCTTTCTTTCTTCCGGGGTGAGGGGGACGAATTTTAATTTTGCTTCCGCCGCCTTTTTGATCGATTCGTCGTTGGTGTTTTCGATCAAATAGCGCAGAATCCTCGGATTTTGCATCTTGGAAACGATGAATTCGATTATGTCCGGATGCCAGACGGCGAGCATGATCATTTGCGCCCCCCGGCGGGATCCGCCCTGTTCCACCAAGTGGGTTAGCTTGGCGATATCGTCGAGCCAGGAAACGGAGCCGGAAGATTTTCCGTTCACGCCCCGGGCGAGGGCATTCCGGGGGCGCAGGGTCGAACCGTTCGTCCCGACGCCGCCGCCCCGGCTCATGATCTCCATCACCTGTTTCCGGTGCTCGGAGATCCCTTCCCGGGAATCATGGACGAAGGGCATGACGTAGCAGTTGAAGTAGGTCACGTCGATCCCCGCGCCGGCGCCGTACAGCACCCTTCCCGCGGGGATGAAATTCAGCTGGACGAGCTCCCGGTAAAATTTTTCAAACCATTCCCGTCTTTTCTCCTCCGTCTGTTCCACCTGCGACAAGCCGGCGGCGTTCCTTTTGGCGATTTGCTCGAAATAGATCTCCAAAGGCTTGTCGATCACTTCCAGCGAGCGGACGACGATCCCCGTCTCCTTCTCTTCTTCCTTGTCCAAGGCATGGCGGTATTCCTCTTCCACCAGCACCCGGGCCTTGTTGTTTTCCCAGTCGATATCCACAATGTATCCCAATCCGCGGGCGGGAAACTTCGGATCGTCCTTGATCGTCAAAACGACAAAATCCCCTTTGGCCAAGGTCAATTTTTCCGTGTCTTTGAAGGAATACCGGTCGAGCATGACGAGGCGGGACACGCCCTTGAAGGTGATCTTCATGTCGTCGGTAATCGGGAACACCTGCGGGAAAAGTTTGATGGCCTCGTTCAATTGTTTCACATTTATTTTCGGTTTTTCATTGACAACCGTGTTCATCGATACCCACTCCTTAAAATTTTCTCTATATGCAAGCAGCATTGGGAATCATGAAGTGTATCTTTACAATACCATAACTTGTCCGCAAAAATCAATATATTGTATAACAATATTTTAATATATACAATATGTTGTGTTCGCTACCATATTTGTCGATTGTTGTCAAGATTTAAAAGTCGGATTTTTTATAGAAAAACCGAAACAAAGGCGGGAGTTTTTCGGTCCTTTGTCAATTGTTGGGGTGGGGCCTACGGCCTTACCCCACATGGACCCCG